>Ga0209659_1002403_pt1 | contig 10233 bp, 9 predicted proteins | sample SaaInlLV_10m_DNA_FD_184658 | JGI IMG/M metagenome (GOLD analysis project Ga0209659, IMG submission 184658) | Marine microbial communities from expanding oxygen minimum zones in the Saanich Inlet - SI072_LV_10m_DNA (SPAdes) (version 2) | ecosystem: Environmental > Aquatic > Marine > Intertidal... | reverse complement strand
CGCCCGAACCCGACGGTCAGGTCCAAGCGCTGGGTATCAAAGCCCCCCGCCGTGGCCCAGACAAGCGTTGGCATGAATATCATGGCCAGCCCGGTCAGCGCGAGCGTCACCAGCGCCAGCAAGTTGAGCGCATCCTGTCCAAAAGCGCGCGCATCTTCGGCGCCTTCTATCTTGGCCGAGAACATGGGCACGAAGGCTGCGTTGAACGCGCCTTCGGCAAAGAAACGTCGGAACATGTTTGGTAGACGAAAGGCCGCGACAAAGGCATCCATCACTGGCCCCGGGCCGATCAGTGACAGGATGAGTACTTCGCGCACAAACCCCAAGATCCGACTGGCCAAGGTCCAGAAGCCAACGGTGACAAAGCCGTACATGAGGCGGATTGGTTTCATACATCCGGCCTAGCGCCTGATGCGCGGCGGCGCAATATACGACGCTAGATCATCAATGCATCACATAGCGACAACCGCGTTTTGACCAGTGGTCTCATCCTGCCCCTTTAGATCTACCGGATCAACGCCACATTTTCTGCACACACCCGTGCGAGGGTTTTGGGTTTTGCTTCTTGCACAAATGCGGCGGCGTCCTTTCTCAGGACGGTTTTGATAGAAAAGAGCTGCTATCAAGATAGTATTTTGGCCACCCATCTTTGGTTGCTCGCGTGCCAGAACGCTTTGCGAAATGCTTTTATCATCTCACACGGTCTGAAACAAAAAAACGCAGCGCGCTAAAATCATGAAGAGCAACGCGGATTTCGTTTGGTTGATTGCGTCTGCCGCTAAAGCGTGCGGGCATGTGCGAAAGACACCAGTCGTTTAGAATCTTCATCCCATAGGTGCAGCTTGATGCTCGATAGGCTTTGCCGGATCGTCATGCGATTAATCTCAGCCAGTTCGCTATGATCACGTAGCACCTGGGGCAATCTGTAGAAGGGGATACGGCTATACAGATGGTGCACGTGGTGAATGCCGATATTCGCACTGACCCATTGCAGCACAGGCGGCAAAACATAGTGCGAGCTGCCATGCAGCGCTGCATCATGCATTTCCCAAGTCTTTTCAGCTTCCCAGTGGGTGGTTTCAAACTGGTGCTGCACGTAAAAAAGCCACACCCCAGCGGTTGCAGCCAGTAAAGTCGAGGGCAGGAAAATCAAAAGGATTGGTACGAGGCCACCAAAATACACAATCAGCGCAACCCAGGCACAGATAGCGGCATTGGTGCACATTGCGCTTATCCAGTATCTTAACCTTCCCATCAGGCCCAAGGGCAGCCTGTTCTGGATAAAAAATAGATAGCCGGGGCCGAGGCAGAACAGGATAATTGGGTTCCGGTAAAGTCGATATATCAACCGGCCCCCTGATTTAAGGCCGCGATATTCTGCGGTCGTCAGGGTGCGCACGTCGCCAATCCCACGTCGGCCCAAGTTGCCTGATGAACTGTGGTGAATCGAGTGCGAGCGCCGCCACACATCATACGGTGTCAGCGTCAGCACGCCGATCACGCGACCCAGCCAGTCGCTTACAGTGCGATTCTTGAAAAACGCGCCGTGCCCACAATCGTGCTGGATCGCAAACAGGCGCAGCAGAAACCCAGAGTTCAGCACGGATATCGAAAAGGTCAGCCAATAGCTAATTGACATCGACCACCACGCCAGTATCCACAATAGCACAAAAGGGCCCAGTGTCACGGCAAGTTCAAACGAACTGCGCACAAGGTCGGGTTCCCGGTAATGAGATAGAATTCTAATCCACTTTTTGGCTGTTGGTGCTTCAAATGGTTGCTGCGTCGGCTTGGAGTGATCGAACATATGCCTGCTTTTTGTTTGGGTTTGAGGCGACCGATACACTATTGTGGTCCTTTGGAACAGCGGTCTTGTGCATGCAATTGCGTGGATGTTGCGACCACGGACGGTTCTCGCCCGATTGCCATTAGTCCATGGCCCGTTCCGTGCCTTCGTCGATGGCTTTGCGTAGCTTTTTTTCCAGCATCTTTTGCTTGTTTGTGGAATGATATTTCAGGCCAAACATGTCTTTGACGTAAAATGTATCGACAACCTGTTCGCCATAGGTCGCGATGACCGCATTGGCGATATATACATTCGCCGCTGACAAGGTGCGGCTTAGGTCGTGCAGCAGCCCGGCGCGATCGCGGGTATCGACCTCAATGATAGTGTAGATGTCGGAGCCTTCGTTATCAAAAGTAATATGGGTGGGCACGCGGAATGCCTTTTCTCGCTTTTTGACGCGATCGCGGTCACGCATGGCCTCACGGGCTACCACTTCGCCCGCGAGGGTGCGTTCGATCATTTTGCGCAGACGCGGCAGGCGCGTCATGTCATATGGGTTGCCGTCTGCGTCTTGAATCCAGAATGCATCGGTAATGAAACCGTCTTTGGTGGTGTAGCTGCGGGCGTCAACAACATTGGCCCCGACAAGTGCCAGTGCGCCCGTCAGACGCGCAAAGATACCCGGGTGGTCGTGCATGACAAAGCAGGCGCGGGTGGCGTCGCGGTCTTCGTCGGGATGCAGGTCCATCGCGATATCATTCTCGCCGATGTCCCGCAGAAGATTCGCGATGGTGACATGCGCAGTAAGATGCAGCCCCTGCCAGTAAGGGTCGTAGTGACGCCCGGTTTCGACCTTCAGGTCTTTGCGGGGCCAGTCCAGCAGCGCAGAACGCAGCGCCTTTTTCGCTTCTGCGCCACGGTTCTCACGGTTCAGCGCCTCCATTCCGTCCTCAAGAGCGCGGCGTGTCTGGCGATAAAGGGCGCGGATCAGCACCGCTTTCCAGTTGTTCCAAGTAGTGGGGCCTACGCCGCGAATATCGCAGACGGTTAACACGCACAGCAGGTCGAGGCGTTTGACGGTTTGCACTGCCTTGGCAAAATCGCGCACGGTGCGCGGGTCGGCGATGTCGCGCTTTTGGGCCATGTCCGACATTAGCAGGTGATAGCGCACCAGCCACTCGACGATTTCGACCTCGTCTTGCTTCAACCCAAGACGAGGTGCGATCTTGCGAACCATTTTGGCCCCGAGGATTGAATGATCTTCTTCGCGGCCCTTGCCAATATCGTGCAAAAGCAGCGCAACATACAGAATTTTCCGGTTCACGCCCTTATTGAGGATAGAACTGGCGACAGGCAAGTCTTCGGTCAGCTCCTCTTTTTCGATCATCGCTAATTGCGCAATGCATTGGATGATATGTTCGTCGACTGTGTAGCTGTGATACATGTTGAACTGCATCATCGCGACGATATGTTCGAATTCGGGAATAAAGGCAGCAAGCATGCCCAACTCGTTCATGCGCCGCAGCGCCCGTTCGGGATTGCCGTGCTTTAACATTAGATCGAGAAAAATGCGCCGTGCTTCGGGGGCGTTGCGCACACCATCATCTATTAGATTGAGATTGGATTTGACCAGCCGCATGGCGTCAGGGTGAATGAGCATGCCGGTTCTTAACGCTTCTTCAAACAACCGAAGTAGGTTCAGCTTGTCGGATAGAAAGCTTTTGTCATTCGCTATTGAAAGACGGTTGTGGATCACAGCGTATCCGGGCTTGATCTGGCGCCGTCGTTTGAAAAGGCGCTCAAGCAGTGGCTCTGCCTTTAGGTGTGTTTCTTCAAGTTTGGTCAGGAAGATACGGGTAATGTCACCGACATCTGTGGCCCGCAAAAAGTACTTTTGCATAAACAGTTCGACCCCTCGCCGACCGGCTTTGTCGCTAAACCCCATCGCCTCGGCGACCAGAACTTGCATGTCAAAGGTCAACTGTTCAGTGGCACGGCCCGACAGCAAGTGCAGGTGGCAACGGGTGGCCCAAAGGAAATCTTCGGCTGCGACAAAGGTGCGAAATTCATCATGGGTAAACAGGCCAAGGGGCACTAGGTCGGCCGCGTCCTGAACTTTGTGGATATACTTACCGATCCAGAACAGTGATTGCAGGTCGCGCAGCCCCCCCTTGGCCTCTTTGACGTTCGGCTCGACCACATAACGCTGTTTTTGCCGTTCGTGGCGGGTGTCGCGTTCGGCGAGCTTTGCTTCGATAAAGTCACGTTCCGTGCCGGCAAACAAATCGGATCGCAGGCGTTCGTCAAGATTTTCAGCTAAAGCGGCATCACCCAATAGGAACCGATTTTCAAGCATCGCAGTGCGGATGGTGAAATCTTCGGCACCAAGACGCAGGCAGTCTTTGATGGTGCGGCTGGCATGCCCGACCTTCAGCTTGAGATCCCATAGCATGTAGAGCGTGCTTTCGATCACATTCTCTGCCCACGCCGTTATCTTGTAGGGTGTCAGGAACAACAGATCTATATCCGAGAACGGTGCCATTTCGCCCCGTCCATATCCGCCCACGGCTATAACGGCGAGCCGTTCGCCCTTGGTCGGTGTGGGGTTGGGATGCAGCATGTTTTGTGCCGTTTCTAGTGCTGCAGCAACGATTCGATCGGTCAAATACGTATAGGCGCGGGTGGTGGGGCGACTTTGAAATGGGTTGGCTCGAAAAGCAGCGGCAATGGCAGCGCGGCCTTTGGTCTGTGTTGCGCGCAGATGTTCGATGATGCGTGTGCGCCCGTCTTGCGGGGTTGCGTCTCTCCGTGCCTGTCTGAGCACTTGGTCAAATGCGATGTCGTCAAAAATGTCAGATCTGGCACAGATCAGATGCGCTGGTTCTGATGCCGGGGTCGACGCCGATTGTTGCGCATATTCTACCATGAAGTTCTGCCTTTAGCCGGTACGTGATTAGAAACCTGCGCGGCCAAAACTGCGCGGGGCAGGGCTGATCACAATCACTTTTTTGTTATCTACCGACGCAACCGCCAGGCCGCGCTCGTTTGTGCCGTCCCGCAACAGCCTGAACACGCCTGATGCGCCTTGGAAGCCAGCATTTTGCGTCAGGGACGCGCTGCTTAGGGCATCGACGTTGCCCTGTCTGACCAGCGCCCCGATAGCCGCGATGCCGTCAAAGGCCAGTCCGGCAAGCGGGTGCGGGGTTTCTTCATACGCGTCCTCGTATTGTGCTGTGAACGCTGCGCTGCGCTGCGGGTCCGGCAATGCAAACCAGCCGCCCTGCACGCCAGGTAGCTGCAGCGTTTGCGGTGGGATGTCCCACCGTGTGAGCCCAATATACTGCGTCGTTTCCGGGCTGACCCCGGCCTCTGGCAGCAATTGTGTAAGCAGGGGAAGGCCCGCAGCCGTTGTTGCGGTCATAAAGACTGCATTGGCTCCATTCTCGCTAATGGTAGATCGGATGATCGGTATGGCTGCGACGACATCTTGTTGTGACAATGGGTATCCAACGGATCCTGCAAATGTTGCGCCGTTGCGCGCGATGGCGCGTTGGATCGCTTTGCTGCCCAGCTGCCCGGCAACGTCTTGCGCATGTACGATGACAATCCGGTCATTGCCCTCTTGAACGGCGTGGCTAACCAGCCTGGCCGCGGTGGAGTCAAAGGTTGGCCCAAGCACAAAAACATTATCGCCTGCGATGGTCGTGTTGTTGGAAAAGGCCAGAACGTTCACATTTCGTGATGCCACAGCGACGCCTGCCGCATTTGCAGCCTCTGCATAGAGCGGCCCCAGAATGATCTTGGCCCCGTCGTTTACCGCTTGTGCCGCCTGGGTCGCGGCAGTTTGTGCGTTGCCTGCGGTATCATAGACGCGCAGGTCAATCTCGACGCCCCTCAGATCGCGCATGGCCAAACGTGCCGCATTCTCAAGGTTTTGTGCCAGAAGGCCGTCGCTAAGCTGCTCTGATCCGCGTGGCACCAGAAGTGCGACAGGCACAGGTCTGCTTGTATCGAAGCGGGGTCCGGTGCTGCCACCAATGGCCGCTGGATCACAGGCCGACAGCATAAAGGCCGCTACGGGAACGGCGGCAAGCCAAGCTCTCTTGCGCAAGGATTTCAAAAACGCGAACATGGTAGCTGTAACTCCTGTAGGTTGGGCACCGTTCCATCACAGGACGCCCCGGCTGTAGAGTCGATAATAGACGTCAGGAAAGGCGGGTCCAGCTTTGAATCATAACGTGGTCCCACTGTCTGCTGGTGTGTGGTTTGTTGGTGTCCCAATCGGAACCGCCCGTGACATCACCTTGCGTGCGCTTGATGTACTTGCCTCCGCAGACGTGCTGGTCGCTGAAGACACGCGAAGCCTGCGTAAATTGATGGACATTCATGCTGTGCCATTGAACGGGCGTCGGATTGAGGCTTTGCACGAGCATTCCAAAGGCGGTGTTGTGGCACGGCTGTTGGAGCGTGTGCGCGCCGGGGCCAGTGTGGCCTATGCGTCAGAAGCTGGCATGCCTTTGATCGCCGATCCGGGGTTCGAACTGGCACGTGCTGCCCGCGAGGCCGGTGTCTCGGTTACCTGTGCGCCAGGCCCGTCAGCAGTGCTGACAGCGTTGGTGTTGGCCGGCTTGCCAACGGATGCCTTTCACTTTGCTGGTTTTCTGCCTGCCACCAAAAGCGCGCGGCAAAAGGCGTTGACGGACGTTGCCGGTGCACCTGCGACGCTAGTGCTTTACGAATCACCTAAACGGTTGGGCGCGTTGCTGCGCGATGCCGCACACGTGTTGGGGTCAGCGCGGCAGGCCGCCGTTTGCCGCGAACTTACCAAGCGATTCGAAGAAACGCGACGCGGCACGCTGGGGGAATTGGCTGAAATCTACGCCAAAGTCAGCGTTAAAGGCGAAATTGTCGTTTTGATTGACCGAGGAAAGTCAGAAGGTGTTCGTGAAAAATTCATGGATGAAGTGTTAGGCTGGGCACTGAATGAGAAGTCTGTAAAAGACGCTGCGACTTTTGTAGCCGAAATGTTGGATATTCCACGACGCCAAGTTTACCAGCGAGCTATTGAGTTTACCAAGGTTCGCGCGGCAAACGATGTAATGGGTGGTGACGTTGTGAAAGACGAAGTGACTGGATCAGGGTGTTGATTTGGTTTTGGTTGATGACGATGCGAAAGGAACGCGTTGAATGACAACTGTGGCACCTCACCGTGTCTTTTAATAAGGCTCGTCCGGTTGTTCCACCGCACAAGGTTCACAGCGGGCGCATGTCCTATCATGCCGGTCTGGCTGCCGAAGATCTGATTGCACGGGATTATAGGCGTCGGGGACATCAAATTGTTGCGCAACGCTGGCGTGGAAGGCGTGGCGAAATTGACCTGATCGTTCGAGATGATAACAGCATCGTCTTTGTCGAAGTCAAACAAAGCCGTGATTTTGATACCGCACTTTCTCATGTCCGCCCGGCGCAGGTGCGGCGTCTATACGCCACGGGTGAGGAATTTCTAGCGACCCAACCGGATGGCAGCCTGACCGATGTGCGGTTTGATGTGGCGCTCGTTAATGGCAGCGGTGCTGTGCAAATCTTGGAAAATGCCTTTAGTGCCCAGTTCTGATGGCAACAGATGCGCATTCGCACAGCGCTATGCCATTGCATCTTGGCTTTAGCTGCGCCATCTCATTATGGCACTTGCCGGAGACCTGCCATGAAAATTGCCTTTCAGATGGATCCAATCGGGGCCGTTGACATTAATGCCGACAGTAGCTTTCGGCTGGCCGAAGAGGCACAGGCCCGCGGACATAGTCTTTTCTTTTACACCCCTGATCATCTTGCTTATCAAGAGGGGCGCATCACCGCGCGGGGCCATGATCTGAGCGTGCAGCGCGTGCAGGGCGATCATGCTCACCTCGGTGCTGAGCGCGAAGTGGACTTGGCTGATTTCGATGTGATCTGGCTGCGTCAGGATCCGCCATTTGACATGCATTACATAACGTCGACCCATCTGCTTGATCGCTTGCGCGGGCATGCTTTGGTGGTGAATGATCCGTTCTGGGTGCGCAACTATCCTGAAAAGCTGATGGTTCTGGACTTTCCAGAGCTCACGCCACCGACGACCATCGCGCGTGATCTTGAAACGATTAAAGCGTTCAAGGCCAAGCATGGGGATGTGATCTTGAAACCGCTTTACGGAAATGGTGGGGCGGGTGTATTCCGGCTGGACGCAAACGACCGCAACCTGACATCGCTGCATGAATTGTTTTCTGGCTTTTCGCGCGAACCACTCATTGTGCAAAGATTTCTACCTGATGTGTCTAAGGGCGATAAGCGTGTGATCCTCGTGGATGGTGTGGCTGTGGGTGCGATCAACCGGGTTCCGGCCGCGGGCGAAACGCGGTCGAATATGCATGTGGGTGGCCGACCTGAAAAGATTGGACTGACTGACCGCGACCGTGAAATTTGCGCTGCCATTGGCCCGCTTTTAAGTAAAAAGGGTCAAATCTTTGTCGGGATAGACGTGATTGGCGATTACCTGACTGAAATAAACGTGACCTCGCCCACTGGCATTCAGGAATTAGAGCGATTCGACAAAGCGAACATAGCCGCAAAGATATGGCAGGCGATTGAGGCGCGATGCCTGGATTAAGTTGGCAGGCGCGATTGCTAAATCCGTATTTGCGGCTGACTGAAAAGACGCACCTTTCGCGCGCCAAGGCGCCAGAAAAGCTGCGTCGCAGCTTTGACCTGAAATCACGGGTTTTCTTTCATGCGCCTTTTGGAACCCGAATGGATTGGCAAACGCTTGGGCCCGGGCGCGCGTTGCATATTGCGCCACAGGGGGCTGATGAAGGATTACGGGTGCTGTACTTTCACGGTGGTGGCTATGTCTTTGGCAATCCACGGACGCATTCGGCGATGCTGGGCACACTTGTACAACGTACGGGTGCCGTGGCAGTTCTGCCCGAGTACCCTCTCGCGCCCGAAGCACCCTTTCCCGCTGCAGTGGATCATGCTCTTGCGGCTTATTATGCCTGTCTTGCACAGGGGATGGATCCCAGTCGTTTAGTGATGGGGGGTGACAGTGCGGGCGGTGGCCTTGCGCTGGCTCTGTTGGCGCTGTTGATCGCAGACGGTGCGCCGCTGCCTGCCGGTACATTTGCCTTTTCGCCGCTCACTGACCTAGGGTTTACCGGTGGCAGCATGGTGTCGAATGCTCGGGAAGATGTAGTTTTGCCTGCGCACCGCACCTCTGATATGGCAGCGCACTATTTGGCAGGGCATCGCGTGGATGACCCGCGTGCAACACCGTTGAAAGCTGATTTCAGGGGTGCGCCAGATGTGTGGCTGACCGTGGGCGATACAGAAATATTGTTGGATGATAGCCGCAGGATGGCCGCCCGGCTAAAAGCTCAGCGAGTGTCTGTCACGTTAGAGGTAGCGCACAATTTGCCGCATGTATGGCCGCTGTTTCACAACCTTTTGCCCGAGGCGAGGCGAACGCTGGACATGCTGAGCATATGGATCAAGGCACGTACGAGCACCCGATAGCTCAGGCTATTGCAAGCATTGGGATACGGTAGCTTATAGCCTCGGCAACATGGGATTTCTGCAGCGCTTTGGTGCCATCAAGGTCGGCTATTGTCCGAGCTACGCGCAGAACTCGGTGATAGCCGCGTGCGGACAGGCCAAAGCGTTCGGCAACCTTGGTCAAATGGGCTTGACCCTCTGCATCTGGCGTGGCGCATTCCTCAAGTGCGGCACCGGCAAGGTCGGCATTGCTTCGATATGGGGTGCCTTGGAACCTGCGCACTTGTAGCGCTCGGGCGGCGGTAACGCGGGCCGCGACAGTGGCGGTATCATCACCCGCGGCGGGCAAGTCCAGATCGGCAAAGCTGACAGGCGGCACATCGACGCGCAGGTCAAAGCGATCCATCAGCGGGCCTGAGATGCGGCCAAGGTAATCGTCGCCGCATGCAGGTGCGCGCCCACAGGCGCGTGCCGCATCGCTGAGATACCCGCATTTGCAGGGGTTAGCCGCAGCCACCAGCATGAACTTGCATGGATATTTCACATGGTTGTTGGCGCGCGCAATCATAACCTCTCCGGTTTCGATTGGCTGGCGCAGGGTTTCTAGAACAGCACGCGGAAATTCGGGAAACTCGTCCATGAACAAAACGCCATTATGGGCCAGAGATGCCTCGCCCGGCTTTGCGGCGCGACCGCCGCCGATGATCGCCGCCATGGACGCTGTGTGATGCGGTTCGCGAAAAAGGACGATCCATGGAAACACCGCCAGCATCAAGCAGCCCAGCAAGCGAGTGGATCATTGATGTCTCAAGGGCCTCTATGGCGGAAAGTGGGGGCAATATTCCGGGCAGGCGGGCGGCCAGCATAGATTTCCCTGAACCGGGCGTGCCGACCATCAATAGATGGTGCCGCCCGGCGGCACT
>Ga0209659_1002399_pt1 | contig 10252 bp, 9 predicted proteins | sample SaaInlLV_10m_DNA_FD_184658 | JGI IMG/M metagenome (GOLD analysis project Ga0209659, IMG submission 184658) | Marine microbial communities from expanding oxygen minimum zones in the Saanich Inlet - SI072_LV_10m_DNA (SPAdes) (version 2) | ecosystem: Environmental > Aquatic > Marine > Intertidal... | reverse complement strand
CTCGCCCCACTGAGATAACAATATTGCCACCACCCGACAGGGTGCCCATGGTAGAGCAACCGCCCCCAAGGTCTGAGCCCGCACCTACCCAGACACCTGCTGAAATCCGTCCTTCGATCATGCCAGGACCTTCAGTGCCGCCATTGAAGTTGATGAAACCCTCATGCATGACTGTGGTGCCCTCACCAAGATAAGCCCCCAAGCGGACCCTTGCAGTGTGGGCTATCCGCACACCAGTGGGCACGACGTAGTTAGTCATCTTGGGGAATTTGTCGACGCTGGCGACCTCCAGCACGGTACCTTTTAATCGAGCATCCAGCTGCCGCTGGGGCAGATCGCTCAGGCAAACTGCGCCTTGGTCTGTCCATGCAACATTAGGTAACAAGCCAAAGAGCCCCTCAAGTTCGGTGCCGTGGGGTTGCACCTGCCGATGGGACAGCAGGTGGAGCTTTAAGTAGGCATCTGCGACGGTGGCTGGCGCTGCATTGTCGACTAGCGTGGTAGCGACTACTCGCCCAGCTGAAGATCGAAGCTGTTCAGCCAGTTTGGCCTGATCGTTAGCGCCGACTGAAGCAAAGTTGCTGCTGAGCTCAACCAGTTGACTGTCATCTAGCGGGCCCGATACCCCTTGTAGCAGGGCGGCGAGATCGCCTTCAATACTGCTCAGTGGCTTGGGGTAAAAGACGTCGAGGGTATCTTCCGCACTATTGTGGGTAGCAATACCCAGTCCAAATCCATGCACAGCGCTCATGGTTGTCTCCTGTAATGATTTAAAAATTTATCGTCCAAACTTGGTGGCATAGTCAGTGGCATTAAAACCCACTGTAGTCGCGCCCTCATGTTCCAAAACTGGCCGCTTTATAAGCGTCGGGTGCGCCACTAAAAGAGCTAGGGCATTCCCTTTTTCTGCTTCCAATCGATCGTCATCCGACAAGTTTTTCCAAGTAGTGCTGCGTTTATTCAGCAGTGCTTTTTCGCCCACAGCAGCGATCCAATTGCCTACCTGTAGGGGCGAGGGAGCGGTTTTCCTAAAATCAATAAAGGTGTAGCCAAGGTCCTGAGACTCAAACCAGCTTCTAGCTTTCTTGACGGAATCGCAATTTGGAATACCGTAAATCACCGCGTTCATGGGAACTCCTTGAATCGACCAACCCCAAGGCCGAGTTAGTTTAACAGAATCAGGGTTTGCTAATCTTCTTTGGGTGCTTGCGAAGTGGGTAACAGGTTGTACAAATTTCACAGACACGACCATCGCAGCCTCGTGCGGTGCAGAACTCCCGCCCATAAAAAATAATTTGCAGGTGGAGATCATTCCAGCGTGACTCTTGAAAGACTCGCTTGAGGTCACGCTCGGTCTCCACCACATTTTTACCTCGGGTCAAACCCCAGCGCTGAGCAAGGCGGTGAATATGTGTATCAACCGGAAACGCTGGATGACCAAAGGCTTGTGCCATAACAACGCCTGCGGTCTTGTGACCAACCCCGGGCAAAGCTTCCAACTCGGCAAATGTTCGAGGGACTTGCGAGTCGTGCTGTGTAATGAGGAGCTGACTTAGGCCCTTAATAGCTTTAGATTTTTGCGGGGAGAGGCCGCAAGGGCGAATGATGCTGCGGATATGCTCAACGGATAGTTCAGCCATTGTTTCCGGCGTGTCGGCGGCTGCGAATAAACTCGGGGTCACTTGATTGACGCGCTCGTCGGTACACTGTGCGCTCATTAAGACGGCAATCAGAAGCGTAAACGGATCCTGATGGTCTAGAGGCACAGGGGGCTTTGGGTAGAGTTGCGCTAGCCGCTTATCGATAAAGGCAACGCGCTCCTCTTTCAGTAAATTTCGCGGTGAATTCGGTTTTTGTTCCATAGCCTTACCAACCTTGCTCGAGCACTTGTACCATTCGTTGTGCTGCCTCAGTGCATATCCCTTGCTCAGCGACTAAGGCTATGCGGATGCGGTTGGCTCCTGGGTTCTCGCCATTGACCCACCGGCCTAGAAACTGCCCCGGGAGTACAGCGACATTACAGCGTCTCAGCAGTTCACGCGAAAAGTCTAGATCATCAATGGGCGTACTAGGCCAGAGATAAAACCCTGCATCTGGGGCCGTAACTTCTAGTTGCTGGGCTAGTATCGGGACCACGGCTTCAAATTTAGCCCGGTAGGCGCTTCGATTGGCAAGGACATGGTTTTCATCACTCCAGGCAACGGTGCTTGCCACTTGATGATGAGGTGGCATGGCGCAGCCATGATAGGTTCGATAACGCGTAAATTTCTGAATAACGTCAGCGTCTCCAGCAACGAAACCTGACCGAAGGCCGGGGAGGTTGGAGCGTTTTGATAGGCTATGAAAGCAAAGGCACTTTGCATAATCGGTATGCCCCATGTTGGCGGCGGCGGTCAGGAGCCCTGCTGGAGGTGCGCTCTCATCAGGATAAATTTCGCTATAGCACTCGTCGCTAACGATGACGAAATTATGTTCTTGTGCGAGGGCTATGAGGGTGCCCAGTTCTTTTTCTGACATCACGGCCCCCGATGGGTTGCCGGGGTTACAGATATACAGTAGCTCTAGTCGCTGCCAGTCATCGGAGGTTACATCAGAGAAATCGGGTTTAAACCCACTAGCTGAGTTAGCCGGGATAAATTTAGGGTCTGTGCCCGCGAGCAATGCTGCGCCCTCATAGATTTGGTAAAACGGATTGGGACTCATAACTCGCCCGGGTGCCCCGGGTGTTACCAGTGTCTGAGCTATCGCAAATAAAGCTTCGCGAGTACCGTTTACCGGCAGCACCTGTCGGTCTGCATCAACGTGCTGCAAATTAAAGCGCTGTTCCAACCACCGGGCGATGCTGTTTCTCAGTTCCGGTGTGCCGGTGGTTGATGGGTAGTGGTTAATCCCGGTCAAGGCTTCCATGAGTGCTTCCGTGACCAAGCGGGGTGGCTGGTGTTGTGGTTCACCAATCGTCAATGCTATTTCTGGCAGGCTTGCCGCTGACACGCCTGAAAACAACTGGCTCAGACGCTGGAACGGGTAGGGCTGTAATGCCTCGAGACCAGGATTCATGGATTGCTTTGCAATTCAGCGTCTAAAGATTGCTTTACGGCATCCTCTAAAAGATTCAACTTGTGGGCATCGTTAATGCTCTTGCCGTCGCTGGTCGTGACAAAAAAGACGTCCTCTACACGCTCACCCAGCGTCTGAATTTTCGCCGCTTGTAGCGCTACATTTTGGGCAACAAAAACAGCGCCGATATTGGCGAGGAGCCCTGGACGATCCGGGGTGGCAACTTCTAAGACGGTCCAGCCGCGACGTTCATCTTGATGAACAGACGTTTCTGTCGGAATTACGAAGGATTTCTGTCGGCGTGGTGTGTGGCGCGTGACGGTCCTTATCTCTTGTCGGGTCAGTGCTGCGGAAAGCCCGTCTCTAATGTTTCCCAGAGTCGTGAGATCTCCTGAAACTGGATTACCATCGGCCTGCAACACATAGAAGGTATCAAGGGTTGCACCATCGCCTCCTAGATAAATTCTGGCATCGTTAACGCTAAGATCTAGAAATTCTAGCTGGGCGCAAATACGCGCGAACAGGTCGGGACTGTCGGGTGCGTGAACAAAAATTTGGGTGGCATTGGCCACTGTTGAATCGCTGCTTTGCCTCACAAGGACGAGCGCTTGGTCAAGATTGCTGTGGTCTGCGATGGACTCGGTGTGCCAGGCAATATCATCGGGGCGCTCTCGTAAAAAATAGTCATCGCCTCTTAACGCCCAGATAGCCTCGACATCGTCTTTGATGAAACCTCTGTCTTCCAGTATCTCCAAAGCGGTTTCGCGTGTGGTATCAACCACGCTCTGACGATCTACTGGATTTTCCAGGCCACGGGTAAGCGCTCGGCGTGTTTCCGTATAGGTTTGGCGAAGCAGTGTGCTTCTCCACGCATTCCAAAGCTCTGGATTGGTGCCATGAATATCGGCGACCGTTAAGGTGTATAAATAATCCAGGCGCTCTTGTGTAGCGACGTGATTGGCGAACCGGGCTATTTCATCCGGGTCAGAAATATCTTTGCGTTGCGAGAACGAACTCATGAGCAAATGGTTACGAACCAACCATACCACCAGGTTGGTATCGTTTTGACTAAGGCTGTGCCGTTCGCAAAACCCCTGTGCATCTACGGCACCGAGTTCCGAATGATCTCCCCCACGGCCTTTACCGATATCGTGGTAAAGCGCTGCAATGTAAAGTAACTCGGGTGCTCTGAGTCGTTGGGCAATGCGCGTTGAGACCGGGAACTTATCGGTGTAGTCGGCCCGCATAAATCGTCGCGTATTGGCCAGCACCTCTAAAGTATGCGCCTCCACGGTGTAGGCATGAAATAGATCAAATTGCATTTGCCCGACGATACGGCCAAATTCGGGGAGGTATCGGCCTAGCAAGCCGTGTCTCGCCATACGGCGCAGTTGCAGAGTTACACCGTGAGGTGACCTCATGAGCTCCATAAACAGGGCTTGATTGATAGGGTTCGCTCTAAAGGGCGGGTCGATAAGGTCATGAGCGGCTCTCAGCAGGCGCCAGGTGCCGGGTGCGATACCACTGATATCAGAATTGTTAGCGAGGATAACGAAGCTTCGTAATAAATTTGAGGGTTCTTTCACAAACACATCATCTTGCCTTGCGGAAAGGAGACCCCCAACAACCTCAAAGTCGTCGCTGAGCAAGCGGGCTTTTTCGCGATCATCGCTGTGCAAGATTTGGCGCTCGAAGGCTTGCATGACAAGTTCACGAAGCTGCGCTAATGCCTGGGCCCAGCGGTAATAAACCTGCATAAATTGTTCAACGGCGAGTTTTTCACCGTCGACCATCTCCCAAAGATGAGCGAGTTTCTGTTGTTGCTCAAAAAGTAATCGATCTTCTTCACGATCATTCAGCATGTGCAGGGCAAACCTGACTTGACCAATAAAATTTTGGCCGGCTTCCAACATCCGCTGCTCATCGGTATTAAGAAAGTCTTCTTCATTAATGTCTTGTAATGCGACACCGTAATGCCGCTTGGCGATCCACCCAATAACTTGTATGTCCCGCAGGCCACCCGGACCGTTTTTGACGTGGGGTTCTAAATTACTTTCGGTGTTGCCAAAGTGGTCGTGACGAGACTCAGTTTCTTGAAGTTTGGCTTTGTAAAATGCTTTGCTGTCCCACATTTTTGCTTGATCAATGTGTGCACTGAGCTGTGAAAAAAGCTCAGTACTACCTGCGATGTAGCGCGCTTCTAATAAAGAGGTGAATATGGTGAGATCCTCTCGCGCTAGGGTCTCGCATTCTTCGAGCGTTCTGACGCTAGATCCCACTTTTAGGCCGATATCCCACAGGTTTCTGAGCAGCTCTGAAATTTGAGTCGCAGTATCTTCGTTGGGCGAATCGTTAACTAAAATCAACAGATCGATGTCGGAGAATGGGTACAGTTCACCACGACCATAGCCGCCAACCGCGGCAAGGGCCAAGTCACAGCGTTGGTCGAGATAAAATTGCCACAGATGGTTCAGCACGTTGTCGACAGCATCCGAACGAGCGGACAGCAGGGGCCAAACAGGGCCTGTTGGGTGAAATCTCCCGGCGATGTCCTTAGTGACCTGAGCAAGGTACTGCTGGCAATCTTGAACAGGTTGGTCTGAATGGCTAATTGGATTGGCCATAGATCGGATTCTCTGGACTTAGTTCAACAGGGTAGGGTTTCGGGGGTTCTTTGTGTAAAGACCTCACACCCTTCGGCGGTTACGGCGAGAGTGTGTTCCCACTGAGCTGAAAGCCTTCCATCGCGAGTTGTTACGGTCCAGCCATCTTTGGTATTTAGCTTGGTATGGCGCTTCCCTGCATTGATCATAGGCTCAATGGTAAAAGTCATGCCCTCCCTAAGAACCTCCCCAACGCCGGGAGAGCCGTAATGCAGTATCTGGGGCTCTTCATGGAAAATTTGGCCAATGCCATGGCCGCAGTACTCGCGAACTACCGAATAGTAATTCTCCTCGGCGTATTGCTGAATTACATGGCCAATATCTCCCAGCGTTGTTCCCGGGCGAACAATGGCGAGTGCTTTGTAGAGGCATTCTTGGGTAATGCGCATTAGCCGCTCGGCGTGGGGTGCTACGTCGCCCACACCCACCATGATACTGGTGTCACCATGCCAGCCGTCTTTAATGACGGTGACATCAATATTGATGATGTCACCATTACGCAGCTTTTTACTGTCGGAGGGAATGCCGTGACAAATGACGTCGTTCACCGAAGTGCAAATAGATTTAGGAAATCCGTGATAGTTCAACGGAGCTGGAATGGCTTGTTGGACGTTAACGATGTAGTCGTGACAAATGCGGTCAAGCTCTCCAGTTGTCATGCCCACTTTGACCAACGGTTCTATCATCTCCAGAACTTCAGCGGCTAGTCGGCCTGCGACGCGCATACCCTGTAGCTCTTGGGGGGTTTTGGGAGTAACAGCCATGGCAGTACGGGTCTCTAACAATTTGGCTTAGCATTGTAACCAAAGCACACGCCAATGTCCTTTTTCCTTCTCCATTTCACAGAATTATGGTATAACGCGCGCCTCGTTGGAATGAGTCTGGCGAGGCGCGGGCGTTGGCCTCCGCTTTAATAAAGAACTCACACCTCAAAAAATCTAGGCCGGGTGCCGTTAATCGGTTGGTCCTAGTAGGCGTGTGACGATCAAAACCCAAACCTCAGGAAGGTAATTATGGCTCAAGTAAGCATGCGCGATCTGCTTCAAGCAGGCGCCCACTTCGGACACCAAACCCGATTCTGGAATCCCAAAATGGATCAATACATTTTTGGGGCTCGAAATAAAATACACATTATTAATCTCGAGCACACAGTGCCCGCGTTTAATGACGCGTTGAAGCAAGTTCAGCGTCTCGCCAGCAATAAAAGCAATATCATGTTCGTAGGCACCAAGCGCGCAGCAGGAAAAGTTATTGAAGAGCAAGCAGCACGCTGTGGCATGCCCTATGTAAGCCACCGCTGGTTAGGCGGCATGCTGACTAACTACAAAACGGTGCGTTCTTCAATCAAGCGTTTGCGCGAGCTTGAGGAACAGGAGGCAGACGGTACCTTCGCCAAGCTAACCAAGAAAGAGGCGCTAATGCGCACGCGCTCCAAAGAGAAGTTGGATCGTTCTGTAGGTGGCATTAAAGACATGACTGGCTTGCCTGACGTCCTGTTCGTTATTGACGTGGACCATGAGCGTATCGCTATCACCGAAGCAAATAAATTGGGCATTCCTGTCATTGGCATTGTAGATACCAACAGCAATCCCGATGGTATCGACTACGTGATTCCCGGCAATGACGATGCAATTCGAGCGATCAGGCTGTACGTACAGGCAGTCGCTGACGCGGTCTTAGAAGGTAAGGCAGAGCGAGGCGAGGTGCCTGCTGTTGCTGACGAGCTTGTTGAGGTGGAAGAGACCCCAGCAGATGCGACCGATGAGGCCCAGGCCGAAGCCTAAGACCCCGCCGCGCTTCGCGCGGCTTTTTTTTAACCAGTAGGGCTAATGCCCTGCAGCTCATTTAAAAAAGCATTTTTGGCTATGTATGTCGAAAGTGCGTAACGAGGAATGATACATGTCAGCAGTATTGGTCAAGGAGCTAAGAGAGCGTACGGGATTAGGTCTGCTCGAGTGCAAAAGAGCGCTGAAGGAAGCGGATAACGATATTGACGCTGCAATAGAGGCCTTACGTAAGTCCAGTGGCATGAAAGCGGCCAAAAAAGCAGGGCGGATTGCAGCAGATGGCGTTGTGACGACGCGTATTGCCGAAGATGGAAGCTATGGTGTTTTGGTTGAAGTGAATAGTGAGACCGATTTTGTCGCTCGGGATGAAAACTTCCTAGGCTTTGTCGGTTCAGTGGCGGATACGCTTTACGAAAGTCGATCTGCTGACATTGACGCGCTGAAGTCTGGTTCCCTTGAGAAGGCGCGTGAGGCTCTAGTGCAAAAGATTGGCGAAAATATTGGCATTCGCAGAGCATCCCTAGTAACGGCTGACAATGGCGTTGTAGGCAGCTATGTACATGGCAACAACAGAATCGCCGTGCTGGTGGAGCTGCGTGGCGGTGATCAAGACCTTGCGCGCGACGTTGCTATGCACGTTGCCGCGGTCAATCCTCAGGTGGTATCGCCTGCGGATATGCCTGAAGCGCTGCTTGAAAAGGAGCGTGATATTTTTACCGCCCAAGCACAGGAATCTGGCAAGCCAGCAGAAATCATTGAAAAGATGATTGGCGGGCGAATCAAGAAATATCTTGCCGAGAATAGCCTCTCAGAACAGGCCTTTGTTAAAGACCCTGATGTCACCGTAGGGCAGCTGGTTAAGGCGGCCGATGCTGAGGTGATCTCGTTCTCGCGTTTCGAGGTCGGTGAAGGTATCGAGGTGGATAAGGTTGATTTCGCAGACGAGGTTGCCGCTCAGCTTAAAGGGTGAATTTGAGGCGGTCCAGGCAATGACGGGCCGCTGCAACTAGACCAATCTATTTTTTGTTGGTCATAAGTCGCTTAGTAAGCGTAAGTCGGGAACTTACGGCCTGACTTGCGACTCAAGTGTCCGGTAGGATAGGAGCGTCTTGAGATGGGAGAAGGCCTGTGGCGAGCGAAAAAATAGTTAAACGTATCCTGCTCAAGCTAAGTGGTGAAGCACTCACTGGCGAAGAGGCTTTTGGTATTGACCCTAAGGTTTTAGACCAGCTCGCCCTCGAGGTGGGTCAATTGGTCGGCATTGGGGTGCAAGTGGGACTGGTGGTTGGCGGCGGAAACCTTTTTCGTGGCAAGGCGCTTCAAGAAGCTGGTCTCGATCGAGTCACTGGCGACCATATGGGCATGCTGGCAACCGTAATGAACGCACTGGCCCTCCGCGATGCCCTTGAACGCTCTAATATCGCTACGCAGGTCATGTCGGCTATTCCTATGAGTGGTGTTGTTGATCATTACGATCGTCGAAAGGCCATCCGTGCTCTGGCAAATGGTGATGTTGTTATCTTTACGGCGGGAACCGGCAACCCTTTCTTTACAACGGATTCGGCAGCCTGTTTGCGCGGCATTGAAATTAACGCCAACCTGGTCTTGAAGGCGACTAAAGTTGACGGTGTCTACAGCTCCGACCCTATGAAGGATGCTACCGCCGAGCGTTACGACCAGCTGACTTTTGATCAGGTCCTAGACCGTAAGTTGGAAGTAATGGACCTGACCGCGATTGTCCTATGTCGTGATCATAATCTGCCCGTTCGCGTCTTTGATATGGCACAACGTGGCGCACTGCTCAGCATTGTCAGGGGCGAATCTGAAGGTACTTTGATTAGTTGAAAGACGGGCTTGGTTACCAGACCGTTTCGATGAGGGAAATAAAATCATGATTGACGATATTCGCATTGAGACTGAACAGCGTATGGTGAAGGCCTTGGACGCTTTGGGTCATCATTTCAATAAAATCCGGACTGGCCGGGCTCACCCGAGTCTGCTCGACGGCATTAAGGCTGAATACTACGGGGCACTGACACCCTTGAATCAGCTCGCAAATATTACGGTTGAAGACGCGCGCACGCTAGCCGTTAGTGCATTTGATAAAAGCATGACCCCCACGATTGAAAAGGCGATCATGAAATCTGATCTCGGTCTTAATCCGGCAACTGCCGGTGATGTGATGCGCATACCTATGCCCATGCTGACGGAAGAAACTCGGCGTGGCTTTATCAAACAAGCGAAAGCCGAAGCTGAAGCAGGTCGGGTCTCTATCCGAAGTGCCCGGCGCGATGCGAATGGAATGCTTAAGGAGTTGCTTAAAGATAAAGAGATTTCGGAAGATGATGAGCGCCGCGCTCAAGACGTCATCCAGAAGTTGACTGACAATTTTGTGGCTAAGGTAGAAGAAGCTTTGGCTGCAAAAGAAACCGATCTGATGGAAATTTGAGAGATTTTGCTGCTTAGACGGTGAAAACGCGATGAATAAGCCCTTCGAATCAAGTCGCATCAAATGGCGGCCAGAACCGCGGCATATTGCCATTATTATGGACGGTAACGGACGGTGGGCGAGTCGTCGCGGGCTTCCTGTGCCAGCGGGACATCGTGCGGGTGTTGAGGCGGTTCGCTCGGCGCTAAAAGGCTGCAAGGACAAGGGCATAGAGGTGCTCACATTGTTCGCCTTTAGCAGCGAAAATTGGGGCAGGCCAGAAACTGAAGTTCGAGCCCTTATGGCACTTCTTTGCC
>Ga0209659_1002391_pt1 | contig 10270 bp, 8 predicted proteins | sample SaaInlLV_10m_DNA_FD_184658 | JGI IMG/M metagenome (GOLD analysis project Ga0209659, IMG submission 184658) | Marine microbial communities from expanding oxygen minimum zones in the Saanich Inlet - SI072_LV_10m_DNA (SPAdes) (version 2) | ecosystem: Environmental > Aquatic > Marine > Intertidal... | reverse complement strand
CTTTTCAAAGGATAGTCACCCACAAATGAAAGTCATAGATGCAGTATGTATGAGCATGGCAGTTCCCTTTATATTCGCATGTGGAAATTATGACGGTCGTACGTATGTCGATGGCGGAACTAAGGAAGACTACCCGTTGACACCTTTTATGGATAAGAAACCCCACGAAATTACGTGTATCCGAATCAAAATGAATACGATTTACAGAGAAACTATTAATACACCGAAGGAATTTGTGGAGACACTTGTTCGTTCAGCACTCACAGACCGAACGACGTACAGTACCCCTGTAGAGATGGTGGAAATAAATGTGGGTGACACAAATGTTCTTGATTTCAATATGGATTACGAAGAAAAGGTGCAACTTTATAATTTGGGATACACTTTTTTGTCCGTTTAAGATATATGATAGACGCGTGCGATCCAGACGCGGATATGAAAACCCTCAGTAAGCTCATAAGAATGAACACTGGGGAGAACCTTAAACTGACAAGAGAAGAAATCTGTCAGGTGTATGACGAAATTAAAGGTGGTAAGTTACCTTTACCACCCCTCATCATGAATTCAACGCGAACGTATCTCATAGATAAGAAGTCACCCTTAACAGTCAAGGACTATGAACAATACTTCAACTCCTCAACTAAAAAGGGAGTCTTGAAACGTTTCGCTAGAAAGGTTGGTCTTAAAAACATTGATGCTCTAACTAAACAAGACCTAACCGACGCCATAGGTACACGCCTCATGTACATGAACGTCCGTGAACCCGTGAAGATTGTGAGGAGACGCATTGGTGTCAAGAAAGAGACACTAGCTCTCCCAGTGAACAACGTGGGCACTGTCAACAATGGAATCACAAACAACGTGGGCACTGTCAACAATGGAATCACAAACAACGTGGGCACTGTCAACAATGGAATCACAAACAACGTGGACACCGTGAACAATAGAATCACGAACAACGTGGACACCGTGAACAATTTGAGTCTTCCTAAGAACAAACCAAACTCTAAAATTTCTATACCCAAAGGTAGTTTGTTCAAAAAGGAGCAACCACCCGCGTTTATAAGAAATTACAAACCAGGTAGTCGGGTCAAGTTTAACAATGTTTTTGAAAACAAGAAACCTGGTTTTTTTGCTGGTATTTTCGGGAAAAAGGGTAGAAAAGTGAAGCCCGAACCACTACCACTGGAACCCATGGTTCCAGTGGTTCCCAACCGTAGAAACAACGTGGGTCCTGTCGTTCCCAACCGTCGCAACAACGTCAAGCCAGAACCTGTCGTTCCCAATCGTAGAAACAATGTGGGTCCTGTCGTTCCCAACCGTCGCAACAATGTCAAGCCAGAACCCGTCGTTCCCAATCGTAGAAACAATGTGGGTCCCGTGGTTCCCAACCGTAGAAACAACGTGGGTCCTGTCGTTCCCAACCGTCGCAACAATGTCAAGCCAGAACCTGTCGTTCCCAACCGTCGCAACAATGTGGGTCCCGTGGTTCCCAACCGCCTCGACCTCTCGAAAATCAAGGCTAAGTTCAAGACTGATTTGAAGTCTTTGAAGAAGTTGACACCAGTGGAAGTTGACATGTTTTTAGCACGCGTTCGCACGGCTGATAACCTCAATACAATTTTCGATAATGCTCGAGCTATGGATCAGAAAAGGTATGAGCAAGAAGTGCAGAATGCTGAAGCGAAAGCTCAGAAGGCGAAGACCGAGGAGGAACGCAAGGCTGCTCAAGCAGAGCAGATGCGTCTTGAAAAGGAACAGGAAGCTGCTCGTATCAAGGCACAAAAGAATGCGGCTCGTCTGGAAAATGAAGAACGACGTGCTGAAATATCGAGGAAGGAACGCGCCATCAAGAATGCAAAGACTACCTTCTCGGGTGATTTAGCTACACTCAAGAAGCTTTCCAAGTCTGAACGTGCCTCGTACTTGAGTCAGGTCAGAACCATTGACAATATCAATACTGTATTCGAAAAAGCCCGTGTAGTTGATCAACAGAGATATGATCGGGAACTAGCGAATACTGAGGCTAAAGTTCAGAGAGCCAAAACTGACCAAGAACGAAAACTCGCTCAGGCTGAGCAGCGTCGCATCGAAAAAGAGCAGCAAAACGCAGAACGTTCGGCAGAGAAGAAGGCGAAAGCTCTCCAGAACCAGGAGCTTCGTACAAAACAGCGTGATTTGAAACTGGAGGAGCAGAAGAGACGCATTAACATTCAGTCTAGGGAAAAAGCCTTTAAGAATGCCAAGAATTCCTTGAAACGTTCCCTCGCAGATCTTAAACTGACACCTCAACAGAGAAATGGTTTGGTAGCTCGCGTGAAAAATATTGAAAACATCGATGATATTTTCGAAGAAGGTCGTACACTCAGTCGTCAACGTTTCAACCAGAACTTGGCTAATGCTGAAGCGAAGAAGCAGAAGGCGAGAACTGAAAGGGAGAGAAAAGAGGCTGAGGCGGAGCAGAGACGTCTCGTGAAGGAACAAGAAAACACCAAGATTCAGGCGCAAAAGAATGCGATGCGTATGAGAAATTTGGAGCGCAAGATTGAGGATGAGACGCGTAAGAACAAGTTCGAAAACATTATGCGTCAAGCTAACGTAAACCGTGCGTACTTCAATAAGTATGTAATCGGTAAGAACATCAACACACTCAACGTAAATGCCCTCAAGCAAAAGGCAATCAAAGACCGAGAACTTGCTCAGTTGGTGGCGAACCTAGAGGGTAAGACTCCCATCTTGAAATATGTCAATAACTCGAACTATCAACGACTCTATAACAACACCAAACGGAAGATCGAAGAAAAGAAGAAACGTGGTGTCACGAACACAATCGAGAAGAATCTCCTGAGCATCCCAGATGTAGACCAGGTGTACCTAAAGGCGTATGCTGGTAACACACCAGTGAACTCGGTCAACAAACAAGCGCTTACTAATAAGGTTGCGAAAGACCGTAAGGTTCGAAACATGCTTGAAAAGGCTAAGCCTTCTACATTTGGTAAGCGTAAGGTTGTATTCATACCCCCCGAGAAATACAATACTGAACTCGAAAAGGTGCAAAATGTTTTGAACGCGAAAAATACTGAACGTCTGGAGAAAAACACACTCACTCGTCTCACAACGAATGCGGCTGTATCTGCCAACTACGTAAAGGCGTTTGCGGCTGGTAATCCTCTTGTGAATGTTCAATTGAACGCACTCAAACAAAAGCGGAACATGGACTTGGAAGTGGCAAAGCTCAATGCGACTGATGTTAAAACCATCTTTGGTAAATATCAAACAACCGTCCCCAATACACGAAAATTGAAGTACATCGAACCCAGTCAGTACAATATTCAGAAGCGTAAAGCGGAGGAAAATCTCGAGAAGAGACGTGCGGCCAAGGCTCCCAACAATGTGAAGACTCCCAACAACGCCAAGGCTCCCAACAACGCCAAGGCTCCCAACAACGCCAAGGCTCCCAACAACGCCAAGGCTCCCAACAACGCCAAGGCTCCCAACAACGCCAAGGCTCCCAACAACACCAAGGCTCCCAACAATGTGAAGGTCAGTCCTCTCAACCGTTTCAAGAAGGCGGCAAAGAATGTTGGGGTTGCTGAAACTATCAAAAAAGGTGGTATGAATGCTAAGCAGAGAAAGGAAGCTGTGAGCAACCTCGTGAGCAACGCTATCACTACTGTAACTACGACCAATGCGAAGCCCCTAAACCGTTTCAAGAAGTCGGTAAAGAATGTTGGGGTTGCTGAGACTATCAATGCTAAGCAGAGAAAGAATGTGGGACTCAAGCGTAAAGCTATTCTTAACAAAATTTCAAAGTACACCAACAAACGAATTACAATTTTAAAAGGTCGCGCTGGTAACCCTTTCAGGACGGAGGAGGAATACAACCAAATAAACGCTGAAGTGAACAAGATGATTAAACTTGTCGAGGAGGAGGCAAACACGAAGAAGAAGGTTCGTGAAGGTGTCGAGTTCAAGCTCAAGCAAATCAAGGGTCTTACGAACGCTGATGTCGCAGAGTTCATGAAGAAGTGGAACAACTCGAAAAACAAGACCATTTTCAACCAGGCTCGTAAGAGGGGTGCTGGTCGTCTTACAGGTGCGGCAAAAACTGAAGAGAGAACCAAACCCAAGGAGGAAAACAACTTCAATGCTTCTGCTGCTATGAATCAATTGAATCTGGCACCCGCTAAAAACAAACTCATGAAGAAGGCGAGGGACGAAGTCAGTCGATTTGGTGGTCGCATCGGGAAGTGGGACCCCGCCATCAAGAATGTGAAGACTGATACCGAACTCATAAACTTGGAAAAGAAGTTGAATAAAAAGGTTGAATTACGTGGAGAAATTCAGGGAAGTAAGATTGGACCACTGAAGAAGCGTGGTCACCTCGAAAAGGTTATGCAACTCACGAACAACGTGGGTGAGAGACGTAGAATATTCGAACAACAATTAACAAACCTTGCACAAAACACTAAAAAGAAAGAACTCTCGAAATATATTGTGGGGTTGAACATTCCAGCCGAAAACAAGAGTCGATATGTAAAGCAAACGAATAAACCTGGTGCGAACCTGAACCTGATTCGCCGAACTGTTGATAAACAAGTGGAAGAGAAGATTGCCAAGGCTTCCAAGTCCCTCGTTGTGGGTGCAATCGATAAGATTCAGAAGAAGGAAAATAAGGAGGTGTCCAATGTTTCAAAGTCCCTCGTTGCGGGTGCGATTGAAAAGGTGAAGAAAGAAGGGGAGGCAGCTACCAAGATTCAGGCTGCATTCAGAGGTAAGAAGGGTAGAAACGTGGGACGTAAAGCAAAATTAAACAAGGCTCCAACCAACCCCCTTTTTGAAAACAATGGTGAAATTTCAGCTGCTGCCTTCGCACCCAAACCACCAAACGTACCCAAGCCTGCTAAGCCTTCATTCAGAGCCATCGTTCAGAAGGACAGGGGGAAGAGGGTTGTCAACTCGGTCAAACTGGCAGCGAAAAAGACAGCACTCTCTCGTGCCTCTGGTCCAGAGCGTGTCAAGATGGCGAGGAATTTGGCACCAAAGACTCAAGAAAATGTCAAGAAGGTTGCCAATGTTGTGAAGATGTTCAATAGGCAGAGTGCTACGAGTGTTTTGAACCGTCTCAAGAAGTTGACACAGAACGAAAAGACAAAGTACAAGGAGCAAATAGGTCGAGCCAGTACAAAGAGTGAAATTAGAGAGATTCAGGAGAGTGCGGTGAGGGTGGACGCTCGTAAGAAAGCCGAGGAGGACAAGAAGAAGGAGGAGGAGCGTAAGAAAAAGGCTGATGCGGAAGCTGAACGAGTACGTAAGATGAAGGCGAAGAAGGCGACACGTGAAGCCGCGGAGAGGGCGGCAGAGTCTGCCAAAAAGATGCTCACCGAGACTGAAAAGATGAAGGCGAAAGCCAAGGAGAACAAGAAGTTCAACAACAAACTTGCGGAAAAAAGGCGACTTTTGAGAGAAAGAGAAGCTAAGTCGGAACCCAAAAAGCGAAAACCCAAGAAAAAATAATGATTCACCCCGACGACGATTGCACCGTAGTGACCGACATGCCCCTCAGTGACGAAGTCGCTGACTTCATTGAGAAGGGTCTCCATCGAGATATGTCCAAGGAGGATGCGGAAGACTGGTGTGACCAAAATTTAGATGAACTCGCAAGTATATATGAGAAGTATCGGGGTACATACTTGTCATATGGACAGGCGGACATGACTCTTTTTTTTGCACAGACGGTATATGAGAGAGATGACGCTCATGAAATGATTGGTCAATTTGTAGATTTTCAGTGATTGTAATTTAAAGAAATAACCTGCCTTTAATCTAATGGAGGTTTGTGATGTATGTTGTGAAAAATTTAACAAGATAAATCACAAAAAAGTTGAATGTCCCTTTTGCGATTTAGTCACTTGTAGGTCATGCTGTCAGAGATATATCGTAGATTCATTCGAAGACCCCCACTGTATGGGGTGTAAGACTCTCTGGAATCGGGAATTTGTCGATACTTTCTGTACCAGGTATTTCAGGAACACGACATTCAGAAGACATCGAGAGAATGTCCTCCTCGAGAGAGAAAAGGCGCTCATGCCCGAAACACAACCCGAAGTTGAGAGAATACTCTATATGAGAAAACTTCGTCGCACACTTCGAGTGCAGAAAGAGCGTTTGATAGAACTTCACCACAAGTACAAGACATTCGAAAATGAGTTTGACCGTGTTCTTCAGATTCATCCAGATATTAGGAACCTGTACCGAGACATGGAGCGAGTCTATAAGGAACTTGAGCATGTTCGAAACAGTGGCAGGGTGGTGGATGGTGACCAGGTGAAATTTGTGCGTCAGTGTCCACGTGAAGAGTGTAAGGGATTCTTAAATGAGCATTGGTTTTGTGGTCTCTGTGATGTCTATTACTGTAAAGAGTGTAACGAAAAGCAGACCGATGGACACCAGTGCGACCCCACCATCGTGGAGACGATGAAACTCTTGAACAAAGATAGTAAATCCTGTCCCAAGTGTGGAACAGTGATTCATAAGACGAGTGGATGTGCGCAAATGTGGTGCATCTCATGTCACACGGCATTCAACTGGCGTACTGGGGAAATCGAGACTGGTCGAATACACAACCCCCACTTTATCGAGTTCAAAAAGAAAACGATGATGTCCCGAGAACACGGAGACATACCATGTGGTGGTGTACCAACCTTCAGGGAGCTGCGTGAAATTGGTGCCACAAATGAGATTCTTCAATACTCTATGGCTATCCATCAAGTCGAATGGGAAAATATGAACATAGACCTTGAACCTACAAATAATTTACAGATTCGTGTAGCATATATGTTGGATGATATAACCGAGAAAGACTTTAAGGTGTTTTTACAGAGACAGGAAAAGTTCAAGGAGAAGACGAGGGACATCTCGAACATTTTTGAGATGATGGCAAACACGGGTGGTGACCTCCTCCGACAGTATGTCCTCGAACCTGACCGTCATGACGAAATCGTGGAACTTCTCCAGAAGATTATCGACTATGGAAATGAAGTCTTTGAAATAATACGCAAGAGGTACAATAGTAAGTTGCCTCGAAATATTTCTGTGTGACTACAATAAGATGATACTTCTTCTGTTCCTGATCATCATTGTCCTCTACCTGATACCAGTGTACAGGGAACCACGAGTCATGAAAAACTTCCTAACGGATGAGGAGTGTGAATACATCAAGAAGAAGGCTGAGAAGAACCTTCAGACTTCCACCATTGGGGGTGATTACAAAGTTGATGAGCGCATACGTAAGAGTGAGACTGCGTGGTTATCCAAGAGAGACCCCGTCGTTGGAAATATCATAAACAGATGCTTGAAGTACACAGACCGACCCTTCCAGAACTGTGAAAAACTCCAAGTTCTTCGCTATACTCCTGGTGGACACTATGCGCCACACCAAGATGTCCTCAAGCATCAGAAAAACCCCCGTATGTATACGTTTATTTTTGCACTGAACGACGACTACGAGGGTGGGGAGACTGAGTTTCCCAAAATAGAAAAGAAGTTCAGGCTCAACAAGGGTGATGTCCTCTTCTTCGACACACTCGATAACTATGAGCTTGATACGTCCAAGGCTTTACATGGTGGGAGACCTGTAAAGACTGGGGAGAAATGGGTTTGTAATTTATGGGTACACAAGTACCCTTACAGTAGCTGATCACGAACCCTTTCCCTGTTCGCCATGTGGAGCGTCTCTACGTCAGCCTTATTCTGACCCGTATAGGGAACAGCGTACCCTTTGTCACACATCCACTTATTGACATTCGTCCAAGTGCCATCTTCACATACCCAAACCTCGGCGAGTACACGGCCAAATTTACCCCTCGAATCAGCCTCAGGGCATCTGAGTTCGATTTCGATATCATCCTTCTCAGATGCGACCGCCTTCATACACCATTCCTTGAGCTTCTTCTTCGAGAGGAGACCAAACTTCTTCTCTTCAGCGTCCGATGTACGAGACTCGGGGGTGTCAATACCTAGGAGACGAACACGCTGTTTCGTGCAGACATCAAAGCCAAGGTCGATGGCAACATCAATGGTATCACCATCGACCACCTTCTCGAGGGCGGAGACGCGATACTTGAAGTTGCAGGGTTCGACGTTATAGGAGGACATTTTCTATTCAAAAGACACTTAAAATCTTTATATGATATTAAAACATGAAATGCGTCGCAAACTTTTCGGAGAACAATCTGTACAAAATTAAATTAGAAAAAACTCGAGTGAATGTTCTAAACAGATTGTACCATCGACCATCCATACGACGAGAACCAATTGTACCTGACAACCCGAGACTTCGTCTACGGTTCAAGGAAGCCATAGAGGAAGCACAGGAGATATGTGAAGAGGACACCACCTCCGAGGCGTGTCATTGGGCATGGTACGAAGTTGACGAGCTGGAGGATTCCATCATGCGTCGATGATGACTGTGGGTGGTTCATCATCGTATCCATAAAAGTGTATGGAGATACCGTAAAGTTCATTGAGACGTCCGTTTAATTCCTCATTTATGAACCATTTCCATTCACACAAATCTGTAGAAAAGTATTCACATCTATCTTCTCCAAAAGCGCGTTTGAGGAGGAACTCCTCGTAACGAACCTCTTTCATGAGGGAATAGACAGCTTCTGGAACTGGAACTGTACCCATACGAACGGCATCGAAAATGTCGATGACATAGTATCCACGCGCGTCACAGATTATGTTCACCTGTATATCGGGGAACCCTTTGATGAACGATTCAAAGTCTGCATTACTCGGGAGGGTTGTGAAAATCGTATGACCAACTTCATCTGGAATCACTTGCAGGAGTGATGGATGTGTATGATACGCAATAGGTGCGTCAGACCATTCTGCCTCGAGAACACTCGCATCGACACGCGCCCTCTCCTTAGATGTCACGTAGGTGAGACCCTTGTAGTTCATATATTTGTCATACTTGACCTTACCTCCATATTCCCACCTATTCTTTGATGACAACTTACTCACAGATTTCAAATCTCGCACCACGATTTTTGTAATGTGTAACCTGTGTGCGGTCATCCTATATTCATGATGACATTTTTATCCAAGAGTGTAATTTCACCGAGTTGGTCCCATGTATAGTACTTGACGGATATGCCAAACTTTCTACGCATGATGGGGTCTATGTAGTTGTTCACAGCTCGTTTCCATTGGGTAGGTGTGGTTTGGATATACGCCAAATTACTCCACGTGACTGAGACCCTCTGAAATTCCTGACCCTGTACGAGACGGTTGAACTCACGGGTGACGTCAACGATATTGGGTTTGTTCAAGTTTGTTTCGATGAGGTCGATGATGTAGTACCCCTGATTTTCGAGAATGAGATTTGCTTGCATGTTTGGGTATGTGTTTATGTACGTCCTAAAATCAGAGTCACTCGGGTATGTGAAAAGTGGAGTCGCGTATTCAGGGACGGGGTGTGTGTGATACACAATATATTGGGTCATGTCTTCTTGTGTGGGATTCACAGTGGCGAGCTGCTGGTTCGTGCGAGCTGTAGGTCTATTGAACCTGACATAATTACGTGTATTTGATACAGTGAATGGTATTGCACCCGCGTACTCAACCCGTTGTTCCCAAGTCTTTTTGTAAATATCTTGGAGTTCTTTGATTGTTTTACGACTCAAGCGAACAGATAACAGACTGGCGTTGGTACCTGTGACGGTACCCAGGTTGAATGCATCCCTAGGTATGTTCACACGCCTAAAATTACGAGCGAGGCGGTTGATGGCAGCGTTGATTTGTGTCATTCGCCGCCGTCTCTCCATTTCACGACGCCTGTTGAGAGCCTGTCTACGCACAGTTTCAGCCCTGCGTTTCTTGGTCGCTTGGGTGACCGAGACCATCTTACTTTAGATAAAGATTTAAATAGATGGACATCTAATGAACATCGAGGCATTCGCTCGAGAGATATATTCTCAACTAGGTGCTGGTTACAGTGAGAGAGTATATCACAATGCGATGGAGGTTTTACTAAGGGAAAGGGGAATCTCGTATGAATCTGAAAGAATCATACCTATCCCATTCAAAGGACATGTGATTGGTAACTTGAGGGCAGACATAATTATTAACAACGAAACAGTTCTAGAATTCAAGACTATTAAGACTCTGAATGACGCGGCGGAGTTGCAGGGTAATAACTATCTTCGTCTGACAGGTCTGAAGACGGCGTATCTGGTGAATTACCCCCCTCATCCGGGGCGAG
>Ga0209659_1002367_pt1 | contig 10316 bp, 9 predicted proteins | sample SaaInlLV_10m_DNA_FD_184658 | JGI IMG/M metagenome (GOLD analysis project Ga0209659, IMG submission 184658) | Marine microbial communities from expanding oxygen minimum zones in the Saanich Inlet - SI072_LV_10m_DNA (SPAdes) (version 2) | ecosystem: Environmental > Aquatic > Marine > Intertidal... | reverse complement strand
AGTGAGATACAGGCGTGCGTTTTGTGTGATGCATGGGCTGAGGCCTTGATATCACCGATTCTATAGCTTTTACTCAGAAGCTCATTTGGCGAGGGTGGGTTTTGCAAAAGTGAGATATTAGAATGAGGTGTGCCCTATGACTAATCTTATATCTTGGTGAATGCCGCCACATTTTACAGAAATGATTAACTAAAAAGTTCATTTAAACGCATGTAAGATTTTTTGTTTTGAATTATAGGGCAACACAACAGTCCCTTTATTTTGAAACTAAGTAATACCTTATTTGTGCAATATATATTGCATTATTATCAATTTATGCTATTAATATTGCATGAATTGATAATATCTCAATATGAAAGCTCATAAACAATTGGAAAACTTTAAATATCTTGTCGAATCGTATGATGGAAAACTGACCATTGCAGATCGTGATTTGATTTCCATTATATTGGGTGAGCCATCTGAAGTTGTTTATTTGTCATCAAGTGAGTTAGCTGCAAGAGCAAATGTTCATGCTTCAACAGTCGTAAGGTTGGCTCGTAAGTTAGGTTTTAAGGGTTATCCTGACATGCGAAACAGTGTTCGATATATCGTTGATCAAAATTCAAGTTTTTCTAATATTAACCAGCAACGCCGTACGAGCATTTCACAAGGCTCTAATCTTACTAGTCTTGTTGAAGGCGAGATTGCTGCATTGGCAGCGGTAGTAAGTTCCATTTCTCAACGACAAATTGATGAAGGAGCACAATTGTTGGCTAATGCGGATGTAATTTATTTAGTTGGTCGCAGTGGTGCGGCACCCTTGATTGCTCATCTTGATCGACGCTTAAGGCGTTCTGGTTTTAGGGTTGAGACTTTATTGAATTTGCAGCGACGTGATATGGCTGAACGATTAATTAACTTACAAGCAAATGATGTTATTATATCTTTTGGTTTCCAAGCTCCAATTTCTTTACCATCTGGGTTCAAAGCATTGATGGACCATGCTCACTTAATGGGGGTCAAAACAATTAACATTGGAGACACATCTATTCTAACCGTACGTCCCCGTGCAAACTTGACCTTGAGTATTAGTAGGCCTGATGAGGGTGCAATGCAGCTTCGATCTGGAGCAATGTTAGTTTGTGAGGCACTTGCAATGACATTAGCAAATAAGAACCCAGAGCGAGCACTTTTAGGCTTGGAATCTCTTGAGAGACTGCGCTCAGATATGCAAAACATAAAAGGAAATCTATGATATTTACTTTTATGAATTCTAGAAAATTTAACACCAAATTAGGCAACGTCACGCGTGATCCTGTAAGTGTTGCAATGTTAATATTGTTGGTAGTGCTTGCTTATCTTGTTATTTGGCCTTTTTTCCAACTCGTTATCAATACGTTAACATGGAGTGAAGGCTCTCGCAGAATTTCACGTGAGGCCGTTCCGGGTGAATTTACTTGGTTTTATTGGCTTCAAGTGACAGCCGGACCAATATCAGGAAAAATGTTATATGGCCCGTTGATGAACACATTGATTACGGGAATTATTTCAACTGTTCTTGCATTAATTGCAGGTGGCACACTTGCTTGGTGCGTAGTTCGATCCAATATGCCAGGTAAGCGTTGGCTACAGCCAATTTTGACATTGCCTTATATATTACCATCTTTTGCAGTCGCATTAGCATGGGAAACAGTATTTCGAAGCCCTAAAGTGGGTGGTCAACCTGGTTTGTATGAGGCAATTCTTGGGATAGCTCCACCTGAGTGGCTCTCGTATGGCGTTATACCCATTTCAATTACGCTTGCTATTCACTATTTTCCGTTTGCCTACCTCCTAGTTGCAGGAGCTTTGGCAACTATTGATAGCCAAATGGAAGAAAGTGCACTTATTTCTGGTGCTGGTAAATTAACTATTTTACGTCGGATTACATTTCCAGTTGTAGCACCGGCATTTGTGGCTGCTCTTATATTGACTTTTGGTAAAACGATTGGACAGTTTGCCCTCCCTTTTTTACTTGGTGCACCAACACAGTTTCATACCGTTGCAACAATGATTTATGCTAACCTTGCACTTGGTCTGGACTCAATGGCTTATGTATTAGCAGTGATTTTAATTGCAATGTCGTTACTGTCTATTTGGCTATCAAATCGATTTATCAAAAAGAAGTCAGCTAGATTTGAAACAATAAGTGGTAAAGGATTTAGATCAAGAGAAATTGATCTGGGTGATTGGCGTTGGTTTGTATTTGGTGTTGTATCCTTATTTGGCTTTACTGTTGGAATTTTACCACTAATTTTACTGGGCATACAATCCGTGATGTTGATTGATGGATTTTATGGATTTGAAAATCTAACATCACATTTCTGGATAGGTAAATCTAATTTGGACATTGCAGGTGGTGAACCTGGAGTTATCCATAATAAAATTATTTTAGGGGCTACTTGGAATACGCTTAAACTAGCTTTCCTATCTGCAGTTATTGCTGCCGTTATTGGTATAGTTATTGCGTACATAGCTGTAAGGCGTTCCAACAATCCGTTGGCAATATTGCTTGATCAAATTGCGTTTGTACCATTTTTATTTCCTACCATTGCGTTTGGAGCTATGTATCTTACTTTATTCGCTGTGCCAGTAGGGCCAATTCCTGCGCTTTATGGAACATTTACACTTTTAGTTCTAATCTCGGTAGTTAGTCGTTTGCCGTATTCTGTTAAAACAGGAATTACTGCAGTAACCCAAATTGGGCAAGAGTTGGAAGAGGCTGCAGAAGTCGCTGGTGCAAGCTGGTGGCAAAGGTTTCGTAGAATAATTATGCCACTTGCTAGTTCGGGTATTATGTCTGGAATGATGGTGAGCTTTGTTGGGGTCATGAGGGAATTATCGCTCATCATTCTACTAATAACCCCTGCTACTCGAGTTCTGATGACTGCTGGTTTCGGCTACGCTGAAGAAGGGTTTACACAGTTAACAAATGCACTTGTACTAATAGTGGCATTACTAACAATCATTGGCGAACTAATTTTATGGAAGATTGGCAAAGGGCGCATGGCGCGCTTACGCGAAAAGCAATCTTAAAGGGAACTATTATGGCAAAAATTTCAATTCATAACCTTACAAAACGCTATGGTAATATGACGGCATTAAAAAATGTTTCTTTAGAAATTGATAATGGTGAATTTTTGGTACTTCTCGGCCCTTCGGGTTGTGGAAAAACGACGCTGTTACGTTGTTTGGCTGGTCTTGAGACCCCTGATGAAGGTGAAATTATTATAGGTGATGAAGTTATTTTTTCATCTGAACAAAAAATTATGCAGCCTCCTGGAAAGCGTAATCTTGGGATGGTATTTCAAAGTTATGCCTTGTGGCCACACATGACTGTGCGGGAAAATGTAAAATTTGGTTTGGATGTACTTAAGACGCCAAAAGAAACATCAGATAGACAGCTTGATGAAGTACTAAAAAAACTTAGCATGGATAGTCTTTCTGAACGGTATCCTTCAGAACTTTCTGGTGGGCAACAACAGCGTGTTGCCTTGGCGCGACTTTTGGCGACTAAACCGCCAGTATTTTTGATGGATGAACCTTTATCTAATCTTGATGCTCGCTTACGAATGGATATGCGGGTTGAGTTGAAGCGTTTTCAATCCGATGCTGGCGCTACTACTGTTTACGTAACACATGATCAAACTGAGGCTATGACTATGTCAACGCGAGTTGTTGTTATGAAAAATGGCGAAATTCAACAAGTATCGCCACCTTCAGAGTTATATAAAAAACCAAATAATACATTTGTTGCAGATTTTATTGGTATGCCAAGAATAAATTTAGTCGAATTGCATGGTAGTGGACAGATTTTTAGTAATGGAGATATTACTGTTAATTTTGGTTGGGAACCGGGTGTCAAAAGCGTAGTTCTTGGTGCTCGCCCTGAAGATTTAACAATTTCACCTAACCTCAAAAGTATTGGTGAGACATATACTGTAACGGCAGTTCTTCCAAATGGACCAGAAATAATTGTTCAGCTTCAAAAGGGTAAGACTGTTATTATTGGCCGGGTTGGACATGATAGTATTTTTGAAAATGATCAAGAGGTTAAGGTTACTTATGCCCAAGCATCACTTAATGTTTATGACGCATCTACCAGAGAATTAATTTCACCAATTAAAAATAATTAAAATTAACTGAAGGACTAAAATTTTAACAGCAAGGAGAAAAAAATGAAACAATTAAGAAAATTTAAAGCTTTAACAGCTATCTGTACTATTGCACTGGCTAGTACTAATTTTGCAAATGCAGATGAAGCATGGCAACGCGCAGCAGGCGTTGGCGAGTTTACCCCGGCAACACAAGATTGGGCCGCTATTGAAGCTGCTGCACGTGAAGAAGGCACTGTCACAATATATTCAGTTTCTTCCAGAATAGCCAAGTTGGTTGACAGCTTTCAAGAGCGGTATGGCATAGAAATTGTTGGATATGATATTGCCTCAGACTTGCAACTTGAAAAATTACGCCGTGAGCATAATGCTGGAGTTCACACTGTTGACGTTTTATTTAACTCAGAATCTTCAATTTTACTAAATGAAGCACTACCTGCCAAATTAGTATGGAATTTTATACCTGAAAGTGTTTCTGATGAGCTTACAGAATCTGAAAAGTCACCTTTATTAATTCAGCGTCACAGTAGTAGAATTGTGTATTATAATACTATGTTAAATCCTAATGGAGCACCAATTAATTCTCTTTGGGATATGACACGTGAAGAATGGTCAGGACGTACTCTTCTTCCAAGCCCGTTAGAAGATAGTTTATCTGCAAACTTTATTCAAACTATTTTGGCAAATCCTGAAGATATGGCTGCAGCCTATCAACGTGAATTTGGTGAACCTCTGAGCTATTCTGAAGCAGTCATAGAAGCAGTTGAAAATATTGCTACTATTGATAAACCTAACGCATCCATAGAGTGGCTTTATCGCTTTTTGCAAAATGAACCAGTATTTCAAGGATCTACAACTAAAATATTCAAGAATGTTGGAGACATAGCACAAGAAAATCCTCCAATAGGAATTACTACTTTTTCAAAACTTCGAAAAAATAAAAAAGGTGTTTATGCGGCAGGCCCAATTTACGACCTGGATCCTATATTTGGTGTAACTTATCCAACTGCTCTAATGATTGCTGATATGGCTCCAAATCCAAATGCTGCCAAATTATTAATTCGTTATATGATGGAAGAAGGTTTTTCACCATGGAATGAACCTGGAGATTATTCGGCTCGTGAAAGCGTAGAAGCTGAACAAGTTAAAGAATTTGACTTGCCTTCATTTGAGGACCTTAAGCTTTGGCCGGTTGATGCAGAAGAGATTTATTATTCTAAATTTAGTTTTCTAGCACTTTACTTGGAGTTAAGTTAATAATTCCATCTCCGGCCAATCATTTGGCCGGAGATCTAATAATATTCTCCAGATTACTGGGAAAGGATACTCTGTGAACATAAGTACAATATTATTTGATGCTGGCGACATTCTTTATAATAAGCCAAAACGTAAATCTGCCGTAATCGATTTCTTAACAAGCCGCGGGTATGATGCGCCTTTGGAAAACGATCCAATAGAAAAATCAAAACGTCTAGATGCTCATGCTGGCAAAGTTGAAACTGCTACATTTTTTAAGTGGCTGATGGCACATTATGGAGTAAGTAACCCACAGGATATCGAAGATGGGATTAAGGTATTAAGAGAGCAACAAAGTGCTATTCAGTTTTTTCCTGGAGTTCCCGAAACTTTGCTTGAATTGAAGCGATGTGGCTTAAATCTTGGTATTGTAACTAATACATTTAATCCACAAGAAGAAAAAATGCGTTGGTTTAAAACTATTGGCATAGATGATATTTGGGACACATATGCAGATTCTTTTGTATTACAAATCACAAAGCCAGATCCTCGTATATATATGGCTGCAATCGATCCAATCAATGTTAGGCCCGAAAATTCTTTATTTGTAGGGCATGCTCAAATTGAGCTAGATGGGGCAAAATCTGTTGGTATGTCGACTGTGATGTTTAATCCAGATCCAGATTGTAAAATTTCAGATTTTAAAGTTAAAGAATTTAGTGATTTGTTGAAATTACCTCCAATTTATGAAGTTTTATCACGCACTGGAACTTAACTTTTAGATCAACAGGTTTAATTCACCTCAGTGATCTGATGTAAGTAGTTGTATGTCTGAGAACACCGCCATTACCTTCATGGCATTTAAAATACTTTTACAATTGTGAACTTTAAGTTTTTATAAAAAATGAAGAGTTTGGATAGTATGATATATGATTATTTTGTCTTTATTATAAATTCTATAACTTTGTTTCCGATGTGTTTATACATGCTTTTTAAGTAATGATATTATCTTTTCAAATTATGTAAAAAGTTATATGAGTAAAACCAAATATTATAAATAATATTATTTAATTTGGAGTAAATTCAGGCGTGGCAAAACTATCCGTAAACCAAGCACTCTCAAAGGCAAAGTCACACGAAAAAAAAGGTGAAATTGAAGAGGCAAAAAATTATTACAAAATAGTTTTAGACATATTTCCTAGCAATAAAAGAGCACAGCTTGGATTAATTAATTTAAAAAAGTCCCATCAAAGTATCAATATTATAAACCCATCTGAAAATACTATTAAAGAAATAATTAATTTTTATAATCAAGGCCAATTTCAATTGGTTATTGAGCACTGTCAAAAGCTGTTGAAACAACATCCAAAAGCTTTTGTTATTTGGAATATACTGGGTGCTGCTCAAAAAAGTGTGGGCAATGTTGATAAAGCATCATCAGCATTTAAGAGGACAACAGAATTAAATCCAAATTTTGCTGATGGTTATAATAATTTAGGTGCAAGCCTTCATAATCAAGGTATGTTAAAAGAGTCTTTATTGGCATATAATAAAGCAATATCATTGAGACCTGATTATGTAGAAGCTTATAGTAATTTGGGCGTGCTTCTACAAGAAAATGGTAAAATTAAAGAAGCCATAGAATGCTATAAGAAGGCAATATCCATTAAGCCTGATTATGCTGAAGCTCATAACAATATTGGCAATGCTTTCCACGATCAAGGCAAATTAAAAGAAGCTATAGGTGCCTACAATAGTGCAATATCAATTAAGCCTGATTACGCTGAAGCATACTGCCATATGGGTATTGCGCTCTATGATCAAGGAAAACTTAAAGATGCAATAGAAGCTTATAAAAATGCGACTAATTATAAAATCACTTATGTTGATGCATGGACAAACGGTGCTGAAGCGTTAGAAAAGTGGAACAAACTTGATCAACTTGAAGACTGGTTAATACAAGCTTTTAAGTCTTTTAAAGTTATTCCTTCAGATATTGCATATCTACAATCAAAACTACTTTGGAGGAACAAGAAATTTCAAAAAGCTTTTGATTTAATATCAACAATTAGTGATGAAAATATAACAGAGGTTCGCAAGCAAGATTATTTAAATCTAAAAGCAAAATGCTTTGAATCATTGAAACAATATCCAAATGCCTACAAATACTTTTCAAAGATGAACTTTGTTACAAAAACATCTTCTGATTTTTCAGCTTATAATTCTGATGCATTTTTGCTCAATATTAAAAATCAACTGCGTATGATAAAATCAAGTTCAAGTTTTAAATTTGAAACCAATACTAATAAAAGGGTGGATACTAAAGATATTGCGCAAACATTTCTAGTTGGCTTTCCAAGGTCAGGCACCACCTTGATGGATACAATATTAAGATCGCATTCGGCTATCGAGGTTGTCGAAGAAAAACCAGCGGTTGATCTTGCAAAACAGTCTATATCAAAAAGTGGTTATATTGCATCTCCTGGTAAAACATTGCCTTTAAGTGTTTTTGATGAAGCTAAAAAGGCTTACCAAAAGGAATTTTATAAACATATTGAAAAACTAAGTCCTGAAAAAGTTTATATTGATAAATTACCTCTTAATTTACTTGAGGCCCCATTGATTAATGCACTCTACCCGAATGCTAAATTCATTTTAGCATTGCGCCATCCGTTTGATACGATTTTGAGTTGCTGGATGCAGAACTTTAAACTTAATTCTGCAATGGCAATTATGGTAGATTTAGAACAAATAGTAAAATTATATTGCCTTGCTATGGAAACTTTTAAAATTTCTAGAATAAAATATAACTTAAACGTACATATTATTAAATATGAGGATTTATTAGAGGATGTCACAGGTGAAAGCACATCTCTTCTTAAGTTTTTAGGCTTAAATTGGGAAACTCAAATGGAAGATTATAGATCTACAGCAATAAAGCGTGGTCGAATAAATACTCCAAGTTACGCTCAAGTCTCACAACCTATTTATAAAGATGCAAAGTATAGATGGATAAACTATAAAGATTATCTTGAGAAGTATTCAGATAAGATAGAGCCTTGGATTGATGAATTCGGATACGAAAAACTTTAATTAAATAAAAATGATTTTATACCCCTAGTTAATTATTTTTACTAAAGGCTCTCGTTTACTATGCTTTATATATTTCGGATCATAAGGTTTACGGGCAAAAACTTCTTCAACCATTGGGGCAAAAAAATCAACTGATTTAGTGTTATAATTTGGATCGAAACTTTTTTGATCCCATAACTCACAAAAATCTGAACAATCTTGAAAGTATATGTGTTCTCTATATTTTTCACGTTTATGAGGATTAGAGCCGACATGTTCACCGTAATAAAGCATTTGGAAAATCCCATGTTTTTCAACAACCCAAGTGCACTGTTCACGAACAAATGGTCTTATAATACTAGCGGCATATTCATCATGATTGTACGGTGCATAAATATCCCCAATATCATGAAGTAGCGCTGATACTATCCAGTCAATATCTGCACCGCTGTGGAATGCCCTTGTTGCAGATTGTAATGAATGCCCAAGTCTCGTTACTTTGTATCCAGATAAACTTTGATCTAGCTCCACTAAAGCTTTGAGTAACCTATTTGCCGTACCTTTTGTGTGTTCAACTTCATGTTTAGTTAAAAAGTTATAATCCTCTTCATCACCATCTTTCATTTGCGTAAATTTGACTTCTTTCATTAAGATCACCACCTCTGCTTTAGATTTTAAAAAACTATAATATGAATTAATTTACAACTAAAGCCTTTGAACGATTTATCATAGTTTTTGCATATTCTTCCTTTAAATATTCAAATCATTATCATCAGTACTGCAAGTAAATTCCATATAAATTTATATAAAGTAATTAAATTTACTTTTTTAAAATCAGCTAAAAACTTTGCTGGCTTATAATATTTCTCTGGTGGCTTTTTCATGGTCAAGCGCCACCAGAGAGTTTTTTGAATGACCAAAATGGAGATTACAGTGAAATATTTTTTATCAATTTGTCTGTTAAGTTTGGTGGCTAATTCAACATTAGCTGGTGTAATGCCAGAAGAAACCAATAGCACTAAAATTACAGAAGTTCTGAAACAGAGTAATGCTTTGAATCATAAAGTAGGAAATAAAAACCAAAAATTTATAGATGCGCAACAGGGTGAGCTTTATAAAATAAACAACACAAATGTTTATGCATATAGAACAACTAAAAATAGTGCTTCTCGATAGCTATATTTGATCAATTTATGATGGTTATATAATTTTTGACCATCATAAATTAAATTATGAATTTACATCTTTTTGGGTATGTCTTGAGTGAATTGAGATAGTTCGTATGTTTGATTAATAGTTCTGCTTGGTATTATAATTTCAAATACGACTACGGCTAAAGAGGCGGCCCATAATGTTCCAACTGCAATTATTGTGATAATCTGTATCATTTTAAAATACCACGCAGATTACAATTTTTTTCTGAGCAAATAGCGGTGGATTCACACTTTGATGAATGTAACTCCCACGGCCAATGACCGCCATCATTAAAATCGATATTGATTTTCAAAAATTTGGGGTATTTAAACGTTGCCCACAAAACATAATGTCTTAAGAATAATTTCATCGGTACATGATCACCTTAAGAATAAATGCAATACTAAATATTACGATTGGTATTATATATATAAAATTTGTCATTTATTATTCCTTTTTTGAAACCCTAACAATGCCAGGAGGTAACACTGTTAGGGGAGCTACGAGGTAGTTGCTCTTCAGGTGTTCTGCCCTGTGTAAACTTAATAACTAATCAATATGCAGTGTTAATTGGGAATATTTGCAAACTTAATGAAAGTATGTGAATATTTTGTGCAGGATAATTAAATACTCTTGTTACCTTAAAAAATATATGTGAGGGCTCTTAAGGAGAGGATT
>Ga0209659_1002354_pt1 | contig 10346 bp, 10 predicted proteins | sample SaaInlLV_10m_DNA_FD_184658 | JGI IMG/M metagenome (GOLD analysis project Ga0209659, IMG submission 184658) | Marine microbial communities from expanding oxygen minimum zones in the Saanich Inlet - SI072_LV_10m_DNA (SPAdes) (version 2) | ecosystem: Environmental > Aquatic > Marine > Intertidal... | reverse complement strand
GGCGGCAATTGCTGCGCGTGTTACTCAGATACGTGCGCAAATCGAAGAAACCACATCTGACTACGACAAAGAAAAACTGCAAGAACGCCTCGCAAAACTCGCAGGTGGTGTAGCAGTAATCAAAGTCGGTGGTGCAACTGAGATCGAAGTTAAGGAGCGTAAAGACCGTGTCGATGACGCGCTGAACGCGACACGCGCTGCTGTCGAAGAAGGTGTTGTACCGGGCGGCGGTGTCGCACTGGTGCATGCGGGCAAAGTCCTCGAAGGTCTCAAAGGAGACAACGCGGATCAGGCGGCTGGTATCGCGATCATTCGTAAGGCACTCCAAGCTCCTCTGCGTCAGATTGCCGAAAATGCGGGTGTCGACGGATCAGTGGTTGCTGGAAAAATAGTCGAGAACACCAGCAAGACGTTCGGCTACGACGCACAGTCAGAGCAATACGGCGACATGTTGAAGGCCGGTGTTATCGATCCGACTAAAGTCGTTCGGATAGCGCTTGAATATGCAGCGTCGGTCGCTGGCCTGCTGATCACGACCGAAGCGATGGTCGCTGACAAACCTTCCAAGTCGGGCGGCAACAGCATGCCTGACATGGGCGGTATGGGCGGCATGATGTAAATTGCGACCTACTGGCCCGCAGGCAAATGCTTGTGGGCCAACCATGTTTTTCAATGCTCTCGCGATTTTGAAGTCAATCCTGCTCAGGAACAGACCCAAGTCTCACTAAAAATGTAGGGTCTCCGACTTCGCCGCTACTGCTGTCTTCTATCACCATATAGGCGTCAGCACCGACGCAACTTTCCGCGCGAAATTCCCGTTCTGCCCGCTCTTGAGCTTCATGAGGCGTTGAATATTGTAGTTGCTTGTCGATTTGAAGGTTGCCTTGCTGCCCGCGCGCAGTCGTCTTGGCAATGTATGTCTGGCAGACATAGTGAACCTTTGTGCCAGTCTCTTTTGTTTCGCTCATCGGGGCTTCCAAATCTAAATCAAAGGCGTTTCGGGACACTTCACGGACGTCGCCCGCGCCGAGGCGCACAACTGCTCTAAGTTGAATATCTCAGGCGGACGAAATCCGTTACCACTTGGTTACTTTACCTTTTTACCGCCAATTGCGAGTGCGGGTTTTCCATCCAGCGAGTTGGCCGTCGCGGAAACCTTTGCCTTCTCTTGCTTAGGTTTTTTGGCTTCTTTGTTGCCACGCTTACTGTTGTTGCCTTTGGCCATAAGAGGTCCTTTCAAATGCAGCGATCCTGTGCCGGGATGGCAAGGGCATCACTGCGCTGTACACCGCGCGCCAAATTTGTGGCCCACGGCAGTAGATGCATCAGACGTGCGTCTGAATGGGCGCTTCTTCCGCAGCCTCGTCCAGCACCTTTTGCTGGTCACGGGATATGGTTGTGACTGGGCTGCTAAACATCGCATTTGCAGCGGCAAAATCTATGGCTGTGTCGATCTCAGTCCAGTCCAGACCGCTGATATCAAGAGCATGGAACTGCGTATCTTGGTCGACCAGTTGCGCGTAAGCCGCCTCGTAATACGCCTGAAGGTTTCCACGGCTCTCCATCATTTCTGAAAGCTCTGTGAATAACAGTGCGCCCGTTCCGGCGCTGATCTTTTCAATGCCGATGGATTCGCCCAAAGCCAGTTTGGGATCGACGGACTTGCCAACTTCAATGACCTGCATCTGATCGTTTGCGATGACCTTAACCTCCTCGTCCTCAAGCGCGATGTTGCGGTCGATACACAAGACGTTTGCGTGGTCGCTGTCCAAAAGCTGGCGCAGAATTTTGACATCAAACACGACGTCCGCGTCGAATTTCACAAACTCAGCTGTGCCAATCGCTTCAGAGGCCAGCATCAGGGAGTAGCCTGTGTTCGTCTCGCGGTACCGGTCGTTGATCACATAGGTGACACGGATGCCGCGAAACGTCTTCTCTACAAATTTCTGTATCTCGTCGGCCCTGTGCCCCAGCACGAGAATAAATTGTGACATTCCGCAGCTCAGGCAATTGCGGATCATGCGTTCAAGGATGATAGACCCGCCAACAGTCAGTAGGCTTTTTGGACAATTGTCGGTCAGGGGACTGAGGCGCGAGCCAATGCCAGCGGCCAGAATGACGGCAACCGGTGCACGGTGTTTTTCGTTTTTCATAATACTTGAATCCTAAATGAGCCGCATTGAAACAGGCTATTTTTGAGTTGGAACCTTCAGATTTTCGTCGATGTTTTTCCCGCGAAGCCACGATTTGTAGAGGCCCCAGAACACTTGGCTGGCCGCAAACACCCAAAGCATAGGTATGAGTTGATCAAGGATGAGTGCCGCAGAGAGCATGAAGATGAAGACGCCTTCATCAAAGGCGAGCACCTTGCTTTGTTCACGCCCGAACCACGCCAGATTTGCCTTCAAGCCAAACCCGAGACCTGCGGTGGTCTGTACCTGTTTCATTTGCGCGATCTGAGCGGGGTAATCTGGGTTACGTCCCGTTTCGATCTCTAACGCCACATATTTCGCGTAGCCGCGCAATCCGTAGAACGCGATACCGAGTAGCGACAGAAAAACCGGCGTGACGCTATTTGTCTGCGCAAATGCAGCAAAGCCTGCCGCCCCGAACCACAACGTGACCTGCACTTGATCCGTGATACGGTCGTAATAGCTGCCAACGGGGGACGAAACCTTTCTATAGCGTGCCATCTGACCGTCCATGCAATCCAGAACATGGCTGATATGGATCAGGATGGCCGCTGCAATGAAACACGCAGTCCCCCCGATCAGAATTGCAAACGTTGCCACGATAGCCACAAGGAACGAAGCCGCTGTGATCCGGTTGGGTGTGATCCAAGGGATGTCGACAGCGCCATAATTGGCGACGATAGCCAGCGGTGCCGTGACAAAGGACGACCACCATTCGTCATCTTGGGTCTTGGTTGCCCAGAGTCGTTTCAGCTTATCGTTCATGACACCACCCGCACATGTGCGGGCACAGGCGACACGGCGGGGAGCGTTTGCTTTGTTCTGACCGGATTAACAAGGTCTGCCGCATCTGCCTGAAGCGTCAGCAACACGTCCTTGAGGGTGGACAGGAAATACCGGATGTCTTCATCCGAGAGCTCCCCGATATTACCGACCTGAAAAACCTTACCTGCAAAGCATCCCTTTCCTTCATAGATGATGATGGACTTTTCACGTAGACGCGCACGCAGATCATGCACTGATACTGATGCCGGAACCTGCACCGTAGTCAGAACCGAACACATATCCGCCTCATCGATCAGGAAGTCGAGATTGAGCCTGCGCATGCCGTTCCGCAGCAGATCAGCCCGCGCCTTGATGCGAGCATAGCGCTTAAGGACGCCTTCGCGCAGAATGTCCGTTAGCGCTTGATCCAGTGCAAAAAACAACGGTACGGCGGGTGTATTTGGCGTCTGACTGTGGGTCTTGAGGAATGCGTAGAACGTCGCGAGGTTCAGGTAAGTGGTCTTGGCTGCGTGGTGTTTGAGACGTTTGAACTGTTTCTTGCGACCCACGACAAAAGACAGCCCCGGATATGAACCCAAGGCCTTGGAGCTGGAACTAGACACAAACGCGATGTTGCACGCCTCCATGTCGATCACCTCTGCGCCGACCGAACTGACACCGTCAACAACAAATAGCGCGCCACTGGCCTTGGCCAAAGCACCGACCTGGGCTAGCGGGTTGAGCATGCCGGAACACGTCTCATGGTGGACCATGGCCACCACATCAATCTTGTTTGCCAGCAGATAGGCCGCGATTTGTGCAACATCAAATGGCACGCCCCACGGCATTTCGATCAGGTGGGTCTGTTTATTGTGGATCAACGATGTTTTGTGCAACCGTCCGCCAAATTCACCATTGGACAGAATCAGAATGGCACCATTGCCCACGACGGATGACAAGATCGCCTCGTTGGCCGCCGTGCCGGAACCTGTGATCACCACTGCGCGATAGCGTTCCCGTTTCCTGATCTGAAAAAGCGAAATCAGTTTGTGCTCGATGCCCTCAAGAAGGTCATCGAAATCGGTTTCCCGATGACAGATATCCTCTTTGCAGATCGCAGCGCGCAGGGTCTCGGCCACATTTACAGGGCCGGGTGTGAACAGCAGGTATTTTTCCAAAATCAGGTCATGCTCCAACAACATCATAACCCTTTGGTCACCATGTCGGTTTGCCCATGTTGCATCCCCGTGCGCGAACCGCGCAGGGATATCGAGAGGGCACAAATCGAGTTCAAAAGCGCAGCCCAAAAAGAAGGCCGTTGTCATGTCGTCCTGAAATTGGACGCTTGCAGCAATAAATTTGAATGACCCGATCCTGCCAATGGGTGAGGATCAAGCGTGCTTCGGGTGCCGTTTATCAGCATCTTTGCAATTGTGTCGTAGGGTCGAACAAAAACGACAGTCGATCAGATTATCTTGAGGCTGGAAAATCCAGCATCAGGTCAGACAACTTCATTTATCGAGACTGTTCGAAAAGACCCGCAGCACTTGATTATTTTGCATGCGGTGATGAAGCCTTAGGGCCAAAGCCTGATGATAGCAACAATTAGATTGGCACATCAGAGTCCTGCGATCACTAAGGACCACCCTCTAGCACGGGCTGTTCAAACGTCGATATGGCTACCGGCTTTAGTCGCGCGTCACCCAGTCTAGGGTGTAAGCGTCCGGCAATGCCCCAAGCCAGCAAGCTTGCGATCCCCGCAGCTGCGAAGATGCCTGAAATCGGGGCGGTCAACAGGATCAGCCATGCGACACCTGGCGTTAGTATCCCTGATACATCGCGATATGATGAATACACGGCCGACATCTCAGTGCGCTCAGATGGTTTGACCGCCATCAAGAATGGCAGCCCGGCACAAATATCCAACAGGATCAGGAAAAAACTCCCGGCAAAGAGCAACGCAATCGTCGCCGTTGGGGCAGCGGCTGCGATACTGGCGGACGTGAACAATATTGCGCAGGCGGCAAACCCTGTTTGAACCGAATAGCGCACTGACCGTTTCTGCATCCATCGCAGCATTATCGGTGACAAGAAAAGCGCAGCGTTCGTTACCGACAACAGTATCCCACCTAGGCTATCTCCTAAGCCATTTTCGACTGCGAATATCGGCAAATAGACGACGTAAGCCCACCAGCCGCAGGAGCGGATAACAGCAAATAGCCAACCCGCAATCAAGCGTGGTTGCTGAAAAAAGCGCCCAAGGTAAGCCACCGGGTTCGTTGGTTCACGTTTGCTACGCGTGATCAGCTTACCGTTGCCCATCCGCAAATAAAGGAACACGCCTAACATAAGCATTGCTGACGTGCCTGAGATCAAAAAGGGTGCGGGTTTCCACCATCCCCACAAGACGACGCCGAGCACAGGTCCAACAGTCCATCCCAAAGCAGAATAGAACATTCGGAGTGTTTCGCATTTCCCCAACTCAACCCGAGAGATGTAATCTAGGACATAGGCATTGAAGCAAACAAAGGTTGTTACCGTTGCCAACGAACTCAAGACTAGAGCGAGAATGATCATCTCTGGCGTGCCAATAACTGCCAAGAATGCACCAACAACAAAACCCGACGCACCGATGCTATACATCCAGCGCCTTGGGATCTTCCGGCTCAAAAAGGGAACTAAAAGACCCGTTAGTAGCGAAATGATTCCAATCGAAAAGTATATTGAACTGATCAAAGCGGCATCTTGAAGAGCATCATACATCGCGATTGGAAACACAGAAATCAAAATGCCACGTGTCACAGCTTCGAACGCGGCAAGCGACGCAAAGCCTCGCACCGACGGTGCAGGCGAGTGTCGTAGCCATTCTGGTATGCGGCGCTCAAACATCTTTTCACCGGCTCTGGATTTCTCAAACGAGTTTGAGACGAATGCTTTTGGCGTCTATTCACCCCGCGACACCAACGCCAGTTCGCGACAAAATTTGCGACACCACGAAACCCCGTGCTGCAATACATCTGTTCTGACACCGCGAATTTAAGCTGTCGGCGAGCCATCGGTTGCAAAGCCCGAAGCTTGAATGTTGATCCCCGGCGCATCGAATGGAAGGTTTGGATTCGACGGGTCTTGCCCCCATAGAATGGCCGGTTTGGTGAAATCCGCTGCGCTGCAAAATGCAGGCTGCTGCACATGCGAGGAAATGCTGCGTCAGCAGTAGCTGCACCAGCAAAAGGCGGGTTTGTCCGCATTTTACCAGTTCGTGCGCCGCGCAGCGAACGGCGATGCTTCCCGAACCGGCCACTGGTGACCGGCGCGGCGAAGGTTCCAAGAGAGCCCATTCTGTGAATTCATTTTGCTGCTGCTTGCACTCGCAGCGTGGAAAAGGCTGCAATTGCTTAAGTTCTTATGTCGTTGCGCTACGGGAAAACCAGTCATTCAACCAAGGGGCCGCGAGAATGATGCGCTCGAACTTCAAATTGCGGACGTAGCTGGCCTTGCGTGTTTGAATGGCTGGTTGGTCTTGGTGCTTTGCAAGCGAAATCCCGTTAGAAAGAATGCCCAAGTATCTATTTTGCCTTTGACCTTTTGAATTCAAAAGGGCTGATGGAATACTCTGTTTTGAAACACTTCGAAAAGTGGCTGGGTGATGTGAAGCCACACGCGAGAGCCACTTCCGCAATGCCCAATTGGGATTGTATCAGTAGGCGATAAGCCTCACGCAATCGTAGCCGCATATAGTGACGTTTCGGAGACGTCCCGATATAGCGCTGGAACAACCGCTCTAGTTGCCGCGTAGAGATGCCAAAATCTTTCGCAAGAACAGATGGAGAAACAGGATACTCAATCGTGTTTTCCATCGTCGCAATAGCCCGTGAGACAGTTGGATGTAGAACCGACATGCTACTGGGGGATCCAGTATCGACAGATTTCTGGACCAATCGAATTGGTGCGTAACAAAGGCTTTCCGACACGTCATTCGAAAATGTGGCCCCATGTTCCAACGCAACGAGATCCAGGAACAGATCAATGCCGGACACGCCGCCAGACGCAGAACAGCGCAGTCCTTTGGCAAGATGTGTTTGGCGACTAAGTGTAACACTTGGGTAAAGCTCGGTGAAACCGGTACGGTACCACGGGTGCACGGCCGCCGATTTACCGTCCAACAAACCTATCCGTGCCATTATTATTGACCCAGTGCCTATTGCGGTAACGCGTGTTTGACCGCGACCAACGCGGGCAAGCCACACTTTAAGACGCCCAATATCAATCTCGAACGCGCCTTCGCCTGATACAATGACGATGTCTTGCGGGTGCGCGATGTCGCGAACATCAAAATCCACCGGTAGTGCGAGCCCAACGCTGGAACGGACGGGATCCCCTGATAGACTGCATGTTTTCCAATCATAAAGCCGGGACCCTGCCACGAGGTTTGCAGCCTGAAGCGTTTCAAGCGCAGACACCAAAGACAGATGAGAAAACCCATCAAGTAGAACGAAAGTGAACAGGTGTGCCTCGCACTGCTTGTCATAAGCAGCGCGCGCGCCCGCGGCTTGGGTCATCGGCTCTTCTTTCATGCTTTGGTCTGTGCAAACCCGTCTTAAGTTGGCAGATGAATATTATGCGTCGCACGCAATTTTGCATCGAGCGTTGGATCAAAACGCGCAGCAGAACGTTTGGCCAAAATATCCTCTTTGCGCTGTGTTGCCTTGACCAGCAGATTTGGTTTGTCCAATTCGGCCCATTCCTTTGGCGAGGTGCGATCGCCCAGAGCGGGATAGACAAAGTCCGACTGCATCCGGCTGAGCGTTTGATCGGTCCCAAGGTAGTGACCGGGTCCGCCGACGCAAACTTGTTCGATTTGATCGAGTGCGAGGGTTTCATCGTTCACTTCGATACCGCGGACACACCGCAGTGCTTGACCGATAATGTCATCGCTGAGGATCAGGCTTTCATGACAGAACCCCAGTAGCGACGCATGCATGCCAGCAGCCTCATAAACCATGTTCAATCCAGAAAGGCCCGCCATGACGTTGGAACACATCTGTTCCCAACCCGCTTGCATGTCGGGCATTTTGGAATCTGACGCGCCAGCAGCAGCACCACCGGGCAGGCCATAGAACTTGTGCATTTGGGAACATCCCGCGGTCAGTAACGCCTGCTCGCCCGATCCGACAGACATAGCCCCCGTGCGCAGATCAAGGCCGAAAGGCCACGTGCCAAAGATAGCTGGATGCCCCGGTGCGATGGCGTTGACATAGACGAGGCCAGCAAGACATTCAGCGGTCGCCTGCGTGATCGCACCGGCGATGGTTGACGGGGCTGTCGCCCCAGCCATGCCTGCCGACAGCAATAAAACGGGCATGCCGCCCCGAATACAGGCCTCCATGACCTCGCAACTTTCAGTCGCGAACTTCATCGGTGGCACAACGAAACAGTTCGAGTTTGAGACAAAGGGGCGTTCGCGGTATTGGGCTTCGCCACCCGCGATTTCATACAACATTTCAAACGCACCCGCGACGAAATTGGGTTCGGTGAATGACACGCCTACGTGTTTGGTCGTGCCTGACGTACACGCATAAATCGAATTCAGATCCATTTCGTAATTGTCGGGGATGTCGCGGCAAATCATCGGGCGTTGTAAGAAGTGGACGTTGTCGAGCTCGTCCACAATGCGTGCGGCGTCGTGCAAGTCTTGAACAGTGCATTCGCGGTATTCATTGCCATGAACGTCGACAATATGAACCGCCGCGCCCGCCGTGCCGTAGTGCACGCGATGGCCCGATAGCTGCAGATCGTTTTTGCCGTCACGGCTGAAAAGGGTCACTTCACGCCGCGCTTTGGACAGCATGTCTTCGACAAGCGCGCGCGGGAACCGGATGCGGCCGTCATCGCCTTGGATCGCACCGGCTTTTGTCAAGATTTCGACGCCAGACGGCGGAGCATCAGCCAGCCCGATACGTTCGAGAGCTTCTAATGCTGCGTTGTGGATTTTTTGAATGTCGATGTCGGACAGCGGTTTGTAGGTGCCGCCCTCCATACCTGCACGGATCGGACGGACATCCTCGGTCAGAGGTGCTGCGCGAAGCGCTTGGCGGGCAGAACGACCGCCTGAACGGCGCGGGCTATTTGAAGACATCGTGAAAGTCGCCTTTGTTAAGAAGGTTTGCTGCCGTCAAGCAGTAAACCGGTATTCAATTTCGGAAAAGGCATTTTCACCAAAGCCATAAGCGAACTTCAAACCCTCAGCACCTGCACGTACACCGTGTTCCACATTTCCCGGAATGAAAATCGCCGATCCCGGTGCAATGTGGTGGGGTTGCCCATCCATCGTGACAACGCCAGATCCCGAAAGGCAGAAGTAAAATTCTGGGGGTGCATGGCGATGCAGATGCAAAACACCATCTGCGGCAAACGTGGCAACGCCCAGCACCAAGCCGTTTGACGCCGTCTTGTCGCCCGAGATGAGCGTTTGCCATGTCACATCCCCGAAGACGGGATCAAACCCACCCTCAATCGCTTGATCGTCCAAAGCGGCGACAAAAGCAGTCGGGGTATCGTTCGCGGCTTTTGGTGCGACAAGTGTTTCATCAAGAAGATCGTTTAAAGAAGATAGCGGCATGAGGGTGTTCCCAAAGATTGGCGTTGACCTTGTTGCCGCAAAATATCCAACACTTGCGCATAAAATTAAAACGAGGAAAGATACGCTTTATAAACAAATAAATTTGGTGGTAAGCCGTGCTAGAAAAACAGATTAACCTTACATGGCTTCGCACATTCGAAGTTGCAGCACGGCATTTAAATTTCACCGAAACAGCGGCAGAACTTGGACTGACGCAAACAGCCGTCAGCCTACACATCCGGTCATTGGAAGGCCGGTTGGGCAATCGCTTGTTCCATAGACGTGCGCGGCATCTTTCCCTGACAGACATTGGTCAGGCCTATGCGCCGACCGTGCGGCAATCATTGTCAGACATTGCTCTTGCCACAACCAGTCTGTTTGGCACGACGACAAGCCGCATGGTCACGCTAAAAGCGCCCATATCGACATCCGCCCTCTGGCTCGCTCCGCGGCTTCCTAAATTCAGGGCGTTGCACCCTGATATTGAACTGCGTTTGGTGTCTAATATTTGGACGGACACAACTGGGGTCGACGACGTTGATATTGAGTTGCGTGTTGGACGCGGGGATTGGACAGATGCCGCGTCTGAAAAGCTGTCGGACGAAACTATTGTCCCGATTTGCGGTGTTGGTGCGCACAATAGCGCCAACAAAACTATGGAGATTTCAGCAGGGCCGCTGATCCACGTTCTGGGACAAGAAGCCGACTGGGGGCGTTACTTTGCGGCCCAAGACGTTGCCATGCCAACGGGGATTTCAGAGCACTTCGTC
>Ga0209659_1002337_pt1 | contig 10385 bp, 7 predicted proteins | sample SaaInlLV_10m_DNA_FD_184658 | JGI IMG/M metagenome (GOLD analysis project Ga0209659, IMG submission 184658) | Marine microbial communities from expanding oxygen minimum zones in the Saanich Inlet - SI072_LV_10m_DNA (SPAdes) (version 2) | ecosystem: Environmental > Aquatic > Marine > Intertidal... | reverse complement strand
ACAACCGCGCCTTCAACTCATCTGCTCGACTCCCACGCTACCCCAATTTTATTCATCCCATGGCTTCAAAAACTGGATTCGATTACGCGCCCAAGGCGGCACACACGACCAAGGTCGTTCAACCCGAAGAGTTTCACTTCGCCGCCGCATTCCTCGACCACGGTCACATCTTTGGCCAATGCAACGGACTGATTGAAGCCGGCGCCGAACTGAAATGTGTTTACGATCCCGACCCGGAGAAGGTCGCAAAATTTCTGGAGAGCCATCCCGGCACGCCGGTCGTGGAATCGTTCGAAGCCGTGCTCGCCGATCCGGATATCAAGCTCGTCGCTGCAGCGGCAATTCCGAACGAACGGGCCGCCATCGGCATCCGAGTGATGGAAGCGGGCAAGGACTACTTCACCGACAAGTGTCCGTTCACGACGCTCGAGCAGTTGGAGCAAGTGCGCGTCAAGGTCGCGGAGACCGGCCGCCGTTACATGGTCTATTTCAGTGAACGCCTGCACGTGGAATCCGCGGTGATGGCGACGAAACTTATCCAAGACGGCGCGGTAGGTGATGTCGTGCACGTGATGAATCTCGCTCCGCATCGGCTCTCCCGCGAAAGCCGCCCCGACTGGTTCTGGGACAAGGCGCGATATGGCGGAATTATAACCGACATCGGCTCCCACCAATGCGATCAATTGCTGATTTTAACGGGCTCGGATGACGCGACGATCAACTTTGCTCGCGTGGCCAATTACGCCAGCCCCGAGTATCCCGGATTCGAGGACTTTGGTGAAGTGTCCTACACCATGAGCAGTGGCGCTTCGGGCTACTACCGTTTGGATTGGTTTACCCCCGATGCGTCCCCGGTGTGGGGCGATGGCCGGACATTTGTGGTGGGCACGAAGGGAACGTTGGAAATCCGCAAGTATTGGGATCCACTCCAACCCAACGATCCCCGCGATCGTATCTACCTCGTGAATGGGGAAGACCAACAGCTCATCGAATGTGCCGACAAAGTTGGGTTTCCGTTCTTTGGCGAAATGATCCTAGACCTGCTCAACGGCACCGACAAAGCGATGACCCAAGAACACATTTTCAAGTCCGCCGAAATTTCGCTCAAGGCTCAGGCCATGGCGGATGCGGCAAAAAAGTAGGTAAGTTCTTTGGGTATCGCTTGGGCGCAACGCCCGATCGACGAAGTGACCCGCTCTCACTCTAGGTTCCACGCGGATAGCGAAGGTTTACCCCCGACAGCCTTTTTGCGGGCCATCCAAGTGAGTTGGGCGGCGCATAATGCATCCCGATGGACTTGCCGGACGAAACGGCGGTTTCGGCGACGGAATCTCTCCCCGAGGGATGTAGATGGCGAAGCAAACCGCCCTACCTCTTGGAGGCATTGCGTGTAGGGCGTGCTCGCTGAGCGCGCAGTTTCAGTTCTACTCGTGAGCAGCCACCGTGATCACGATTGATTTTGAAGTCGGGGTGCGGCTGATGTTGGCGGTGGCGTGGATGGGGACGAGCACGTTGGCTTCCGGATAATACGCCGCCGCGCAGCCTTTGGGGGTGTCGTAAGGGATGGCTAGGAACAGTTTTGCGGTTCGCGTCTCTCCTTTAAAATAACTTGTGATATCGACGGGTTGCTCCGCTTTCAGGCCCCGCTCGGCCATGTCTTCGCGGTTCAGGAAGATCACGCGTCGTTCGTTGGTGATGCCGCGATAGCGGTCGTTGTTGCCGTAGACCGTGGTGTTGAATTGGTCGTGACTGCGGAAGGTCTGCAGCAGCATTTGACCCGGTTCGAGAACCAGGGGTTGGAGGGGGTTACTCGTGAAATTCGCTTTGCCTGTTTTGGTATTCCAGCGGCGTTCTTTCACCGCATTGGGCAGATAAAAGCCGCCCGGGTGATGGATGCGCACGTTGAATTTGTCGAAGCCCGGAATCACGCGCTCAATGCGTTCGCGGATCAGGTCGTAGTTCTGTTCGAACTTATTCCACGGGGTGGCGGTTTTGTCGCATAGAGTGGCTTGGGCCAAACGGCACACGATGGCCACTTCGCTGAGTAGCGCATCGGAAGCCGGGGTGAGTTTGCCTTGGGAACTGTGCACCACGCCCATCGAGTTTTCGACGGTGACAAATTGGGGCCGGTCGCCGCGCCGATCGATTTCGGTGCGGCCCAGACAGGGTAGAATGAGCGCGCGTTTTCCGGTCACCAAGTGGCCGCGATTGAGTTTCGTGGAGACTTGAACGGTGAGCTCACAGCGCCGAAGGGCGGCGGCGGTGAAATGGGTATCGGGTGAGGCCGAGAGGAAGTTTCCACCCAAGGCGAAGAAGACGCGCCCTTTGCCCTCATGCATGGCTTCGATTGCTTCGACGGTGTCGTAGCCGAATTCACGGGGAGAGGTGAAATCGAATTCCGCATCAAGTTTATCGAGAAACGTGGTAGCTGGGCGTTCCCAGATTCCCATCGTGCGATCGCCTTGCACGTTGCTGTGGCCACGCACGGGGCACAGCCCACTGCGCGGTCGACCGATTTTTCCCGTTAGGAGGTGCAGGTTTACCAGTTCGCGAATCGTTTCGACCGCGTTGTGATGTTGCGTGAGTCCCATGGCCCAGCAGGTGATACACTCCTTCGCCTCGATAAACACCGCCGCGGCTTCGCGGATCTGGGATTCGGTTACGCCGGATTGATCGGTGATTTCCGCCCAACTGACTTGGGCGAGATCGGCGATCATGGTTTCGTAGCCGGCCGTGTGTTCGGAGATAAACGTGTGATCTACGATAGTTCTGGGACGCGCATGCTCGGCTTCAAGCACGCACTTGAGCAGCCCCTTGATGAAGGGAAGGTCACCGTTTAATCGCACGGGCACGTGGACGGATTGCAGCGGGGTAGCTTGCCCGAGGATGCCGGAAATTTTCTGGGGGTGAGCGAACGCCTTGACGCCCGTTTCGAGTAGCGGGTTCACGGAGACGATCTTGCCGCCGTTCAGCACGGTCTGCTCCAGAGAAGTGAGCATGCGTGGATGATTGGTGCCGGGATTTTGCCCGATGACCATAACACAGTCGGTGTGTTCAATGTCTTCCAGCGTTACGGTGCCTTTTCCGATCCCAATGGTCTGATTCAGCGCGGCGCCACTGGACTCATGGCACATGTTGGAGCAGTCGGGCAGATTGTTGGTGCCAAATTGCCGAACAAAAAGTTGGTAGAGAAAGGCCGCTTCGTTGCTCGCGCGACCCGACGTGTAGAAGATCGCATCGTCGGGCGTGGCGCAGGCGTTGAGCTCTTTTGCGATCAGATTGAACGCCGTTTCCCATGATATGGGTTGGTAGTGGGTCGATGCGACATCGAGCAACATCGGCTCGGTGAGGCGACCGGCATCGTTGAGCACGAAGTCGGACATTTCGCCGAGTTCGGCGACGGAATATCGGGTGAGGAAATCGGCGTCCGCGCGCTTTTTGGTGGTTTCGGTCGCGATGGCTTTGGCGCCATTTTCGCAGAACTCGAAACTGGAGCGTTCGCCGTCGGGATCGGGCCACGCGCAGCTTGGGCAATCGAACCCGCCTTTTTGATTCGCCCGTAAGAGTGCGGAGGTGCCGCGCGCCAGGCCTGCCTGCGCCTGGATATGCTTCATCGAATTCACCACTGCCGTCGTGCCGACGGCTTTTTCTGAGGGGGCGCCCCGGGAAATATTCAGCAGCTTCCGAGGCGGCTCGGCGTCAGGAAGTGGAGGTGACTTAGTGGCAGACATTTGGAAGCAATGATCGCGGAAAATCTAGAGGCTACTCGTTCTCTTACTCCTACTCATTCTCGTTCTCGAAGCGGTCGGATTGGGAGAACGATTTCGGGGTAAATTTATGCTTAAATCCGGTTGAAGCGCACAACTCATGGGATCTACCGAATACATGAAAGGCTGATCTGGGAGGCAGGGTTTCGAGAACGAGAACGAAGAACGAGTAAGAGAGAGGAGCCTGATTAGGCGGCGGCGAGGGCTTCGGCCCAAAGGACGCGGAGGTCTTTGCCGAGTTCCTGGGCTTCGTGCCAGCTATCGGGGAAGCAGCTTAGGCCATAGCCGATTTTAGGACCGACTTCGGGACAGGCCCAGAATGCATTGCCGGGACGCGGGCCGGCCAGCCAGAGGTCGAAGGCTTTGCGGATGAAGGGACGCAATTCAATGTATTCGGGCGAATGGGCTGAGGTCCCGTCGGTTACCGGAACTTGGCAGTGGTGGCCGTTAAAGGGGCGCATGTGCCACAGGCGCGAGGCCTGGAAAAGGGGAATGTTCTCGAACAGCCGCTCGATGTAGTTAGAAGGTCCCAGATGCTTCACGGAAGCGGGATGTGAGAAGTCGAAATTTACGCGGGGATATTTGCCGGTCTTCGCCTTGACGCCTTCCGCGATGGCATAGGTTTTTTCCGGTGTCTCGGTGCAGGTGTCGCGATGGACTTCTAAGTAGACCTCGGCGCCTTGTTTCTCGGCCTCGGCCATGAGTCCAATCGTCAACTCCACGGATTGTTGGACCGATGTATCGTGATCGGCGAGTTGGCAATTGATGGGGCCATCGTCGAGCGAGAGCGCTTTGGCGATACGGGGCTCGAAGTGGTCCATTGCGCCTGCATCGAAAAATCCTCCGTAGCGGAGGCCGGTTGCAGCCAGTCCTTCGGCGAGGCCGGGGACATTTATACCAGTCGTGCAGGCGTCGAAGCCGGCCGCCTTGATGGCTTCGAGTTTTTGTTCGGTGGACCAGTCGGTGCCATCGGCGTTTTGTTGGTTGGTCAAGCTCCACAGGTTGGCTTGGAGGACGAGAGTGGGATCAGACATGGGGACAGGGTTTAGAGTTAAACAGCCGTGGGGGGAAAAGGTTAACTGGCTTCCTCGTGTTCTAACCAGAATTTGCCGTCTTCCACGATCAGTTTCGCGGCGAAGTTGGCGTTGGCCTCTTCGAGAGCGGCTTGGAACATGTCCACGGGGTTAGGGCCTTTTTCGATCCGGCGCAGCAGGCCTTCGCCTTTTTCGGTGCCAAGGGCTAGGGTAATTTTGAGGCCGCGACGTTTGGCGGAGAACTTGGAACCGTCGGGTAGGGTGATTCGCTTCTTGATCGGCTTGAGGTAGGCGTCGGCGTAGTGCACGCCAACTCCAGAGCGATCATTCTTTTCGGGGCGCAGGGCTTCTTCGACGTCAGGATTGAGGGGGGCGAGTTCGGTTTTCATGAGATTATGATGGGTTGGTGGTTTTTGATAAAGCGAAGTGAAGGGTTTGCAGCACGGCGTTCCATTTGTGCATGCGGCCGTCGACGTGGCAGAGACAGCCGGAGGCGGATTTAGCCGGAGCCCAGGTGAGGGCGTTGGCTAGGGGCTGGCTGAGCAAGGGGGCCTCTCCGGACATCCAGCCTTCAACCATGGCGGAACTTTCGCGCCAGCAACACATGCGGGTGTGCCCGTCGCCGTGGGGCGCGGGCTCGCAACGCTGCTCGAGGATCGGCCAACCCGCTTCGGCGGTGCCGACTTTGACGTGGTAGAGCAGATCGAATTCGATGTTGCCACAGGTGCTGCCGTGGAACCGGAATTCGGCGCATCCGCCGCCGTCGGTTTCTGAGGCGGTGAATTTAAGATTTTTTTTCGACCAGCGATCGAGGACGCGCGGAGTGAAGGTGTAGGTGGGCGGGGTGTCGTTGGGCTTAGAAGCGGGCGGACCGGGGTCAGCCGACTTCGCCAAGGCTTCGTCGCCCATGACGACCCCGGCTACAGGGGTCTTTGGGAAATTATTGGTTTCGGACGTGGGTCGGGCGTTATCCCCGACAGTCTCTGCCTTAGCGGGGGATCGCGTTGGGTTCTCGTTGGGTGAGCTCATGCGGAAGGAAGTTCGAAGACGGCGATTTGAGATTTTTTAGGGGTGAGCATGCCGGAGTCCAAGGTTTCTAATGTGTGGGGAAGTTCAGTGATGTTTTTGATCGCAGCGAGCAGCGGGATGTTGGCGGCGATGCTCCAATCGGGGTAACCGGGGCAGTAGTGCTTGGCGGCGCCCAAGCCGTCGCGGGTTCGGGTCAGCAATTCGTCGACCACGGCCGAAGCGAAGCACTCGAGAAAGTAGTAACGGTCGGGTTCGTCGTTCTCCCAATGTTCGGCGGCGGCGAGTTCAGCCTCGGCACCGGCGCTGGCGATGATCACGCCGAGTTTTGGAGCCTCTGGCCAGATGTCCGAGCTGAGGTGTTGAATGGTTTCATCGGCCTCGACCGCGACCAGCCATGGACGCCCGTTCTGGGTATACCATTCCCGCGCCCAAGAGGCATTCTCTCCCACTGCGCCCTCGAAGTCGCGGGCGACCGGAAAACGCAGGAAGCGTTTGAAGACGCGCTCGTCCACATCGATCGATGGTGATATGTCGATATGCGGGAGGGTCATGTGGTTTCCTCCGGGTCGACGCCATAGGGCTGAAACTGGCAACCTTCCACGAAGTGATCGAAGAAGTTCGGGTCGGTTTCGAGTTCAACGTGTTCGATGGTTTTCACGCGCTCTTCCATATCTCGGCGTCGACTCACCGAGAACAGTGCCAAGCAGGCACCTTCGATGGCGGCGTTTCCGATCTGCACGATCTTTTCCGTGGGCAGATCGGGGATCAGTCCGATTTCTTTGGCGGCTTCAATATCGAGATGACGGCCGAAGCCGCCGGCGAGGTAGAATTTGTCCACCTCAGCAAGGCTGCGGCCATAGCTTTGAGCCACGATTCTCAAACCCGCGACGTTCGCACCTTTCGCCTGAGCCAGCTCATTCACATCGCTCTCCAGAAAGGAAATGTTGTTGGCCTCATCCACCACGAACGCCGATTCGTCGTCTTCGAGACGACCGAATGTATTCATGATTTCCGTGCGCTTTAACTCGGCCAGCAATGAGATTAATCCTGATCCGCAAATGCCTTCGGGAGTTTTGTCGCCGATGACGGCGATCTCCGTTTCGCCATCGTCGTTGATGTGCACCTTCTCGATCGCGCCGTCGAGCCCGGGCATGCCTTGGCTGATGGCGCGACCCTCAAACGCGGGGCCGGCAGGACAGGAAGCAGCCAGCAGTCTGTCGCGGTAGCCCATGAAGACTTCGGTGTTGGTGCCGATGTCCATGATGGCGATCAACTCGTCACTGCGATCTCCGGCGACGGCGAGCAAACAAGCGACCGCATCACCGCCAACGTGTCCACTCACGACGGGCATCGCATAGAGGCGGGCCTGCGGGTGGCAGGGGAGGCGGAGTTTGCGGGCAAGTATGCTGACGGCGGTGGTGTCCGCCTCTCCGTCTCGCCAGGCTTTCTCGCTCAGGCAACGATAGGGACGTTGGCCGATAGAACTGACATTTAGACCGAGAAACAAGTCCCGCATGGTGGGATTTCCGGCGACAACGATTTCGTAGATGGTTTCGGGGTCAACGGGTAGCTGTTTGATGGCGCGAGTCAGGTAGCCCAATAGCGTGCGATGAAGTAGTTTTCCTTTGTGATCGGTATCGAACTGTATGCGCGACATCACGTCCGTGCCGCCGAAGCGCTGCGGGTTCTCGAGAGATGTGCTGGCGATGATTTCGCCAGACTCCAAGTCGAGGGCCCGAATTACCACGGTCGTGGTGCCGATGTCGATGGCGAGCCCTACCAAGGGACCGGTCGACGTCGCGATTTTTTTGCCGTCGAGCAGCACGCGATCACCGTCCCGGGTTACGGCAGGATCGATCTTCTCGAGGGCCGCTTCCGGCGGCAAGTTCATGGCCTCGTCTTCGATGTGGATCTCGGCCCGACGCATGGTGTGAGCTTGAATTTCACCGGGCACGTCCAGCAGGCGCGCGCAGCAGGAGAGCCGGAAATTGTCCTTCAGATGCCCCTCTTCTTCCGTGGGTGCAGAGAGGCTTTCCATGCCGGTGGTGATCTCCATCAAACACTCGCGACACTTGCCTTGTTTACGGCAAGAGGACGGCACACTGATGTCGAGACCCTCGCCGGCCTCGAATAAGGATGTGCCGACGGCAAACTCTCCGACGCGTTGATTGATCGTGACTTTTTTGGACATCGTTGGGGTCTAGAGACCGGGTTGAGACTCGTCGTCGCCGGTGGAAATGGTCGTGCCGTCAAAGACGACAATTTTTGCCCGTCGCAAGTTCGAGACGTCGTTTAATACGTCTTGGTTGGTGAGCAGGAATCGAGATTTGTAGCCAGCTTGTAGTGCGCCGAATTGTTCGGCGTAACCCATCCGCTCACGACCGGCGCCGGTTGCGGCGTGAAGCACGTGCGCGGCAGAGATACCGGCGGCCTGCATGAGTTCGAGTTCCCGGATGAAACCCCAGCCGTGGGCCACGCCATGTGATCCGGCATCACTACCGGCGACGACCCGCACGCCGAGTTCTTGCGCTTTCACGAGGCTGCGAGAATGGGCACCCACGATGCGTTGCAAGTTGGTGCAGACCTGCTTGGACCAGCCGATGTGGTCGGGTTGATCGACTTGAAATTGAACGGGCGCGAACGTCGGCACCCACACCATATCTGCATCACGGATACGAGCGAGTTGGTCGTCGTCGATGAAGTAGCCGTGTTCGATGGTGTCGACCCGGGAGGCAATGCAATTGGCAACGCCATCGTTGCCGGAGCAGTGCACCATGGTCTGTTTGCCATGTTCGCGCGCCGCTTTGACGAACGCGGTGAGCTCTTCGGCGGGCATCTGTGGTTTGGCGGTTACGGCACCTTTTTCGAAATTGATGATGCCGGTAGCGAGTAGCTTGATGCGGTGAGCGCCGTCGGCGATTCGGGCGGCCACGGTGGCGGCAGGGGAATCGTATTCCTCGGTGGGGCGCGCCATGAATGAGCCGTAGCGTTTGTGGTGATTTATCGCTGCTCCCGGTGCATCCACGTAGGGCATGCTACCGCGTTGATTGGACCAATAGCGTGACTGCAGGGCGAGCCCGACACTCGCTTTGTCACCGGCTTCTCGCACCGCGGTGATTCCTAGGGAGACGAGGCGTTTGAGGCGTGACTGGGCGTGATTGAGTTGCTCTGCGGCTGTGAGTTTCAAGTAGACCGAGCGTTTGGCGGGATCGGTCTCGCCGCCTTCGAGAAAGAGATGCGTGTGGGCATCGGTCAGCCCGGGCAAGATCGTGTGGTCGGGGAGATATAGGTCGGGTTTCTCTTGGCCCATTCGGATCAAATCTCGCGAAGGTGATTCGGGACCGGCGTGCCGAATTCCATCGGCGTCGTAAACGATGTGCGCATCGGCGATAACCGTGTGATCGGTGCCACAGAACATCTGGCCGACTTTAAGCCAGATCGGCCCGACGATGCTGGAAAGCACCTCGGTGATGGGGTCGGAACTGGAGTTAGCGTCACTCATTCGTCGATGTAGTCGGCGCAAAGATCCATGATCTTCTCGGCCTGACGGAAGCCGGCGTCTTCCGCGGTCTCACCGTCTTGGGTCCGGCCGTATTCGAGAGCCGCTTCCAGTTCAGCGATTATCGGATGATCCGATTCGAGTGGCGTGGCATTGGCTTCGACGTTGGCGAGCGCGTAGTCGAGCCCGAGGCGGCCGGCGATGGTGAGGTAGGCGCGCTCAAGTAGAGGTTTTACGGCCTTGGGTGTGCCCCAGGCGAAATTTGATAGTCCGACGGAATAGTGCAGGCCTTTGAGGTCGGGATCGGAGGAGCACAGGCGTAGAGTGTCCAGACCGATGTTGACCAGTCCATAGGTGTCGGCGCCGACGGGAGCGAGACCGGGATCGACGATGATGTCGTCGACGGTGCGGTTTGCCTTGGTCACCAACAGATCGACGAAGCGTTTGACGGCCTCGTAGCTCTGTTGGGGATCGAGGCTTTGGCCGGTGCTGCCGTCGGGCCGGAAGCATTCGGAGGCCATGACGATACAACGCATGTCATGCTCCCCAATCATCGCGATCATGTCGTCGAGATCTTCGCGAGAAGCGGCAAGGGAATTGAAGAGCGGTTTGCCTCGGCTCTTACTGCGATCGAAGGCTTCGAGGGCGACGCGGTGGTAGGCTATATTGGGATTGTCGAAACTCAGAGAAACGTCGGTGACCTCTTGCACGGCGGGAATGAGGGTGGGGAGGAATTCGAGCATTTCTTCGACCCGCACCGACACTTTTTGGGTGCCGTCGATATTGAGGTTTACGAATTCAGCTCCGGCATCGTCTTGCAGTTTGGCGAGGTGCTGGAATCCGGTTACATCACGGGCCTCCCAAGCGCGCCGAGCGCGGCCGTAGGCGTTGTTGATGAGTTCGCCAATGATTTTGAGTTGAGGGGCAGATCCGTTTGCAACGACGGAAGCTGCTGATGATTCGGTGTTCATAAAATGGGTGTGGGAAAAATGGGAGGTGCTTGGAGGCAGGAGTTGTCGGGCGTAAAGCCCGACCCACGTCGGAGTGGGTGAGGAG
>Ga0209659_1002326_pt1 | contig 10408 bp, 8 predicted proteins | sample SaaInlLV_10m_DNA_FD_184658 | JGI IMG/M metagenome (GOLD analysis project Ga0209659, IMG submission 184658) | Marine microbial communities from expanding oxygen minimum zones in the Saanich Inlet - SI072_LV_10m_DNA (SPAdes) (version 2) | ecosystem: Environmental > Aquatic > Marine > Intertidal... | reverse complement strand
ATTTTGCTGCGTAAATTTTGGAGTAATGGTACATCACTCAATACCACCGATACTTGATAGCCTAGAAACAAACTCGTTTGTACTTTCAGGATCTCTGATCACTCTCTCAAGCGACATCTTTGTAAGTCCCATATCTTTGGCTCTGCTAAGTAATTCTTTCGCCTTACTGCTATCTCCCGCCTCGTTTGTGCTAAATGCGTAAAAAGCAAGCATTTCGGGCGCAATATCTACAGCATTAACGTGCGGTTCAACTAGCGCACTGATCTTTTCATATTCTCCCTGCAAATAATACATTGGAATAAGTCGTTTTGCTATATTCCAGCCACTATCGTTGGGCTGTAATCGCAAAGCGTTTTCGAAAAATTGTGTTCCCTCTTTCAAGTCTCCGCATTCGACCCAAATAGTACCGCCTACAATAAAGGTATCTACCGTAGCCCCCAAATCAAATGCCTTTTGTGCATATTCTTTTGATAAATCACAGTCTTTTGATCCTAATCTGAACTCCACTAGGGCTCTCAGTATATATGCTGTTACGTCCTGATTTTCGGCAACATCTAAATTTGAGATTCGGATAATTTCGGCTCCATTTTTCTCCAAGTCAGGCGCAAGCCCGACTGCTCTTTTAAGAAAAAGGTTCCAAGCCTTGATGTTATATAATGCGGGGTTATCCGCACCCATCTGATCTTCTAATAACCGAACAATGTCGGTATGGTTGTTATATCCATCCGGAGTAAACTTGAACCATTCTTTCCTGGAATTTAAAAATAGTGTAAGTCTTTCAGCAGTTCCGAATTTGGCTGCCCAGCTTTTAACTTCCCCACCGTCGACTGCATTAATCTGCAAATGGGTCAGAATTTTATCGCCAATGGTATCTTGAACTTCAAATATTTGGTTTGATGAAAAATCAACTTTGTCTGTCCAAACAACTTTATTCAGTTCCAAATCTGTAAGTTGCATCTGTATCCGTGATTGATCAGAAAATGTTTGAATTGATCCCCTTACGACGTAGTCAGCATTGTACATTTTTTTTATGAATGGATCTTTTGCATCCTTCGCTTTGGCGTCCATACTGGTGCTACTTGAGAGAACACTAATCCGACTATATCGGGAAAGACTTGAAATCAGGCTCTCCGTAAATGCTAGGCTGAGATCGCCTTTCGTCGTAGAAGCGCCAAGGTCTTCAAAAGGGTATACTAAAATTACAGGCAGAGATGAGATTACTGCTTGAGAATCCGCTTGAGTAGAAGCCTGTTCATTTGCATTTTGTGAAATTGAAAAAAAGTAAACGCCCAATACGAGCAGTACGGCCGACACAGAGGCGATCAAGAACTTTGGAACAGTTCTATCACGTTTGATTTTTCTTTTCTGTGAGGGTTCGAGAAGAAGATCAAATGCGTGAAACTCGTTTAGCTTTACTTTTTGAACGCCAATATCTTTGAATTCGTACTTAGTTTTTCCTTTTACGTAATCATAAATAACTTTTGAGATGGTGATCCCGTTGGTTTGTGCCAATGCCTCCAACCTTGCGGCGATATTTACTCCATCTCCTAAAAGATTGTCCTTCTCTTTAACGACGTCTCCTGAGTTAATTCCTATCCGGAACTCTAATTTTACAGACGCCTCGTCAGAGGCATTTCTTTTCTTGATAGCGTTTTGGAACTCAACCGCGCATTCAACAGCTGACACGGCACTTGGAAATTCCGCTAAGAAAGAATCTCCGCCAGTGTTGAATAATCGACCATCATACTTTTCAAATAGACCTGTAAGAATGGCCTCACATTCACGCAAATTGTGTATGGTTTCGCTTTCTTCAGCTTCCATATGCTTGCTGTAACCAACGACATCAGTCGCAAAAATGACAGCAATTTTACGTTCAATTTTTCCCTTAGACATAAGCTCTCACGATGGTTTTAATTGAGTGTTACATACCGCCCAGACAACGTCTACCTTTACCGATTTTCGAGAGTTATACATTAGCATTTATTCTGATAAAATAATGATTTTACGTTATAAATAAACTTGTAGGAAAGCAGTGTAACTGCCGATAGCAGAGATCATAAAATTTAAAACTCTATTGAATAATCTGCTTTAAAAGGTTTCACGTTTTTTGCTGGTATTGCTGTTTTGATGATTAAAATTGTTGTTATTGGCCTGCGCTCCACTAGTGATAACTCGACCAACGTAGTGCAATTAATCTATGAAATTAATAATACGGTTGTTAAACTGGTGGCCAACTGCCGTGATCTTCTGACTGTGGCACCAACAGTTGCAGTTGCAATCTAAATTTTATGGTTATCTCAATGAAGTAAAGGGTGAGTCTTACAGTGCCAGTCTATTCTTGAACAAGACAACACAGTCACGGGTTCCAATATAGGCATCATTGCAAGAGTCCCAGCAGGTCAAATGGTATTCAGCGGCCATGTAGACCTGATCTTACGGCATAATGGTGATGTTGCTGACCTTAAAGTAGGCATCTGTGGGGTTATCCCAAGTAAGCAGAGGTACCGGCATTGGGATGCTGGGTTTGAAAGAAAAATTAAAACGGTTGTACAACTTGATTAGAGTGCTTGAAATCGAGGGGATGGCCTGCGCACAACTAGCTTTGAATACTAACTTCAAGGTTTATTATTAATGCCTCCTATTTTGAAGACTGTCGGATGAAGTTTAAGCAAAGTCGAACAACAATTGGTTTGGTTCTGGCTACATTTGGTGCGTTATTTTTAACGCCAGACACCTTGTTTATGCGCCTCTCACAGTTGGATGGATGGAATATGCTTGTTTGGCGTGGTGGCCTAAGCGGTCTGGCTTATCTTTTTATTTGGGTTATGGTTAGCGGTCGACGTGGATGGCCAAAAACTTTTACGCTCAACTTTATTATTCTTGTCATCTGCCAAATTTTCAATGCGGCACTTTTCAGTCTAGCAATTGCCTTGGCCCCGGTGACGGTTGTGCTTATTGGCGTGGCAACGGTGCCGATTTTTGCTGCTGTTTTATCCAAAATTATTTTAAATGAGCCTCTCTCAAAACTTACGCTTACTACTGCAACCATAGTATTTTTAGGGCTGTTTATGTCTGTGCTTGGGAAAGATGGTGAGGGCGTTGTACTGGATGCCAATACCTTGTTGGGCTTATGTTTGGGGTTAGGTGTTGCCTTCGCGCTAGCGATGAATTTCACTATTATACGCAAAGACAAAGAGGCGCCCTTCGTTTTGGCTATGGCGATTGGCGCAATTTGCGCCGCTGGGTTAGGCATAGTGTTCGCTGAGACGCTTTATTGGCCTCCTTTACCTAATATGGCGGCAATTGCTCTAACAGGCATGTTTATTTTACCCCTGTCTTTTGTTACACTCTCCTATTCTGCACGATATGTATCATCCTCAACGGTCAGCCTTATTATGCTTTCAGAAACGGTTTTAGGCCCACTTTGGGTCTGGTGGGGAATTGGGGAAAGCCCAAGCATAATGATGTTGATCAGCGGTGCGATAGTGTTGCCCGCTCTTGCGGTTTTCTTGATTTATGAAGGTCAACGTAGAGCTTAGTGTACCTGCTTGGCATTAGTAGCGATAATTCGCACCAATTAGCGGTCTTTCAGTATTTACTAAATTAATAAAACTGTCTGAAGTCAGACATTAATGGGTGAAAAATATTTTATTTTTCGGCCCACTCACCATTTCTGAACACTGGCGTAACATTTCCTTTTACATCCAATCCATCAATGTTCATGGTTTCAGAGCCGATCATCCAATCGACGTGGATCATGCTACTATTACCACCATGCTGCTCTACCTCTTTGCTGGTTAACTTGTCTCCGTTTTGGAAACACTTTGAGTAACACTGACCAAGCGCTATGTGGCAAGCCGCATTTTCATCAAATAGCGTATTGTAGAAGAGCAAATTGCTTTGAGATATTGGTGACCCATGAGGAACAAGAGCGACCTCACCAAGGCGGCGTGCTCCCTCATCGGTATCAAGAAGCTTCAAGAATACTTCTTCACCCTTGGAAGCGCTTGCTTTTGTGATGACACCATCTTTGAATGTGACAGAAATATCTTCTATAAGAGTGCCCTGATGAGATAGTGGCTTGGTTGATTTTACATACCCGTTAACCTTGAGCGAGTGCGGTGTAGTGAATACTTCTTCCGTTGGTATGTTTGGATTACATGTAACGCCATTGCGTGCTGTCGAGGCGCCTCCCGCCCATTCATGTTTGTTAGCCAATCCGACGGTGAGGTCTGTATCATCGCCATAAAAGCGCAATGCCTCAAAGTTTTGGTCATTCAACCAATCTGTTCGTTCGCGAAGGCGGTTGTTGTGTTCTACCCAGGCTGCCATTGGATCGGGGGATTGCACCCTTGACGCGGCAAAGATAGCATCAGCAAGCGCCAGTTGCGCTTTTTCGTCGCTTAGGTTTGGAAATACGCGTTTTGCCCACTGTGTTCCCGGCCATGCGATGATGTTCCAGTTCACATCGAAACGTGTAATTCTCTCACGTAGTGGTGACGATGCTTTGGATACCGCTTTGTTGGCTTTACCCACATCTTCTGGATCTTGCTCCGCCAAAAGCATTGGGTCATCACCGACGACAGCCAAACGAGCTGTGTTGTTGTCAAACGCAACGGCCATACCTTCAAATAGCCAGTCTGTAACCTTCTCAAAAGAGTCTTTCGGGGCGTGTTGATAACGTGCAAGAACAACCTCAGGGTCGGTGTAGAGAGGGGTAACTATCCCAGCTCCAGCCTTGTAGGCATGATCTGCCAAGCGGCGAACTAAGGGAGCAGCCTCAATGGGCGCTGTGATCAGTAGATCTTGACCGGGCTGTAGTGACACACCAGTCTTGATTGACAACTCTGCGAGCTTATCCAGTTCTATGCTCTTATCCCAGTTAATCTTCGCCATTTTTACTGCACTCCATCACATCATGTTTTTTGGATAATGCAGTTTTCTTTGGAATGATCAATTGCTCTGATTGAGGTCTAAATTGAATCGAACTGGTCGTATTCATGCTTGGTCACATGAACGTGGGCCAAGCTTTGATTTTTGGCTGCAATCAGAACCTATTTGGACCCATAAGTTCTAACGGCAGATAGCAGGGAACCATTCCAACCATGATCCGTGAAGCAAGTCCCCGATTTGCATATAATGGTGCGGTGACAAAGCTGCCTAAGGCCAAAGTAGCCATTCATTGAAATTGCAGCAAGTAGCAGGTTTGACCGCGCTTTGATTGATGTGGAGGTGAGCTGGAAAAGGTTTGCAGTCTTTCAAAGGTTCCAGTGTAGGGTAACTAGGTTTACGTTCAGATATTTGCAATTTCGATTTTTTTACCAGTTTTGGCAGAAATCGTAATGGCCTCAAGAACAGCCGTAGCGTGATGGATTTCTTCTGGTGATATTGGAAACGGTGCCTCGCCTCTTATGTCCGTTGCAAAGGACTCCAGAGCGGACTTGATTGTCAACAAACCAGGGTATTCAAAACCTGAATAATTAGACAGAACTGGATCCTTGTCCATTGTATGGAATACATACTTATCGAGGTTTGTGCATTCGGCCCATCCTTCTGTCCCAAAGGCACGAATCTGCCAGAATGAATTGGTCGCTGCGATTGTCGTGAGGTGACCGCTGCAACCATTTTCAAAGTTCAATCTCACAAGCGTACTATCGTCGATATCAATGTCTATTGCGATCCTGCGGCTCTGTGCATTGACGCTCGATACTTTCCCAAACAGATGAATGAATGCGTCGATCACGTGAATACCCAACGAGGTCATACCTCCGGCGGGGCTTTCAGTCCTACTGTCTCGCCATTTACCAGCACTTGTTCCAAGATTGGCATTGAATACCCCGTCGATATGGATTGGCTGTCCCAAAGAATTACTCCTCAGGGCATTCTTAAGCGCCAATGTATTTGGGGCAAATCGACGATTATGTCCGATTGCGACTTTCAGGCCCTGTTCGGACAATGATGCAAGAGCAGTGCCAGCTTGATCAGCCGTCAAAGTGAAAGGCTTTTCACAAAAAACATGTTTGCCCGCTGAGGCAGCCATCATGATCTGATCAAAATGAAGCGAATGTGGTGTAGCAATCACCACCGCATCAATATTGTCGTCGTCCAGCACCGATTGGTAATCATCTGTCAACGAGATGTTTTTTTGAACGCAAAAATCTGATACTTTTGATGGTGTTCTTGTGACCGCTGTACTGAAGTAAACGGTTTGAGAACTTTCAATTGAGTCAACAAGGTTCTGCCCCCAGCGTCCAAGACCTACTATTGCCAAATTCAACATCAATTAGGAGCCTTTGCCGTTTGATGAAATTTAAATATTCGGTGGGTTCACGTTTTTCCAGTATTATTCTGCGCTCAGTTTACCAACAAGATGACAAATAAGAACCTCCGAAAGCGTGTGGGGTGTATAATATTCTGTAGGTGCAGTGCCTTGCTTCGTCCGCAAATTGAGTGGCGGGTCTGATCGCAGTGAACGTTCGCTCCAAGAATTAAGAACTATTCAACACAACATTGTTTTCAAACTTACGCAACTGTAGAGGCTTCTATCCTAATTAGAAAATATTACGATAGCTGCTGCCAACACCAGTGGCGCTCCAACCGTTGAGAGCTTCGATCATATCTGATGGACATTTCACCACACGCAATCCGTCTATGAAGCTCTGCCGAAAGGAATGGACCACGCGACCTTTTGGAAACCTCGTCTGAGGCCATTTATTCAGGTAACCACTTGCCGAGTTCGCCGTCACTTTCACACCGTCACAATAACGCGGGAACGCTGGTGAATCTTAAGTCATCGCTATGATGCGTCCTGCAGCTTAGAGGCTGCGTCTCACTAGTGATATCTGCTATGCAAAATTTTTAGTATTCAGGCGTCGCCAAGAATCGAGGGTAGTATTAATATACGGAAGGGTCTTACCAAGAGACTACCGACTTGCGGGGTTTAGAACAAAGTATAGCCTCGACAGACCGGCGAGACACTTACCGCTTCAGAAAAGCTTTCTGATGAAATCATCACCCCGATATGTAGTGTTGGTGTGAATAATGCCGCTGGCAACACTAAAGGACCTCATGTCATTGTTGAAAGCCCATAAATCCGGCACGCGGTATCGTGAAATAGAGCTTGCCGCGCCGCCTCGGGATCACTTTGGGTCACAGCGGAAAATCCTGAATAGATCGTATCAAATGAACCGCACACCCCGTCCACTGGGAAGTTGGAGGCGAACATGGCACGCTCTGGGCCGAATACATCAATGCAGGTTCGAATGATCGACTGGTTGTCCTCAATCAACCAAGGCTGATCTGGTAAGCCAAGTCCCGATATTTTGATAGAACTCTGAGGCAAGTTCGCAAAACGTCTGAGTGCAGCCTCCCAACCAGCCAGTCCGGCTGCGGTTCGATCCGAAGGTAGGCCGGCATGATTCAGGACGATCGGAACGTCTGGTGCGAGGTCCGCCATGTCGATGGCCTCATCGAGATGCCACCAAGGCGTCTGAAGATCAAACATCAAACCGTGATCGGCCAACCTACGAAACCCATCGCGAAATGCCTTGTCCATCATGCCACCTGAAGGACCATCAGGTCTTGAGTTGGCGCGTGGTTTGTGCCGGACAGACTTGACGACAGGTAGTCTGTCATACGCTTTTAGGACATCCGCCAGATCGTCCCGGTCCAGCCATGCTTGGGCAACGTGAGCGGCAGGACGTTTGGTCTCATCTGAAAGCGCCTGCATCCACAGCGCTTCTCCGGTGGGATCGTTTTCGTCCCACTCGCCTTCCATGGTGACTGTCGCCACGACGTCCCAATTTTTGGTGGCAGCGTCATAATCGTCAGGCATGAAAGGTTTGCGGATCGACGAGTAGTCACCATAACGAAACGGGATCATTGGTTCATCGCGGAGCCACGGGTGGTAGTTGGCAATTGGATCCCAGAAATGGTGATGTGCGTCTATGATTTTCATGATGTTTCCTTCTGACGTTTTCGCATTCCACGCAAAATAGGAACTGCCCAAATCACGAAAACAATTAAAGCAAGTACTGTGGCGACTGGGCGCGATATAAATATCGTCAAGTCGCCTTGTGATTTAAGCATAGAAGTAACGAAGTTGAACTCCAGTGCCCCGCCCAGAACAATACCAAGAATGGCAGGCGCAATAGGGATGTTGTTTTCTTCAAAGATCCAACCAACAACCCCGAAGGTCAGCATGGTCAGAACGCCAAAACTTGTGTTGTTGATTGCAAAACTGCCGACGATACAACACGCCAGCACAACGGGCGCGAAATAGGCGGGTGGAATGCGAAGCAGGTGTCGCGCAAATCGGATCACTGCCCATCCCAAAGGGATCAATAGCAGGTTGGCGAGCAGGAAGGCGAAGAGGATCGCGTAAACTAGCTCGGGGGTTTTGACAAAGATAATTGGTCCCGGCTCAAGACCTTTGAGATAGAGCACGCCAATTACGATGGCCGTAATACTGTCTCCCGGGATGCCAAAAACGAGCGTTGGCACCCACGCGCTGGAAAGCGCTGCGTTATTGGCCGCACCTGCCTCAATCAACCCTTCATCATGGCCTTTGCCAAATGCCTCAGGGGTTTTGGATTGCCGCCGCGCAATGGCGTATGCGACCCAAGCCGCGATGTCCGCTCCCGCGCCGGGCAGTGCCCCGACCATCGATCCAATGAACCCGCCGCGTATAAGGTTGCGCCAACGATGTCGAAGAGTGCCACCCAGTCCTGCAAAGATTGGCCCCATGGTTGGGGTTGCGATGCGCGGTTGGCGCGCGGTCAGGTTACGCAGCACTTCGGGCAAAGCAAACATGCCGATCATTGCCGGGATGAAGCTGACACCGCCCATCAGTTCGATGGAGCCAAATGTAAACCGCGGCTGTCCCGCGACTTCATCAATGCCGATTGACGCAACCCAAAGCCCAAAGAGAAGTGATAGAATGCCTTTGAGCGCGGAACCTGCGGCGATAATAGCTGCACAACTCAATCCTAACAGCGCGAGCCAAAAATACTCGACTGAAGAAAAATTCGTCGCGAACTTCGCCAATAAAGGCGCCGCCACCATCAATGCAATCACACCCATGACACCGCCACCACAGGCCGACACCATGGACAACCCCAACGCGCGCTCAGGCTTGCCTATCTTGGTCATGGCGTAGCTATCTTCGACATAGGCCGCCGAGGCCGGTGTGCCTGGGATGCGTAAAAGAGTACCGGGGATGTCACCGGCAAAGATAGCCATAGCAGCGAGGGAGGCAATGGATGCGATCGCTGGGACCGGATCCATAAAGAATGTGATTGGGATCAATAACGCCACGCCCATCACAGCGGTTAGCCCCGGAATTGCGCCGAGTGTGATCCCTAAACAGCTTGCAATTAGGATCGCCCCCAAGGTTTGGGGTTCAGATACGAGTAATAGGGCTTCCCAAAAGACGCTCATAGTAGCAGCCGCTCAATTTCACCCAACGGCAGCGGTACGCGTAACAGAACGCCGAATATCAGATAAAGCAAATAAGCCATTACACTGGCGGTCACGGCCGCCGGAAGCAAACGTCCACCTGCTAAAAGTATGAGCACCCAGATCATCAAGGCTGACGTCGCAATGAACCCAAGGTATGGTGAGATCAGCACCCATCCAATGACTGCTGCCAAGGCCGCTACAACCTGCCACTTAGCGGCCCCGAGCAGAATATCGGGCACACGCATCCACGGTCCCTCAGTGCGCATCACCATCATGGCAAGCCCTATGAGAATGAGGGCACTTCCGACAATTCTTGGAAAGAAGGCAGAGCCGAATTGCTGGCCCGGAAGCTCGCGGAAGCCTAACGTACCCGCGATTATGGCAACACCGCCACAGATCGCGATTGCGCCAATCAGACGGTCATTTATTTGCATTTTGATAACATGAGCGCGCGCGAATGGCGATGTGAGCGTCACATCGCCATTCGCATTTCTTTACTTGGCTAGACCGAGGTCAGTCAGCAAAGCCGCAGCATCACCTGAAAATGCCGCAGCGTAGGATGAAAACGCTTCAGACCCGTCAAATAGAGGTGTGATACCACGCCCCGCCAATGCATCCTGCACCTCTGCTGAACCATGTGCCTTTTGGGCAGCAGCTTCAATCTTGGCTTTCACATCATCCGGCAAACCCGCAGGTGCGCAGAGCGAGAACCAGTTGGTCAACGACCAGTCGACACCGCTTTCCTTGAGCGTTGGAACATCTGGAAATGCGGGAGAGCGCTCGTCAGACATGATCGCAAGTATCTTAACTTCACCTGCATCAGCCAGTGAGCGTGCCTCGATGGGCGAACCGGTGAACATGCTGATCCCACCTGCGACAAGGTCTTGCAACGCAGGCGCGCCGCCTTTGGATGGGATGAACTGGACAGTGTTTACGTCACCACCAACCT
>Ga0209659_1002320_pt1 | contig 10427 bp, 10 predicted proteins | sample SaaInlLV_10m_DNA_FD_184658 | JGI IMG/M metagenome (GOLD analysis project Ga0209659, IMG submission 184658) | Marine microbial communities from expanding oxygen minimum zones in the Saanich Inlet - SI072_LV_10m_DNA (SPAdes) (version 2) | ecosystem: Environmental > Aquatic > Marine > Intertidal... | reverse complement strand
TCATCGCACAGAAGTTCGGATGACCCTGAGCCGCGCCCAACCAACCCTCCGCCAAGGCGAGCGCCTTGGCATCGAGATCGCCGTACACCGGCAACTGAGTGAGCTCACGGAGCCGTCGACGCAGCGGGAATTCCCGCCAGCCGGCAATGTTGACCGGCGAGACGGTTTCAAGTTGGCGGGTGACCGGACCAGCGCACCCGACGCCGACGCTGCGGATACGAGCGTGCTGCTCAACCGCTTGCGACTGCATTTCCGAGACGAGCCCGGCAAGTGCCGTCCAATGCGACTCGGAGCCGACGTCACGTTCCACTTCGACTCGAGCACGCGCCACGAGTTCACCCCGAGCAGTGATCAGGCCGGCCGCGAACTTTGTCCCACCGATGTCGACACCGAGCACGACATTGGTTGGGGGCACCGAGGCGACATCGATCTCGTCATCGACTTCGACGGATTGATCGTCGTGCGCATCGCGCTGTGCGGTGTGGTTGCCGTCGGCCATCTGACGCCGACCGTATCGGTCGCGCCCCGTGCCGCATTGAAATTCGTTTGCTACTTCACGAAGATTCTTGCCGCGAGCCCATCAGTGCTCGGAGACCCGACGAGCATCTTCGACGAGATTGATCTCGTAGAGCACTTCGTCGAGCGCGTCTGCGGCGCTCATGGCCGAGAACCGTTGCGGGTTGTCGGGCGTGCAGCAGGATGGGACAGGTGCCAGCACGGTCCAGGGACGCGGGTGGCAGAACTGCACGACGCTGTATCGCTCGCCGGTGTAACCCGGCGAGGCGACGACGCGATGCCAGCCGATTGGAATGGCGCCGTTCGTCAACCGTTCAAGCATGATGCCGGTGTTGATGATGACACCGTTGTCGGGTGCCACTGCGTCGGCCCAGTCATCGCCGACCTTGACCTGCAATCCCGGGGCCGTGGCGCGCGGTAGCGCGGTGATCAGATTGATGTCGCCGTGCTCGGCTGCCCACACGTGGGCCGGCCCGGTGCCGTCCTTCCCGGCGTCGGGGAGTTCTCCCATCGACGGGTAGCGGATCGCCCGCGTGAGCGTGGGCCCGTCCGCGACCATGTCGTCGAAGAACGTTTCATGACAGCCAATACCCACAGCGATGATGTGCAGGAATCGGCGCTGGAGATCCGCAATTGAATCATGGAATCGATAGAGCACATCGGTGATCCCAGGCACCACTGACTCGGGCAGCACCTGATCGGGGTAGGCCGTTGCGAAGTTGCGTCGCAGGGGATGCCCGGAGGCGATTGGTGTCGACCAGTTGAGCATCTCCTTCCAATCCGGTTTGTCACTCGACGCTGCAGTCTCGACCAACAACCCGGTGTAACCCGTTTGACCGTTTGCACCAGGCGGCGTGAATCGTTGCTTCTCATCCGGCTCTTTTTCGAAGAATTCCCGGAGCATTCCGTAGGCAGTGTCGAGCAGATCTTCCGAGAGGTCGTGGCTGGTGTAGACGAAACCCGTTGCAAGGCTGCGTGTGACGCCATCGACCACGGCGCGCCGTTGCTCGGAACTGCCCGTTTCGAAGGCGAGAAGATCGACGTCGAGAATCTGATCACTCATGTCGGAAAGGTTATCGACCGGCACTGACGCCCGGTCGACCGGCCTGACCGCTGACTCACGGTGCACACCAACGGCGAACAGCCGCAATGCTGGTGTGATGTCGCTCTCTGCAACAACATCGATCTGGTCCGTCAGATCTCTGCTCTCGGTTCGCAGTATCTGCTCGACTGCATCGACCGGGTCAATCTTGTCGATCGCGTCAGTCGGCTCAATTCTGTCGATCGCCTCCGCCGGCTCCATCTTGTCGATCGCGTCCTCGGGCTCCATTCTCTCCGTCGGCTCCTCTGGCTCCATTGCATCGATCGGATCGGCAGGTTCAATCGGCGGGCTTGGTCAGGCTGGCGCATTCGAACCCCGGCGGGCGGCCACAGCGACCGGCGTGTTCCTCGCTGCAATCGCGCTCATCGCGTGTGCTGCACGACGGCGACGAGGTCACTGAGCGATTGCGCCGGCGCGCATGCCAACATCTCAGGCCATGAGCGACAACCCGACGAACAGCACGACCGAATCGAACCAGGCACGCGACCTTTTCGACCTCACCGACCGAGTCGCAGTGGTCACCGGCGGGTCCCGCGGTCTCGGGCGCGAGATGGTGATGGCGTTTGCCGAGCGTGGTGCCGACGTCGTCATCGCCAGTCGCAAGCTCGACAACTGCGAACAGTTGGCGACCGAAGTGACGCGAGCAACCGGACGCCGGGCGATTCCCGTGGCGTACCACGCAGGCAACTGGGACGACAGCGAGCGACTGGCCGACCTTGCGTACCGCGAGTTCGGCAAGGTCGACATTCTCGTCAACAACGCTGGAATGTCGCCGCTCTACAAGTCAGTCGACTCGATCACTGAGGAGCTCTACGACAAGGTGCTCGACGTCAACCTGAAAGGGCCGTTTCGGTTGTCGGCGCTGATCGGAACGCGAATGGTCGACAGCGGCAACGGCGGATCGATCATCTTCGTGTCCTCAATCGCATCACGTCGCCCCAGCCCCCAGGAGTTGGTCTATGGCGCGGCCAAGGCCGGGCTCAACAACCTCACCTACGGGTTGTCGCGCACGTTCGGTCCAACCGTGCGGGTGAACTGCATCGTGCCCGGCCCGTTTCTCACCGATATCTCCAAGGCCTGGGACCTCGAAGCGTTCCAGGCCCGAGCCGCGGATGCCTTTGCTCTCGAGCGGGGCGGCGAACCCGGCGAGGTCGTCGGCGCTGCGCTGTACCTCGCGAGCGACGCATCGACGTACACCACGGGCGCTCTGATCGACATCGACGGTGGCCCGCGTTAGCGACGAAGGGCTCAGGGTGTACGAGGGCCTAGACACCGAGGACTTGGCGGACGGCGGCGATCACGTCGTCGTGGATTTCCCCCGAAGTGGCGACGACGCCACTGTTGGTCTCGAGACATGCTCCGTGCGCGAAATCGAGCGGCGCGCCGGTCACGTCAGTAACCCGGCCGCCGGCCTGCTCGACGACAAACTTGCCGGCAGCGTGGTCCCAGATTTTCTCGCGGTAGTCGGCCCTGGTCGGAAGTCGAAGATAGATCGATGCGTCGCCGCGTGCGACCGCGCCGTACTTGCATTGGCTGTCAATGCGAAACGGCTCTGATGTGATGCCCAGCAATTGAGCGATCTGCTGCGACTGCGACTGGTCGGAATGGCCCGACTCGACCGACTCACAGAACTTCGCCTCAGCAACTGCGGCCGGCGCCACGACGGCGATGTCGACCGGATCAGGCGAGGCGCCGTAGAACGCTTCGCATGAGCCCTCAACGGCCGTGAAGATTGCGCCCCTTGAGCCGTCTGGGTTGGGAAGGTTCGGACAGCCCAACACACCGAGAATGACCTCGCCATCGTCGATCAGCCCGAGCGCAACGGCGTACTGATCGCCGCGAAGAAACCCTTTGGTGCCGTCAATTGGGTCGAGCGTCCAGTAGCGGCCGGACGACGCTGCGCGATCGGCCGAAGTCCCCGTGGCGATCCAGTCGAGCACGTCGGCATGCGATGCTCCTCCGCGTTGCCCGCGCACGAGCTCCGTGACACCGGCGAGCAACTCATTCGCCGTATCGGCGCGCAGATCATCGGCATCTTCCTCACCGATCATCACCACGTCTCCGAGTGCGTCGCCGAGTTCCGCGCACACCACGGCTTGGGCCGCGAAGTCGGCAACCGTGACCGGACTGTCATCGGACTTGGTGAGCGTGTCACCGGCAGCGAGTCGGCCTTGCGCTGCTGAACAAAGACGGCTTGCAGCAGTCACTGCCGCGAGGGCCGCATGGACTTCAGAAGGAGAGGCGCTCATCGGTGTGCGACTCTAACGAGACCGCACCACGCAGTGATCGTGGAGCCGGGTGCGAGGATCGAACTCGCCACCTCATGATTACAAATCAAGTGCTCTACCAACTGAGCTAACCCGGCGGGGAACGGAGAGGATAGCGACGTCAGGCCGCATGGCGGACGCCCTCGACCGACTGATCGTCGAGCAGCAAACTCAAACGGCCGGCCACGCGGGTCGGACGGCCCGCGTCCATCAATCCGACGAACGCCTTCGCCCTCGCGTGATCTCGTAGGTCGCAAGCGCCGCTGCAGCCGAGACATTCAGCGAGCTGACCCGGCCGAGCATCGGAATGGCCACAATCGAGTCGCAGCGCTGCCGCACCAGCCGCGACAGACCGTCGCCTTCGGAGCCGAGCACCAGGCATATCGGCTCGTCGGCGAGGGACTCCAACTCAAAGAGGTCACGGTCCGCGGCGTCATCCAGCCCGACAATCCAGATGCCGTGATCCTTGAGTTGGGTCAGCGTGGCTGGCAAGCCGGGAACGAGTGCGATCGGGACGTGCTCGATCGCGCCAGCCGATGCCTTCGCAACGGTGGGCGTCACATGGACGGCCCGATGCTTGGGCAGCAGCACTCCGGTGACGCCGGCACCGTCGCAGTTGCGGATGATCGCGCCGAGATTGCCCGGGTCCGTCACGCCGTCCACTGCGACCAAGAATGGCTTGACGCCATTGCGCGTGCGCAGAAGCTCCCCCAGGTCTGCTTCCTCAAGTTCTGCTGCCAGCGCCATCACACCTTGCGGCGCCTCACTGCGCGTCTCACGCTCGATCTTGGCCCGAGCGATATAGCTCAGGGGTACTCGCTGTGCTCGTGCGATCTCGACGATGTCCGAAACGCCGGCATCGCCTTCGAGCTCAGCGCTGATGAAGATGTCGTAGACCTTGCGCTTTTCGGCCATCAACAGCTCGCGGACCGCCTGGCGACCTTCGACCTGCTTTCCGCCGAGACCGCGACCGGGGGTACGCGGGTCGGCCTCGCGGCCGCCACCCTGCGGGCCACCCGTCCGCCGGTCGCCGCCGCTTGATGAGCCACCACGCCGCTGACCTGGTCGCCCCTGCTGCCCACTTCGTCCGCTTGAGCGCGAGCTGGACCCACCGCCTCGTTTGGGACCCGACGCTCCGCTGCTTCGTCCTGCTTTGCTCATGATGTGATGCTCGATTCTTGCCAGTTCGGTCGTCGCTGGATCAGCGCCGTCGCGAAACACACGATGCCTTCGGTTCGGCCGATTGCACCGAGTCGTTCGGCACGGTTGCCTTTCAACGTCACTGGCGCGCCGACGACATCGCTCAACGTCTGTTGAATCTCGACCCGACGAGGAGCGATCTTCGGCGACTCACAGATCACCGCCGTGTCGATGTTGTTGGTCGTCCACCCGTCGTCACCGAGGAGCGCGACGACATGAGCAAGGAGCGCGAGCGAGTCGGCGCCTTTCCACTCCGGATCGGTGTCGGGGAAGTGCATGCCGATGTCACCGAGTCCGGCAGCACCAAGGAGCGCATCGGCGCACGCGTGCGTGATGACATCAGCATCGGAATGCCCGACCAGACCTCTCTCGCCCGGAAAAACGACACCACCGAGAACCAGCACTCGATCAGCCACATCGCTGAAACGATGGACGTCGAAACCCTGACCAACGCGAATCTCCGGGAAACTGGTCATGGTGATACCTCGTCCAATGCTGCACCGGTCGTGGCAGCGCGCCGGCGCGCCCATTCCAGGTCGTCGGGAAGGGTGATCTTGCGATTCACCGGGTCTCCCTCGACCACGACGACGCGACCACCTGATCGTTCGATCAACGCAGCATCGTCAGTCGCATCAGTTCCGTCAGCATGCGCAGCGCGCAATTTTGCCGCCCGGAACGCTTGGGGCGTCTGCACCGCGACGAGCGATGCCCGGTCGGGAGTGTCGACGACAGTTCGCACGCCGTCGACGTCGTGCACCACCTTGATCGTGTCGGGCACCGCAACACCGGGGATCGCGGCGTCCGCGCCGTCGGCGACCGCATCGACCACCCGCTCATAGATCTCGATTCCGGCGAATGGTCGCGCAGCGTCGTGCACACAGATGATCGTTGCCTCGGCAGGAACCGAGGCGAGTCCGGCACGCACCGATGCCGCCCGGCTGTCACTACCGGCAACCGCACGCTCGCGTTCAGCGTCAGCCGCGGGCACCACGACGACCACGCCATTGCTCGCCTGCTCCGCGATCGCACGCGACCAGTCGATCACACGCCGGTCGCCGAGGTGCTCATATTGCTTGAGTCGGCCGAATCGAGTGCCGCTTCCACCACCGACCACGACGGTCCAGATGATCTCGTGAGGCGCCACAGGCCCGGAGGGTAGTACCGTGACGCACGTCATGGCTCACGAAGACGTTCTCTCCCGCACCGACTTCTTTGCTGACGCGCCGCCGGATGCCTTGGCAGCCGTCGCCTCGGCAGGACAGGAACGCCAGTTGATTCGTGGCGATGTCCTCTTCAACGAGGGCGATCCACCGGACGCGCTGTATCTCGTACTCCGCGGCCGAATGGCAATTGCCATCGCTAATCCGATCGATCGCCGCGAGAGCGTGGTGGCGCTCATGGAACCCGATGACCTGTTCGGTGAGATGAGCATGCTCGACAACGGGCCGCGTTCAGCAATGGCCCGGGCGCTCGAGCCCACCACCGTGCTCGCCATTCCCTTTGAGCCGATCCTGGCGATGTTCGATGAGAATCCGAAGTTGCTCTGGAACGTCACACGGATGCTCGCGCAGCGCATCCGCGTCACTGACGAAGCACTCGCCGACTCGGTGTTTCTCGACGTCACCGGTCGGACAGCGAAGCGTCTGCTCGAACTTGCTGACGGCGCCGATCAGTTCACGCTGCCAGTGACTCAGGAAGAACTCGCCGGCATCGTCGGCGCGTCTCGCGAGCGAGTCAATAAGGCGATTGCGAGCTTCATTCGCCTCGGCTGGCTCGAGCAGCAGGACCGCACGTACAAGATCACCCAGCGCGACCGCCTCGAGCTCCGCGCTCGCTAGCCAGCGGTCCCGGCTCGCCCCGCTGCACTCCCACAAACCTGCTGTCACGCGAACCACAGCGGCCCCACGTTCCCGAAAAATAGGGTCTCAGCGTCGTGGAGCGAAGATTTTCCTACATATTTTGGCGCGGTCCCCTTCGATTCATATTGACATTCATCGATATCTTAATATTATATCGATAATCATCAATATGAAAGGGACGCCATGCGCCTGCAACTCGCTCTCAACGTCACGAACCTTGACGAGGCAATCGACTTCTACACCAAGATGTTCGACACCGCCCCCGCCAAGACCAAGCCCGGCTACGCCAACTTCGCCATCGAGAATCCACCGCTGAAATTGGTCCTGTTCGAAGCCGCTGACGGCGAGAGCTTCGAGCACCTCAACCACCTCGGCGTGGAGGTCGAATCGGCCGCGCAGGTGACCGCCGCAGAGGCGCGCATCACCGCAACCGGCATCGAAACAACGGGCGTCGACGACGCTGTGTGCTGTTTTGCCGAAAAGGCTGAGACGTGGATGGCATCGCCCGACGATGCTCGTTGGGAGTGGTACGTCAAGACCGGCGACACCGAGCAGATGGAGCACGTCGCGGTCGGCACCGCCGGCGTCTGCTGCGGCTGACCTGACCCGGGCTACCGCACTCTCCGACCCGCTGGGCTCTCTGGCTCTCGCACCCTCTGACCTCCCACACCCGTGGAGCGCGCACGCTGTGCAAGGGTGACGGGATGCCCATCTACGGAGACGAGCAGCGCGCGCTGCAGGAGCGATTCGACACCAGCAACCTGGCGGCGGCGTTCGAGGCCACGATCTTCAGCGAGACGATCGACGACGACAACCGCACGTTCATCGAATCACGCGATTTTTTCTTTCTCTCGACCGTCGACGCCGACGGCTGGCCAACCGTGTCGTACAAGGGCGGGCCAGTGGGCCTCGTGCGGGTGGTCGACGAACGCACCATCGAGTTCCCAAGCTACGACGGCAATGGCATGTACCTCTCGATGGGCAACATCGACGCCAACGCAAAGATCGGCGTGCTGTTCATCGACATGGAGACTCCGCGTCGACTCCGTCTGCAAGCCACCGCAACCATCATCGATGACCAGGCCACGCTGGCGCACTGGCCAGGCGCACAGCTCGTGGTGCGTGCCACCGTGGCGCAGACCTTTCCCAACTGCGCCCGCTACATCCATCAGCACGAGCGCCGCAGCACTTCGCAGTACGTACCCGACGACGACGGCACTCAGCCGACTCCGGCATGGAAACGCATCGACATGATTCAGCCGTTTCTCCCCACAGCCCAGCAGGACCTCGCGGAAGAAGCCGGCGGCACCATCACCGGCGCCGAGTACACCGAGCGACTCGCGAACGGCACCAGCTGAACCTCACGACAACGTCGCTGACTACGGTCAAGAAATGCGCGACTTCGAGGGCACCATTGGCAACACGGTCGCAGAGTCGACGCCGCACTGGCCGAGTTCGCCAACGCCGCCAGCTGGCCGCACCAACGTGCTGCTCGTTCTTCTCGATGATGTCGGATTCGCGGACTTCGGTTGCTATGGCTCCGAGATCGCCACTCCCAACATCGATCGTCTTGCCGAGACCGGGCTGCGCTACACCGGTTTCCACACGACGGCGATGTGTTCGACAACGCGCGCTTCGATGCACACGGGGCGCAACCATCACGCCGTCGGAATGGGGTGCCTCTCCAACTTCGACAGCGGATTTCCCGGATACCGCGGGAAGATTGCACGTAACGCTCCCCTTCTCTCAGAACTCCTCCGGCCGCACGGCTACCGCAACTACATGGTCGGCAAGTGGCACTGCACGCCGCTGACTCAGACCGGACCGACCGGACCGTTCGATGGCTGGCCGCTGGGGCGCGGGTTCGACCGCTTCTACGGATTCCTCGACGCCGAGACCGATCAGTACTCGCCTGAACTGGTCCGCGACAACTCACACATCACCGCCCCCGGCGACCATGCTTCGGGATACCACCTCACCGAAGACCTCGTCGACAACGCGATTGGCTACGTCACCAGTCACCTCGCCGCCACGCCGGACGATCCGTGGTACATGCTCCTGGCGCCTGGCGCCTGTCACGCACCACACCAAGCGCCCGTTGAGCTGATTGACCACTACAGCGACATCTTCGCCAAGGGCTGGGACCAGGCACGGGCCGATCGACTCGCCGCGCAAGTCAAGCTCGGCATCGTTCCCGGTGACACCGTCCTGCCCGACCGCAACGTCGGTGTGCAGCCTTGGGAGGCGCACTCCAGCGACGAGCGCCGCCTGTTTGCGCGACTCGCTGGCGCATACGCCGCGATGCTCGACCACTTCGACCAGCACCTCGGACGGTTGCTCGACACGCTGGAGCAGACCGGCATGCTCGATGACACCATTGTCATGGTGATGTCCGACAATGGCGCCAGCCAGGAAGGCGGCCCACTCGGCTTCGTCAACGCGATGGGCCCTTTCAACATGGTGCGCGAATCGATCGAGGACAAGATCGGGCGAATCGCCGACATCGGTGGACCTGACACGCATTCGAACTTTCCTCACGGCTGGGCTATGGCGGCCAACACGCCATTGAAGCGGTACAAGCAGAACACCCACAGCGGTGGGGTCCGCGACCCGCTCGTTGTCGCCGCTCCTGAACGCATTCTTCGTCGATCCCAGGCGGGCTCGCTGCGTCATCAGTTCTGTCACGTCAATGACATCGCCCCCACCGTGCTTGAGTTGCTCGGACTCCTGGCCAACGTATCGACTCACTTCGATGGCGTGAGCCTCGCTGCAACGCTCAACGAGGCCGACGTCACGACGGGCAAGACCACGCAGTACTTCGAGATGTTCGGTCACCGCGGCATCTGGCACGACGGGTGGAAGGCAGTCGCCTACCACGCGCCCGGCACGTCATTCGACGACGACATGTGGGAGCTGTACGACCTCGCGAACGATTTCAACGAAGTCCACGACCTTGCGTTCGAACAGCCCGAGCGTCTCGCGGACCTGCAGACGCGCTGGTGGGACGAAGCCCGCAACAATCAAGTACTCCCCCTCGACGATCGGTTCGGCGAACGCTTCGCCGAGAACGCGGCACGCCACGCCGGTGCTCGGACGAACTTCACCTTCTGGTCTGGCATGGGCCACGTGCCGTCCGAGGTGGCACCCGACCTCCGCAGCCGGAGCTACGACATCACCGCGCACATCAATCCCACCGGTTCGACTGGCGATCGCGACGGCGTGCTGATCGCGCACGGTGACGCGACGTGCGGGTACTCCCTCTTCGTCCGTGGCGGCCACCTCGTCCACGACCTCAATATCGGCGGCACCCACCAGTTGGTGACATCTGATGTAACGATTCCAGCGACCGCTGCGACACTCGGCTTCCGCATGCGGCGCGCGGGCGATGGGCCATTCCCACATGGCATTGGCACACTGCTGATCGACGGCGAACCAGCCGGCGAAATGGAAACCGATCAAATCTTCTGGCTCATGATCTCCTGG
>Ga0209659_1002305_pt1 | contig 10468 bp, 12 predicted proteins | sample SaaInlLV_10m_DNA_FD_184658 | JGI IMG/M metagenome (GOLD analysis project Ga0209659, IMG submission 184658) | Marine microbial communities from expanding oxygen minimum zones in the Saanich Inlet - SI072_LV_10m_DNA (SPAdes) (version 2) | ecosystem: Environmental > Aquatic > Marine > Intertidal... | reverse complement strand
GGTAAAAACCAAGTGTTCGGTAAATTATTAACCAACCAAAAAATTGCACATAAAATCGTTAAGCCCTATGTTTATAAGGCTTTGAGAGAAGGACTAAAACTCATGACAACGGTAAAATACAAAATCTCCGAGGGTTCGATTCCCTCTCTCTCCGCCTGGGACTTTAGAAGCATTTACAAAGTGCATTCTAAGGAAAAGGCAATCCGGTTGTTCCACGACTGGATCAGGCAAGCCAAGGACGTTGGAATAGATCACTTCAATACCGCCAGTGAAGCTGTCCTAAACCATTTTGAAGGAATACTAGCCTTCTTCAACAACAGAAGCACAAATGCACATGCCGAGTCTCTAAACGCTCAAATCAAACTCTTTAGAGCCAACCTCAGAGGCGTCAGCAACACCAAATTGTTCCTCTACAGACTTCATAAAGTCTTTGCTTAAATTAGATTACTCCCCAGAAAAAAGACCTGACCCGTTCGTAGCCTCTTGCATTATTATCCTCTAATTGGTGATCTGCATAACGTTGAGCCTCTGCTCCAGTTAACTTAATCATCACGCCTTTTCCGCTGGTATCTAAGCTATTAGCACTTGATTTACCCTTTCCTCCACCCCTGATTCTCTTTTAGCCAGAACCTATTGACAAAGGGTATTCTGTATATCCAATTTGAACTTATCCTTATTAAAATCACGAATCGTTTTTGGTAGTTTATCCAGGTTGGATAGTGATTTTACAATTTCTGACGCCAGTACTTTCTCGCTTTCATCATCAGTTTCCCTAGCAAACGTTGAAAACAATTTTCCCTCTATTTTAATTCCATAATGAAATTGTCGATCAATATGAATTTTTTCACCAGTTAGCTTATTTGTTATTACTCTATTTTTAATAAACCTAGGTTTAATATCTCTATACATATGTTCATATCCTTCAGGTGGATTTATTATTTGAACACTTATTAATAACTCTCGAACCCCATTGCCATAGTTATTATTCTTTACGAAGCGACTGATTCTGTTAAACATAAGATCGATTAAATCTGTTTTAGGCCTAGCTTCGTCGTCTATAGTCAATACAAATTTTAAGTTCATTCTATCTAAAGATTTTATTTCCAGGTGGAAGATGCCCGTGCAAAAGAAAGTACCGATAAAGCGCCTCTTTTTCAGCAACTTTAATCTGTACTTGATTTCCATAAAAAATTGGGTTCTCGTGAACCCCGCCGTCACCAATATTGTCTTTGTATAGGTCTGAATATCGTTCGTTCTTTGAAGATGTTTCGCCGTATTTCCAAACATCACCCCTATTTAAAATCATTGATGACGTCGGAAGTGGGCTACCCCAAGTTATTACGGGGTAGGAACCTTTGGATTTTGCAGTTAACTCATACATGTAGCCATTTGGTCCACCGGCTCTGCGCCTAATACCTTCTATCTCCTTTTCCATTTTTCGGATATAATAAGCCGTTCCCAAAAATAATACTGCGTTGGAGAAGATCGGGCTCGAACCGACGACCTCTTGACTGCCAGTCAGGTATTCTAATGTGATTCATAAATGATTTGGTTTAGCTAAAGGTAAGTAAAATCGGGCATTGAATGGGTTTACCGTCTTTCCGGCAATCGCGCAAGCCATGTACGGTATTTACCGTACATAAACTATTCACTGCATCAGCGTTTTTAACGGTATCAATTTCGCTCTGAAGAGATCGCGATTCTTGAATTAAACATCATTCCAAACGTCTGTTCGGAATATTCCGAACAACACTTCCGCGATTGCCAGAGACGCATCTCAAAAGCACCCACCGCAGAGTATGGCAACCAAATCCTTGACCCTTCTTTAATTTGAGAATGAAATCCTATTTTGATCCATTAGTGAAGATACTGAAGACACTAGGATTATAGATTTATACGTGGTTCCAAACGTCTGTTCGGAATATTCCGAACAATGAATACGTAACAGAAGCTGGCTAATATGAGAAACGAACCTTCGGCAAAATCCATTATATTCGCCTTGTTAAGTCAAGCAATTGGGTGAAATGCCCTCCGCGGCCGATTGGGTTGCTTAGCGGGTTGACTTAGCGAAAAGAGTTCTTGTAAATAACTGATATTGAGCATATTGGAGCGTTAGTTTCAAAACCCTCTCTCTCCGAGAGACCATGGACTGCGTAAACGAAGGGTTTTTAATTCAATTCGCATTTGAGTTAGCCACAAGAGATTGCATCGACAAAGGATACGATGCCGATAAGTTGTTAGAGAATAATGAGTCCAGTGCATACCACACGCATCGCCACAATCATTACATAGAGTTGTTTTCTTTAAGAGGTTTAGACGCTATCGGGGTCATCGAGCCCTAACACCTTAATTCATAAACAGGTCAACTAGTGAAGTATTCGTAAAAGAGACTTTTCCTAAAAATATTAGATAGATAAAAAAAAAGCGCTGCCCATGGGCAACGCTTTAACCAAACCAATAAACCTAAGCTTAAGTCTCTTAGACTATTAAAATTAATCGGCGTACCAGGCTTTTCCAAAGAAACCGATATTAATTTTTCGTCGTCAATCTGGTCCTTGTGGCCTTAAAAACAAAAAAAGACGCCATTTGGGCGTCTTCACTGAGATGTAACCTCAGGTTTGTTGGTTTAATAACTTTGCAAATCAAAAAAAAAAAAACACTCACAATAAGTATAACTACTTATTTTCAACTTTTTTAAATCGGATTAGCAGTAGCATCTCCTCTGCTAAAAAGGCATTTATCCGTCAAATGGTGATGATATTAGAGGCATACCAACCGTCAAGACCTCTAAGGATTTGCGGTTTACTGCGAACACCATCTTTCTGAATTTGGATGCCACGCAGAAACCAATTAATTAATATCTTAACGGAAACTAATAAAAACCTAAATCCTGCTTCTTCAACGCTCATAACAACCCGGAAAAAGAACAATAAACCTGTACAATTCCCGATTTACTGGTGGACTTTCTTTCAACGGGCATAAACCAGAGCATAAAAGAAGTTGTAGGTAAGCTAAAAAATGAAAAAAGGACTGACAATCATATTGACTTTAATAATCGGTTTCGGACTCGGATGGTGGTTAAATGAAATGAACCGATTTACTGAAGGTGTGGTCGCAGATACTAAAAATCCTGACTTACATTTAAACGACTCAGTAATTGTATTGGAGAACTCGGAAATTAGGAAAGAGGATTTTGACGAGTTCTTTTATAGATTCATGATTGAACCTGACTTTCAACTATCAAGGATAATATTTCCACTTGAATTCGTAGGTTTTAAAGATGGATATCCGGGTGAAGAAACTGACACTATTTACTTGAAAAAAGACCATTGGGAACACAACCATTACTATCTCAATGAATCATCCATTCCTGTAATCTATGATAACTACGAAATGAAATTAAAGGATACTGATGAACGAGTTTTTGTTTGGTCGGGTGTTGAAAATGGAATTTACGTGACTTCATATTTTAGACGAATCGAAGGAAAGTGGTTCTTAATAAAAGAAGAAGATTTCTCGACTTGAAAAATGAAAAGCCTACCTACAACAACGCATATAGCTTATGGCGGGTGAACGGCTATCAGCAAGGTTTTCCCTCCGTTGCCAGTTTTGGTTTTGGTGGACAGAAAAGTGCTTCGAAACCGCCACAAGCCATATGCAAACTTACCTGCAAGCTAAAAATATGCGACAACCAAAAGAAATGACATACGATTACATAATTGCAGGTTCAGGCTGTGCAGGGTTGAGTCTATTATACCGAATCTTAAAAGAGCCTATTCTAAATAAGAAAAACATTTTAGTAATTGACAGAATTGAAAAAAACTCTAACGATAGAACTTGGTGTTTTTGGGAAAATGAAAAAGGACTTTTTGAACCAATTGTAACTCATGAATGGAAAACTCTCGAATTTCTGACTTCTGACTTTACCAAAAGGTTCGACTTGGAAAATTATAGTTACAAAATGATTAAAGGAATAGATTTCTACAACCATATTTTGTCATTTGCCAAAACCTTTAAAAATGTAACATTCAAATTTGAGAAAATAGAGAAAATCCAAACAGAAAATAATTATTCATTAGTAGAAACAGAAAATGATAAATATTTATCAGAATATATTTTTAATTCTACAAATCTCTTTAACCCAACAATTAATACAAAAAATTCGCTTTTACAGCATTTTGAAGGATGGGTAATTAAGACAAAAACACCAAGTTTTGATAGTAAAATCGGCACTTTAATGGATTTTAGGCTAAATCAAGAAAACGGTGCTACATTTATGTATGTTTTACCAACTAATTCAAACGAGGCACTTATAGAATACACTCTATTTAGCGAAAAAGTACTTGATAAAGCAAAGTATAAGATAGAATTGGAAAATTACATAAAGGACAATCTAAAAATTGACGCATATGAAATTAAACACAAGGAGTTTGGAATAATACCAATGTCATTTGTTAGATTTTCAAGAAGTCCGAATTCTGAAAAGCGCATAATTAATATTGGAACGACAGGCGGATTTACTAAAGCAAGTAGCGGTTATACTTTTCAGTTTATACAAAAGAACTCTGAAAAAATAATACAGAATCTGTTAAAAGGTAAATTACCAAATCCAAAAAAAACCTTTAGAGACAAAATGTTCGAATGGTATGACCGAACAGTATTGGAGGTAATGATTTCGAAAAAAATGTCAGGCAAAGAAATATTCTCAATAATGTTCAAAAACTTATCGCCTGAAAAGATTTTAGCCTTTCTAGGAAATGAAAGCAAGTTTGCTGACGAAATAAAAATTATGAATATTTTTCCGAAATCACTTTTTATTATTGCGGGAATAAAAAGATTGAGGTAGAATGAATAGTAGAAAAGCCAGCAGGTAACAATGTATATAAAAAATAGGCGTAACAGTAATAAATTCAAGGGTTTTGGCTCATATCAAAGTTCGTGCTTAACTGAAAGTTTTGTGCTTCGAAATCGCCTACTTTTCATATACTAAACGTTGTGCTTAATTTAACAATGAAAAAAGGTATTCTAATATTTATTGTCTTCTTTCTAGTTGGATTTTTGGTTTTATACATTCTTCCAATTGAAGTAACACATAGCAGGGAATTAAAACGTGGAAATATACTAATCGAGAATATCGAAAATTATGTAAACGAAACAGGTAAAATACCAGAATCACATAATTGGGAAACTCTACGCTCACTCGGATTTATGGAAGACGAAATGGAGACTGCATATCCAGAAATTCGTCAAATAAATGATTCAACTTATGAATTGATATTTACAATTGGTTTTGACCCGCCTTACTTAATGTGGAACTCACAAGAGCGAATTTGGAAAGACGATTTCCCAACGATACCTGATGAATGGAAAAATAAAAACTAAGCACAACAACGTATATGATTCATGATTGGTCGCGTTGCACTTTTGGTTACCTTCAAAAAAGCTAAACCAAAACCACAAAGCTTATCACGAAGTCATATACGTGACTTAGCCACTATTTGGAAAATGAGACGACAAGGAAGTGAGATTGAGTTCATGTGCGCAGCGTTACTTATACTATGGTCAGTTAACCTTGCTACATATTTCATCGACTCTTTCTTTGATATTAAGCATATAGGACGAGTATCACTTGACGGCGTTTTGGTGCTCTCACTTACTTGGGCAATCAGCATTTTTCTTTCCTTGAAACTCTTCAAACCGCTTCCTGTTTGGCTTCGACAACCAGTTTTACGAATTATTTTATGGTCTCCTATAGTTTATTTAGACATAGTAGACGACAGGACAGGAATTGCAGAATCCCCAGGTTATTTTCTGTACCTGAATAATCAAGGCCTATTACCCATTTCAAGTCTATTGTTGAATCCCTTGGGAAATATCGATGCTTTACACAACAGGCTTCTTTATTTCAACTTTGTTTCATGGATTGGATTTGCAGCTATTCTATCAATAATTTTATACTGTGCAGATCGAATAGTTAAACTTAAACAGTAACAACAGTGGCTAACAACGTATATGATTCATGATCGGACGCGTTGCACTTTTGGTTACCTTCAAAAAAGCTAAACCAAAACCACAAAGCTTATCACGAAGTCATATACGTGATTTGTGGGTAATTTACAAAACACACTAGATACTACAATATTAAACTTGACAAGAGAGCATACTTAAAAAAAATAAATGACTGGAAAACTGATTTACATGTTTACATATAGAAAAAATAGATTCAATAATTTATTCTGGTTGCTAACCCTGATTACTTTAATTTCATGCGGAGAAGGGTATGAAAAAGTTGAAGGGCAATGGACTTGGGTTTTGCATAGTGAGGCAGGAAAACATATGCGTGAAATTGAAATCGATAATGGAACATTTGAAATTTTAGACAATAAATCTTATGCAAAAGACAAAAGTTCTGTTTTTTGGAGAGGAGTTAGAATAGATAAAGCTGACCCCAAGACTTTCAAAGTTATATCTGACAATGGATATTCAAAGGATAAAAACTATGTTTTCCTTGATAATGATATTGTGATTTTTGCAAATCCTGAAACATTTAAAGTTATAGATTGGCCTTACTCAATGGATAACGAAAGATTATTTAATGGCAACCTGCCAATTGAAGTAAAAGACTTGACTAATTTTAAGATTACAAAACCCAGCGGAGCAAGAACATCAACTTTGAAATCATACTTTATAAATAGCAATCCTGATTATAATTGGCTTGACACTTTAGATGTACAAGGTATAATATACGGAGAACATGCTGAAGCCGAAACAGGTAATGGAAAGATTAAGGGATTTAGAAAAATAGAATAAAAACTACCCACAACAATGTATATACAAAATAGGCGAAATAGTAGTAAATTCAAGGGTTATAGCCCTCTTCAACTTCTCAATGGTTTGATAGGTTTGAAGCCCGCAATCGCCTACTTTGCATATACTCAACTTGTGCCTAATTTATGTTGTATATGAAATTTTATGCTCTGACACTTACCTTAATCATAGGTCTATTTTCTTCCTCATTTATACTTGAGAAGGGAGATCCATTTGTGGGTTATTCTCAACTTGAAGAATGTAGGGAAGAAATACCTCTTTATTATGCAACAAAGAAAAAAGGTCCATTATTGGAAGCAGCTGAAAGGCTTCAAGATGTAAAAATTGTTCTTGTCACAACCAATAAAAAATCTCTGCCAACATACAAATACTACTATATAGTTATTGTAGAAGTCATGGATAGCCAAACAGCTGTATTGGTTGATGCCGATGATTATAAAAGCGGTGAGAAGCCTGGTTCTGTTCTATTTATGGGATACAAGGAGAAGAAACACTTTTTCTATAGAGCTGACTGTTTTGATCAAAATCTGAAACTGGATTCAGAACTAGCTGAAGGATTAATAATGAGAATAAACTAGGCACAACAACGTATATCAACCATGACGGACGCTTGCAGCTTTTGGTTATCTTCAAAAAATCTAACCAAAACCTACTGCACTGTCACGGTACATATACGTGACTTGTGAGCTATAGCAAAGAGCATCTTAGTAAAGGCTAAAGCAACCCCAGCCTTTAAACTCGTTTTGATCACCTAAACTGGATGTGCTCGAATGACGTTGACCGTGCGACTCGAGGATGACTTGATCGGAATTACTCAAGGATAATGTGCTCAAAACACTCGAGTATTACCTAAGAATACGTGCTCGGAATATCTTGAAAGCCTCACTCGAGATGGATGTGCTCGGAATGCTCGAGAATGGTGTTCTCGGAATTGGGCGGAGACCTCTACAGCTCACAACAATGTATATATCTCATGCCTATTCGTTTTGCCTTTTTTACTTACCTTCAAGGAAACCAAAAAACGCTAAACGGGCACGAGATATATACGTGACTTGTAGCACATTGGAAAGACAAACGATGTCGGTGAGCTTTAATGGCTTTATACAAAAATCTTGTGGAACAAATAAAGGACCTGCTTGGGTGATCTGAATAAGAGTGGATATTAGTTGAGAAATGAAGACGCAAGCAATTAAAGAAATTGATGATAACACAAAGTTCTATCGCGGAACCAGATTCATACAATATGTAAGTGGAATTAATGCAAATAGTGATAATGAGGATTACTATGAGTATATGTTAACCATCATTCCTGGAGAATCTAAGTTTTTGCTTTTGACTTGTGTTAAAGGGTACAAATCAGGAAATCCATTAGCTTTAGTAAAAACAGAGCTCAATGAAATGTGTGTTACAGCAGAATCGATAAAACGCTCTATGGGAATTGAAGATGTATACCTCATAAATGAAAAATAATTAAAACGTGCTACAACAACGTATATAACTCATATCCGGGCGCATCGTCCTTTTGGTTATCTTAAAGGAAACCAAAACGACTTCTGCTGTTACGAGGTTATATACGAGATTGTGGGTAATTTACAAAACACACTAGATACTACAATATTAAACTTGACAAGAGAGCATACTTAAAAAAAATAAATGACTGGAAAACTGATTTACATGTTTACATATAGAAAAAATAGATTCAATAATTTATTCTGGTTGCTAACCCTGATTACTTTAATTTCATGCGGAGAAGGGTATGAAAAAGTTGAAGGGCAATGGACTTGGGTTTTGCATAGTGAGGCAGGAAAACATATGCGTGAAATTGAAATCGATAATGGAACATTTGAAATTTTAGACAATAAATCTTATGCAAAAGACAAAAGTTCTGTTTTTTGGAGAGGAGTTAGAATAGATAAAGCTGACCCCAAGACTTTCAAAGTTATATCTGACAATGGATATTCAAAGGATAAAAACTATGTTTTCCTTGATAATGATATTGTGATTTTTGCAAATCCTGAAACATTTAAAGTTATAGATTGGCCTTACTCAATGGATAACGAAAGATTATTTAATGGCAACCTGCCAATTGAAGTAAAAGACTTGACTAATTTTAAGATTACAAAACCCAGCGGAGCAAGAACATCAACTTTGAAATCATACTTTATAAATAGCAATCCTGATTATAATTGGCTTGACACTTTAGATGTACAAGGTATAATATACGGAGAACATGCTGAAGCCGAAACAGGTAATGGAAAGATTAAGGGATTTAGAAAAATAGAATAAAAACTACCCACAACAATGTATATACAAAATAGGCGAAATAGTAGTAAATTCAAGGGTTATAGCCCTCTTCAACTTCTCAATGGTTTGATAGGTTTGAAGCCCGCAATCGCCTACTTTGCATATACTCAACTTGCCACACATTACCGAATGAAGACACTGACATTCCTCTTATCAGTCCTGCTATTAATTGGGTGCAGTAATTCAAGTGAGAATGGTGAAGTGTCTCAGCCTATTGAAACAGAATCACGTAAATGCGCTGGAACAATAAGCGACTTCTTGAGACTTCAACGAAAAGAACTCCAAGATGACCTATTGGCAAAAATTGACTCTACTCGAAAAGTCCAATACCCCGACAATGACCAGGAAGCTTCAATAATGGTTGACTTGACAGCGGAGTATTTGACTCGCTTCTTAAATGACATTGAGATAGATACGTTGACTCAAAATCGCCGATTTGAAAAAGAGTACCACTTTAACTCTGCACCTGAAGGGTATACCGACCCAGCGGAATGTAAAGACAAAATAGTCGTCAGTTTTGACGATCAAAACTGTTCGTTCAGATTAGACATCCACAACACCTTTCTTGTTGAACCTAGTTGGTGCACCGAGTCATTGGTTGTTTACGGTTTCAAAATCAACAACAGTAAAGTCACCGGCTTTTGGAGACAAGAGGCTGGATAAAAAAGAACTAACGTGTGGCAACAACGTATATAACTCATATCCGGGCGCATCGTCCTTTTGGTTATCTTGAAGGAAACCAAAACGACTTCTGCTGATACGAGGTTATATACAAGACTTGTAGCGCATTTAAAAAGTGAAATCGACAGTAATAACATTTATCCTAACAATTCAATGTCTTATAGCTTTTGGACAAACAAGAGCTCTGACTGACGATGACTACAACAATAGTGGAGCAATAAAATTGACTTTCGTGACAGAAATGACTGAAGCGAAAAATTTAGCTCGACAAGACATTGACAAAGGGACACCATTTCTATTACTTCAAAGCGGAATTGCACCTGTTGTATACACTACCGATAGCATATTTGAGAATAAATTTCGGGTACACTATTATGATCATGGCTGTACTGGACCTGACAACGAATTGATGAAAGCGTATAACATTGAGATTTTTAGATACTTAGATGAACAGTTTGGGAAGAAGTGGAGAAAGTCAATCCGCAAGGATGTGATTGGATTTAAAAAATGGAAAAGAAAAAATTAAAAAACGCGCTACAACAACGTATATAACTCATATCCGGGCGCATCGTCCTTTTGGTTATCTTAAAGGAAACCAAAACGACCTCTGCTGATACGAGGTTATATACAAGACTTAGCGGCAATTATCTAATCT
>Ga0209659_1002301_pt1 | contig 10479 bp, 9 predicted proteins | sample SaaInlLV_10m_DNA_FD_184658 | JGI IMG/M metagenome (GOLD analysis project Ga0209659, IMG submission 184658) | Marine microbial communities from expanding oxygen minimum zones in the Saanich Inlet - SI072_LV_10m_DNA (SPAdes) (version 2) | ecosystem: Environmental > Aquatic > Marine > Intertidal... | reverse complement strand
CCTGGCAGAGCTCACCCTGCTGATCCTCCGCGGCATAAACCATGATCCCTGCATGCTGCTCAGCGGTCACCACGATGAGTGAGGCGCCGTCCATGCGGGTCAGTTGATCGCCGGTTTTCAGTAGCAGCCGGGTCAAAGGTGCGCGGTCAGTCGCGTAGACCCGCTCCTCTTCAACAGCCGGAAAATGCAGTGTGACGCGCCGGGTATCCGCGGTGGTGACAATCCCTAGTCCAAGCGTGCTATCGGCGTGACTGACCCATCGTTGTCCAGGAATAAACATATCGGTCATCGTCTAGAAAAACAGTTGGTAGCTGTTGCGTCGTGCGTGCTCAAGAAACACTTCGGTATCGAGCTTTTTGATGCCGGCTAAGGTTTCAGCAATAAAAGGCAGGTAGCGCGGTTCATTGGGCTGCCCGCGATAGGGCACGGGGGTTAAGTAGGGGGCATCAGTTTCTAAGACGATGCGGTCAGTGGGTGTGGCGTCAGCAACGTCGCGCACATTTTCGGCATTACGGAAGGTGATAATGCCATTGAACCCCAGCATAAATCCCTCGCTCAAGCAGAATTCGGCGAGGGATAGTGAGCTTGTAAAACTGTGTATCACCCCCTTATTTTTTAGTGTTTGGCTGTGGTTCGCTAAGATTGCGCGAGTGTCTTCATCGGCTTCTCGGGTGTGAATGACGACGGGTAAGCCCGCCTCTGAGGCAATATTCAACTGTGCGTCAAACGCTTCTGCTTGGGTTCGGCGATCGGCGTGGTCATAGTGATAGTCGAGACCAATCTCGCCAATGGCAACGACCTTTGTGCTGCTGCAGTTTTCGGTAATGCGTTTGCTGAGCTCATCACTCCAGCTATCGGCTTCGTGAGGATGGATTCCCTGTGTGCACCAAACTTGAGCGTGATCGGTCGCGATGCGCCGCACCGTATCGAGATTCTCTGCTGATACCGCAATCGTGACAATGCGCTCGATACCGACATCCTCCGCGGCATGTAAGGCGCTTTCTAGCCCCTCATCACCGAGATAGTCGAGATGGCAATGCGTTTCAACGATAGGCGTGTCAAAGCGCGGTATGGCACGGCGTGTGGATGAGCTCATTGGGGGCAACACAAGTTATCAGAATTAATTATCGCACAGTTTGCGGCAAGGATTGTCAGTCAGTCGCTATCCTATCCCCGATGGACTGTGCGAAAGCGCATCGCCTGAACCGTATCGATAATTTCTTGCCAGAGCCATCGGTGCATCGGCGAATGATCGGTGCGCCGATGCGCAATGAGTGAGTACTGAACGCTGAAGGTGAGGTCAACCGGTAAGGTCAGTGCCACAATGCCGCGCGTGGCCCCCTCGTTGCGAGCAAGGTAGGCGGGGCATATTAGGAGATAGTCAGTCTCTCTGAGAATTTCAAAGGCGGTCAAGAGATGAGAGGTTTCCAATATACCCTTGTCACTCTCAAATAACTCTTTCGCGAGCACTTGTCCGCCGATCAGCTCCTCTCGATCGGCGACATAGAGCGCGATGTGCGGATACTGGCGGATCAACTCCTTGGTGAGCGTCAGCTGGACTAGGGGGTGATCTTGCCGCACGAATATGGCTAGCGGTGAATCTGCTAAGGGTAAAACTGAGAATTCTGGTGCGTAGTCTTCCCTCTGAATTTGGATGGCAAAATCGAGCTCTCCACTCGCTAGCTGATCCAGCTGCCGTTCTGCTCTGGTGATGGTGCGCAATCGCAGCTTCGGCGCACTTGATTGCAGTCTGGCTGAGAGCGGCGGTAACAGTGTAAAGCCCACATATTCAGAGATCGCCAGCGTGATCTGACCTCTATAAGAAGCAGGGAGAAATTCCCCTGCGTCCAGCAGGCCGTCGATTTGTTCAAGCGTGACTTTTAATTCCGCGGCGAGCCCAAGGGCTCGAGGCGTGGGTTGTACCCCTCTCTTACTGCGAACAAATAGCGGGTCATCGAACGTCTCCCGCAGCCGACCCAGCGTTTTTGACATGGCAGGTTGGGTGATCGACAGCTTGCTAGCGGCTTTAGAAACGCTGCCTTCTTCGAGTAAAATATGCAGTGCAACCAATAGGTTAAGGTCAATTTTTGCCAGTCGACTGAGGTTCATTGAGTTCTCTTATAACGCAGGGGACTACGTTGAATCAAAAAAATACATTAGCAGTAATGATACAGCTCATTCATAGTAAATCACAGGCCCGATGCGGGGCGCGCAGTTCCCTCCTAGCGTGTGCCGCGGCCAGAGTCCGTAAAAGCTTTTACCCGCCGATCTCTCGGCGGGTTTTTTTTGCGTTATATTCTCCACCGACCCCGCCAGGCTCATGCACTGTGAAATATCTGACGCTCCTGTTGCTGTTCGCAGGCAACCTCACCTTAGCCGAGACGCCAGTGCCTTTTGGGCTGTTTGTGGCGTCATCCGAGGCCACAAAAAATCCCAGTGCAGAGGCGTCGCCGGAGTTGAGCACGAGAGCCGATCTTGCCGCGGCTGAGGTGGTTTTGCTTGAGCAAGAGCAGTCCCTTGGGCCGTATCACCCTTCACTAGCGGCGTTAATGGTGGAGGTTGCCGCCATCGCGTCAGCATCGGGCGATCTGTCTCGCGCGGCGGAGTTCTATGATCGGGCATTGCATAATGCGCGGGTTAACAACGGTCTATACGGCGATCAGCAATTACCCATCTTGCGGGGCTTGATCGCTCTGTATCTAGAATCGGGTGACCGTGAAGCCCTAGAGGAGAGGGCGGCATATCAGTTCCGATTACTCGGATCTGGGTTGCCGCCATTCGAAGAAGGTGAGCTCAAAGCGGCACTCGAGTTTTTTGATGTCACTTTGGACGTTTTGATGGATGTCGAATGGGGTCCGCGAGGTCGAGAGTTACTTCGGTTTCATGACCGATTTGACGACATGACTGCGGCAGTCTGCCAAGACCCGGCGGTTAGCAGTCAATGGTGTCAACCTTTTACGTTTCGTCTAGCGGGCTTTTATTATGTCCTCGAGTTCAAGTTAGAGGTGTTAGTGGACGATCAACGGTTCGAGCGCACTTTTTCGGACCCCGAATGGAGTTCGTTAGAGCGAGAACCGCGGCTCGAGGCGTTACAGAGGCGCCTCATGAGCAAAGGGGAAGACTTGTTTGAGCAATTGTTGAGCGTCGCACCTGCTCAGCATGATGCGCTCTCAGCGCTTGCCGATTGGCGGTGGTTTTATCGGCAGAAAACTCGTGCGCTGGCACTGTACGAGCAGGCTTGCCAGATGCAACCAGGTCGTTTCGAGAAGCCCGGAGCGCTGCCAGAGTACCCCGCTCTAGGGCGACTTATGCTCCCTGATCCGGGCCCACCTGTGACTCAGGTGACGCTCTCAGTGACGGATCGAGGTGTCGCCAAGGATGTTGTGGTGACCGCCTCCAATTCGCCCAGTGATGATCGCGCCGGGGCCAAGCTCAAAAGACTGCTGCGCAACACCGCTTTCCGTCCTGCCCTGCGTAACTGTGTGGAGCCTGTTGCGCTAAGCCCGTTGGTCATGGAGGTTGTGTTGACGCAGTGATCAGTCGTTGTGAATGACTAGCAGTGCGCCCGTTGCTTTCACTGACCCCGTGAGCCGCCAGTTCAGCAACTCGCCGCCGTGCCTTTGGATTGCTTTTTCGGCCATTTGGTGAAAGGTGGGCCGCTCGGGATCTCCGATCACGATCGTGCCGACACCTGCGTCGATGGCACGGTCGATCATTGTGCCGACTGGTTTAACGAGTTCGTCCCAGAAACAAATATCGCCGCCGAATAAAATATCGGTTTGCCTGAGATCTTTCTTCTGCACCTTTTCAAAGCGCTGTACCCAAGGTGTCGTGGAGACCCCATTGAGCGCAGCGACGGCATCGAGATAAGGGAATACAGCGGGATCGGCGTCCATTGAGACGACCTCTGAGCCCCATTGTTGAGCACACCAAATTCCAGTGATGCCCCATCCGCAGCCAGCATCAAGTATGCGTTGCCGTCGCAGTGGTGTATTTTTTTTGAGGTAGTCAATGATGAGGCAGCTTGATTTCCACAGCTTGGTCCCGTGGATGCTGGGTTCATGACCTGCTCGTTTTACTGCGCGGATGCAGGCGTGGCTTGCATACGGCATTGCGACACCCCGAAAACGGCGCACATTCTTAGCGCTGACAGCAGAAGGTCGAGACTTTTTTTGGCGGGCAGACGCCGCCTTGGTCTGGCTGACAGCAGCGGGTTTCGAAGTTGACATAGTGCTTCTCGCGTTCACGGGGAGCGCGAGCTTAACAAACCTGCCGACGAGAGGGTATCAGCGTTTGGTAACTTCCTCGGCCTGCAGACCCTTAGGGCCTTCTACCAAAGCGAACTCTACTTCTTGCCCTTCATTAAGGCTGCGATACCCATCGCCTTGAATCGCCCTAAAGTGCACAAAGATATCGTCTGGCCGGTCGGCCATAGTGATAAAACCAAAACCTTTGGCGTTGTTGAACCACTTAACGGTTCCTACCTGGCGGTCTGACATAAAAACTCCACCGCATAACTATTATTATTGTATGTAGTCTTATCAGGGCTTTAGGCGGAACGCAATACCTCTATTTGCGATCTTTGTCGTCTCAGTGTGGCAATCGACGACGCGGCTTGCTCTTGCTTTTGACGCTCTGCGAGCACGACTTCGGTGGGAGCTCGTTCGACAAAGGCCTTATTGTTGAGCTTTCCCTCGAGTCGAGCGAGCTCAGACTCGTGCTTGGTGATCTCTTTGTCTAGCCGCACTAGCTCTTGCTCGATATCAATGACCCCTGCCATGGGTACACGAATTTCAAGCTCTCCACAAAGCGCCATTAGGCTGGGAGGGGGTTCTGCGTCAGGTGATAGGGCGGTCAGCTGGCTGACTTTGGCCAACTTAGCGAGATAGGCTGTATTCCGTGTCAGGCGTGCTTTGTCTTGTTCGGATGCGTGGCTTACTAATACGGTCAGTTCAGTTGATGGTGGGATGTTGGCTTCCGCACGAATCGTGCGGATCGCAATAATTATTGTCTTCAGCCACTCAATTTCACCCTCCGATTCCTCGTCGATCTGCTCCGCGCTGTAAGTTGGCCAGGGGGCCAGCATAATGCTGTCACCCTGCGTGCCGGCGAACGGGCTGACGCTCTGCCAAATCTCTTCGGTTAAGTAGGGCATAAAGGGATGCAGCATCCGAAGCGATTGCTCCAGTACCGTGATGAGTGTCTGCCGTGTCCCCAGTGCCGCCATAGCGTTGGTGTCCTCATCCCAAAGCACGGGTTTGGAGAGTTCGAGGTACCAGTCGCAAAATTCATTCCACACAAAGTCGTATAGCGCTTGTGATGCTAGGTCAAATCGATACTGAGCATAGGCGCTATCGACCACTTGAAGGGTCGACTCCATCCGGCTTTTGATCCAGCGGTCCGCCAGTGAGTCTTCGCCTCTTTTAGATAGTAGATCATGGCCTTCAGCATGGCTTAAGACGTACCGGGACGCGTTCCAGATCTTGTTGCAGAAATTGCGATAGCCCTCTATTCGCCCGATATCAAATTTGATATCTCTTCCCGTTGAGGCCAATGAATAAAACGCATAACGCAGTGCGTCGGTGCCGTAGCCCAGGATGCCATCTGGAAATTGTTTACGTGTGGCTTTATCGATTTTAGCGGTTAACTGCGGCTGCATGAGGTTGGCAGTGCGCTTCGCCAGCAACGCGTCGAGGGATATGCCGTCGATCAGATCGATTGGGTCTAATACATTCCCTTTGGATTTTGACATCTTCTGCCCTTCACCGTCGCGCACCAGTCCGTGAACATAGACCGTGTGGAAAGGCACTTCCTTCATAAAATGCAGTGACATCATGATCATCCGCGCGACCCAAAAGAAGATGATGTCAAAGCCGGTGACCAGTACCGATGCCGGGTGGAACGTCTTGAGATCATCGGTGTTATCTGGCCAGCCAAGGGTAGAAAACGTCCACAGTGCAGAGGAAAACCAAGTGTCGAGCACGTCGTCATCTTGTCGCAGGATCATGGTGTCTGGCAGTTGATGTTTAACGCGCACCGCTGCTTCAGAGTCACCCACATAGATGTTACCTGCGTCGTCATACCATGCTGGTATGCGATGCCCCCACCACAGTTGGCGGCTGATACACCAGTCTTGAATGTCGCGCATCCAGGAGAAGTAGGTGTTTTCCCATTGCTTGGGTACGAATTGGATGGCGCCCTGTTCGACAGCTTCGATAGCAGGAACGGCAAGTTTTTTTGCATCGACATACCACTGCGGGGTCAGCCAAGGCTCTATGACGGCGCCCGAGCGATCGCCTCGCGGCACTTTGAGGGTGTGGGGCTCAATTTTTTCGAGTAGCCCTAGTGCCTCGAGCTCAGCAACGACTGCCTTTCTCGCCACAAAGCGATCCATGCCCCTGAACCGCTCTGGTGCCGCATCGTTGATCGCCGCGTTGGCGGTGAGGATATTAATTTTTGGGAGCTGATGACGCTCTCCCATCGCATAATCATTGAAGTCGTGTGCTGGTGTGATCTTGACGCAGCCTGAGCCAAATTCAGGGTCGACATAGTCATCAGCAATGATGGGGATAGTACGATCGGTCAGGGGTAGGGCAATGTGACTGCCAATCAGGTGTTGATAACGATCGTCATCTGGATGGACTGCAACCGCCGTGTCGCCCAGCATGGTTTCCGGGCGAGTGGTCGCCACCACCAAGTGCCCGTCTTGGCCCTGCAGCGGATATCGCAGGTGCCACAGAGAGCCGGCTTCTTCCTCTTGCACAACTTCAAGATCAGAAATGGCAGTGTGAAAAGTGGGGTCCCAGTTGACGAGCCGATGCCCTCGATAAATGAGTCCCTCTTCAAATAGCGTGATAAAAACGCGCTGGACCGCTTGTGATAGCCCTGGGTCCATCGTGAAGCGTTCGCGGCTCCAGTCCGGTGACGTGCCCAAACGTCTCAACTGTTGCGTGATGGCTCCGCCCGATTCCGCCTTCCAGTCCCATACCCGTTCAATAAAGGCTTCCCTGCCCAGTGCTTCGCGGGAGGAGCCCTCTGATTCTAGCTGTCGCTCGACTACCATTTGCGTGGCGATACCCGCGTGATCTGTGCCCACCTGCCACAGTGTGTTGTGGCCTCGCATTCGCTGATAACGCACCAATGCGTCCATGATGGCTTGCTGAAAACCATGCCCCATGTGGAGCGTGCCGGTGACATTAGGGGGAGGGATGGGGATGCAAAACGCGGGCCCTTCGCCCGATGGCGCAAAGTAACCATTGGCCTCCCAATAGTCATACCATCGTCCTTCGATGTCAGCAGGTGAAAAATTCTTGTCCATAGTCACGGTAGTGATGGGCCTCTAATGGTTAATCAGATCGTTCAGAGATCGTGTTTGGTCAGTGAGTAGCCTCGGTCTCGATAAAACCGCCATGCATTTCGTGAAGACGCTAGTGACGACTCATCTGGCGCTACGATTTCGGCAAGACGGCTAAAGCGAGAAAAGTAATCGAGGATCACGCCGGTAGTGTTAATTAACACATCGTTTTGCTCAAGGGGAGGCTCGGACCAGCCAATGCTAACCAGCTCTTTGCGATCATCCTCGATTAGAGCATGCGGCAGAAAACTTTCAGCACGAAATGTCCACAGCGCATTGTCAAAGGTGTGAGCTTGTTCCTCATCGCTGACGCTAACAAATAGGTGATGGCCGCGCGAAACGGCTTTTTCTGCAATACGGCCTACCGCGTTGACGACCGGTAGGCTGCCGTCGCGCGGGAGGACATAGAAGTCAATCTGCGTCATGAATGACCAGCACGTTCCCGCAAATACGCGATCAGCAATGGGACGGGCCTGCCGGTTGCGCCTTTGGGTGCGCTTCTGAATGCGCTGCCCGCAATATCAAGGTGAGCCCACTTGTAGTCTTCCGCGAACTGCGCCAAAAAGCAGGCCGCCGTGATGCTGCCAGCGCCGCCAGCACCAATATTGGCGAGGTCGGCGAATGGACTGTCGAGCTGTCGGTGATACTCGTCCCAGATTGGGAATCGCCACCCTCGGTCGTAGCTGCGTTCTCCCGCACTGATCAGACTATTGGCGAGATGGTCATCATTTGAAAATATGCCCGTTGCCTCGTGCCCTAAGGCGACGATGATCGCGCCGGTGAGGGTGGCAATATCGACCACTTCGATTGGCTCGAAGCGGGCAGCGTAAGTGAGCGCATCACACAATACGAGTCGTCCTTCAGCATCCGTATTTAGCACCTCTATTGTTTTGCCAGACATGCTGGTGACTACATCGCCGGGTTTTGTGGCTCGTCCACTCGGCATATTTTCAGCTGCTGCGATCACGCCTACGATGTTGATGGGTAACGCCATTTCTGCAGCCGCATGCAGCGCACCGAAGACCGAACCGGCACCCCCCATATCGAACTTCATCTCGTCCATCTTACCGCCGGGCTTAAGGCTAATGCCTCCAGTATCAAAGGTAATGCCTTTGCCCACGAGGCAATAAGGACGCGTCTTTGCGGAAGCGCCCTGATACTTAATGACGATGAGTTGCGAGGGTTGATCGGAGCCGTTACCCACCGACAATAAAGAGTGCATACCCAATGACGCCATTTTCTGCTCGTCCAGCACGGAGACGGACAGTTTCGAGTGCATCCGTGCAAGCTTTCGGGCCTGACCGCTGAGGTATTTTGGCGTGCAGATATTGCCAGGCAGGTTCACCAGTTCTCGCGTGAGGTTTGCTCCTTGGCCAGTGGCCCCACCTATCGCGACTGAGCGCTTGGCTTGTGCGACGGAGCAGAGGTTACCTGGCGACACGGCGACCCGTTTGAGGGGGCGAGCAGGCTTTTTACGCTGATTGAGCGTGTGTTCGTATTGATAATGTGCCAGCGTGAGCTGCAATGCGATTTGCTCAAGCAACATGCTTGCGTCCCGAACTTTACCCGTCAGGCCATCTGTCCAGACGAGGGCGTCCTTCGCTTGACTACTCATGAGCGATCGAGCGAGCGTTTCCGCCAATTTTTTTGCTGAGCTCACAGTTTGACCGCCGATGTCTCCGCAGCCGATCAGCAACACACGTTGAACCCCAGCATTTCCGGGGAGCCAATGGTGACTTCCCAATGACGACGAGAAGTCGCCGTTTCTAATGGCATTAGTGACGGTGCCACCCAGCAATTTATCAAGCGCCTTTAGAGGAGGCGACAGTGTTTTTTTATCGGGAACCAGCGCCACGAGGGCCTGAGTCTTTATTTGGCCGATGGTGTTGGCGGTACGTGCGGTAATACTCAATGTGGCCATGCGATATCCTAATCCTGTTACGCGGGAAGCGGGAGGGCGCTAGTGTATGATGCCGGAGCCTTTAACGAAATAACCATCTACGGACTTTCAACCCAATATTGAGCTAATGCGGATACTTCTGTACTTAACACGCGATATTTTACTGCACACAGTGGCGGTCAGTTTTGTCCTGTTCCTGGTCGTGTTTGCGGGTCGATTCATCCGGTATCTGGCTGAGGCGGCAGTGGGCTCGCTGACGGGCGATGTGTTGCTACCGATTATGCTGTTCAAGTTGCCTGGGTTCTTTGAAATGATTCTGCCGCTTGGTCTCTTCATCGGTATTTTGCTGAGCCTCGGTCGACTTTATGCAGAGAGCGAAATGGTGGTGCTCAGGGCTTGTGGCGTTGGCCCGGGTAGACTCGCCGGATATGTCTTAGTGCCCACCATGGTGGTGGTTAGCGCAGTAGCGTTCTTATCGCTCTATGCGGCGCCCGAGGGCTCTGCACGCGCCCAAGTGCTATTGGATAACCCGCGGTCAGCAGAGGGGCTTCATATTCTGAATGAAGGTCGGTTCCGGAAGCAGCGGGATGGACATTACGTCACTTATGCCGAGCAAATCGACGACGCGGGTGTGATGCACAATATTTTTGTTTTCGAGCGAGAGCCGGGATCGCAATCAGACATCTATAACGCAACTTTTGCCCGAGAAGGCGAAATCGTTTTTCAGGAGTCGACGGGGCGTCGGTATCTGGAGTTGCGGGGAGGAACTCGATATCAAGGGGAGCCAGGAAAGCTCGCGCTGGAAGAAATACAATTTGATTTGTATGGCGAGTTGATCCCGGAGTCGCAAGGGAGTCTTCGCCGCACCACTAAAGTACAAGCGATGGCGACGCGAGCATTGTGGGACAGTAGCGATCCAAAATTACGTGGCGCTTTGTGGTGGCGTGTGTCCTTGCCGCTCATGGTGCCGGCCATCGCAATGATCGCCCTAGCGCTGAGCCGCACTGATGCCCGGCGAGGTCGCTATGCAAAGATTGGGCCCGCGATGGTGGTTTTGCTGCTCTATTTTCTGGGTCTGACTCAGGGCAGGGGGCTGATTGAATCTGGGCAGGGTCCGGAGGTCATGTTAGCGGTGCACGTGGTTTTTGCTGTTTTGTCTCTCGTCTTACTGCATTGGGAGCGCATCAGTAAACGCTGGAGCATCGTCAATGTCTAAGCTTGATCG
>Ga0209659_1002290_pt1 | contig 10529 bp, 9 predicted proteins | sample SaaInlLV_10m_DNA_FD_184658 | JGI IMG/M metagenome (GOLD analysis project Ga0209659, IMG submission 184658) | Marine microbial communities from expanding oxygen minimum zones in the Saanich Inlet - SI072_LV_10m_DNA (SPAdes) (version 2) | ecosystem: Environmental > Aquatic > Marine > Intertidal... | reverse complement strand
CTTTAACTAGTATTCATACTGCATTTGAAAAACAAAAATGGAGTTTTTACTTACAATTACTTATGTTTGTTTTATCACTAGCCTCCATTTTCCTTGCGTATTTTAATGAGTGGAGTTTTGTGAATTTTCTTTTCTTGTTTGGTGCTGTAATGTCAGTATTTTACTTTTTTAGAATTATTATAGTTTTGAAGATTGCAAAAAATAAATCAGTGAATGAGTAGAGGAGTCTTCCATAATTCGTTATTAACCGTGGTTAGGCAAGTTCTAAGTATAGTATTTGGTTTGTTGGCGATGGTTATTATAGCTAGAGTTTTGGGTAAGTCTGGTCAAGGGCAGTACACTTTAGCTATACTTTTACCAACTTTACTTTTTACTCTACTAAATTCAGGCTTATCAATATCCACAGTTTATTTTCTTGGGCAAAAAAAATATACTGATGAAGAAATCTATTCGACCAATTTGTTCACTTCATTTTTGTTGAGTTTAGTTTCAATTGCAACAGGTTTCGTTATTATATTTTTTTTCAAAGACTACTTTTTTGAGAATTTGAGCTCAAAATTATTACTATATACACTTCTAATAATTCCGTTGATATTTACTCAAAAGAACCTTCAAACTATTTTTCAAGGTAAAGAGGATTTTGAAAAGTTCAACCTTATTGTTATCCTCAATCAATTAGGGCTTCTGCTGTTTTCAATAGTATTTGTTTGGTTTTTAGACTTGGGTGTTTATGGTGCTGTATTGAGTTTTGGAATGTCTCAGTTTCTTATGTTAGTGGCATCCTTCTATTTTCTGAAGACATCTTATGGTTTATTTTGGCCAAAAAAAGTCTCTATTGACTTTGCAAAAGAAAGTTTCAAGTTTGGTTTAAAAGGACATTTAAGCAATGTGCTATCATTTTTCAATTATAGAATTGACATGTTCATTATTGCTTATTTTATGGATGATGTTGCTGTTGGTGTATATTCTGTAGCGGTTTTACTTTCAGAGCGTATATGGCTTATTTCCCAATCGGTCTCATCAGTATTATTTGCTAGAGTAGCAAACCTAAGTAGTGATGATGAGCGTAATAGATTCACCTCTATTGCATCCAGAAATACACTATTCATAACGTTTATTGGAGGATTGTTTTTAGCTGTAATCAGTGAATGGTTTATTGAGTTATTTTTTGGAATTGAGTTTGTAGATAGTGTACAACCCTTTCTGTATATGATTCCTGGAGTAGTGATTTTCTCTATGAGTAAGGTGTTAGCTAATGATTTTATTGGAAGAGGCTTTCCAGAGATCAACACCTATATTGCATTCGTAACGGCTTTAACTAATTTTGGACTTAACATTTGGCTAATCCCAATTTACGGTGTGAAAGGTGCTGCTATAGCTACATCATCATCTTATATTTTAGATGCAATCATAAAATCAGTTTACTTTTCGTTTAAGAATAATGTAGCGTTTAAAGAGTTTTATATATTTAAGTCATCTGATGTTAAATTGTATAAAGCTCAGCTAAACAAATATTTAAAAAAGTAGAAGTATGCACATCTTACTTTTAACAGTTTCATATAAAAGCACATTCAATCCGCTGAGTGCTCCTTTTTTTCGTGACCAAGCCTTAGCTCTCAAAAATAATGGGTGTAAAGTTGGCGTATTATGCCCTTTACCTGTATCACTTAAATCTATTTGGAAAAATAAGTTGTTTTCTTTTAATGAGGAGTCTTATGTTGACGAGGGAATTACAACTTTAGTTGCTCCTTTCCCATCACTTCCCAAGACGCCTAATAGAGCAAGAAGGATTAGACTAAAAAAAGGAAAACAACTTTTCAAGAAGTATGTTAATGAAAATGGAAAGCCAGATATTATACATGTGCATTCATTTTCAGCTGGTGAACTTGCTATTTGGATTAAGGATAAATATAATATTCCATATGTAGTTACAGAGCATTCAACGGGTTTTGCAAGAGATATTTATAATGCCAGTTTTGTAGAATTAGCCAAGTCTGTATTTCAGAACAGTGCTTTTAATATTGCTGTCAGTGTTCAATTTTGTCAATTGTTGTCACAAAAGTTTTCTTTAGACTTTCGTTATGTGCCCAATGTCGTAGACACTTCGTTTTTTGATTTAGATAAAAGAAATAAGAAAAACGATTGTTACACATTTCTTAATGTTGCTTTTTTAGATAAAAAAAAGAACCATAAGGGAATGATTAAGTCATTCGCAGAGCATTTCAAAGGCAAAAAGGCTAAACTTTTAATTGCAGGAGATGGCCCTGAAGCAAATATTCTGATGAACTATAGCCGTTCGCTTGGTGTAGAAAATCAGATTGAATTATTAGGGAGGAAGACTAGACAAGACGTCAGGTTATTGATGCAAAAGGCGGATTGCTTTGTTTTATCTAGCTTTCATGAAACCTTTGGTGTAGTACTTATTGAGGCAATGTCTTGTGGCACACCAGTATTATCTACCAAATGTGGGGGTCCTGAATCTATTGTTACCAATGATGAAGTAGGAATACTCTCAGATTTTGATAGTTTTGGAGAGAATATGGCTCTTATTTATTCTAAAAAATATAATCCAGATACTATTCGCAAATATGCTGTTGATCATTTTTCAGAAAGTGTTATTGCTGAAAAGTTAACTAAGATATATAATGATGAACTAAACAGTATTAATGCTTAAAAAAATAATCCAATTTTTGTATTTTTTGTTTGTAGCTAGTGTTTTTATTGGGCCAGCTATTTCATTTAATATATTTTACCCGTTGAGAATTATTACTCCTGTTGTATTTCTTTTTACTTCAGTTTTTTACCTTCAATCTAAACAAAAATCAAAGTCCAGCTTACTCAAAACATTTTTCTGGGTCTTCACCTTTTTATATTTTATTTTAACTGTTTTGTCATCAATTGTTGGCTATGTTTCATTATCCATTATTCCAGATTTTAATGATCTATTTAATTTTTTAATGGTTTTCATATTGATGAGTACTTTATTATTAATTTATGAGATAGATTTTAAACGATTTTTTGAAATATTACTAAGGTCTGTACTATTTATGTACATCGTCTTTGTTGTCATTTGCGTAATTGAATTTATAACAGGATTCCATTTCTCTTCTTCAATATTTCATGCTACGAATATTAATATTCCAACTGGATTTTTTACAAATCCAAATGATTTAGCATGTGTTTTTACTCTAATGTTTATTTTTTTATTAACTCACTATAAGTTAAAGTTTAATATTTTAATAATAATTGTCACAATTCTTCACTTAGCAATAGTTTTTTATACTTCAAGTAGAATTAGTCTAATTGTAATAATGCTATATTTTGCTCTATTTAAGACCAAGAAATTTGTTTCATTTTCTTTTTTTGTAGTAATCTTATTTTTTGTTTTTAAAAGTAAACTTCCAGCGAGTTTCAATCAAAATTTAAATCTTCTAGAAAAAAGTCTAACATTAAGCAAGAATGATAATTCTAAAAACATAAGACAAAATTTATATTTACATGGATTGCATTCTGTCAAGAATAGTTTTGGTTTAGGATACGGTGTCAATGCTTCGTCATTTTACTATAAGTCACTACGTGGTGACAAGGGAATAAAAAATATTATAAATCCACATAGTTATCAAATAGAATTATTAATTAATAGTGGTGTTGTAGTGTTATTTTGTTATTTGATATTGAATTTTTACATTTTCTTTTTACTTGTAAAAAAGAGTAAGTATGAACAAGCGTTTCATGTTATATTTTTTAATATTTCATTATTTTCATCAAGTTCGAGTTTGTTCGTCTGGCCAATCTATTTATTTTTATTCATCTATTTCATTTGGGCTGATGATAAGATAGCATTAATTGAAAATGACTAAGTTTTTTATTTTTATATTTCTTTCTTCAATATTTCTAATGAGTTCATTTGGGATTGGTCCTAACTTATACCCTTTAAGGATAATTTTACCAATTGCTTTAGTCTATTTTTTCACGGTTTTATTTCAGAAAGTAATTCTTTTAAAACAAAAAGTTGAAGTCCAACCTATTATATTGTATTCTTTCCTCTTTTTTGTTTTCATGTTCTTTCACACCTATGCCGTATCATTTATTAGGTTTCAACTTTTTGATGCTCATTACGAACTTAATTCGATATTGAACTTTTCTTTTTTATTATTTTTTATTTTAACGCTTTATCTTGTAATTTTCTCATTTCCAAAACAATTCTTACAATCAAGTAAGTTTATCATGTTATTGTTCTACCTGATGTATGCTGTGTTTTCATTTTATGAAATTAAAACAGGTAATCATTTGCCTATTTCTGATTTAGTCGATGCTCCATGGTGGATGCGTCATGTGCCCACTGTAGTATATTTTAACTCAAATGATTTTGCATTTGTATTCACACTTATGATGATGTACCTTTTAAGTGTATTCGACGATAAAAAATCTTTATTTAGTGTATTTGTAGTTGCAATTTTTTTAATTCATATGTTCATAATGTACAAATCTCAGAGTAGGTTGTCATTTCTTATGTCTTTCTTCTTTTTTGCATACCGATACCCTAAAAAAATCATTTACTCCAGTCTATTTGGATTAGTACTGTTTTTTGTTAGCGGATACTTTTCGGAAAATGCATGGTACATGCAGGTAATGGATGATATAGCAAAGTTAAAATCTGACCTATCCTTTACTGAACGCCAATCTACCTTAGTTAGGCTTTCTCTTTATAAATATGCTGTTTTATCTGTAATACCTTCATATGGCTTTGGATATGGTATAGATTATTCAGCTCAATACTATCAGTCAATTAATGATGTTAATCTGAATAACATTATTAATCCACATTCATTTATCTTTGAATTGCTCATAAACAGCGGTCTATTAGCTACATTATTTTATATTGGCTTAAATATCTGGTTATTAATTAAGAACTGGGCATCTTCAAACTATGATGTTTTTATACAGATTATAATTTTTAATCTTCTGCTTTTTTCGTCTAGCTCATCTCTTTTTATATGGCCGGTTTATCTTTTTTTAATTATTTACATTTGCAGAACAGCTCAGCTTGATAGTTGAACATTAACTTTAATTATTACCATTATGGATATATTTAATTTATTGAAATCACTACTCAACTTTTTCCAGAGGCAGTGGGGATTTATTTCTGTCTTTTTCATTACTGGTCTTTTACTTGGCTTAGCGTATGATTTTGCTAAGACACCTTACTATGAAACTAAGGCTATTGCAACTTCAGGGCTGTCTTATTTTGAAGGTATTATTGACCCTTCTGAGCTAGACTATCCTATAATAGATCAGAAAGTGGCTATTGATATGGTTAATGCTGTAGGTAGTGTGATTGAATCCTCAGAATATGAGGTTTTAGCTAGAATTCTTGAGTTAACTCCGGAAGTGGCAAATACTATAAAGTTCATAGAGGCTGAGCAATTGTATGAATTAGATTTAGAAAATAGAAGACAGAAATTGTCTCAATTTCAGATAGTTATTAAGGTCACAGACAATCAGTCCATACCTTTAGTCAGTAATGGGCTTTATAATTATTTTAATAAAAACGCCTACGCCAATAAGAATTATACCTTGTTCAAAAAGCAATCCCCTGAGCTAATGGAGTATTTAGATGAAGAAATTGAAGATTTAAAATCATATAGAAATAATATAAAAAATAAATCTGATGTTGAACTTAGTTCTATTTCAATAGCTAATGACAAAAGTGAATTGCTTCAAAATCAAATAATCCAGTTATACGAAAGAAAACAGTCTATTGAAAGAGATTTAGAATTATTACAACCTCTTTCATATGTTTCTTCTTTTGCGGTTTATAAGCATCCAAAAAGTAGAATATTATTTAGAATTGGAGTGTTATCAGTTGGATTCTTATTTATAGGCTTTGTTATAGCGTTATTTAGAGATGTTAATGCAATTGTTCGTCAATAATGAAAGTATGTCATCTAACTTCTGTACACACAAGGTACGACACTAGGATTTTCTTAAAAGAATGCCAGAGTTTAGCCTCCAATGGTTATAAAGTTAGTTTGGTGGTGGCCGATGGTTTGTTCGATGAGTATAAAGAAGGTGTAAGTATTTATGATGTAGGCAAAACCGATTCTGGTAGGCTGAATCGCTTTACGACAACTACTAGAAAAGTTTACAAGAAAGCTATTGAAATAGATGCTGATATTTATCATTTTCATGATCCAGAATTGATGCCTTTTGGATATTTGTTAAAGCTTAAAGGTAAAAAGGTCATTTATGATACTCATGAAGATTTACCAAGGCAATTATTAAGTAAGCCTTATCTAGGTAATGTAAGCAAGAAAGTCCTTTCTTTTTTAATTGAAAAACTTGAGAATTTCTTTTCTTCGAGATTTTCAGCAGTAGTTACTGCTACACCTTTTATTAGAGATAGGTTTCTTAAATCGAATACTCATACTATCGATATAAATAATTTCCCATTATTAGGTGAGTTATTTGATTCCTCTTCTTCAGTTGTTAAAAAAAATCAAGTATGTTATATCGGTGGTATAACTGAAATTAGAGGTATTGAAAGTCTAATTAATGCCTGTGAAAAGATTAATGGGACCTTAGTTTTAGCAGGAAAATTTCAAAATAAATCTCTAGAACAAAGAATGAAATCCTTAGATGGATGGAAAAACGTTGATTATAGAGGCTTTATCAATAGAGAAGAAGCAAAAGTTGTGTTGTCCGAATCCAAGGCAGGTATAGTTACTTTTTTTGCCGAACCAAACCACATAAATTCACAGCCTAACAAAATGTTTGAATATATGTCTGCCCAATTGCCAGTAATTTGTTCGAATTTTGAACTCTGGAAGTCAATAATTGAAGTTCATAATTGTGGTTTTTGTATTTATCCCGAAAAAGATATTGAAATTGCCAATAAAATAAATTTTCTTTTTGAAAATGATAATACTGTTTATGATTATGGAAAAAATGGAAGAGAGGCGGTGTTAAAAAAATTCAATTGGACTATTGAGGAAAACAAACTTTTAAAGTTATATAAGAATCTATGAAATTAATCACCATTGTAGGGGCGAGACCCCAGTTTATAAAAGCAGCTGCAGTAAGCAGAGCGTTTAAAGAAGTGTCAGGTATCGAAGAAGTAATAATTCATACAGGTCAGCATTTTGATGCTAATATGAGTGATGTTTTTTTTGAAGAGTTACACATACCTAAGCCTCATTACAATTTGGCTATTAACAGCTTAAGTCATGGAGCTATGACAGGTCGAATGATGGAGTCTATTGAGGAAGTTATTTTGAAAGAAAAGCCTGATTATGTTCTTGTTTATGGCGATACAAATTCAACCATTGCTGGTGCTTTGGCGGCAAAAAAACTTCATGTTAAGGTCGTGCATGTAGAAGCAGGATTGAGAAGTTTTAACACCAAAATGCCTGAAGAAATTAACCGTATACTTACCGATAGAATTAGTGATGTATTATTCTGTCCAACTGATGAAGCCGTCAAAAACCTTAACAACGAAGGCTTTCAAAATATTGATTGTCAAATCATAAAGAATGGTGACGTTATGCAAGATGCTGCTCTCTATTATAAAGACTTAGCAAAAAAGCCGCCTTTCGAATTGCCCGAAAAGTTTGTTTTACTAACCATGCATAGAGCAGAAAATACGGACGATTTAGATAATTTAAAAAGCATTATTTCCGCATTGAACGGTATTCATAAAAAAATGCCTGTTGTTTGGCTTATACACCCACGAACAAAACATATTATTGAGAGTCAGTCCATAGACGTTAATTTTCATGTCTTTGATCCAGTAGGGTATTTAGAAATGATTTACCTGTTAGAACATTGTCAGTTGGTAATGACGGATAGTGGAGGCTTACAAAAAGAAGCCTTTTTCTTTTCTAAAAATTGTGTTACCCTAAGAGAAGAAACTGAATGGGTAGAGTTGATAGAAGGTGGATTTAATATATTAGTTGGCTCCGATATTGATAAAATAAATGAGGGTTTTGAAAGAATGTCTAACAAGCAAAATGAATTCAGTGTTGACTTATATGGAAGAGGTAAGGCATCTAAAATTATTGCGTTAAAATTAATAGACGAAAAATAGTAAATAATGCAAGGCTCAAAAGTTATTTGGATAATAAATCAGTATGCAGGTTCGCCTAAGCATGGAATGACTTTTCGAAGCTATTCATTAGCCAAAGAATTTATTAAGAAACATAAAGTCACGATTTTTTCTGCCTCTTATTCACATGTGATGAGTCAGCCTCCTGAAGTGCACAAGGCATCAACAAGGGAAAATATTGATGGTATAGATTATTTGTGGCAAAAAGTGCCTGTTTACAGTAATTCAAAGAGCTTAGGAAGAGTACTTAGTATGTTTATTTTTCTATTCAGACTTTTCTTTGTAAATGTACGCAAGCTAGAAAAACCCGATGTAATTATAGTTTCATCCATATCGCCATTTCCTATTTGGAAAGCCTATTTTTGGGCTAAGCGATTTAATGCTAAACTCATATTTGAGGTCAGGGATATTTGGCCCTTGACAATATTAGAGCTCGGCGGATTTAAAAAAAGTAATCCATTTGTAATCTTACTTCAGTTAACTGAAAATTTCGCTTATAAAGTTTCAGATTATGTAGTCTCAGTTTTGCCTAATGCATTTTCTCATATGAAACATCATGGACTGGATATTGATAGGTTTAAGCATATTCCTAATGGTATTGATATTAATACAACTCTTCAAAAGACTAATATTGATTTATTAACCCAATTACCAAAAGATAAATTTATAGTAGCTTACACTGGTGCTGTGGGTATTGCTAATTCATTAATTTCATTTGCAAGAGCGGCTAATATTTTGAAAAAAAATGATAGTATTTCATTTGTAATTATAGGAGATGGTAGTGAAAAGAAAAAAATTTTAAAATATAAGGCTAGTAATGATTTATCGAATTTAATTTTAATTGATCCTATTCCTAAAAAAAATATCATTTCATTTCTTGTTGAACATGTTGATGTTTGTTTCATCGGCTTAATGAGTCAGCCATTATTTAGATTTGGCATTTCTCCAAATAAAATGTTTGATTACTTATTTAGTGCAAAGCCAATTATTCAATCTATCGATTCAGCTAATGACATAGTAGGAGATGCTAAAGCTGGAATTTCAGTCCCGCCAGAAAATCCTAAGGAGATTGCTAATGCAATTTTGAAAATTTATAATATGTCTCAATCTGAAAGAAATGAATTAGGTCAGAATGGTCGAGCCTATGTAGAGAAATACCATTCGTATGAACAATTAGCCAAACAATATGAGTCTTTATTTAATTAGTACTATAGTCATTATACTATCAATGTTGGCTTACTTAAAAATAGCTAAGGCTTACAACATTGTTGACAAGCCCAATCATCGTTCTTCGCATGATGTAGTTACTATTCGAGGAGGAGGGATAGTATTTCCAATATCTATTTTACTTTTCTTTTTAACTTCTGGATTTTCTTATCCTTTCTTTTCTTTAGGAATAATATTGATTTCTGTAGTCAGTTTTATTGATGACATAAAACCCTTAAAAGCAGTTCTTCGTCTATTTTTACATCTAATTTCAGCTCTATTAGTAATTGCTGAATTTATTCCAGAGGTGTCAGTTTTAGTTATTCCAATTATCTTGTTTATACTACTAGGGGGCGTGAATGCTTATAACTTTATGGATGGTATAAATGGCATAACATCGACTTACAGTCTGGTGATACTATTGTCGTTCTTATATTTAAATCAGAGTTTGAGTTTTATCGATAATGATATAATTGTATTACCGCTTATTTCAGTAATTGTTTTCTCATTTTTTAATTTTAGAAAAAAAGCCCTTTGTTTTTCAGGAGATGTAGGTAGTTTATCCATCGCCTTGCTTATTTTATTCATTTTGATAAAACTGATTGTATTCACCCAACAACCCCTTTATGGGCTCTTGTTAATGGTATATGCTATGGATACAGCACTTACCATGTTTAAAAGAAAAATGAATGGAGAAAATATTTTAAAACCCCATCGAAGCCATTTGTATCAAATACTAGCAAATGAAAAGGGTTTTTCACACCTCAAGGTGTCAGTCATTTATGGGATTAGTCAGCTCATTATAAATTATTTAGTTATATTCCATATTATAAAACCAAACAATTCATACTTTTGGGGATTGGCACTAATTGCATTTACATTAGTGTCTTATGTTTTTATCAAAAATAAAAATGAAAGAACAATTAACTAATCTTTCAAGAAGGCAGAAGCAAGCGTTAATGATAATGTCTGATGTTATCATTTTGCTGTTGGCTATATGGCTATCATTTGCCTTACGATTAGGTGTATTGTGGCCTGATAAGATTCTTTCTAATCTTTGGATATTTTTGATTATTCCCCTAGTATCTATCCCTTTATTTATTCGATTTGGACTGTACAAATCTGTACTAAAATTTATGGGTACTAAAGTTATTGTTACAGCATTTCAGTCAATTACTATAACAAGTCTTTTTGTCGGTTTTGTCATGATGATTTTCAG
>Ga0209659_1002289_pt1 | contig 10533 bp, 6 predicted proteins | sample SaaInlLV_10m_DNA_FD_184658 | JGI IMG/M metagenome (GOLD analysis project Ga0209659, IMG submission 184658) | Marine microbial communities from expanding oxygen minimum zones in the Saanich Inlet - SI072_LV_10m_DNA (SPAdes) (version 2) | ecosystem: Environmental > Aquatic > Marine > Intertidal... | reverse complement strand
TATTTTGATCTCGGAAGTCGTAATCATCTGGATGTTAATACCAACTTCAGCCAACGCCGCAAACATCTGGCTTGCGACGCCCGCATGGGAGCGCATGCCCACACCAACCACGGAAACTTTGGCGATCTTATTGTCTGACCTTACTTCCAGGGCTTTGATTTCTTCAGCCACTTTTTTCAGGACTTCTTCTGCCCGGGGAAGGTCGTTCCGGCCGACGGTGAAGGTAAAGTCAGTGGTGTTATCGTCGGCCACGTTCTGCACAATCACATCGACTTCGATATTGGCTTCGCCAATCGGGCCCAGTATATGGTGGGCAACGCCAGGCATATCGGGGACACCGAGGATAGTGAGTTTTGCCTCGTCCCGGTTGAATGCTATTCCAGCTATGGTTGGCGTTTCCATTTCTGCGTCGTCCTCAAGTGTGATTAAGGTCCCAGGACCTTCCTGGAAGCTGTGCAATACCCGCAGGGGTACATTGTACTTGCCTGCAAACTCGACAGCGCGAATCTGTAATACCTTGGAGCCCATGCTGGCCATTTCCAGCATCTCCTCAAAGGTAATTTTGTCTAGACGTCGGGCACCATCCACCACTCGTGGATCGGTGGTATATACACCGTCAACGTCAGTATATATCTGACACTCGCTGGCTTTGAGCGCAGCAGCCAAGGCCACGGCTGTAGTATCAGAGCCACCGCGGCCCAGGGTAGTAATGTTGCCGTGCTCATCCACTCCCTGGAAACCCGCAACGACAATCACAAAACCCTCTTTGAGATCGGCATGCAAGCGAGCATCGTCGATTTCTTTAATCCTGGCTTTGGTGTGTGCGTCATCAGTGAGAATACGTACCTGGCTGCCGTTATAGCTTTTGGCTTTTACACCGCGTTTATTAAGCGCCATGGCCAAAAGTGCGGTGGTCACCTGTTCACCGGTAGAGACCAGCACATCCATCTCTCGAGGAGTGGGATGTTCCTGGATCTCACTGGCAAGCTCAATTAAGCGATTGGTCTCACCACTCATGGCGGACACGACCACCACAATGGAATGGCCGCCCGCACGGAACCCTGCAACCTTATCGGCTACCTGTTCGATGCGCTCGATGCTTCCTACGGAAGTACCGCCAAATTTTTGTACGATTAGGCTCATGTACGCTATTGACCACTCGCTTTCGCGCGACTGCCTGCTTGAGGCTTGGATAAAAAAAACGGGCGCCATTAAACACCAGATTATGCACCATTTAAACTGCTAAGCGCGGTAGGATTCCGCAGTCTTATGATACATCAAGGCAAATCAGGACACCTGGGACTGCACCCAGTCAGGCACCGATTTCAACACCTCGGTTAAGGCTGCCACATCACTACCACCGCCCTGCGCCATATCCGGCCTGCCACCGCCCTTGCCGCCAAGCCGGGTGGCAAATTCTCGCATCAGGTCCCCTGCCTTGATCTTGTCGGTCAGGTCTTTGGTCACGCCGGCAGTCAGCGCCACTTTGTCATCAGTGACCGCAGACAACAATATCACCCCAGACCCCAACTTGTTCTTCACCTGATCCAGCACATCCCTGAGGGACTTCGCATCAGCCCCCTCAACGTTGACAGCCAACACTTTAATACCTGCTACCTCAACCGCCGCGGCGGTCAGGTCAGTGCCTGCCCCCGTGGCCAACTTCTGTTTGAGGCGCGCGACCTCCTTCTCTAACTCACGATTCTCCTGCCGCAGGCCCGCGACTTTATCGGCCACGTTAACGCTGGTCCCCTTGACCACATCGCAAACCGCAGCCAGATACCTTTCAGTCACATCAATTTGCCCCAGTGCGCCCGCTCCGGTAACACCTTCGATTCGGCGCACCCCTGCAGCCACGCCTGACTCCGAAGTAATTCGCATTAGCCCTATATCGCCGGTACGCGCGACGTGGGTACCACCGCACAGCTCCACGGAAAAGCCCGCCTCTCCCATAGAGAGAACGCGCACTTCGTCACCATATTTTTCACCAAACAGGGCTGTCGCACCCGCCTCTATCGCTTCGTCCATGGACATTACGCGTGTAGACACTTCAGTATTAGCGCGCACCTGGTCATTGACTATGCTCTCGATTCGCTTGAGTTCCTCGCCGGTGACACCTTCAAAATGAGAGAAGTCAAAACGCAGACGCTCAGAATCTACCAGCGAACCTTTTTGCTGAACGTGATCTCCCAGCACAGAGCGCAACGCCGAATGCAGTAAGTGCGTAGCAGAGTGGTTAAGGCGAGTTCGCTGGCGCAGTGAATCATCGACCACGGAATGAACAATATCGCCCTGACGAATGGTGCCGGTAAGGGTATTCACATGGTGAAGATGCTGATCGGAGGCCTTGGTGGTGTTCGTCACTTCAAGCTTAAGCCCTTCGGCGGTGATATAACCGGTGTCGCCTACCTGACCCCCAGACTCACCGTAGAAGGGTGTACTAGACAGCACGACAATACCGCTTTCGTCAGTGCCCAGAAAATCCACTTCCTCGCCGTCTTTAAGCAATGCAGTAACCGTTCCCTCACCGCGCAGGCTGTCATAGCCAGTGAATTCGGTGCTGCCTTCCAATTTGAGGGCATCGTTATAGTCAAGCTTGAAGCTTCCGCCTTCCTGTGAGCGCGTGCGCTGCTGGGCCATGGCCGCATCGTAGCCCGCTATATCCAGTCGCAGTTCCCGCTCTCTGGCAATATCGTTGGTCAGGTCTACCGGAAAACCAAAAGTATCGTAGAGCTTAAATACCACATCGCCGGGAATCTCATCGCCCTGCAGGCCCGCCAAGGCTTCTTCAAGGATCTGCATGCCATTGTCCAGCGTTTTGGCAAACTGTTCTTCTTCGGTCAAAAGTGCTTTTTCAATCTGTGGCTGCAACTTAACCAATTCCGGATAGGCACCGCCCATCTCCTTTGCCAGTGTCGCCGTCAACTGAAAGAAAAATGGCTGCGTGGCACCCAGCTTATTACCGTGGCGAACCGCCCTGCGAATAATACGCCGCAGTACATAACCTCTGCCCTCGTTGCCTGGCAGCACACCATCTGCGATTAAAAAGGCACAGGAACGGATATGGTCCGCAATGACCCGCAGGGAGTTATGCTCCAGGTCATCCACGTCCAGAATGGATGCCGCCGACTTGATCAGCGCCTGAAACAAATCGATCTCGTAGTTACTGTGCACTTGCTGCATAACCGCCGCTATGCGCTCCAGGCCCATACCGGTATCCACCGAAGGAGCTGGCAGGGGATGCATTTTGCCGGAGGAGTCGCGATTGAATTGCATGAAAACCAGGTTCCAGATCTCAATGTAGCGATCCATGTCCTCCTCGGGACTACCAGGAGGACCACCAGGCACGTCGGGGCCGTGGTCATAGAATATTTCGGTACATGGCCCGCAGGGGCCAGTGTCGCCCATCTGCCAGAAGTTATCTTCATCCAGGCGAGTAATCCGCTCTCGCGGAAAACCAATTTCTTTAACCCACAGCTCCTCTGCCTCGTCATCAGACACATGGCAGGTGACCCAAAGGCGCTCTGGAGGAAGACCCAGCGTGCCGGTGAGAAAGTTCCAGGCAAACGCTATAGCGTCTTTCTTGAAGTAATCGCCAAAGCTGAAATTCCCCAGCATCTCAAAAAATGTGTGGTGGCGGGCGGTATAGCCCACATTTTCCAGGTCATTATGCTTGCCGCCTGCACGAACACAGCGCTGACTGGAGGTGGCACGGACATAGGATCGGGGGTCATTCCCCAGAAAGGTGTCCTTGAACTGGACCATACCTGCATTGGTGAATAGCAGGGTCGGGTCATCTCCGGGCACCAGGGAACTGGAAGCCACACGCTGGTGCTCGTGCTGCTCAAAATAATCCAGGAACGCTTCGCGTATCTCTACGGTCTTCATAATCGGTCTCGTTGTTATGCGGATAGACGGGACTCAGCCCGCCATGTGCCCTTCGGCGAATTCCCTGCCGGCGATAATATGCAGGTGCAAATGGAAAACGGTCTGGCCAGCGCCCTCACCGTTATTGATGATCAGGCGAAAAGCATCTTCAACACCCAATTGCCGGGCAACGTTACCCGCCGCCAGCAGCAGCTGTCCCAACAAGTCCTGGTCATGCGCCTCAGCATCGGCCAGCCGGGGTATAGCTTTTTTCGGGATTACCAGCACATGAACGGGCGCCTGGGGCGCTATATCGTTAATGGCAACGCAATGATCATCCTCGTAGATAAACTCAGCGGGAATTTCGCCAGCGACAATCTTGCCAAAAATAGTATCTGACATGGGCCTAACCCAGCTTCTCGTCGGCGGTCAGCTGGCGCGCTTCCGTCTCCAGCATTACAGGAATGCCATCGCGAACCGGATATGCTAGCCCGGAAGCCTTACAAACCAGTTCATCTTTGTCCTGATCATATTCCAGTGGCGCCTTGCTGACAGGACACACCAGTATGCTGAGTAACTTCTTGTCGATCATCGCTTTCTCGCGGGATAAAAACGGAGCAGTATTATAGGGGCTTTTAGGGGCCTTGGCATAGCCGCCAGATAGAGTCTATTCGTCGCTTGTGGTCAGCGGCGTCCTGGGCATAGGAGGCGCCAGCAACTGAGGGTCAACGCGCTCGCTGCGCCAACTCATCCTCCAGTCTAAATGCGGACCCGTCGCTCTGCCGGTCGCTCCGACCTCGCCGATCAGGTCACCGGTACTAATTTCCTGCCCTACTTCCACGTGAACCTTGCTCATGTGCAGGAAAGACGACGATAAACCATAGCCATGATCAAGAATGACCGTGCCACCTGAATAGAACAAATCGGGCTCGACCAGAGTAATTACGCCGGCCGTGGGGGCGTAAACAGGGGTGCCGGTCGGAACCGCGACGTCTACTCCATAGTGAGGATTCTTGGGGGTACCATTGTATATCCGCTGGCTGCCGTAAACGCCCGAGATGCGCCCTGTAGTAGGCCACTCAAATCCGGCCAGGGCATTATTTAGCAGATCTGGCCGCTGCAGCCGCTGACTCTTGGCGGCCCCGACGATGGCTCTTTCACGATTAATTCTCGCCAGGTGCTCCTCAGATGGCGTTACCGTCTGCTGAGGAACGCCCTCGACCCGCGAGATACGGTATTCACGGGATTTTACCGTGAGTGTCTGGCGGCAAGAAACCGGCCCATCGATAACAAGCTCAGACGTGGATGCCGCATTGCGGCCAAAGCCCGCAAAAAAAGTGCCGTCTTCTAACACATCGAGGGAAGAGCCATCCAGATTCACCGTGCTCCCCGGCGGGACATTTCCCCAGATCAATCCGCCCTGAATCAAATGCCCTTCGAGGACAGGGCATTCGGCCAATGCACCCTGTGCAATAGTGGTGAGAAATAATGTCGCCGCTAACTTGCTCATAGCTTCCCAGTTGCTCGTTGCTACCCCAGGGGGCAGGTAAAATTAACCACGCCCGAGATTATCGCCTGTGGTGGCGGCTGCCACAATGATTACCTCGGAGATATTGCAGTTGACGCCAATATCAGAGGTGACGTCTATAGGGATCGAATTAGTGCCGCAATTCGGTAAACTATCATCATGGGAAGATACAAACCGCCGCGCCGACGCGGCTCCAAATACATCACACCGGAAGGGGAAAAGGCCCTTCGCGATGAACTGCACCAGCTTTGGAAGGTGGAACGGCCTGTGATTACCAACACGGTTCACGAGGCCGCCAAGAACGGTGATCGCTCTGAAAATGGCGACTACATTTATGGCAAGCGTCGATTGCGCGAGATCGATTCGCGGGTACGCTTTCTGAACAAGCGACTGGACGAGTTGGAGGTTGTGGAGCGCTCACCTGACGATACCAGCAAGATTCGCTTTGGCGCATGGGTGACACTCGAAACGGAAGATGGACAGGAGCATCGCTGGCGCATCGTTGGACCTGACGAATTTGAGCTCAAAACCGGCAAGCTCAGCATGGACTCGCCCATGGCTCGATCTATGCTAGGCAAAGGACTAGACGACGAGGTAGTCGTGCAGAGCCCTTCTGGGGAGCAGGTTTATTATGTAGTGGGCATTGAGTATCAATAGCCAACCGCGCCAGGCCAACTATACGCTGTTCGTATTACTGCTGGCTTATATCCTCTCCTTTGTCGATCGAAACGTCATGGCTGTACTGATCGGGCCCATTCGCGCTCAGTTCGACATCAGCGACTTCCAGTACAGCCTGCTGCACGGCTTTGCCTTCTCAATGTTCTATATCGCCCTCGGGTTACCCATTGCACGCCTGGCGGACCAGCGCAGTCGCAAGTGGATCATCACTGCAGGAATACTGCTTTGGAGCATCATGACCTGTCTGTGTGGTATGACCAAAAGTTTCGCCGGGTTGTTCTTTGCCAGAGTTGGGGTGGGCGTGGGTGAGGCGGCTTTGTCACCGCCAGCTTATTCACTTCTGGCCGATTTATTCTCCTCTGAAAAACTGCCCCGAGCGATGGCAATCTACACGCTAGGCATCACCCTGGGGGGCGGGCTGGCATACATTGTTGGTGGCGCGGTCTACCAGCATTTTGCAGCGGCTGGCGGCGCAACCCTGCCCCTGATTGGACAGGTTCATGCATGGCAAATCACTTTCATTGCCGTTGGCTTACCTGGACTTTTGGTCGCCGGCTTATTATCACTAATGAACGAACCAGACCGGCCGACGGCGGATACCCTGAGCGCTGCCGCTGATAACGCGAATCCCTCACTGGGTGACGTAGCACAGCAATTAAAAGATCACTGGCGAGCTTATCTGGGCCTAATCGGTTCCATGTCCATGCTCGCGATCCTCGGCTATGGCACCATGGCCTGGTTTCCGGAGTTCATGATGCGCACTTTCAATGCCGACAGGGCGGTTATTGGTGGGCAGTTTGGCATGCTGTTTATTGTCGCCGGTAGCCTCGGCACACTCGCTGGCGGCTGGAGCGTAAAGCCATTGGCCCAACGCGGATTCTCTGATGCCCCTATGCGCGTCATATTGGCCTGTGCTCTGCTTTGGCTTGTTCCGGCGACGCTTGGCCCGCTGTCACCCTCCCCCACGCAGGCACTGTTTGCCGCGGCGCCCATCATATTTTTTCTTAATGCCTACTTTGGGGTGGGCATCGCTGGAGTGCAACTGATCACCCCGCCACAAATGCGTGCCCAGATCTCGGCGCTGATGCTGTTCTCTACCAACCTCTTCGGCCTGGCTTTCGGGCCAAGTGCAGTGGCGTTGATTACTGATTTTGTATTCGCAGATGACATGGCGCTGAAATATGCGCTGGCACTACTGCCAGTCATCGTCTGCCCGCTGGCCGCCGCACTGGTCTGGCAGGGAATGAGAGATTACAGGCGTTCTCTGCAGCGCTAATTGAAAAGACTCACTGAGTCACTCATCTTGCGCGCTGGCCACGCCCGACCCTTCACTCGCTCCCAAACCGCGGGCACGGAGCAGCAGCTCTGGTGCCAATCAAAGGTGCACCTCACAATAACGGCAAGACCGGAGGTCCAGTCACAAATCAGTCAGCAGCAGATGCTCAAACCTCTGTTGTAACACCTTTTGCACCGATCATTTATCAACTCCTGTGATTGCCGACAGGAGGCCCGGCTGGTAATATCCCGGTCTTCTGAAACACCCCTGAAACCCTTATTTTTCTCTGCCGGAGCCCCTATGAGTCGCCCGTCCCTGTCTGATCTGGAAAACCACTCGGACTTCATCCAACGTCATATCGGACCCACCGTCGAACAACAGCAGGAAATGGCGCAGGTGCTGGGCTATGACACTCTCGAAGCGCTAATCGATGACACTGTTCCAGCCGCCATCCGTCGCCAGGAGCCCATGGACCTGGCCGGTGCGATGACAGAAAAAGCGGTTATTGAAAGGCTTAAATCCCTAGCGCAACAGAACATCGTCAACAAGTCCTTCATTGGCACTGGCTACCATGACACTCTCACCCCCGCGGTCATTCAGCGCAATGTACTGGAAAATCCGGGTTGGTATACGGCATATACCCCCTATCAGCCGGAGATCTCACAGGGACGGCTGGAAGCACTGCTGAGCTTCCAGCAAATGGTGATGGACCTCACCGGCATGGAACTGGCTAACGCGTCCATGCTCGATGAAAGCACCGCGGCGGCGGAAGCAATGACTTTGCTGCAAAGGGTGAACAAGAAGAATCGCAGCAATGTGTTTATTGTCGCCCAGGACTGCCATCCCCAGACCATCGCTGTGGTTAAGACCCGCGCCCAGTTATTGGACATAGAAGTGCTGGTCGGCAACCCGGAAACACTCCTGGACGGCACTGAAGCCTTCGGTATGCTGCTGCAATACCCCGGGACGCATGGGAACCTGATCAATACTGCCCCACTTATCGAGAAAGCTCACGCCGCCAAGACACTGGTCACCGTCGCCGCCGACATTATGGCGCTGTTATTGGTCAAATCACCGGGCGAGCTAGGCGCCGATGTGGTTGTAGGTAATACTCAACGCTTCGGCGTGCCCATGGGTTTCGGTGGCCCGCATGCAGCTTATTTTGCAACCCGCGAAAGCTACAAGCGATCCACACCAGGGCGCATCATCGGTGTTTCGATAGACCGCAGGGGCAACCAGGCCTTGCGTATGGCCATGCAAACTCGCGAACAACATATCCGCAGGGAAAAGGCCACCAGCAATATATGCACTGCACAGGCTTTGCTCGCCATCATGGCCGCCTTCTACGCGATGTATCATGGCCCGCAGGGACTTCGAGGCATCGCCGAGCGCATCCACAGACTTACTGCAATATTTGCTGAGGGGATGAAAGGCCTGAATTTCAGCATCGAAAACCGTCAGTTCTTCGACACAGTCACCTTCGATGTCGGCAGCGAACAGCAGAATATTAACGCGCGCGCACTTGCCGCCGGGGTAAACCTTCGCGTTTTGGAAGATGGCCGCCTGGGCGTTTCACTGGACGAAACCACCTCCGCAGCTGACGTTGAAAACCTGTGGCGGATTTTTAGTGGCCAGGAAGAAGTTCCCAGTGTTGCCGCCTTGGACATGAAGATTGAGGGTCATCCCGGCGTACCTGATGAACTGCTCCGTGAAGTGAGCTATCTGCAGCATCCACTGTTCAACGACTATCACTCAGAAACAGAAATGCTGCGCTACATGCGCTACCTGGAAGACAAGGACATCGCCCTCAACCGCGCCATGATTCCGCTGGGCAGCTGCACCATGAAGCTTAACGCTACCACCGAAATGCTTGCCATCACCTGGCCTGAGTTCGCTGGCCTGCATCCCTTCGCCCCCGCAGAACAAACCAAGGGCTACCAGGCCATGATAGCAGAGCTGGATCATATGTTGTTGGAGGCGACGGGTTACGATGCGATTTCAATGCAACCAAACTCCGGCGCCCAGGGTGAGTACGCCGGTCTCCTCGCCATTATGCGCTACCACCAGAGTCGCGAAGACCATCAGCGCAAAGTGTGCCTGATACCTTCGTCGGCACACGGCACCAACCCAGCCTCGGCAGCCCTGGCTGGCATGCAGGTCGTTATCGTTGAATGCGATGAGCAGGGCAACATCGACATGGACGATCTCAAGTTGAAAGCTGAACGTCACACTGAAGATCTGGCCTGCATAATGGTGACTTATCCATCTACGCACGGCGTATTCGAGGAATCGATCATCGAACTTTGCGAGGTAATCCACCAGCACGGGGGGCAGGTCTACGTGGACGGAGCCAACCTGAATGCCCTGGTCGGTATAGCAGCACCTGGTAAATTCGGTGCCGATGTTTCCCACCTAAATCTACACAAGACATTCTGCATTCCCCATGGAGGCGGTGGCCCGGGAATGGGCCCAATAGGGGTTGGTGCCCACTTGCAACCCTTCCTGCCGAGCAACCCCGTGGCGCCGGTGGCTGGATTAAACAGCAGTAATGATGTGGTTTCGGCGGCCCCTTTTGGCAGCGCCTCCATACTGCCTATTTCCTGGAGTTATATTGCACTGATGGGCGGCGACGGCCTGGTGCAGGCAACCAAAGTTGCGATTCTAAGCGCCAACTACATTGCCCACCGCCTGAGGGACCACTACCCCATTCTTTACACCGGGCGCTCCGGCAATGTGGCTCACGAATGCATCATAGACATACGCCAACTCAAGGAAGCGTCAGGGATTAGCGAAGAGGATATTGCCAAGCGCCTGATTGACTATGGTTTCCACGCGCCCACCATGAGCTTTCCAGTGGCGGGCACATTAATGGTAGAGCCCACGGAGTCAGAATCAATGTTTGAGCTGGATCGTTTTTGCGACGCGCTGATCTCCATTAAGCAAGAGATTGAAGCGGTCCAAGCGGGCCAGTTAGACGCAGCGGACAATCCTCTGATTAATGCCCCTCACACTCTGGAGGACGTCGTCGCAACCGAGTGGGACCACAGCTACTCCCGTGAGTTGGCTGCCTACCCAGTGGCGTCGCTACGCCGTTATAAATACTGGGCACCGGTGAATCGAGTTGACAATGTTCATGGCGATCGTAATCTGTTTTGCGCCTGCCCCGCCGTTGAATCCTATCGGG
>Ga0209659_1002280_pt1 | contig 10569 bp, 17 predicted proteins | sample SaaInlLV_10m_DNA_FD_184658 | JGI IMG/M metagenome (GOLD analysis project Ga0209659, IMG submission 184658) | Marine microbial communities from expanding oxygen minimum zones in the Saanich Inlet - SI072_LV_10m_DNA (SPAdes) (version 2) | ecosystem: Environmental > Aquatic > Marine > Intertidal... | reverse complement strand
TATTAACCCCTCTTTTTAAGGGGGTAAGTTTCTGTATGTTGTACTTTTCATTGAGTTAGCCCTAATTTTTTAGGGGGTTTATTGAATTTTATTCATAGTTTTGCTCAAAACAACCCTCAAAATGAAAAAAATAGACGCAATTATTAGGAAATCGAGATTTCATGAGGTCCGTCAGGCACTTCATGATGTGAATGTGTACTTCTTTAGTTACTGGGATGTCACTGGTGTAGGTCACGAAAAAAAGGAACATCTATACAGAGGTGTTGCTTACAGCTCTACAGACATTCAAAGACGCTACCTCAGTATCGTTGTAAACAATGACTTTGTGGACAAGACGGTAAATGCCATTCTGGAAGCGGCAAAAACCGGTGAAGTTGGAGACGGCAAAATCTTTGTCACACCCGTTGAAGATGCGTACCGCATCCGTACCGGAGAAAGCGGAGGCCTTACACTGAAATAATCACATTCATACCTATTAAAAAATGGAAACGACACTTACTCTCACTATAAACAACCTTTGGATGATGCTTTGTACAGCACTTGTATTTTTCATGCATCTTGGGTTCAGTTTTTTAGAAATAGGCCTAACACGCCAAAAGAACACCATCAACATTTTATTTAAAAACTTCTTCATCATAAGTGCAGGTCTAGTGCTTTATGCACTTATAGGATTCAATCTAATGTACCCCGCATCCTTCTGGAACGGGGTTTTACCTAATTATTTCGTAGGGCTGTTTGGTCTTGAAAGCCCGATCGGCTCGGAAGGCCTGGATCTAGCATACAATGAAGGTTATACCTATTGGACCGATTTCTTATTTCAAGGCATGTTCGCTGCTACGGCAGCGACGATAGTTTCTGGCGCTGTTGCAGAGCGCGCGAAATTGGGTTCATTCTTTGTGTTCTCCATCCTGCTGATAGGCCTCGTTTATCCTGTAGTAGGTTCTTGGAAATGGGGAGGCGGTTTTCTTGACGAATGGGGATTCTATGATTTCGCAGGCTCAACGCTTGTTCATTCCGTAGGCGGATGGGCAGCTCTGTTGTACATCATAAAATTAGGTGCGCGTATTGGCAAATTTGATAAAGACGGAAAAACCCGTGCCATACCTGGTCACAACTTGCCTTTCGCGGCAGCCGGAGTACTTATTCTATGGCTAGGTTGGTTTGGGTTTAACGGAGGGTCCGTGCTTAGCGCAGATCCAGGATTGACTTCTTTAGTGCTTACCACGACCTCCATTGCCGCGGCAGCTGGCGGTCTAGCGGCGGCTGGCTTCGTTCGCATCGTCTACAAAAACTTTGACCTCACCATGTTCATGAACGGAATTTTAGGTGGTTTAGTCAGTATTACCGCAGGGGCCGATTTAATGGGAATTACAGATGCAATTCTCATCGGAGCGATAGGTGGAGTCATCGTCGTTCTCGCTGTTTCGTTACTCGATAAATTAAAGCTCGACGATCCGGTTGGTGCTGTTGCTGTGCACCTAGGAACTGGTATGTGGGGTACGCTCGCCGTAGGCCTCTTTGGCAGTTCAGCTGGTACGGACCAATTCTTAATTCAACTCACTGGTGTTGGCATCGTCGCTGCGTTCTGCATCTCATCCAGCTGGTTGCTCTTAACCTTGATTGAAAAAATCTGGGGACTTCGTGTAGATCGCGAAGAAGAATTGGACGGTCTAGACCAGGCAGAACATGGAGGCATGTCCGCTTATGCAGACTTCCGTATGAATCAACACTAATTATCCAATCTATTTATAAAAGCGAGCCCGAAGTGCTGTAACACTCCGGGCTCTAAAAACAATTTCCCTCAAATGAAAATCGTTAAAACAAAAGTCGAAAAAATTTGGCTGTTCGCAGCACTAATAGGTGCTGTAATTTCAACCAGCGCTCAAGAAGCAGAAGAAAGTATTGCCTTTTCAGGATCCGTTGACACCTATTTTAGAACCAACCTCAATGCAGGGAAATTTGATGCCCCTGCTTCAAGTTTTGCAAACTTAAACGGATTTGCTTTGGGTATGGTGAATATCAAGGCAGAGAAAAACACCGACAAAGGTGGATTCGTAGCAGATTTAGTTTTCGGTCCTCGCGGCACTGACGCCGTATTTGCCTCACCTTATTACAGCGCGACCGGCAATATTGTCAACCAATTATATGCGTATTGGCATGCCTCCGAAAAGCTCACTTTAACCCTAGGAAACTTTAATACCTTCCTGGGCTATGAGGTCATCTCTCCAGTAGATAATTTTCACTATTCCACCTCCTATCTTTTCTCGTATGGACCATTTTCGCATACGGGACTTAAAGCCGATTACTCGCTAAGCGAAAAACAATCGGTCATGTTGGCTATCATGAATCCCACCGATTTTACAGAGATGAATGATGTAGACTTGTACACCTATGGGCTCCAATATGGCTATGGGGATACCTACTTAAATCTTCTCTACGGAAAGCAAAGTATCGATGCATCACCCACTTTACAAATTGATTTAACGGGTAGTTATGAATTAGGTAAAACCACAGGACTTGGAATCAATGCTTCGTACAACGAAACGCCATCAACCGGCGGTTTCTATGGGGTAGCATTGTACCCCTCAAAGACGATTAAAGACCAATTTGCTGTTGGGCTACGTTCGGAAATCTTTCACGAACTCGACGCGGGGGGTCCTGCCTATGGTGCCGGCACCACAACACTTGATTTCACTCTCACCGGCGCTTATGAAACCGACGAGCTTCGACTAATTCTTGAATGCAGATTAGATCAAAGTTCCGCACCGCAGTTCAATGCGATGACCACGGATCAACTAGCGTCCATTCTGATTGCCGCAGTATACCAGTTTTAGTCCCCCTCCAGAACCTATGTTAAGCAACAAAGCCAGCCCCTCGGGGCTGGCTTTACTGGTTTAATCGAGTGCAACACGTAAACCTATACCCCCGCCTGAAGCGCTCAAAGAAACTTTTTCGAGCGCCAGATCTTTTCCGTGGCTGTGGTGGATATAGTAGGCGACTGCATCGAAAACAAGTAAAAACGACCCCTGAAGAATGAGGCTATTGCCGTAGCCTCTGTAGAGATCTTCTTGGTCCAATTGGTTCGGGGCCACTTCGCGCATCCAAATTCCCGCAGCAATATATCCCACGTCTAAAACGTCATTGAATAAAAAAATAGATTCTGTCTTTTTCTGCGCCTTAGCCAGCTCAGCCATGGTCATGGGACCTCCGCCTCGGCGCGCTTTGATATATCCCGGTATTGCCAGTCCAATATTTACGGTATTCCACATCACGTTCATTTCATGAAATCGCTTTGAATATTCGTCTTCGCTGGTAACATATCCTACACCGCTGAAGGCGAAGTTTGCAACAGCATAGAACCCCAGGCCCAGCATGAGATTCTCATTGATGGAATTGAATTCCTTTTGGAAATCGGTCACCTGTCCAAATGTGCTTTTGCAAAGCAGCAACCCTATAAATAGTAATGCTTTTTTCATCATAATTATCAAACAAAATAAAGTGGTGTGCGGTTCGTCTTCATTAAAAATCCAGTAAAACAATACGTGCGACTAATAGCCGTGCTCTTTTAAGAGGAGAAGATACGATTCGATATACGCCGTATTCGGCGCCCCTAAACGGGGAATCATTCAAAACAAAAGGCGACCGCTCTGCGATCGCCTTTTTGTATTGTGGAGAAGATGGGATTCGAACCCACGACCTCTTGACTGCCAGTCAAGCACTCTAGCCAACTGAGCTACATCCCCAACGAGGGGCAAATATAGGTTAAGAGTTTGTAATTCCTTGCTAAATCTGCGTTACAGAGTTGAATGTCCCATTACCTGCTGTAGCTTGAGTAGAGAGCCTGTTTATTGGTTTGCAGCCTTGATAGCTTGATTCAACTTATAGGCTACTTTTTTATTCAACTTATCTACTACTTTATTGAATTGCTTATCTCTTTTTCTTATACTTCCTGATGATGTAGAAACTTTATAAAAAGATTTAAACGAGAATGCACAAACACCTACTCCTGCCACCATAATTGGAATACCAACTCTAAACCGTCGGGGTTCGTCTGCAAAGGAGTACACTAATAGTCCCAAACTCCCGACCTGAAGCCCAATAGTAAGAACACCTGCACCTGCTATAGAATTAAGAACATTATTTCTAGCACGTAAGTCTCCATCCTTGTACATAAGGTCAAACTTATTCCCTCTGCGAACATTACCTCTTCCAGCTTTATGTAATACAGTTAAATCATCAATCTGTTCCATTGACAATTCTTCTCCATTCTGAGTGAAAGTTCCATTATCGTATTCAATATAGTCTTGACTGAAAGCGGAGATTGATATCAGTACGGCTGCAATTGTAGTAAGTAGTTTCATAGGCGTATTAGTTTGTTACATCCAGTCAAAAACAATAGGTATGACGTCTTTTCTAGTGCAAAACTAGTTCTTTAAAAACGGCCATCGCCTTTCTTCCATCTTCTCCTACCGTCACAAAAAATAAGTGTTCCCAAGCCGGCAGCTCCAATACTTCCTCCGGCAAGAAATAATGCATTTTCAGACCCTAGCCAATCTCTCTCGTCAATTGCAAAAGCAATACCAGCAACACCTCCTATTCCTATATATGCCCCCACAGCCATTTCAAGCATCGCAAGCGCTTTTTTACGAAATCTGTGGTTTCCGAACGTTTCTGTTTGAACGAGTATTAAATCAAGATTTTGAGTTGAATTATACTCTGAAACAATCACTCCATTTTTGACTTTGAGAACCATTTCTTTTTCTTCGCCGATTGCGCTGAAAGCAGTGAGGGTTACTAATACGAATAATAAATATTTCATAAGTGCAAATAATTTTGTTCAGTGGAAAGATAACTAGTTATAATTCCTCCGTCATAAGATATAATCTCACGTACAGACACTTTTGCTCTTGTATCCCTAAAAGGTTTACTCATTTCCGCTTATAAGTTTCATTGCTGGGATATATTTACAACTCTGGCAAGTCTTCAACATCCAACTGCTTCACTTCTAAGCCTCTTAGGTAGGTTAGAGATACTTTCATATAGCTATGACCCATTAACTGCTTTTGACCTTATGTTTTTCAATTTCTTGACCGTCCCTACTATCAAAACAATAAAGATTGTCCAGGAACAAATCCATTTGAGTGAATTAACGGCAGAGCCAAGTTTAATAAATCCTTCAGATAAAATATTGCCTTCCAGATAATCCAAAATCATTTGGATTTCAAAGTAGTTTTCCATCCAATCAAATGTTAAGGCGAATATCACAGGAGTTAACCATAAAAGTTTTCTTCTACTGAATAACGCGTTAATCCAAGCAGCATACATTATTGCATACAATGCGGCAAAAACAACATCCCAATAGGTGAGAAAATATTCATAGCACTCAAGCTGTTCCCTCGTTCTTGCTTCAAAGAATGTAATCACGGTATTGAAATTGTAGGAGAAGCTCAACCCCAAAGACTTAATGCCTTCATTCAGCTCAAAACATTCAGCTCTTGGTCCATAAACAAGCACAGAATAGAGTATAAAAATTGCAGTTAATACAAATGCTTTAAAAAACGGCCTCTTCAAGAAATGTCCCATCAATAAAGAAATTACAACTGTTTGAATTATTGGTTTAATCAAAACTATAATAAAAACCCTCACAAATCAGGCAAGTCCTCAACATCCAGTTGTTTCACTTCTAATCCCCTTAAATAAGTCAGGGATGCTTTCATATCACTATGACCAAGCACCTGCTGTAGCTTGAGGAGAGAGCCTATTTATTGGTTTGCAGCCTTGATAGCTTCATTCAACTTATCCGCTACTTTGTAGAATTCCTTATCTCTTTTTCTGAGACATTCTGCTGGTGATAAAGCTACCCTTGAAAAAGCTTTATACGAGACTGCGCTAAGACCTGCTCCTGGGACGAGAAAAATAATACTTTGTAGTGCATAGTAACTATCGGCGTGCGCTCTTGAATACAATCCAGAAAGTCCACCCACTAAGACCATAAGTCCCCCTGGAACACCACTTGCCATACCTCCTATTGCGTTAAGTTCGTTATTGCTAATACGTAAGTCTCCATCCTTGTACATATGGTCAAACCTATTCCCTTTGCGAACATTACCTCTTCCAGCTTTGTGTAATACAGTTAAATCATCAATCTGTTCCATTGACAATTCTTCTCCATTCTGAGTGAAAGTTCCATTATCGTATTCTATGTAGTCTTGGCTGAAAGCAGAGATTGATATTAGTACTGCTGCAATTGTAGATAGTAGTTTCATAGGTGTGTTACTGATTTGCAGCCTTGATACCTCTATTCAACTTATCTGCTATTTTTTGATTCAACTTATCTGCAACTTTGTAGAATTCCTTATCTCTTTTTCTGAGACACGCTTCTGGTGATAAAGCAATCATTGAAAATGCTTTGTACGAGACTACGCAGAGACCTGTTCCCGCAGCTGTCATAGGAATACCTAGAGCAGGGGTATAATAAATAAAGAGCCCACCTAAAAAGACCAAAAAACCTCCTGCTGGACCATTTGCAGCACCACTAACAAAGTTAAAGGTGTTATTCGTACCACGGAGGTATGAACTCTTATACATAAGGTTAAACCTATTAGCCCTGAGGATGTTACCTCCTCCGGATTTATGTAATTCAGTTAAATCATAAATCTGTTCCATTGACAATTCTTCTCCATTCTGAGTGAAGGTTCCATTATCGTATTCAATATAGTCTTGGCTGAAAGCAGAGATTGATATCAGTACTACTGCAATGGTAATTAGTAGTTTCATAGGTGTATTATTGATTTGCAGCCTTGATAGCTTCATTTAACTTATCTGCTACTTTATTGAATTGATTATCTCTTTTTCTGAGACACCCTGCTGGTGATAAAGCCACCCTTGAAAAAGCTTTATACGAGCCTGCGCAAAGAACTGTTGTTATTGGTAACACCACAGGGGTAGCCCACCATACATAACTCGTGATATCGGCTACCATAAATCCAGAAAATATGACCATAAGTCCTCCAACATAGCCAGTTGCAGCACCACCTACTAAGTTCAAGGTGTTATTCCCACCACGGAGGTATGGATTCTTGTGCATTTCGTCAAAATTAATCCCTCTGCGAACATTACCTCTTCCAGCTTTATGTAACACAATTAAATCCTTGACCTGTTCCATTGACAATTCTTCTCCATTCTGAGTGAAGGTGCCTTCATTATACTCAACATAGTCTTGGCTGAAAGCAGAGATTGAAATCAGTACTGCTGCGATGGTAGATAGTAGTTTCATAGGTGTATTAGATTGTTATAAATCTAATGAATCTACAGTGACTTACTGTTTCATCCTGATCTTACAACTCTGGCAAGTCCTCAACATCCAACTGCTTCACCTCTAATCCTCTTAAATAGGTGAGAGTAGCTATTGACCCATCACCTTCTGAAGCTTCTTATTTCCTTGCTGATTAATAGCCTCATTTAATTTATCCGCTACCTTTTGAAATTGCTTGTCGGCTCGTTTGATAAATTTTTCATTACTTAAAAACGACCTTGACATTATCACCCCCCCTGCAACAATAAAATAACCACCTGTTGCTAGTGCAAAAAATTGGTTAGAAGGAGATACAGGACCAGATGGGTCATAACTACCTAGAACCGCTATTATAGGACCAACTAATACGGCAGAAGCGCCACCTAAAAATAGCGGGACTCTTGAAATAGGATATTTCACTGTATTAAAAGATGCAATACCGTTACCTAAATTTTTTCCTCCAGTGCGATATTGTCTCGTTAGTCTTTTCATATCCCTCATTTCAATTGTTTCTTCATTAAGAAAAAAAGACTGATTGTCATATTTAATATAGTCTTGACTGAAAGCAGAGATTGATATCAGTACGGCTGCAATTGTAGTAAGTAGTTTCATAGGTGTAAGTGATTTTGTATAGTAGGAAGGTAACAATTTTGAATTCCACCGTCATAAGATGTAATCTCATTTACAGACACTTTTGCTCTTGTATCCCTAAAAGTTTAGCTGATTTCCGCTTATAAGTTTCATTGCTGGGATATATTTACAACTCTGGCAAGTCCTCAAAATCTAGATAAGGCACTTCTAATCCCCTTAAATAGGTAAGGGATGTATCCTGAATTTTAATCAAATAGACCTTTATAATGAATGGCTATTTGACATTTAAATTTTTACTTAACGGTCTTGTAAAATTATTTCTTCCCCACAATCAAGAATTACTATTTTCTTTCTCTGTTTTAAATTTTAACTTAACGTTAATTACGTAGTAATACCTCACCATTAATCTATTACGTATCATACCTAAAGAAATGAAAAAGCTACTTCTACTTCTTCTTGTACCAATAATTTCAACTGCTCAAGTTACAAGCTCCATTAAACCCAATAAGATCGTTATCCAAGATAATGTCGAAAGGTATTTGTTCGATTACAGTCAAGCCGATGAATTAGGTTTCATAAAAATGCATGCTCCTACTAACTGGACTGAACCAATTATTGAAGCCGCATTTGAAATTAAAGGAATTGTGTTAAGCGGTACGCTCGGTTTAGAATTTAAAGACGGTATAGAGCTTATTGAGACCAATAATGGGTTTCAAATTCCAAAAGAAAAAAGGGTGCGTATTTTTAATGGCGGTAAAAATGAGCTCGTTTTAATTGAAATTTTACAACCTGCTTACAGCGAAAAAAGAGTCAAACGATTTACTGGATTTGATTAATTGAAGGCCACACAGGTATTTGATCTTTACAATTCGAGCAAGTACTCAACATAACCTTGGCCGTAAGCAGATCTGATATTAGTGCTGCTGCAATGGTAGTTTAATAAGATTTATTGGTCCGCTGCTTCTACATTTCGAGGCTTTCTCCTCCTAAATTTTTCGTTGTACATATTTTCGGTGTTGATTCTACTTTCATCATCTGTCAAAAAGACTTTTAAATCTGAAAGAGCGGCTTTGTTGACCAAATAAATGTTTATGCAGTTAATATCTCGTCCATCTTGGCGGTTTCGAATATACCAGTGTCCTTCAATGTTTCGCGCGTGATGTAAAGATTTGGTAGGTAATACTACAACATCTGCATTCCATTCCAGACTCGTAAAAAAGACTTTTATATCTGCTTCCCATTCGTGCTCAACCACGTTGATTACTTGGGCATTTAACCAGAAGTGTGTTGTGATAAAAAATATAAGCGCAATAAGCTTCATCAGAGGTATCGGTTTGTAAAAAGGTTATAGAATCCCTAATAAATTACTGTTTCGTTATGACTTTACAACGCCGCCAAGCCGTCGATATATAACTACCTGATTTACAATTACTTTAAAGAAGTAAGTGATGCTTTCATATCGCTATTACTTATTGTACGGAAACAATAAAGCCACTTCTGAAGAAGAAGCTCAAATAGATTTGACGGAGCGTCTCTGCGATCAATTACAGCCCGAGTTTAATCTTATCAAACTGTAGCCTGGTGCACTAAAATTGGCCTTACCGCCGTCACATTCAAAGGTAATAGGAGTCACTAACTCATTTCCAAAATTCAAATCAACTACTAGTGTATCATTAACAAACGTGTAGTTGTTAGTTCCTGGTAGTGCGTTTGAATCTCCTGCTTGAAAAGTATTGTAAAGTGAATCGCAATTCGCACTAACGCAATAGTACGTATATCGAATACCGTTCTCGTAGATATACATGGTATTTAAACTATTGCCTGGGTAGGTCCATTTACCTTCCATTGTGTAATTTGTAACGGGCTTTTTACAACCCGTAAACAGCAGTGTAAGGAGTATGATTAAGGGAAATAGTCGTTTCATAAGGCACGTTTTAGTATGTAAAAGGTAACGCTTTACGAGCACCTTCACAAACAACGCCGGAATACATCAAATGACCTTAACTTGCGCCTATGCACAAAACTTCATTTTCGTTGAAATTCTCCACAAAACAACTGGCCCTCTGGGGCATGGTCTTGTTTGCTGTTTCGGCGCATGCCCAATTAGCTGTGAATGAATTCAACAGCAAGCGTGGTTTTACAGACGAGACTGGTGAAGATGTGGATTGGATTGAGGTATTCAACTACGCTACAGATTCGGTATTCTTAGCCGATTACTTTCTTAGCGACAACCCAGACAACTTGGATAAATGGCAATTCCCAAATACCTATTTGGGAAGCCAAGAGCTCATTACCATATGTGCCTCTGGAAAGGAAAACGGTGCATTCCCGAGTCATTGGGAGGCACTAGTTGTAGCTGAGAATATTTGGAAGTATTGGACGGGATCGAGTCCTCCACCGAACTATAATGACTGGAACGAATTGGGTTATAATGACCAAAACTGGAATTCCGGTCAAGGAGGCATAGGCTATGGCGATAATGACGACAATACTACCATTGCAGCTACGCCGTCCATCCTTATGCGCAAAGAATTTCAAATCGTTGATGTCTTGGATATTACGCACCTTTTGTTTCATGCAGATTACGACGACGGATTCATCGCCTATCTGAACGGAGTTGAAATCATGCGTTCAGATAATTTTGCCAATTCGTCGCCTTCCTACAATGAATTCACAACCTACGA
>Ga0209659_1002274_pt1 | contig 10582 bp, 17 predicted proteins | sample SaaInlLV_10m_DNA_FD_184658 | JGI IMG/M metagenome (GOLD analysis project Ga0209659, IMG submission 184658) | Marine microbial communities from expanding oxygen minimum zones in the Saanich Inlet - SI072_LV_10m_DNA (SPAdes) (version 2) | ecosystem: Environmental > Aquatic > Marine > Intertidal... | reverse complement strand
GATGCGATCTACTGATGACCTGCTCGCAGGTGCGGCATTGTCACTCGGTGTCGGGCAGCTCATATTAAGTATGAAAAACATTTATGAAAAGGATGACGTTAGTTCGTATACAGTTCCATATCTCACCGCCGGTATAATCGGTAGTTTGTTATGGTTAACTGTACAATACAGAACAGGAGCGAACTATTCATCCGTGTACACATCTATGGCTTTGGTATCACAGTTGTATATTTTACAACGTGTCGTATCTAAACTCAAAGACAGGCGCGATACACAGTGAAGAATGTGAACCTTCTCCTCCATCGACATGCGTCCCACTCGGCGTATCACATGTAAAATAAGCATACATGTGATATACACGGCTTCGTGAGGTTCCATATTAAGGGCGAGTATTAGTATTCGTCAAATTTGTCGCCGAAGCGTTCGCCACGGGAGCCGGAGCCGGGGCACGCATCGCGTTATATTTAGACTTCGCGTAGTTACGAGCCGCGAGAAGCTTATCTTTGTTGGTCATCGCGATCATACCAATACCCCCGAGTGTCATCAGAACAGCGGCGGTGATGGCGAAGATTGTAAAATTCTTATCACTCGTCTTCGCAGTCTTCGTGCACTCCGCCGCCTTTTGGATTTGGAAAGCGAACACCGACGCGATGATACCGAGAACACCCGAAAGCATGACCATGAACCCAGTCGCGTTCGGTGTCACGGAACCGAATTTCAATACGATGAATGCGATGGGTATCGCGAGAAGACCGGTGAGGGTATGAGAGAGGAACATTTTACGGTTCGCGTACTTCGAGATACCTTGAATCTCCTTACATTCATTGAAGCGTTTAATGCCGACAGAGGCAATAGCCGTGTAGATCACACCCAGAATGGTGGTAATACCTATGAGTTTATAGTCCACTTGGACGCCCGACATTTATAGTAGTGTGAGAATTTTATTTGATTCCCCTGAAAAAATATTCGTGTATTATATAACCATGAACAAAAGTGTGCGTAACACCACTCAAAACGTCGGTCTCATCCTGATTGCCGTACTGGCTCTCGTCGTCCTCCAGGCTGCGATGGCCCCCAAGAAGAAGGCTGAGAAGTATTGCTCGGCGTGTGGTGGACGTTAAATCTTCATACATTTCGGTGGCGGTTCAAACGCTGTCTGTTCTCTCAATTCCTGTCGCTGCTTCATCTTCTTGATATCCGCACCCTGACAATCGTGCTTTGTCAAATTGATACAACTCGGACAAAAACTTCCTTCACAGTACTTACAATCGATGGGAACACCACACTTCTTGCGACATAATTGACACGGCATTTATACTGTTAATTTGGATAAAGATTTTAAGTGTCTTTCATGTAGAATGCTCCTCACTTACGCGTTTACCAAACCGATCATCCCCACCGAATACTCCCGCCTCAAGACAACCCTAAAGAGATCTACGATTGGGTATGGTACAGCTTTGAGTGCGTCCTACTTCATCACCCAAGGTGCTGACCAGGGTGTTTCGGCAACTTTGGGAGCTATCGCGTCGTACGCGTATGTGTCTCTTCTATCCGACAGGGTGGACAAGTTTGAAAATTCGGCAATTCAGAAGGAGTTTTTGGCACCGCTATGTGCCGCTGCTTTTGAAGTGTCGTGGAATAACGCGCCTTTCGCGTTTGACTTTGATTATGGAGCAACTTTCGTGGGATTTCTCGCTTATAAATTCGCACTCACCACAGTCCTATACGAGACTGTGAGGGAGATGATGATTGGGGACAGTGAAGCCTTCTACGACACCGAGGAGAAGGTCTATAACGACCTTAGCGAAGACGACGAAGTTCCCGAGCAATACGCATCACTGCACGAGGAGACGCTTGGTTGATCATCCTCTGGCCAGCCGCATTCATATTTTTTTAACGTTAGCCCTGGCACGCGCAACTGCGACTGGCTTGGGTCTGGGCGCGGGAATCCTGGTGGTCATGTTCCTCATAAAACTGGTCACAATCTTTTTGTTAATCGCAGCCTTACGAGAGGGAGATATTGCCGTTGGGTACAGCTTCGCGGGGGGAATGTTGTTCATAGGGGAACTCTTGGCACGCGACTTGATGGCACCACAGAGCTCGCCGATAGTCTTCTTATCAGTGTTGATGCCATACTTTTTGGCAACCTTCACCACCTCACCCTTCTTGTAGAGACGGCACTTCTTACGACCAATCTTGAGATCACCCGCCTTGTCTACAGAAACGAGTACTGGAGTCATTGTTTGATATTAGTAGAGAAAATTGTCAGTCTTTATTAAAAGGACGATGGGTGTCCTAATCTTCTATGTGTATTTACTCTCACGTCTCACGAGGAAACCCAGATGGAAAAAAGTCAAGGCTTCATCTCACCAGTCTGCAGGAACATATCAATCTTAGCAGCGATAGACTTACCAATACCCTTCACCTTCCTGGGACCCTCCGCGAGTTCCTCACCACTCGTCACTTCAAAGTCAAGACCGTTGATAGTCTTGGCGGCGTTCCTATACGCGCGAATCTTGAAGGGATCTTCGAGGTCGTCGGCGTAATCGTCAAGAGCCTGCGCGATTTCATCGTTGGTGGAGACACCCTTCTCGAGCGTCTCGAGCTTCTTCACCTTGCCGGTCGAGAGGAACTCATCGATGACATTGGCGATGCTCTTACCAATACCCTTCACCTTCTTGGGACCCTTCGCGAGTTCTTTGCCACTGGTCACCTTGAATGGAAGATGGTCGATGATGTTGGCGGCACGATCATACGCCGCACTCTTGTGCTCATCCTCTTCGTGATAGGCGAGCTCATCGAGAACGTCCGCGAGTTCGCTGTTGTAGGAGACGAAGAACTCATCGTCATCATCACTGGATTCCTCCAGCTCGAGCTTCTTAACTTTCCAAGACTCGAGGAATTCATCAATCTTCTTGGCGATACCCTTTCCAATACCCGGGAGTTTCATAGCCTCTTTGCCACTCTTGATCTCGTAGTTTAGGTTGTAGATGGTATCAGCAGCCTTCTCATACGCTTTGCGCTTATACTCATCATCAGCCTTGATCGCGCAATCGTAGAGCATGTCAGCGATGTGATAGGAAAACATCATCTCATCCGGGTCCGGGGACCCGGGTGCATAAGAACAGTCCGTATCGTCGTCGGAATCCTCGAGAATCTGACCCTCGTTGGAGGCGACCGATTCGGAGTCGTCAAAGTACTCGTCGAGGAACTGATCAACCTTGGAGGCGATACCCTTTCCAATACCCTTAATCTCGAGGAGAGAGTCACCATTCTGCACCTCGAAGTCGAGAGTGGCGATGGTGTCCGCAGCCGTGTTGTAAGCTGCAGCCTTGTAAAAGTCGGATGTCAGGTCACCAAGTTCCTTCAGGTGCTTGGCAATCTCCCTGTTTAGGGTGTGCGTCTTGGTTCGGGCAGTTGTCTCAAAGAGGGAAGGCTCGTTGAGGACGGCTCCAACTCTTTGAATCGATTCATCGAGAATCTTCGAATTGAGTTTCTCGATAGTGGCTTCGGACTTTCGGTGGAGTTCCTTGAGCTGTTCGTTCTCCTTCTCGAGCTTGAGGATGTAGTCGGTGATGGTAGTAGAGTTCATGATTTAAGATGTTATACATTGGTCATGTTTTCGTTTGACTTAGGTTTAATTCCACGCGACTTAGCGATTTTCGAATTTCGCCCAGTTTTAGGAGTTTTGGATTTGGATTTGGATGGCTTTTTGGACTTTATAGAGGTTCGTTTAGGAGTTGTTGAATTTCTTTTGGTAGTTTTGAGTTGTAACCGGCTGACACGCGATGCGAGTGTATTTGCATTTCCAGTAGGTCCCGAATTACTGTTGAGTGGTACCCTTTCCGCCAGGGCGCGGTACATTCTTGCACGTGAGGGGCTCATTTGTATCTGCCGATTGACAGTCTTATTATTTGGAGAACTTCTGTACAGCATACCTATGATCATATTTCTCGAAACACTTCCCATATCCCGATTATCCTGTTTAGCTACTTCATGGAACGTGTCGTCGGGTGAAAAAAATACAAATTTTCCCTGTTCGGGTACAATCTCACGCACCCTACCACTCGGCGATTTTAAAAGGAGTGTGCCACGATCCCCTTCTGGAGCGTTTCGACCGTTACGTTTAGGTGTTTCTATGAAATAAATGAATTGAAGAAACGCTTTCCCTCTAGTGGGTGACCTTGACTCGTTCACGTGAAAACGTTGTCGTCCAGCGTAATTATTCGCGGCTATATCAGCTATTTGCCGCAAATATATCCTGTAGGCTATCACATCTCTCCTGTGATTGTCGGGTAAATGGTTTCCGAATACACTGGCTAAATCCTCATAAAACACGCGGACGTCATCATAAGATCTATTCGTGGACATTATATTAACATTTGCGTTTGTCCTACGAATACGTCTAATCCTGGACACGAGTTCACCAACACGGTTCTGCTGATTTTTTGTCAATTGACTCGTCCCTATCATTTATAATACAACGAGAGTATTTCTGTGACTGCCGGGTGACGTATCACATCTTCGATACCCAAAGTTGTGTGTTCGACGTAATCCATATCGACGCCGTCTATTTTTTCGAGGATGTCTTCAAGACCGTTACGCTTATCCAGATCGCTCTGGTCCACGTCGCCGGTGACGATTAATTTTGTGTTTTCACCGAGACGCGTGAGTAACATTCGCATTTGATTGGGGGTACTGTTCTGCATTTCATCAGCTATGATGAAAGCGTCGGTAAATGTTCGACCTCTCATAAATCCCAATGGTTCGATAAACACACGAGATTCAATCTGACTTTTCGATAAATGTTTTTCCATTATCTCCGTCATGGGTTTAGCCCACGGTTCCATCTTTCTTTCCATTTCCCCTGGCAAATACCCCATATCCTCGTCAGCGGCAACGATGGGTCGTGTGAATATAACTTTGGATATTTCCCGTGTGTGCAACTTCATACACGCTTCGTGACACGCGAGCATCGTCTTACCACAGCCTGCTGGGCCTGTGGCGATGAGGATGGGTTTTTTTGACTGGACGAGTCGAACGTATGTACATTGTCCGGGTGTTACTGGGAAAATCATATATATGTAATTAAGGTTTTAATAATGATAATAAAACTAGAATGGAGTTTCACTTCGTGACAATTAAGTCTGGTGGAGGGGCTGCGACTTTGGTCGATGTAGAATCGAAACCCAGATTCGTATGTTTCAAGGAGCCGGCTATTGCACAAGTGTACATCCGATATTTATGTGAACACAAAGCTAAATTTGGTACGTGGCCGAGTATCGACTTATCTACACCGACCACGAAAATTCGTATACTCGAAAATCACAAGGAACAAGTGCCTGAATTGTATGAAAATATGTTGGAAATTAAATACAAAACGATGGAGGATATAGATAACATGTCAATCATGACGGGTATTTCTTATTTTTATTGTCACCGATTCAGTTATGACGACTTATTCAGTTTGTCGATCGGTGGTCAGGAGGTCGATGGACATGTAGACGATTTTCTGTACAGGGAACATCTCGATTATAGTTTAAAGAATAATTGACATACTATAACAAATGGCTACATTCGTGAGTGCGTTCGATTGTAAGAACGAGACGCATGTCATGTGGCTGAAGCAAATTGGTGCCGATATGGCGAAGGCTGTGAATGGGGAGAAAGTTGATGTCATCAACACGATTCAGACCAACCCACTATCCGGTGTACCCAAAATGTCGAACCCAGCCGATTTCGCGTACATACACTTTCAACTCTGTATGAAATATACGAATGCTGTATTAAACAACGACGCGTTCGTTCCTCAGAAGGAATGAACGATATTCATCTAACGTGAAATCTTGGGGCTCTGAATGTTTGTCCATACGCATTAACAGGATTTTACCCTTAACTTCTTCCTCACCGAATGGTGGTGGTAATGTGTTCATGTTTAACACTTTACCATCTTCAGGTTTCATTATCACGACGTCCAAATCTTCCCACTGCCCGATGAATGTTTGTCGCCCTTGCAAAATTTTAAAAATTTCATTTTTAATTGGATCGATATCTATATCTATTTCTTCCATGTGATCTTTGTCTTCATGTATTAAAATAGAAATTGTCATTTGTTGTATGCAAATAAAATAGTTGTTTTTAATAAATGAACACGTACATCACTTTGGCTATAGCCCTACTCATCGCTTATGTACTTCTCAGGCGGTTTGAGTTATATTCCCTGTCGACTTCGAGAACTTTATTCCTTGACAAGAACTGGAACGAGACGCTTAACAAACCTAAGCGCGTTTCCGATCCTTTCAATACGTGCTCTCCTGAATCGTATGGTGGGTGTGCCAAAATAGCTTTTCCCAACCTAAGTAGGTACTGATAAATATAAAAGGTAATGGATATTCGAAACTACGTCGTGAAGAAATATGCTTCTTTGCTCGATCTTCCAGAAGATCACGTGACATGTTTAAATCTCGAGAAATCTACACATAATTGGGCAGTTAAGAAAACGCGGGAGATGGGCGATACTCCCGCGCGTGATAATAGGTATCACATGGATAGATACAAACATAAATTTCTCGAGATTCAAAAAAATTTGGGTGCTTCTAAAACGTTCAGAGACGACGTTCGCAGTGGAAGAACTAAAAGTGAATCTGCACTTAATATGTCTCTCGTGTCGATGTGGCCGGATGGACCGTATGCACAAGAATGTGAACGTAACGCCGAGAAGTGCGCCAAAAAGGAATATAGCATCGTAAACGAACCAGATTACGTGGGAATATTCAAATGTGCGAGATGTAGACAAAACAAGACCACGTATTACGAACTACAGACACGAAGTGCTGACGAACCCATGACAGTATTTGTTACGTGTCACGTATGTAAAACTACCTGGAAATCTTAACAGCATATTTGGTATGTGTGAGGTCAGTGTCTAAGTCTCCGACAGAATAAATGAAATTATATCCTGATCTTTTCTTGAAATTTCCTTTGTTTTCGGCTGGAGTGAAAACGAGTTGATCATACGTGATGCCGTGGGAAGCCAGTTGTCTTTCCGTCCATGCGACATTAGCTGCGAAGCCGGGTCTGGCCGTGACGATGATCATCTTATACCCCATATTCTGTAATAGAGTGTATAACTTATACACGACTTCCTTTCGTTTACCCGTCTTTGATGATATGAGCGTATCATCAATGTCGAACATCGCAGCGTCATACTTTTTAGGCTTCTGAACGTTCATTACAATTACTTATATAAAAAATACACACACGTTATTTTTAATGGAAAGACAGATCGTAGACGTAGAATATCAAGACGGCACCTGTGAAATTGCACAAATCGTATCCGATCTCGGAAATGGATACAGTGTACGCGTTCTAGATTATGATCGACGATGTGGTCTTTACTATTTCAGCGACGAGACGTTGCTAATTCCAAAAGATTCCATTTCGGGTTTTTATGATACGACGTCATTAATTGAAACGGGTTTATATAGGGAATATGACGATACGTATTATGAGCTAGTCGATGAAAGTGACCCGGATGTTGTTTATGATTCATCCGATGAATCCGAAAGTGATTCCGAAGTCAGTCTTTGTGACGAGGATTTAGAATAAAATATTTCGATATATAAAATGAACAGGATACTTCTCGCGACAGCGTTACTCTTTACGATGATACTTCTTAAAACTATCACCGATTCCAAAACCAAAACCAAAACTGGATGTGGATGTGGATGCAACAAATAGAAATTGACTTAAAAGAGACGGGCGTTATTGACACAAGAAGAAATGGCCCCGTACGCACCACCCGTCACACACTACAGTCAATTTGATGTCTCGACGTATGATGAAGAAGACATTTTCAAATTTGTTGGTAAAGGTGGTAAGAAATTCTACTGGCTGACCAAATACTTGGATCTTTCATACTTATGGTATGACAAGAAGCGCAAGGTGATCGAGATGTGGGGTCCGTTTTCGTCCCTGCAAAATTTTCAGGCACATCATATTCTGGAGTGTGAACTTGACCTAAGTTGCAAAAAAATTGTGTAAATGTATTTCAAGATGTTGAAGAAACCTTTGCCACGCAAAAAAATTGTCCTCGATACCACGCCGCGCATGAATATGACGCACGGTGTGGTATATGATATCATGCACCCACGGGTTACTCCCACGCTCGAACGAGAGAAACGTTTTTATTATCAAAATTCGGATCAATATTTGAGACTTCTCGAAGAAAATTATAAACAATTAGGAGTTCCATTTAAAAAGCCGCAAGTATCGGACCCTCCCAACAAAACTAATCGGTCCTCGGATATGGAAAAACATTTCGACTTCCCGGACCGCTTGGTTGTTAAGATCAATATTCTCAAATCGGGTATCGTTCGAGTAAAAATACTCACGTCGATGGTGAATCTTTGGGAAAAGTATTATAGTAAATCCAAGACACCACCTCCCAAATCTGTAATTTCAGCGTATAAAAACATGGGATATTCGGAAACTTTTATTAAAAATCTTCAATCTAACTTTGACAAGAAAAAAGCTATGAAGGTGAGGTACGAAAAAATTATCGAATCTATTTTCGAAAAGGCTCCGAAGAAGAAAGTTTCCACGGCTCCTAAAAAGGAAGTGAAACCGCGAGTAGATCCCGACGAAGATTTTGATGAACCACCCGAAGATGACGAAAACGTCGATGATGACGATGTACAGCCAGAGGAAGACGAAGGTATTGCCGACGATGTAGAGGATGACGTGGAGGAAGATGCGAACGAGGATATCGAAGCAGATGATGCAGATTAACGCGGTTAAAAGAGTGGTGTCAATATGTATATAAGATGTTTAGCATTGGTAAACCCCTGCAAGCACCCACGTTACCCGTAAAACCCCAATTCGAAAAGCGAAGATTAAACGAATTTGTATATGGTGTAAAGAAGAAGACTGTCGAAGAAGCTGTCATTAAACCGAACCAACGTAAGATTTATTATTCTGAAAATGACGGTTCTGTAAATGTCACGACGTATGAGAATACACCCGAACTGTGGAAGACGATCATCGATAGTCCCATCGCATACGATATCGACGCGACTGTACCGTTTACGACTTCTGATTTGGCTTCCGGTTTTTTCACTGCGGTATTAACCTATGCTATCATTCGCATGATCTTTTCACAAGCGCGTGGTGCTGGTCAGAACCCATTTAACATGAACAAGACTGAACTCGAGGTTGAGAAATACATCACTACGAGGTTTGAAGACGTGCAAGGTATAGATTCCGCTAAAGATGAACTCGCTGAGATTGTCGATTTCTTGAAATCTCCCATGAAGTATATGCTCTCCGGGGCAAAAATCCCTAAGGGGGCTCTCCTCACGGGAAAACCCGGTACGGGGAAGACACTTCTTGCCCGCGCGATCGCGGGTGAATCGTCTGTGCCATTCATTCAATGCAGTGGATCGTCGTTTGTCGAAATGTTTGTCGGCGTCGGTGCCAAACGGGTCAGGGATATATTCGAGCACGCACGTAAGAACCAACCGTGCATCATCTTCATCGACGAAATCGATGCGATCGGCAAAAAACGCGCTGCCGGTAACATGCCAGGTAATGATGAGCGTGAGCAAACGATTAACCAACTTCTCACGGAGATGGATGGTTTCGACGATACATCTCAAATTGTCGTCATTGCCGCTACCAACCGCGCGGACATTCTCGATGAGGCACTTTTACGTCCGGGAAGATTTGACCGTAAAATTCAGGTAAATCTCCCCGATGTTCACGGACGTGAAAAGATTTTGGAAGTCCATACAAAAAATAAAAATCTGTCTCAAGACGTGTCCCTGCGAGACATCGCTCGTCAAACAACAGGCTTTTCTGGTGCAGATCTCGCGAACCTTATGAACGAGTCGGCTATCCGATCGGTGAACGAGGGAAAAGAAATCACACCTGAAATCATCGAGAATGCATACCAGCGTGTCGTCGTCGGCGCTCGCGGGAGTCGTAAAATGTCCGATAAGCGCAAAACGCGTGTCGCGTATCACGAGGCTGGTCACGCTATTATCGGCGCACTCATGTCTGACTACGATGAAGTTCGTAAAGTGAGTATCATCCCCCGCGGCGACGCTGGTGGAATCACGTTTTTTCAGCCAGCTACCGACGAGCAGGGTATGTACACGAAGGATTATCTGCTGAGCCAGATTAAAGTGGCTCTCGGTGGACATGCGGCCGAGGAACTCGTGTACGGCCGCAACCAGGTATCTACCGGTGCGACCAGCGACTTTTCGCAAGTGTACTCTATCGCTCGTCAAATGATCACGAGTTGTGGATTCAGTGATGTCATCGGTAAGATGAACATCGATGAGCGTATGATGTCGACACGTACGTCTCACGCGGTTGAAACTGAAATGAAAGTGATCGTCGATGAGTGCTATCAAGAAGTTTTCGATCTTTTGAAAATTAATAAAATTAAACTTGAACAATTGAAAGATATCTTAATTGCCGAAGAAATCGTTGATGGTGTACTCGTGTATGAACTGGTGGCATCTTGTGACGTGCCCATTTCAAAATAAAATGTATTACAATGTTAAGATGTCGTCTCGGG
>Ga0209659_1002267_pt1 | contig 10594 bp, 11 predicted proteins | sample SaaInlLV_10m_DNA_FD_184658 | JGI IMG/M metagenome (GOLD analysis project Ga0209659, IMG submission 184658) | Marine microbial communities from expanding oxygen minimum zones in the Saanich Inlet - SI072_LV_10m_DNA (SPAdes) (version 2) | ecosystem: Environmental > Aquatic > Marine > Intertidal... | reverse complement strand
GTTCCGGGGTCGCAACGGGTTCGGGCGCCGCGGGTGCGGGTTCCGGTTCAGCAGGTGCGAACGGGTTTACGTATTCGGACTCGACCGTCACAATTTGGACGGCAGTCGGGGTGTAGTCCCCTTGGGGGACGCTGGATGTTGCAGCCGGGGCCGGAGCGCTGGGTTTGCGTTTGCCGCGCGCGAGACCGGGGCCACGTCCGGTGCCGAAAGCGAATTCGGCGGCGGGGGCGGTCTCAGCAGCGGGCGTCTCGGCGGGAGCGTTGTCCGCGGGGGCGGTGCTCTCGGAGCCGGACGGGTTCTTGTCTGACATGTTGTTGTTTATGTTTAGGTTAACCCAAGCTCACTCAACACGAGGAGCGGTGGGTGGATGCCATGGGCGGAGGCCGTGAGGGCGCTCAACGCAGGCATGAAGGGCAGACGTTCGGGGATCTGGGCCTAGAGCGCAATGCCTATTTGCCCTATCTCGGTGTCGAGGAATCACTTGTCACTTGCCCTGTCGACGGCGGCGCTCAGCCTGCGAAGGTATGGACAAGCTCGAAGAAATTTTCCAAATGCAAGAGACGCTGAACTCCCGCATCGGGGTGGAACTGCCGCCCGCGACGGACGAAGAGAAAGCGAAGTGGGTGCTGAACTACACCCGTGCGATGCAACAAGAGACGGCAGAACTGATCGATAGTGTGCCGTGGAAATGGTGGGCAAAATACCAGAAGTTTGATGAGCAAAATGCCAAAGTAGAGGTCGTGGATCTGTTCCACTTTCTCGTGTCGCTGGCGCAGACCCTGGGCATGTCGGCCGACGATATTTACGAGGCCTACGTGAAGAAGAACAAGGTCAACCACGAGCGCCAGGAGTCCGGCTATTCCGTCAAAGACGAAGATGATTCAAAACACATCTAAACACACCTGAGCTCTGCTCAGATGTGTAAGTGACAAGTATCAAGTTCGAGGTAACAAGAGGGGCGAAGCAATGAAACGGGCGATGAGATGAAGCGGATTGGTGATTTGTTGGACCTTGATTTTGAGGTGAAGGTGGTGCGCGGGGATGAGGCTGAAGAGGAGGTCGCGCGTTTTGGGGATCTGTTGACGGGACCCACTGTCGTCTCGGTTTACATGCGCAATAATACCGGTTCCTGCGATAAGCAGAATGAAAGTTTGGTAGAGCATGCCTCCGTTATCGCCGAGCGCGGTTGGCAGGTGCTCGCGCTTTCTCGGGATACCGGGGGCTCTCATCAGCGTTACGCGGCCAAGAAGGGGATCGGCTATACGCTCGTCAGCGACCCGAAGGATCTATTTGCGCAGGCGGCTGATGCGGTGGTGGCAAAGAAAATGTATGGCCGCACGTTTCATGGTCCGCTGCGTTCGGCCTGGTTATTGGCTCTCGATGGGACCGTCAGAGCAATCGTTGAAAAGGTGGACGCTAAACAGCACGCCGAGCAGGTTTTAGCGGCGATTGATTCACTTTAGATTAACAAACGGCAAGCAGGCGCGGCTTGCGACCTGCGTCTCCAACCTATTGATTTCGTCCCGGTGAGCACCCCAACCATTAAGGATATCAGAGCCGCTGCGGCGGCGAGAAAGCAAAGCCGTGAGCGGCGGCGTAAGCTGTTGGTGAGCGTCGTAGTCGTGGGTTTGGTCCTGGGGGTGGGGATATTTTTCGGGATTTCTCCGCTGGTCGAATCACAACTCAGTTCACGTTTGGAGCTTATGCTCAAACGCAATGTCGAGGTGGGAGAAGTCACGTTTGATCTCCTGACGTTCACGACCACCTTCGAGGATGTGCGGGTGCGGGATCATGATGGCTCGGAAATGCTCACTTGGGATCGGATGGTTATGAACGGGCGGCTTGCGGGGGTAATTTCGGGAGCGTGGTCCGCCGATGCGATCGCGCTCGAAGGGTTTACCGCCCGACTAGTGGTGAATGAGCAGGGTCGTCTGAATGTCGCCGACGTGTTGACCGCGTTAGCTGAGGACGAAGAGGGGGCGCGCCCGTTTGAAGTCGGCCGGCTTTCAGTCACCGATGCTCAATTGATATGGATCGACGCGAGTCGCGACCAACCGTTTGAGACGACGTTGGGTCCGGTGACATTTTCCCTTTCCGGTCTGCATACCCAATCGGATCCAAACTCCCCCTACGAGTTCGAAGCGGTTACGGAGTCGGGTGAGTCGCTGGTCTGGGATGGGACCCTTTCGCTATCGCCCTTTCGTTCGCAAGGAAGATGGGAAATGCGCGGTTTGCGGTTGGCGAAATACGAACCGTATTTGCATGAGGTCTCATCGATGGAGTTCACGTCCGGGGTGATCGACGCCTCCAGTGCCTATGAGATCGACTGGATAGATGGAGCGTTAAAATACCGACTCAGTGACGGTCAGTTGGTCGTGAACGAATTGACTGCGACCACAGGACCGGGATCCGATCTCGAACAATCGATCGGCAAACTCACGGTGGCGGGGTTGGACTACGATTCGATCCACCGCACTTTGACGATCGGCCGGGTGGTGGCTAGTCAGGGCGCGATAACTTTGCAGCGTGATTCGATAGGGTGGAGTTGGATGGACATCAAGTTGGGCGAAGATGCTACGCGCTTTGATTCTGCGGGCGGTCTTAATTTGGAAACGGCCCGGATGGATGAGATGGAGTTGAATCAAATCGACGTGCGAATCGATGATCGGTCGGTAGCGATTCCGGTCGAATTCGAAGCGAAGGTCACCCGCGCGACGATCGAGGAATGGGATCTGATGCGCCTCTCGCAACGGTCGTCGATTACTTTGGACGCTCAACTCGCAACAGGTGGCACCGTTTCGCTGCGAGGCGAGGCTGCACTGCAACCCTTCCGGCCCGTGCTAGACTATGAGTTTAGCGATTTCGCGATAGCCAGTGGCCCGACATATCTCGACGACGTGTTGGGCGTGAAGCTGGCCCGCGGAGAATTGTCGGCTCGAGGGGAATTTAGCGGGATGGCGGGAAAGTATGAAATTTCTGGTTCCGGTCGCATCACGGATCTGTTGGTGCACGATTCCTCTGGGAACGAATTGGGGAGCGCCAAGTTGGCCGAGATTTCGGATTTTTCGGTCGCGCAGGATCCGGCCGCCATTCGGATTGAAACTATGGCTCTGACCGAGCCTCGAACACGGTTGGTGATTTCGAAGTCGGGCGAGTGGGGTTTTGCGCGAAGTGAGAGCCCATCGGAGATTAAATTTCGTGGTCCGGAGCGTCGTAGTTGGGAGATTGATACGATTGATGTAGCGGATGGTCAGATCACGCTGCGTGACGAGTCGACGTATCGTCCAATTTCGTTATCGGTCGCCGCGCTGGATGGCCTATTTACCGGCTGGACTTCGCGGGATTCCCGCACGGCCAAACTAAAGCTGCGCGGGGTGCTGCAGGGCAGTGCTCCGGTGACTATGGAGGGCGGATTAAATCCGTTGTCCGATGCTATTTTCGCTGATGTGAGAATTTCCGCCCAGAATTTATCGGCCCGGATTTTTGATGGTTATTTGGCACGGTATTTGGGCTACGAAATTACGGCGGGGAATGTAACGCTGGATATCGATGCGGAGTTGCGAGACGGGATTATCGAGAGCGAAACCGTGACGCGCATCGAGCGGGCGGCTTTGGGCAAAAAAGTCGCGAGTCCGGAGGCCATTGATGCTCCGGTTAAGTTTGGCCTGTCACTCATTCCCGATGCCCAAGGTAAGATCGTCGTTAGTGTGCCGGTTTCAGGCCGCGTAGGGGACCCTGAATTTAGTTTTGGACGAGGCTTTGGTCGCGTATTTTCCGATCTTTTGGCGAAGGCCGTAAGTTCCCCCTTCGCGTTTCTGGGAGCAGGGGGAGAAGCTAATCCTAGTGGAGCTCACTTACAGAACCACGCGTTTGCCGCCGGCGAAACGCGGCTATCCGACGAGGTGAAGCAGAAATTGGACATGCTGGGGAAACTGTTGGCGGATCGCCCGATGTTACGTCTCGAGGTCAGTGGGGGATACGACCGTCAAGACGATCGGGCGAAGTTACTTCCCGAGGCCTTGGAATGGGAACTGCGCCGCCGCGCGGCTCCGGGAAGTTTTGCCGCGAGTGGGGATTTGAATTCACCGTCACGGATCCAGGCGTTGGTCGAACTTTATCAGGAGACGTTTAATGAATTGCCGATTGATTTAGATGGCGAGTTGCCTCCCCCGGAAGTTTCCGTGGAGCATGCTTTGCCTCCGGAGCCGGAAACCAAGGCGGAGCAAGAGAAACGCTCTTTGCTGGTTTGGTTGCGTCGTTTATTTATTGCTGGAGATAATTCGACCACGGTCGGCTCTCGTAATGATGCCACGCCCCCGGCGGCCCCGTTGGGATCTTTTCCGGCCCCGGCGGGCATGCGAAAGGAATTGGCCCTTCTGCCAGTCGAGGAAATTGTGAGGCGCCTTTTAGCTGAGCAAACTGTATCCGATAGTCAGTTTCGGGACTTGGGGCGGGAACGGGTGGAAGCTGTCCGCGCGCATCTACAACAGGCCGGCATCCATCCGAGTAGGTTGATGGTGGGCGCTATCGAAGCGGGCTCCGCGATAGTTACACTCGACCTACGTTGAGCCAAGGATAGCGGGATCGCACCGCGGCAAGGCTTTGGGCAATCGCTTTCCGAATCTCCAAGAGGAGTCGAGGCTTTTCAACTTCAGCAGGGGAGGTGATTGGATCATGGAGTATTCTAACCCGGGCAACGACTTCTTGAAAGGCAATGGAGCCAGATGCACCCTTTAGTTTGTGGAGCACGCGCTGCATGTCGGTATGGGATCCCGGTCCCAGTTCACCGGCTTCGGTCAGCGTCTTTTGTGCGTCGAACTCATACTGTTTGAGCAGATCGATCATCATCTGCGGTTCGTCCCACGCTTCGGTGATGTCGAGTAGGGAATCAAACGCCTTCCAATCGACAAGGTCAGCGCTGTTGATCTCTGGAATGGTGGAATCCGAATCAATGGGAATCATGGGAGCCAGCTATTGGAGGAAACCGTGACGTTTGGGGCAACGGTTTCTGACTGGAAAATTAAAAAAATCAAGGAGGAGGGGCCGCTAGCGGTCCGGGCCGAAGATGTTTTTGCGATTTTCGCCGAAGTGAGCTTACTTGGCTCCATGTCTGACAACTTATCTGATTCTGCTCCGGCAACATCCTCTTCACTGGTCTTGGGAGGAGGTTGCTTTTGGTGCACTGAAGCGGCCTACCGCATGGTGCCGGGGGTGCTGGAGGTTGAAAGCGGTTATGCGGGGGGCGAAGGGCCGCCCAATTATGAAGCGGTCTGTAGCGGATCCACCGGTCATGCCGAGGTCGTTCGGGTCGATTTTGATCCTGCGGTGGTAAGTTCGGCCGAATTATTGGACCTCTTTTGGAAGATACACGATCCGACAACACTCAACCGGCAAGGCGCCGATGTCGGCACCCAGTATCGTTCGACTATCATGGTCACAAGTGATCAACAACGCATGGAAGCCGAGGCGTCCCTGGAACGAGCCAAGTCGGAGTGGGGAGATGGCATCGTAACCGAGATCACCGACCTGGGTGAATTCCATGTCGCGGAAGATTATCACCAGCGTTACTACGAGCGGAATCCGGAAGCAGGGTTCTGCCAGATGGTGATTCGACCGAAGCTGGATAAAGTCCAACAGCAGCTTGCCGCCAAAAGCTGAAGGGTAGGTTGGATGGCACGGGGACCTTCTTCTAGGCTGATCGGCCCGAGGCTGACATAGCGGGTCCGAGTATTGCTCCGTCCCGCTTGACCCTTCGCGTTCCTCGGGCTCGGATGCCGTATGGCTCAATCCGTCGAACCCAAGGTCATTTTTTCGATGATCCGCGTCTCGAAAAAAATCGAGCGTAAGGAAATCCTGCGCGATGTTTCGTTGTCGTTTTATCACGGTGCGAAAATCGGGGTTCTCGGACTTAACGGCGCGGGCAAATCGTCGCTCATGCGTATTATGGCCGGTCAGGATAAGGAGATAGAAGGCACGGTTCACTTTGAGGAAGGTTACACCGTGGGTTTACTCGAGCAGGAGCCTCAGCTCACCGCGGGTTCCACGGTGCGCGCCTGTGTGGAAGAGGGGGTGAAAGCGTTGGCGGATTTGGTCACGGCTTACGATGCGACCTGGGATGAGATCAACGAGGCGGCGGATGATGCCGTGCGTGATGCCATCATGGAACGCCAGGGCGAACTGCAGGAGAAAATTGATGCGCTCGATGCCTGGGATCTTGAACCCCAGATCGAGATGGCGATGGACGCCTTGCGTTGCCCCGAGGGAGACACGGTGGTCGACACGCTATCGGGGGGAGAGCGTCGTCGCGTGGCCTTGGCCCGATTGCTTTTGCAGAAACCGGATGTTCTCCTGTTGGATGAACCGACGAATCACTTGGACACTGAGAGTGTGCATTGGCTGGAACAGCACCTCGCGCGTTACGCCGGCACGGTGATCGCCGTGACGCACGACCGGTATTTCTTGGACAATGTCGCGGGTTGGATTTTGGAACTCGAGCGCGGCCATGGAATCCCGTGGCAGGGGAATTACTCAGGGTGGCTGGAACAGAAACAGCGCCAACTTGCCGTTTCGCAAAAGACCGAGGATCGGCGTCAAAAAGCGATGGCGCGGGAGCTTGCATGGATCCGCCAATCGGCGCGAGCCCGTCAGGCAAAAGGTCAGGCACGGATCAACGCGTATGAAGCGATGTTGAACGCGGATGTGGAGGAGAAGGAGCGTGAGTTCGAAATCGTGATTCCCGCCGGGCCCCGTTTGGGTGAGCTCGTGGTAGAGGTTCGGGGACTTCGCAAAGCGTTTGGCGAAAAACTTCTGTTTGAAAACGTGGAGTTCAATTTACCACCCGGAGGAATTGTCGGGGTAGTGGGTCCCAACGGTGCGGGTAAAACCACGCTCTTTCGCATGATACTGGGAGAAGAAAAACCCGACGAGGGCACGTTGCGAGTGGGACCCACGGTGAAGGTGGCTCACGTCGATCAATCTCGCGACAGCTTGCCCGACGAGCAGACGATTTATGAAGCCATCAGCGATGGCGAAGAGACCCTGCGCCTGGGCAATCGTGACGTGAATGCGCGGGCCTATTGCGCGCAGTTCGGATTTACCGGAGCAGACCAGCAAAAAAAAGTAGGGGTAATGTCAGGTGGGGAACGCAACCGGGTGCATTTGGCGCGCTTGCTGAAACGCGGTGCCAATTTAATTCTGCTGGATGAGCCGACCAATGATCTTGATGTGAATTCGATCCGAGCTTTGGAGGACGGACTGGAGACCTTTGTCGGCTGTGCGGTGGTGGTGTCGCATGATCGATGGTTCCTCGATCGGGTGGCGACTCACATTATGGCGTTTGAAGGAGATTCGGAAGTGCGCTGGTTTGAGGGAAATTATTCGGCGTATTTGGAGGACTACCGACGTCGAAAGGGCGCGGATGCTGATCGGCCGCAGCGGATTAAATACCGCAAACTGGCGCGATAAGTGCGAGCGGTGCGAGGGGGTCACGTCAGGATGTTGGTGTGGCGCGCATTTGTTGCTTCGTGAAGTGTTCGAGGAGGGGGGGGATGTCGGAGGGCGGCTTATTCCGGAATCTTGTTACTTGATACTTGGGATTTGTTACTTCGCGCAGCGTCAGAGCGCGTGACGGGAGACTTGATGAATTTTGCGAGGATCGCGCCAGCGATGGCTGCGCCGATCACGGAGTAAGCGAAGTTAGCAATCTGCCAGTTCCAAGATTGCCACCACCATATGGCGTCACCGAAACGGGAGACAAATGCACCGGCCAGACCCACTTGAGTTACGAACATCACCCGTTCGCCATAGCCGGATTTCTTACAAATCTTCTGGAGAAGAAGTCCCAGCAACAGGCAATAGATCCAACCGTGAACAAACCCTGTGCCCATCATCGACATCGGGTTTTCTACGCCGTCGGGCCTGATGTGGACCATCGCGACCGGGCCTTCAACTTGGAGGTCGGGCATCTCGACCGCGGTGGGGGATGGGATGATGTAGGTCCCATGGGCTGGGAAGTTGGCTTTTAAAGCGGAAGGAGCAGTATCTGCGGGAGTCGCAAGGGTTTGGTAGGGGATGCCGCTGAGGCCGTAGTAGATGAAGCCCCAGAAGAAGAGGGCGATGCCGGCTACGAATGAGCCAAGGAGCAGTTTTTTCATGACAGATTTTGGGGTTTGGGGTGGAGGGGTAAGTTAGGTGATCTGGGGCAACAAGGCTGCACTCGAAGCGCGATGTGCGGACACCGCATCATGGACAGTGGGAGATTCGTCTTCCACCGCCTGTTCCATCGTCATCAGCGGATGAATGTCGCGGTCGTGGAGAAACGAAAAAAGGCGTTCGTAATTAATGTCGCTATTCGCGGAGAACGCTTCGTCCCAAACGCCGGCGGTCGATTGTCGCAGGTGCAGTTCGACGATGCGATCGGCGTAAAGCTCGAGCGCATCAAACAACGCTACGGATGAGTCTCCGCATCCACGGAAAACCCAATGGGCATCGAGGCAAAATTTGACGTTCTCGGGATTGGTGCCGGCGAGCATGTGATGGAATTCGCGAGCACCGAGGCGTAACTCGGAATCGTGATTGTGATAGGCTAGGGTGATACCCTCGGCGCGAAGCGCTGAACCCAACTTGTTCAGCGCGCGACCTTGAATGCGAATTTGATCATCGGTTTTATTTTCGGGTCCGCCCCAGCTGATCGGGCTGGGGTTGGTGACCAGAATTCGGGTGCCGAATTGGGCTTTGGCCTTGGTCGCAACCGATACCACGCGATCGATACTTTTTGCCGCGGCTTCTTTCTCGTGGAGGACGCTGTTCATGTAAGCGGATTCCATGGTCAAGCCGGTGGCTTCGAGCAGTTCTGCGTAGACGCCGATATCGGCTTCGTTTTCCAGATTGGGTTCGATGCCGGTGTAGCCGGTTTTGGCGATGTCGGTGGCAACCTGAGCGAGTTCCGCGTTGAAGTCGCGACCCTCGCGACGAAGAAAGGTGAACCAAGGGTAGGTATTACAGGAGATTTTGGGCATGGTTACAGGGGCGGCCGTAGTGATGCTGCGCGACGCGGCGACGGCAGTCGCTACGCTCATGGCGCCGATAAACGCACGACGAGTAGAGAGGGGGGCAGAAAGGGGCACTTCGGCACACTACATACTTCGGTGGTGGGGTGCATCGCAATGTCTGGTTTACGTAAATTCAGCCGACTCCAGCCAGAGCGTACAGCAAAGTAAACATGCTGGCGCGCCGATCTGGATCCGTAATATTCGAGAGCGTGAAGCGGAATGAGACCCAAGCGCATCGACGGTTAAAGGCGCTGGCGATTGATTGGGCCCGTGAACAAGGGTGGGCTATCGCTACCGCGGAGGTTCGCGTCCCTCGTAGTGGTTACCGAGCTGATGTTGCCGCGATCGGGCGCGGGAACCAGGCGAAGACCGCGCTATTTGAGTGCAAACAGGCCCGGGCCGATATGCTGAAGGACTGCTACGATGACGCCGAAACGCGCCAGAAATTGACGGCGGCTCTCCATCGTCGTAAACGACTGGAAAAATTACTTGGAGAACATCGGCCGGACCTGCGGCGAGGGGACTCTCTCTTTGCGGAATTTGATGCGTGGGACTTCAATGCCTTAGAACACAGCGGGTATCGAAAACTGCTCGATGAAATCGCGACCTTGCAGGTGCGACTAGGAGCAGGCACCAAGTTTTCTAAGATGTTACGCTACCAATCTGCCGATTTCCTCTATCTCGTGGTGGAGGATGATATCTACGCTGATGCGGAGATTCCCGCGGGGTGGGGACTGTTGGTGCGACGGGGTGAAGGGCTTGAATTGCGGAGTAAACCGACCGCGCTCGACGCGGGTGACATGCAGCGGCGGAATTTGCTGGAAGCGATTGCTCTGCGAGCGAGTCGGCAGGCTTCACCGCTGCCTCGACCGAATCAAGGCTTAGAAGTATAGGCGATAGCCGAGACTGGCGTAACGGTCTCCACCGGGGCGGGCGGCTTTGACCAGTAAATTCTCGTTGAAAGCGTTTCGCACCCGAGCACTCAAGTAGTGCGTTTTTTTGCCCACCTTCCAACGGTAGGTGAGGGACACCGAAACGTATTTATATCCCGGATACCTCAACTCGGCCCGTCGTCGGTCAGCGTAGGTGTCAACGTAGCCTCCGATAAAAATGAGGCTATTGCCCACGCTCCAGCCGTCCAAAGGTCCGTCCGTCCAGCGATGCAGAGAGGATAAGGCCCCCGTCCAACTCGGCACACGGGAAATGGCCCGGCCGACTTCGTCGGGTAGATCGGGTGATTGTTCGGTCGTGGCATCGGTGTAAGCGGCGCGGCCGCGGAGGCTCCAGACGTCGCTGACTTTTAGTCGGATTTCACCGGTGGCTCCTTCAAATTTTTCGCGGCCGGCCGAAACGAGTTCGGGTTGCGATTGGTTCGCATCGGCGATGGGGTCGCGGTAGAGGGGATTGCGGCGGCTGATGTTTTCGTTGGTGAAGGAAAAGCCGTGGATGGAGTAGCGTAGCCGGCGATCCCACTCTTCACCGCGCAGACCGATTTCGATCCCGCCGGTGGATTCGTTACCCTGGATTTGGCCGGTCCGGGAATC
>Ga0209659_1002265_pt1 | contig 10610 bp, 4 predicted proteins | sample SaaInlLV_10m_DNA_FD_184658 | JGI IMG/M metagenome (GOLD analysis project Ga0209659, IMG submission 184658) | Marine microbial communities from expanding oxygen minimum zones in the Saanich Inlet - SI072_LV_10m_DNA (SPAdes) (version 2) | ecosystem: Environmental > Aquatic > Marine > Intertidal... | reverse complement strand
GCGTTCACCAAAAGTGACCCGTCTCCTTCGAACGATGTAGCTTTCACGCGTCCGGGTGTTGTGTTTATTTCGATTTGCGAACCTACACGTAAATCGGTATTCACGTACGCGTTACTGTTTACGTGTAAACCGGCGTCTGGGACAGCCGTAACGAGACCTACTCGGTTATTCGTCGTATCAACGAATAGGTGCGACGACCCGACGAGTAAATTACTCGTGACATCAACCTTCCCTGTAAAAATGTGGTGGTTCATCTATAATTAGTAAACATCTTTTACGGGTGGGGTACACTCGTAGAGGGTGTGTGATATTATACCATCGAGACTTCTTTGGGGCGACCGTTTAATCGTTTCATCGTGATGAGCGATATGGAAAATAGACCGGCCGATGTGTTTGCGACAATCATGGGAATGACCGTATAATAAATCGAGTACACGAGACCGAGAATACTCGCGACGATGTTTATACCCAAGAATGCATAATTAAGTGCGTCTGTGTCTTTTGTCCTGTATACGTGAACGATCTGGGGAACGAACATCACCGTGATTAATATGGAACTCACGAGACCTATACCCTCGATGAAACTATCCATACTTACGGAAAATGTGTTTCATTTCTCTAAGTTTCTACCTTTTGAATACGTCGTTTCATGTCGATGATATCGAGCTCGAATTTTGTCGATTTACGCTCGAGTGCTGTTACCTTTGACCGTAACTGACTGTTTTCAGTCATTAACGTGGCCACGAAGTGTGGGGTCTGGATCCCCTCCGTTTTACCCCTAGGCGTTTCCGGTTTTTCCGGCCATACGGGGTTCGCTGGATCCTCTGTCACCGAGGGAAGGTCACGTAAAGCCCTGCGGTACGCGAGCCATTCTTTATACAGTGTATCCTCGATCTGGTAATCTGTCGAGAAAACCCAATCCACCTCGACGAGGCGCCTGTTGCGTTCTTTGCGGAGTTCCTTAAACGAATACTCGCGTATAATTTCTTGGAACTTCGCTTCAAATTCTTCTTTCGTTGGTTTTGTGTACCCCCCTGGAAATTCTATATCCTCGTACGTATATTCAGGTTTTTTTGGAAAGTCTCTACCACATAAATTAAGTAAAGTCTTCGACGACACATAGGACTTCAGAGACATTTAAAATAAGAATATATTAAATTCTTGTAATCAAATACCCAGAGAAAAATGCGTGATTCGACTGTGTGTAACAGTCTATATTAGCTACATATACTTTAACTGTATCCCCCATATTTAGTTTTGTTGTAAGAGAAGCGCTCATATTTTCTTGTTCAGGCATATTTGTTTTACGGTTATAACCTGAACTGTAGTTCGTACCATCTGTACGATCATTTACCGAAAAATGCATCCCGGTGATTCCAGTTCTCGCATCGGGATAATTCAGTACACTTGTATCAAAATGGTAAATGCCGTCAACTGGGGCTGTGTAATACCCACCGGATGTACTAGCCGAGGCGGTTGTAAAATGTTTAGAACCAGACATTAAATATGCCCATGGAACGTATCCTGAATAATCGCTAAAATCGCCGGTCCCACTTGTATTTCCATCGTAAGCGTAAAACCACGCAGAATCGTACTTGATAAAACTTGATACATTCATATTTCCCCTCACATCCAACTGAGCTTCAGGAGCTTTCCCGATGCCGACGGCCGTGTCGCTGATGACCATGGACCGCCCGGTTCGGCCCAAGTTGTACAGTTTCTTGACCTCCGAGGGTTCGAGGGCTGTTTGCCAGTATAACTTAAAGTTAGAAATGTGACAATCACAACCTTCATTGCCACTCGTTGCGTTATTTTTCCCCAATCGCAGTGTCATATTTGCCACTCCCGACCATGTTGTAGTCACCACAGTTTTGATTAACACACCATCTAAATACATTTTGCGATTCGCACCATCGTATGTCAATACAATGTGATGCCATTGAAAGTAGAGATTTGAGATTGGATCACTCTCTAGATTACCTGCACCGTGTGCAAATACGAGTACATCTGTAGCCCCTTTAACGTATAAGCTGATAGATCCATTCCCAGACCTTGGGTTTTCACTGGATTCAAATATAGATCTCCAACTCGAGTTCTGTCCGGATAAGACTTTAAACCATAAGGATACACTATGATATTGATTACCTGTTTCAGTATTATTTAGTTCGGCTTCTATATAGTGAGTAGAAGCCGAACTTACAGCTGCTGGGTTATTTGCTAAAATAAAAGCTTTATCAGCACTTGAATAATAAGCAGATCCACCGAACGCCCCATGATTCCCCTTCCCCGAGATATCTGTGGGTGAGGAATTGACGGTGGTATCGAAATCCACCAGCAACTTCTCGGGTCTCGGGGTTTCCGTATCCACATCGTATCGCGAAATGCGGGGAACATCGAGGGACCTGGTCAACGACAACGAACCCTTATCGAGGGTCGTGGGACCGGGGGTGCCGAAGAATCGTATATTTGAGTGTTGAACTGAATTTGATCTTCCATTGGTAGTGCCTGGTATTGCATAGGTTTTAGTAATTACTAGCACATAATTTGAATAATATTTATTTGAATCGACATTCAAATATTTTACTTCTGTGTCAGATGAAAATATCACACCGGAAAATTGTTTTACAACTTCCCAATCTTCGGAGTTATTCTCACCCAATAACACACCTTCATGTAAGGTTCTTTCAGCCCACGTAGCTCTCGGTTGTAATGAAATTGTAGTAATTTGTGTCTTATAAGGCATTTTTAATCCAATCCACTCACCGGCAAACCCACCCATTCCCTGTGACCCTTCATATACACCGGTATTTGCATTATAAGTTGTAGGGGAGTGCCAATAAGACGACAAACTTGTATCAAAAGCTTCAGAGGGACTACTCCCACTGTATTGTTCCCCAGTCGTCGCACAAAACACCCCATGCCCCGGAATGAGAGTTTCGTAATTACTCATAGGACCAGGAGGATACTCTTGAAGCCGCTCATCTCCCGCGAGTTCCAATTGGCCTGAGGGTTCGGTGACCCCCACGCCCAAGTGTCCCTTGTACAGGGTCACTTGGGACTTGGACCCCAAAAAGTAATCCTTTTGGTAATCGTAGAGTTCTTGGATCTGCCCAGCGTTCAGGGCCTTGGAGTAGAGACGGAAGTTCGCGATGGAACCGTTGAATGAAGGATTAAAACCGTTAATAGCTCTTCCAATATAAAAAGTGGAGGAACCAGTTAAAGTAAGTGGTGTTGTATCCGTGGACGTTACATCATTTGTAAGTTCGCCGTTTATATACATTTTTGCATTAGCCCACCCACCCCCAGAATATGTTAAGGTCAAGTGATACCATACACCAGTCAATATATCCATGAATTTTTTTATTTCCGAGCCAATATCACTGTACCGTATATAAGGGTTGGTTCCCCCATACAATCTCAAGAATAATATATTATTTGCACTTATAGATCCAGTAGTATAGAATAATGTATTGCCATCATTAGCACTATTAACCGAATCTGCTTTGAACCACATACTCAACGAGTGAACCCAGTCACCGTCAGCAGTACTCGGAAGTGTACCACTGATATAATCCCCCGTTCCATCGAAGGTAAAAGCCCCATTGGATACCGCAAGATCTCCAGAACGTGCCCCTGTTACCCCATTTCCACTAAGATCCGTCACAGAAGTCACGGCCCCATCCGCCAAGTCCTTCGCATCATAGTAGACCTCCAACTGGGTCCCAGTGGTCGCCGGCACGTTGTACACGGACTTTAGGGTGGTGTCTAGGGAGCCACTGCCTTCTTCGTGGCCGTAGAAACATACTTCACCCAACGCAACCCTATCACCGTTTGTTCCACCTGTAACTTCTTCGATGATTAGTCTAAAATAATCATAATATTTACTTGAATTGAAAGCTCCTATGCTACTGGCATAGTAGTTTTGAGGGAACGATTGAAGTCCCGCAGCTGTGAAAGAATGTACAAGTTCCCAATTGGTCCCATCTATACTACCCACAATTACACCTTTAGTTGGTGTACGACCTGTTGCATACTGTGTACCAGAATACATCATTGGCGCCAATGCTAGATCTTTAAGACAGATTGGTTTGGGTAATTTAAGTTGTACCCATTCACCCCTAACCGTCGTACCACTTACAGTTGTTGTAGCCGCCTCGTTTGCACCCGATTCTATTGCGTCGCCGTCAGATGTATCGTAATTACCATCAGATAACCAATTGTCCCAATCATCACCCCCAATGGTTCCATTGAAACACTTCCATGCATCATAAGTACTATCTCCAGAACTTCTACTCGCCACATACCCACTCGTACTTGAATTATCATTCGCCGTCATAGCCACCTCCGGGTACTTCCGCAGGGGTCGATCGTGGGGTCCCGTGTATTCGGTGACCACGTTGGAGTCCACGAGAACTGAGGCAGGGTTCGCGTAGAAGGTGTTCCCGGTAACAGTGAGGTCATCCGATATGATGGCGTTCCCCGTAACGGTTAAATTCGAAGAAACGAGCACATTCCCTGTAACAGTGAGGTCCCTACCCACAGTGGCGTTCGCGGTTGTCGTAAAACCCGTGGTCGCGTTGTCGAATTGAAGTGTATTTGTAGTGACATTTCCTTGATTCGTGATGCTCTGTAAACCGTGGGCTACATCTACCGTGATACCTCCTATATTAATTCCCTGTGCATATACGTTCCCTGAAACAACCCGAAGGTGTGAATCCTTGATGTTCAAAAAGGTACCCAAATTGTTCACGGACATCTACTATTTAGGGAGGTTTTTTTAAACTGGGGGGAAACCCAACGGCTTTTGTTTGATACGAGTGGCAAAGCCACTCGGGACGACAGACTTTAGAAACTCTGTTCAGTTTGTAAAGTTTGAGTGTGAAAGGGACAAAATCGGGTGGGTCACATTTTTTTAAGCCGGATTGTATATGGGACCATCGAATTTTATGTAATATTGTCCGGTGCTGGTGCTCGGGCTAGTAATTCTTACTTGTATTTTTGCTGGATTATTACTTATTATAAGGGTTATATCCGTTACATCTGCTGTTAAAATCTTTTCAAGCACATCAAAATTGCCTCGAAACGCTGAGGCCCAAAAACTATAATTTACATGAAACCTTGCATATGCCCGCTGCTGAGCGTAACCACCTCGGGTTATAATTACTTCAATAATACCCGCCATAATACCAACACCCGAGTCGAGGCCACTGTGTGTGACTACATCCACATCGCGATTCCCATTATTAACGGTGTTTCCAGACCACGATTTTGTCTTCCACCCGACGAGTTGAACGCTACCGTCACCCATGAGTTTCAAGGGTGAAGTATGTGATGTACCGTTTGTAGTCGTGCCATCGTCAATATGAAAAGTCATATTATTCCCATTTCCTACATTGCCCTCCGTTCTTGTTGAAATATAATGGTGACGATCACCGAAACCATCATTAGTGCGTCCAACACCCCGTACAAAATAAAGGGATCCTTTTTGAGTTGTATAATTATCGGCATCTGTCCCAACGACTACTTCCCCTTTCGTATGTATCATCTTAGTCGGATTACTCACCCCGATGCCGACGTTGCCACCGTTGGTGATAACCATTTTGGAATCAGTGATATCCACGTCACTTAAGTCATTCGTTGTTTCCATGCAAAAGTGTAAATCTTGTTTACAGTAAGAATTGGGTGCTACATTCGACGATATGATAGCGCATTTACGTTGATTCGTCGATGATCCGTTAAAGTAAAGAATTGCGTCACCACCATCGTTTCCTTGTGCTTGTATATGAACTTCGGCATCCCCAGAAGCTGCTGCTACGGTTAACGCATGACTCGGACTCGTCGTCCCGATGCCGACGTTGCCAGTGTTGGTAATACGCATCTTCTCAGTTAAACTGCCATCGGGAGATGCAGTCTTGAAATACATGTGAGCAGAATGGGCTCTAGCTATATCTAGAGACTGACTGTAATCGTTTAGTGTAACTCCAGCCTCATAGTCTTGACCGATCGCAAACCCCGTAAAATCTTCTGTGTTATCAGCCTTAAATCTTGTTGAAGAGAAAACGTCTCCGGATAAGTATGGAGATGTAGTAGAACTACCTGTAGGAAAATGTATATAATAACTGCCATAAGGAGAATAAATAAAACTAAAACCCGTCTCATAATAATATTCGGTATCAGTATTCGGGGGTGATACTTTTAAACCACCTGTAGTTGTATATATAGCGTTTTTTGAATAGATTACATTTATCGTAGGACCAGTTATTGGACTACCGGCAGTAAAGGTTCCCGAAGTAGGACGAGACCAAGCATTAAAATATGACTTGGTAGTTCTTTCCGGTCTCATAAGAAATCCACCGTACACATCAAGTGTTTCGAGGGGAGACGATGTCCCCACCCCAAACCTAGAGTTCACAGTATCCACGAAGAGGGTATCGGTATCGACGGCGACGTTCCCAGTCACGGTGAGTTCTCCCCCCACCTCGACGTTCCCCGTGGTCACGAGACCCGTGGTGGGGTTCGTAAACTCGACCGTATTCGACGTGACCGAGCCACCATTCGTGATTAACTGTAGTGTCGGTGCTACTGTAAAATCCGTCGATACGTAGATGTTTCCACCATTCAATTTGAAGTTTTCAGCTTCAAGATTTGAGGTCCTGAGTGTTGCGTTCGTGACATCAAGAAATCCCGTCGGTGAATAAATCGGCATTTCGTCTACTATTGAATGAGGTTTTTATATTTATACATCCGCCGTGTTCGTGGAGGGGTACGATCTACCACTTCCCCAAATGATTCTTGCACCCCCTCCACCACCATATGAACCAGGACGATTCGTATCATCTTCGCAACCCCCAGCACCGGCGCCATAGTTTCCACCGTTACCGCCATATACACCATTTCCTCCCCCCGAACCACCCCCACCGTACGAATTTCTAATACCACCCCCACCATTCGCACCCCTTCCAGATAATCCCGTACCACCTCCACCGTTATTTTGGGTGCCTCCAGAAGCCTGTCCACCACCACCACCACCAGCACCGTTAGTGCCTGCACCACCAACACCACTATTGCCAATTCCACCATTACCACCATTGCCATCATATCCACCAGCGCCACCGCCACCACCACCACCGTTATTGCTGCGACCACCACCACCATATCCACCACTACCACCACCCGACAATGTCACTCCACTTCCTATATTAGGCCCCCCTGGGTTTGCATTCGTGGTATATCCATAACGACCACCGCCGCCACCATACGCTCTCAACATATATGATCCAGCGTACTGTATGTAAGAAAAACCCCCCGTCCCTCCAACGTTAGTGGTTGAATTTACATTAGTACCTCGAGTTCCACCAGCTCCTACTCCGACAGTCACTTGCTGACCCGGGGTGACCGAAAATGTTCCGTACGCGAGACCTCCTCCACCACCACCAGCTCCAGAGTATTGACTGGCACCTGAACACCCCGAACTTCCTCCTCCACCACCAATAACGACACAACTTAATGATGTTACACCTGAGGGTACAACGAATGTATAGGTACCCGGTGAGGTGAATTCTTGTTGTCCAGTGGCTACAGCAAACGCTCGGAATCTGAAAAGCCCTAAACTTATTTGACCGGAACTTGGTAACGCACCCCCTCCTGTGAGGTTTTTACCGTAATATTCATCTAAACTGTAAGGTGCTGTATCGTCGGCTGAGATACCGATCGACTCGAGATCTATCGTGTTCGTGTATTTTGACATTAGATAGTCTTCCACTTGCGTATATTCCGCAGACGAAAGTACGCGGTTATACACGATGAGTTCGGCGACCGCCCAGTCCGAAGTTTCGTTTGAATTATTATAATTGGGATGTCCAGTGAAAGTCCCGAAATTTATAGAAAACGGGCTACTCACACCACCGGTGGTATTGTGTCTATCTATTCCATACGATCTGTATATGTTATTCGAGTCGGTCGATATGACCCAATCATCTCCGTGAAGATCCGTGTCAGGTGTCATCCACTTATTGTGATAGGCGACACCACTTTTGTTTCCGTGAAATCCTGACAACCAATTAGTTCCCGAGGTACCGTCAAAAATACGTCCACGTTTTGGTGGGTTAAACGGACCATAATATTTAGCCATGTGAAATAACGTAAAATTTTGATTATTATTCAAAACGGACGTTGGAAATTCTATACCATCTGATGGCAACCCGTATAAATATTTTGGTTGTGTCGAATTGTTTGCACCCGTCGGAGTCCCTGTATATTCAAGTTCGACGGTAATATTCATGACTTGAAACCAACGCCTAAAAATATTCAAATATATCTCCACCGTATCACCCGCTTTAAAGGGTCCATTGTTTACTGTGGAGTTAGATACCGTCGAGTTTGTATAATATATAGTTGGATACGAACCACTCACACCAGAAACACTTTGAGGATTAAAATTGAGACCGATAGATGGAACCGTTCCCGTACCCACTTTACGCATATTTATCGATACATACTCAGCGGTCGGGGTCATTTCCCGCCCCGTCGCGGAAGTCACCGTCACGCGGAATGTAAAATTTGATTCATTAAATCTATCGGGTAGTTCAAATGAACCGAATGTATAAATCCACCACCCACCATTGCTCGCACTACCTGGTATATTAGACGCCGAATAACTCACGGTATATGTATCATTTGCCGATGATCCTGATGGATCGGATATCTTCGGTGTTCCTTTCAACGACGTCGCGTGATTTCCATTCCCTGATAAATCTTGCCACGAGGTCACGGAAGTACCGCTCACAGATGCCGAATCGCCGGTGTACCAACCTGTTAACCCAGAAATGTCAGTTGGTGAGAACGACATTATGAATTATACTGATAGTTTTTCTTTTAGATTTTTAACTTCACTCGACAGCTCTTTTATCGCTTCGACTAGAATACCGACCATGTTACCATACGCTAAACCATACCCTTCTTCTTCACTTCCGACCACGGCCTGGGGTAAAATGTGTAACACTTCTTGTGCTATGAGACCCGTGTACTCGGTACCATCTTTATCGTACGTGTATCCATTAATTTGTTCTAGTTTTTTTACGGAATCTTCAATAATTCGTAAATTTGTTTTCTTACGCTTATCCGAATAAGCTGTAACATTTCCAGATGCATAAATATTACCCTCGACGTGTAATGTATGTGCCGGGTCGGACGTCCCGATACCGACATTACCACCAGAATAATGGATTTCGGTCAAGTTCACGGTGACCCATGGTGACGTCCCGCTACCACCACCACCACCACCGAATGTCTGTGCGACCCCACCGATACGCAAACTTCCCGTGAGGTTTATGTCCCCGTTGACGTCGAGTTTATACCCGGGACTCGACGTCCCTATACCGACGTATGATGCGGTGCTGGCATCTTGTATGACCACTTTACCACCGGCTGCCCCAGAGCGAATATACCAATCTCGATTTGCGCCGTAGTTCGCGTGCGATGTATTCTGACCAGCCTCATACCATTCAACCTCCCCCTCGAAGCGACTTGTTCCATTAACGTGGAAGAGTCTTGCCGGTACAGTCGCTCCGATACCTACCTCGCCGGTCGGTGTAATCGTCATGCGCTCGATAGCATTGGTCCACCCATCTACCGTGCCGGTATGAAATGCTATACCGGCACCAGAGCTAACCGAATTCCAAAAATTGAGACGATTACTTGTCATTCCTATAGCAGCTTCTTGAATCGCACCATCCTGCCAAAACTCGATTCGAGGGTTATCGCCTTCATCGTTATTATCTGTATCGGCTTGAAGAATTAAGTTACAGTCACCAGCAGTGCCTGATGATACATGTAAAGTTCCTTGTGGACTGTTTGTTCCGATACCGACGTTGCCGGTGTTCGTGATACGCATCTTCTCTGTCAGGGTACCATCTAGAGATGCAGTCTTGAAATACATGTGAGCAGAATGGGCTTTAGCTATATCTATAAACTGACTGTAATTGGTTAGTGTATTTCCAGCCTCATAGTCTTGACCAATCGCAAACCCAGTGAAATCTTCTGTATTATCAGCCTTAAATCTTGTTGAAGAGAAAACGTCTCCGGATAAGTATGGAGATGTAATAGGACTACTTGAAGGAAAATGAACATAATAATTGCCATCGAAATAATTAACGATCTTATAATAATATTCGGTATCAGTATTCGGGGGTGATACTTTTAAACCACCTGCAGTTGTATATATAGCGTTTTTTGAATAGCTTACAGTTCTCGTTTGACTAGGTAACACATCGCTATAAAAAATGTAACTGCCGCTTGACCCCGTCCAAACAGTATCGTAATTTGTGGTAGTTCTTTCCGGTCTCACAAGAAATCCACCGTACACATCAAGTGTTTCGAGGGGAGACGATGTCCTGATACCAAGGTCACCCGTAAAATTGATACCCCCCGCGACATCAACGTCACCCGTAAATTTGATATCCCCCGCGACATCAACGTCACCCGTAAATTTGATATCCCCCGCGACATCAACCCTTGCCGTGGTCACATCTATAAAAAAAATAGGGTTGAAGCTGTATTTAACTATAAATACATCGTATCCAGTCGAAACAGGTAAATTGAGCCCATTACCC
>Ga0209659_1002258_pt1 | contig 10627 bp, 7 predicted proteins | sample SaaInlLV_10m_DNA_FD_184658 | JGI IMG/M metagenome (GOLD analysis project Ga0209659, IMG submission 184658) | Marine microbial communities from expanding oxygen minimum zones in the Saanich Inlet - SI072_LV_10m_DNA (SPAdes) (version 2) | ecosystem: Environmental > Aquatic > Marine > Intertidal... | reverse complement strand
TTGCCGGGCGCCGTTAAAATAACTTTCGCAACACCTTTTGCGGCCAAGTGCCGCGACAATCCCGCTTTATCGCGCCATACGCCTGTATTATCAACGACGATGCCACTCTGAATACCGTACTGGGTGTAGTCAATGTCCTCTGGCGCGTCTGCGTAAATCACTTTGACTTCGTTACCATTGGCAATGAAGGATTGACGCTCTTCATCGACACGAATCGTGCCCTTAAAAACGCCATGAACAGAGTCTCTTCGCAGCAAGCTGGCTCTTTTTAATAAATCGTCGTCGGCACCGCCTTTGCGCACCACGATGGCTCGCAGACGCAGACTGTCGCCCCCGTCGGTCTTACCAATCAAAATCCGCGCCATCAGTCGGCCGATCCGGCCAAAGCCGTATAAAATGACATCCACCGGGCCCTCAACCGGCTTCTTCGTTGAGCCCGTCAGATACGCAAGCTCTTGCTGACAGTATTCTTCGACAGAGAGACCCTCGCCAGCGCCTTTGTCGTAATACGCCACAGCGAGGCGTCCTATATCGAGGTGGCAGGGCCCAAGATCAAGCTGACCCACGGCATTGAGTACCGGCGCGGTCTCGAATTCGGATAATTCATTGTCCTCTATCTGACGCACCCAACGATGAGACTTCATGATATCGAGGACTGATTCGTTCACCAGAGATCGCCCGTAAATGTAGCATTTGACGTTGCGTTCACGAGAGAGGCTTCCCACGACCGGAATCATGGCTTCCGCCAGCGCCTCGCGCTCCTTCCAATCAGAAAAATAATCGCTGGGGCGGGGTCGCTTGCGTTGCTCTGTCACGGGGGGTCCTCTTCTGATTTTGCCAGCTGTGTCGGAAGGCGTCGGCCGCGGCTCCAACAGTGCTTCAACTGTCAGGGCGCATTGCTGAGCGGCATTATCGGAGTTGCAGGCCTGCGGAAGCAACCTTTTAACACACTATTTCGGTGGTGACCGGGCCCTCGGGTGCCTACAATACCCGTCTCGATCCTGTGACCCTGTGCATGTTTACCCAACTTCTCAACAACACACCCTGGCCTGGCAAGGTCGGCACCCGCACCGCTTTAGGCCCCATGCCGGGCGCTGGCGGCACGGCGGCAGTTGCTGAGCTAGCGGGCTTGGGCAGGCCTTTGATCGTGATCGTCGCCAGTTCCGCAGAGGCTCAAACCCTTGAGCGAGAACTGCCGCTTTTTTTAGCGACCGACGTGCCCATATTAACCCTGCCCGATTGGGAGACACTGCCCTACGATCACTTCTCGCCGCATCAGGACATCGTCTCGCAGCGATTGCGCACCTTCTTCGAGTTGCCACAGTTAACCGATGGCATCGTGATCCTGCCGATCACCACCGCCATGCTCCGGACACCCCCTCAGCACTATATTGAAGGCAACACGCTTGACCTGAGCGTCGGGCAAACCTTTGACCCCGAGGCGTTCGCTGCCCAGCTGACCCTAAACGGCTATCGAGCGGTTGATACGGTCTTCGAGCATGGCGAATTCGCCGTCAGGGGCGCGCTGCTTGATGTCTTTCCAATGGGCAGTGCGTCGCCTTACCGTATTGACTTATTCGACGATGAAGTCGAGACCCTACGCACCTTTGATCCCGACACACAGCGCACCATTAATCGAGTCGAGCGGATCAAACTCATGCCGGCCCGAGAGTTTCCGATGAGCCGCGACGCCATACATCGTTTTCAGATGGCTTGGTACGAGTCCTTTGAGGGTGACGCCGACCTCTGCACTGCCTTCACTGAGATCAGCGCAGGCCGCGTACCCGGCGGGGCAGAATCCTATCTCCCGTTGTTTTTCGAACACTGTGGCACCGTATTTGATTACCTACCGGCCGATACCGCCATGGTGCTCTTGGGAGATCATTACGGCGCTGCGCAGCGATACTGGACTGAAATCACGAGCCGCTTTGAAGAGTACGGGATCGATCCGCGACGCCCCCTGCTGCCACCGCAACGCGGCTTCGTGTCCGTAGAAGAGATCTATGCCGCACTGGGCGGCTACTCGGTATTAGAGCTCAAGCCCGACGAACACTCACCCGCACATGTAAAGACGACCCTCAAAATGCCGCCACAATTGGCAATCGATGACGCGTCGGGTGACAGCTATCAGCAAAAGTTAGCGCGGTTCATCACTGACCACCAAGGCCCTTTGCTACTCTGCGCCGAAAGTGCGGGTCGGCGCGAGATCCTGTTAGAAAACCTCGCCAAAGCAGACCTCCATCCCACCACAATCACAAACTGGCCTGAGTTCGTGGCGAGTGGCGTTCCGTTTGGCATCAGCACCGCGCCGGTCGATCGAGGCCTCTACAGCGGCCCGGGGCAGCCCACACTGCTGTGTGAAGCACAAATATTTGGTCAACGGGTCGCGCAGCGCCGCCGCCGGAACAAAAAAACCGAGACGGATGCCGATGCCATCATCCGCGACCTCACTGAGCTGCGACAGGGTTTACCGGTAGTCCACATTGAGCACGGCGTAGGTCGCTATTTGGGTCTGCAGGTACTTCAAATCGACGGTGATGACGCTGAGTTTTTGCTGCTCGAATATGCCGAAGGCAACAAGCTGTACGTGCCAGTGAACTCGCTACAGTTGATCAGCCGCTATACCGCTGGCGACCCCGATACAGCCCCCCTGCACCGTCTGGGTACCGAGCAATGGGAAAAAGCGCGGAGAAAAGCCCGTGAGCGTGCCGCCGATGTGGCAGCACAGCTGCTCGACGTCTATGCCCGCCGAGAAGCTCGAACAGGCCATGCCCACATCTTAGACGAGACAAAGTGGGAACAGTTTTGTGCCGCTTTCCCCTTTGAGGAAACGCCAGACCAAGCCGCTGCGATTGATGCCGTCCGCAACGATATGTGCGCGCCGCAAGTGATGGATCGCCTCGTGTGCGGCGATGTCGGATTTGGCAAAACAGAAGTCGCCATGCGTGCCGCGTTTATCGCCGCACAAAATGGGCGACAAACCGCCGTGCTAGTCCCCACGACCTTACTGGCTAATCAGCACCATACAAACTTTCGCGATCGCTTCGCCAGCTGGCCTTACGCGGTGGAGGTTGTGTCGCGCTTTCAATCAGCAAAGGATCTGCGGGATATCGTCGATCGCGTGCGCGCAGGCAAAATTGATATTCTGGTCGGAACGCACAAGCTGCTGCAAAGCGACTTTGGCTTCCGCGACCTAGGCTTGCTGATCATCGACGAAGAGCATCGCTTTGGTGTCAAACAAAAAGAGGCGATCAAAGCACTGCGTGCTGAGGTCGACATCCTCACGATGACCGCGACACCAATCCCCCGAACCCTCAATATGGCGCTCGGCGGCTTGCGAGACCTGTCGATCATTGCCACGCCACCGGCCCGAAGGTTGTCGATCAAAACCTTTGTCAGGGAGCACAGTATCGCTCTGGTCAAGGAGGCGGTATTGCGTGAGACATTGCGTGGTGGCCAGGTGTTCTACTTGCACAACGAAGTCAAAACCATTGAGGAGACGGCGCGAAAACTTCGTGAGCTCGTGCCGGGCCTTTCAATCGGTGTGGCACACGGGCAACTGCGTGAACAGCCGCTTGAGAAAGTCATGTCTGACTTTTATCACCAACACCACCACATTTTGGTCTGCTCCACGATTATCGAAACAGGGATTGATATTCCTAACGCCAATACCATCATCATTGAGCGGGCCGATAAATTTGGACTCGCGCAGCTGCACCAATTGCGTGGTCGCGTCGGTCGCTCGCACCATCAGGCATACGCCTACTTGCTCAGTCCGCCCCGATCACTGATCACCTCAGATGCACAAAAGCGCCTTGAGGCCATCGAGGCCGCAGGCGATTTAGGTGCAGGCTATCAGTTAGCGTCTCACGATATGGAAATTCGTGGCGCAGGTGAGTTGCTCGGCGCAGAACAGTCGGGACAAATTAATCAAGTCGGGTTTTCGCTTTACCTAGAAATGCTCGACAGTGCCGTCGCCGCGTTGCAACGGGGCGAAATTCCCGACTTGGACCAACCGCTTGACAGTGGAACTGACATCAAACTCCACGTTCCAGCGCTCATCCCTGAACAATACCTGCCAGACATCAGTACTCGGTTGGTGCTGTATAAGCGGATCGCCAAAGCCGCTAGTGAAGAGGACCTGCGAGACATTCAGGTTGAAATGATCGATCGTTTTGGCCTACTCCCTGAACCCACTAAAAACCTCTTTACCTGCGCGCTGCTGCGAACATCGGCGCAACGACTGGGAATCGGAGAAATCGACATGACCGAGGAAGGTGGTAGCATCGAATTCAAGCCCGCCACCGTCGTCGAGCCCGCTACCATCGTGTCACTGATTCAATCGGACCCTCAGCGTTACCGCCTAGGCGGCAATAACAAGCTCCGTGTGACGGCAGAACTGCCCACGCTCGAATCGCGCACCGAATTGATTGAGACGCTGCTCGACCCTTGGCTAGCCGCGCTTCCGCAGGAGGCCTCCGGATGACACGCTTCTTCTTGGCCTGCCTTGACATGATATTGGTCGTAGCAAAAATCGTGGCCATGATCGGAGCATCGATCGTGGCACTCTCCCTGACCACGAACGCCGCTTTGGCAGCGCGCCTACCGGGCGGATTCGGCCATTCTGGCTGGTTTCAGTTTGAATTGGTGGTACTAGTCGATACTCGCCCAGCAGTGCTGAGTAGCGAAACCTGGCCATTGGCTACCTCCGTTCACTACCCCGCACGCTGGCGCTGGCTCCAAGACCCCGCGCTCAAGGCTGCGTTGATGACGCAATACGACTCGGCAACGGTATCGGTGAGCCCCTCTGGACACATCTTGGTGACACCACCCAGCGACACGCCGCCCCTCTGGGAACCCCCTCCTCCGTTACTCTCGGAGCAAGACATGGCGCTGATCGATGAACTAATGGCCCTGCGCTTACCCTCGCCCACCGAGCCTAACACTGACGCGACAGCCGATACTGAGCAGCCTGCCCCACTTGCCGAAGACGACGAACGGCAGGGGCCGCTCCTGCCCTTTGAGGAGGCTGCGCTCGACGACGACACGTCCCGCCTCACCCCCTTTGAGTCACTCGGCATTGCAGGTGATGACCGGCGTGGGCAGGCGCCCGAGGTCAGTATTCCCCTAGCGATACCCGCAGAGCAGGTCACACTGACCCCTCTCACCGTGACGGCGCGCCGTATCCCGGAGCCGGCGACCTTTGAGAAACTGCCTCTTGATCGTCTTGCAGCCGGTCTCGAACGATATCAGCAGCAAAACGACGACGCGGTAGTGGTGTCAGCATCGTGGCTACAGAGCCCTGACAGTGACTCACTACCGATCCTGGTTGAACCCGATACGGACTCCCCCTACCCGGTGTTACAGGGGTTTGTTCAGCTGCTCCCCCGAGACAACAGCTGGCGTCTGGGCCTGAACCTTTGGGCGAACACTGACGGCCAGTATTTGCCGGCCATTTTTGAGGGTGCCGCCCCTCCCCCCTCACCGCAGCGCGTGACGGTGATATCAACACTAGCGGCTCTCGACCCAGCCCTGATCGACCCAACCCGGATTAACACAGCTAAGAGCGACCCAGCGTTTACCGATCAAGCAGGTGACATCGGGGCAAAGGCGACTGTGCCTCTGAACCCCTTCGACACCGCTTCATCGCCAGCCAGCGTGGCGGACGAGCCTGGCTTAGCGGCTCGGCACCCAACCCGCTTTGCACCTCAGGCTCCAGCACCTTGGCCTTGGCGGCATATCATCCACATCGAGGACACAGTTCCGCTATCGGAAAACAGGCTACGCTATTACGACCACCCGGTTGTCAAAGTCTTAGCGACCTGGCGTGAGCTGTCGTGGTACGAGTTATATGCACTCGGCGAAACGATTAACCGAGAGTGACCCTGATACTGCCAGCCGAGTGAATCATGGAGATTCGCTGCCCGCCAAGCACACTGCCCCTAACGAAAAAGCCGCTGTAGCGAACGTCTCAGTCTGGCGCCATCTCGGGCGGGTTTTGATCAAGCAATAGTGTGCGGGTGGGGAAGGCGACCTCGGCTTGATGGGCCTCAATAATGCTGAGGATACGCAGCATCACGTCTTGCTTAACGCCATGGTAAGTGACCCAATCGGTCGTGCGCGTAAAGGTGTAGATAAAGAAGTCTAGCGAGGACGCACCAAAGCTCACAAAATTGACGATGAGCGTGCGGGTGGTATCGATCCCCTCGTGCTGGCGCAGCATGGCTTCCGTTTCTGAGACGATCTCGGCCATCACCCCCGCATCGTCGTAGCGAATACCGACTGTCTCGTAAATTCTCCGGTTCAACATGCGCGACGGGTTTTCCAGCGCCACGGTTGAAAAAACCGCGTTTGGCACATATAGCGGTCTCTGATCAAAGGTCCTGATACGCGTGACTCGCCATCCAACGTCTTCAACCGTTCCCTCGATCTCTCGGTCAGGGGAGCGGATCCAATCGCCTACCGCAAACGGTCTATCAAGAAAAATACTCAAGCTCCCGAGCAGGTTTGCCAACAGATCGCGCGCCGCGAAACCCACTGCAACCCCTCCTACCCCGCCAAACGCGAGTAGGCCGGATACGGAGACACCCAGCGACTGAAGAATCATGATGCCTGCCACCGTCCACACCATAATGCGGCTGAGTCGAGCCACCGCACTGATCGTTGCGCGCTCATCCGAAGCGACTGCGCCGCGATGCTCACCCAACAGCTCCTCTTCGATCCCTCGGCTTAATCGGTGCGCCAACCAGCCAAATAAGATCAGTAGCGCGGTGTCCGACAGCGTTAAAAGACCCTCTCTCACCCCGTCAAAAATACTGAACAGACTCAGAGACAGCAGCGCCAACACAGTCCACATGACCCACTGGATCGGGGGAAACACCGCGTACAGGATCACATCGTCCCATCGCGTTTCGGTTTTATCAGCGGCCATTGTGAGGCGACGCACTGAACGATAAATCGCAACATGCCCGAGTGTCCCGGCCAATATGAGCAAAACAAAGACCAGCGCGCCCGGGGGCACGCTCAGCGCGGCTGCCAACGGCGCCATTAGCTCCAGCAAAAATGACATCTCAGCATCATCCTCAACAATTGTGCGCCCATCCTAACCTACCCACCTCACTCACCACACCCACCGCTGTACAAAACAACAGACTGTATATATGATCAGCACTCTATATGAACAGCACTGGGGATTAGGAGGCACTTCGATGAAACTCACTAATAGACAAGAGCAGGTGCTCGACGTGATCCGTCAGTATCTGGCCGATACCGGCTATCCACCGACTCGCGCCGATATTGCCCGCGAGCTCGGTTTCAAGTCGGCGAATGCAGCAGAGGAGCATTTGCGCGCGTTAGCGCGCAAAGGTGCTATCGAAATGATCGCAGGGGCGTCGCGCGGTATCCGCCTGACCGAAAGCACCGGCCTGCCTATTGTTGGCCGAGTGGCCGCAGGCTCTCCGATTCTGGCGACAGAGCATATCGAAGATTACTGTGAGCTCAGCGCGCAGTTCTTCTCTCCGCCCGCCGACTTTTTGCTGCGCGTCACGGGGGACAGTATGAAAGACGTGGGGATTTTAGATGGCGATTTGCTGGCGGTGCACAACACCAGCACAGCGCGAGACGGACAAATCGTGATCGCGCGTATTGAAGACGAAGTGACGGTGAAACGGCTTCAAAGAGCCGGCGCACACTCGCTCAAGCTGCTTCCAGAGAATGCGGACTTTGATCCTATTGAAGTCGATTTACGCACAACCGACTGCAGTATTGAGGGGATTAGCGTCGGCGTCATTCGGCAACAAATTTAACCCCAAGCGCTGAGGGCACCCTCAGTCACTGACTGGGTGCTTCCTGAAATTTTGAGGAGACGCCTTAGGATGTATCTTGGGTTGACGCCTTGGGATAACGTTTTAGGACAGCGTTTTAGGACAGCTTCTTGGGGAGAGATTTTAGGGGGCAGTTCACCCGGAGCCAGAATAACCAGAAGGCTCCTTAGGATCGCGATGCATCGTGCCTCGCGGGCGCCACACTATTGAGGGTAGCCCGAATCAAGTGGGCTACTGGGTCTCGCTCAGTGTAACGTTCTGGCTTCTGATCCTTCCGCGGTATCCACCTCGGGGCTATTCACGTCGGCCATTTGCGCCGCAGCCTCGATACCAGCCTGAATCATGATCTTGGCAATCTCCAAATTGTTCCCCATGAGGTAGGCATTCGCCTCATCAGAAAACTGGATGCTGACCAATGGCTCGGAGTCCCCTTCCACGCGTTGCAGGACCACCTCACCGTTTCCCAGATCGACGATTTCTAGTAAAGATGTAGACACTCAAAGACCTCTCTTATCTGAGGAGTCACCCCAACGCCACCGCTGAGATGTCTAACAACAATAACACTCTGACAGCGCAACTACCACAGACTGCCCCGAGGGACTCGCGCCCACACTGGTGCTATGACTCGTCAATGGCGTCAGCAATATGTTGAGCCAGCGTACCCAAATTTTGACCCCAAAGAGCAAACTGCTCGAGGGTCGGCACGGCACTATTGGCCGCCAGGTTGTTGGATTGCCGCACTGTCGCATGCCGCGATATCGGTGCCTGCAACGCGGCCAACCAACCAGTGCTCTCTAACTCGGCACACGCCGCTATTTCTGCCGGCAAGACCAGTCCAGCAGGTAATGAGGGCAAGTCGCGCACTGTATGGGGAGGATGCTCTGGCGCAGTTCTGACTCGGCAGCCTGCGAGCAATAGCCAGCCATACGCATCCAAAAAGACCTTTTGCAGCAATGGTGCAAAAGCTAGGTCAACGGCAAGACTCGGTTCACGCTGCGCTTCAAGCTCGCTTTGCCAGCCCGCTTGAACGATGCGGGCGTGATACAGGCACTGATTCGCAAACGCCAGTGGGTGGCTCAATCGACCACTGCTTCTGCGGGCGCTGCGGGTTTCGGTTTGGGTGCCGCCTTCGCCTTACTCTTCGCTTTGGCTTTGGCTTTGGTTTTAGCCTTTGCTTTGGTCTTTGCTTTGGCCTTAGGCTTCTTCTTTGCCGACCCCTCTTCCGCCCAGCGGCCATCAACAAACATCGCTCGCCAGCCGCTCGCCTTCCCATCCAGATCCGTCATGACGTATTGTTCTTTCGTCTTGCGGCTGTAACGAATTTGAGCACGGTTTCCCTGGTCATCAACCCGCGGCGCATCGAACAGATAATGATGCTTGGGGTCGATCTCTGCCTGATGGGGGAGCAACTCATCAACGAAGGGAGGCCGGGTTTCTCGATGTTTTGGAAACTGACTCGCCGCCAAGAAAATACCAGAAGCACCATCTCGCAATATGTAATGGTCCTCTACCTTGAGACAGCGCAATTCAGGCATGGGAACCGGATCCATTTTGGGCGGCGCGGCTTCGCCATTGCGCAATAACTTGCGAGTATTAGTACAGACCGACTCACTGCACCCAAAGTATTTACCGAAGCGGCCCGTTTTAAGCTGCATATCAGCGCCACACTTATCGCATTCAATGACCGGGCCATCGTAGCCTTTAATCCTGAACTGACCCTGCTCAACCTCATAGCCGTCACAATCTGGGTTGTTGCCACAGACATGCAACTTGCGCGACTCATCAATTAAATAACTGTCCATCGCGGTATGACATTTGCCACAACGACGCTTGCTCAACAGCAAACGCGACTCCGCCTCATCGTCCGCATCGACGCTGATCGCCTCGTCACCCGACGTGAGATTGACGGTTTTTTTACAGCGCTCCTTGGGTGGCAGGTTGTAGCCAGAGCAACCCAAGAAGACACCCGTGCTCGCGGTCCGAATTTGTAAAGGACGACCGCAGTCGTCGCAGGGAATACCCGTGGGCGTCGGGTCGTTAGGTTGCATGCCATCTGGCCCGTTGATACCCGCTTGCACCAGCTTCCCGCTGAAGTCGTCGTAGAATTCATTGAGCAGATCAGTCCACGGTAAAGCTCCCTTCGCGACCTCATCGAGCCGCTCTTCCATCAGTGCCGTAAAGCCATAATCGAGCAAATCACTGAAACAAGTCTGCAGCCGCTCCGTGACAATGTCGCCCATTTTTTCGGCATACAAGCGTCGGTTTTCGAGCCGGACATAACCGCGATCTTGAATGGTCGATATGATGGCCGCATAGGTAGAGGGACGTCCGATACCCCGCTTTTCCAGTTCGCGCACCAAGCTCGCCTCACCATAGCGCGCCGGCGGCTTGGTAAAATGCTGCTTCGGGTCATACTCGGTCGCCACCAGTGCATCGCCCGTCGCCAAGGGCGGTAATACAGCCTCTTCTCCTTTTCTCGCGGCGGGTGACTGGACCCGCGTAAAGCCGTCAAACTCGACCATGCGCCCTTTCGCCGTCAGGCGGCAATCACCGGCTGTGACGACCAGTGTCGAAGAGAGGTAGCGGGCGGGCGTCATCTGACAGGCGACAAACTGCCTCCAAATCAGCTCATAGAGTCGTTCGGCATCCGGCTCCATACCCGCGAGCTGATGACTCTTCAACCTGACATCCGAGGGACGGATCGCCTCGTGCGCCTCCTGAGCACCCTCACGCGAGCCGTACCGTATCGGATCTGCTGGTAGATACTCCGGTGTGAATTCCTTCTGAATCAATGCTCGACAACT
>Ga0209659_1002253_pt1 | contig 10648 bp, 7 predicted proteins | sample SaaInlLV_10m_DNA_FD_184658 | JGI IMG/M metagenome (GOLD analysis project Ga0209659, IMG submission 184658) | Marine microbial communities from expanding oxygen minimum zones in the Saanich Inlet - SI072_LV_10m_DNA (SPAdes) (version 2) | ecosystem: Environmental > Aquatic > Marine > Intertidal... | reverse complement strand
AGGAAGAATTGGTGATGTAAATCAAGGATTAGAAGGACTCCAACAAAAATATGGTACACAACGAGTTTCTGACACTGGTATTAGAGAAGCCACTATTATTGGACAGGGTATTGGATTAGCTATGAGAGGGTTACGCCCTATTGCTGAAATCCAATATTTAGACTATTTGTTATATGGCCTTCAAATAATGAGTGATGATTTAGCTACACTTAGATATAGAACATTTGGTAAACAAAAAGCTCCCCTAATTATTAGAACTAGAGGGCATCGATTAGAAGGTATTTGGCATTCTGGATCACCAATGGGTGGCATTATAAATAACATTAGAGGTATTCATGTACTAGTTCCAAGAAATATGACAAAAGCTGCAGGATTTTACAATACTCTACTTCAAGGAGATGACCCTGCATTGGTTATAGAATGTTTAAATGGTTATCGTCTTAAAGAAGAATTACCTTCAAATTTTGGAGAATTTACAACTCCTATTGGAGTAGTTGAAAACATTAGACAAGGAAAAGACATTACAGTAGTTTCTTATGGTTCAACGTTAAGAATAGTTCAAGAAGTAGCTAATGAATTAATGCAAATAGGAATAGATATTGAAATTATAGATGCTCAAAGTTTATTACCGTTTGACATCAATCATGATACTTTAAAATCTCTGGCAAAGACAAATAGATTGTTGATTGTAGATGAAGATGTTCCGGGAGGGGCCTCTGCCTATTTGCTGCAACAAATTATTGAAGAACAGGACGGTTATCAATACCTTGACAGTAAACCAGCAACATTAACTGCAAAAGCCCACAGGCCTGCATACGGGTCAGATGGAGATTATTTTTCAAAACCCTCAGCCGAGGATATTTTTGAAAAAATTTATGAAATGATGCATGAAGCTTATCCTAATAAATTCAAGAGCTTGTATTAATACTTCATTAGAAATTATTTACTTACACTATAATAGTTACTGCCTAAATTCATTATTAGATATTTAATATCTTAGTAGGATTAAATTTAAACTTTTATTCGCATGAAAAATTTATTTTCACTAGTAATAATTATATGCATTTCAATTTCTCTTGACAGTTCTGCCCAAAGCGGAAGAAGTAAAAAGAGAAAAAAAATTGCAAAAAAAATTACACCAGTTATAAAAAAAAACATAACAAAGGTTACCACATATTCAAAATTTGTAAATAAAAACACCAAAACTGATAAAGGACTATTTTCTGTTCATGAAACAAAAGATAAATTTTATTATGAAATACCCGATAAGCTTTTAAATAAAGAATTTCTTCTTGTTACACGTTTAAAAGGCATTCCGGCTGGATTAGGTGGTGGTTATGTAAATGCTGGAACAAAAATTAACACACAAGTAGTTGTTTGGGAGAAATTTAAAAATAAAATTCTTTTAAAAGTAAAGTCCTATGAAGCAATTGCTGAAGATAGTTTACCCATATATAAATCTGTAAAATCTAACAATTTAGAACCTATTATTTATGCTTTTGATGCCACAATTAAAAACTCAGATTCAACAGCAACTTTAATAGACGTTACCAAATTTTTATCTTCTGATGTAAAGGCTATTAGCGGTCTTCCAATGTCTCTTAGAAAGAGGTATAAAGTAAAAAGATTAGATGTCTCTAGGAGTTTTATTAATTCTATTAAGAGTTATCCAAAAAATATAGAAGTTGTTCAAGATTTCACCTTTGATGCGGATGCTCCTCCTAGCAATAGGAGTACAAATACTATCTCATTGAGAGTTAATCAATCTATGATTATGCTTCCTGAAGAACCTATGATGCCGAGATTATTTGATAAACGAGTAGGTTATTTTACAGTTAATAACATAGACTATAATTCAGAGGCTTTAAAAGCAGATGCTAAAAGTTACATCCGAAGATGGAGATTAGAACCTAAGGATATAGAGGCTTATAACAGAGGGGAATTGGTAGAACCGTTAAAACCCATTGTCTATTATTTAGACCCTGCTACACCAAAAAAACTGAGGAAGTATATTAAACAAGGAGTAGATGATTGGCAAAAAGTTTTTGAAACTGCAGGGTTTAAAAATGCAATCATGGCTAAATATCCACCAACTAAGGAAGAAGATCCAGAGTTTAGCATGGAAGATATTCGGTATTCCTCAATTAGGTATGTAGCAAGTACAACAAGGAATGCTGTTGGCCCAAGCGTATCTGATCCAAGGTCTGGAGAAATAATTGAAAGTGATATAGTATGGTACCATAATCATCTTCGTTCCTATAGAAACAGGTATTTACTTGAAACAGGTGCCGCAAACCCTCTAGCAAGAACTCTAGATACACCTCAAGAAGAAATTGGAGAAATGATGCGTATGGTAATTTCGCATGAGATAGGGCATGCACTGGGTCTACCACATAACATGGCAGCTAGTTATGCCTATCCTGTAGATTCTTTACGTTCTGGTGAGTTTACTCAAAAAAACGGAATAGCTGCTACTATCATGGATTATGCTCGATATAATTATGTAGCGCAACCGGGTGATAAAAATATACGATTTATACGTCAATTAGGCCCCTATGATCATTATTCTATCAATTGGGGGTATCGAGTGCTTCCAAATATAAAAAAACCCACAGATGAAACTAAAACTTTAGACAAATGGATTTCTGATAAAGGAAACGATCCTATTTATAAATTTGGAATTCAAAGAAGAGGAGGATTTGATCCAGAGTCTCAAACAGAAGGTATAGGAAACAATCAAGTAAAAGCAAGTACTTATGGGGTTAAAAACTTAAAAATTGTTGCAAAAAACCTCCAAAATTGGACCTCTACCCAAACTAATAATTATGATGATTTATCAGAACTGCACCAAGAATTACTAAGTGTTTTTAATAGATATTCTGGACATGTTACTGGTATAATTGGAGGTGTTACTGAAAATAATAAAAAACCAGATCAAGAAGGTTACATCTATACAAATTCTTCAAAATCATCACAGAAAGATGCTATGAAGTGGCTTCAAAGTAATGTTTTTGACAATATAAAATGGTTAATGCCAAACGAAATCATTAAAAATATTAATCCATCAGGTCATACAGGAAGTATTTTGAAGCTACAGAATAGACAACTTTTCAGTCTGTTAAATACTCAAAGATTACAAAGAATGATGGATGCGGAAGTTACACAAGTAAGTCTTTACAAAACTATAGACATGTTTAGAGATTTAAGGAATGGGATTTTTTCAGAAGTAAAAACAGGTGATAATGTAATAATTTACAGAAGAAATATTCAAAAGTCTTTCATTGAAAAAATGTCCCTATTAATGAAAACCAAGGAGATTAAGAATTCTGATTTATTTTCAATAATCAGAGGAGATTTAATTGTTTTAAAAGATCAACTAACCACCATAAATAATAAAAATATAGATTTAATAACAAGATATCATTACAATGATTGTTTGGCAAGAATTAAAAATATATTGAATCCCAATAAATAGCAAGAATACTAACTTTTCAAAAAGTATTTATCTATAAAATAATTGATTTTTATAATCATAAGAAATTGATGAAATCACTACAGGGTTGTATTTTTGTAAAAAACAAATAACCATTATGAATAGTATAAATAATCTTAAATGGCGATATGCTGTTAAAAAATTTGATCATCACAAAACCCTGAGTGAATATCAAGTTAATATTTTAAAACAAGCCTTTAACTTAACAGCTACTTCCTATGGATTGCAACCTATAAAGCTTGTTGTTCTAAAAAATAAAGATATTCAAAAAGAACTTGTTCAACACAGCTGGAATCAACAACAAATTCTTCAGGCCTCTCACCTACTTATTATTTGTATAGACACAAAATTAAATGAATCTGATGTTGAAAAATATTTTGAAAGAGTAAAAGAAATTAGAAATACACCAGATGAAATTATTAATTCGTTTAGAGAATATCTAAAAACTACCATCGCAGGAAAAACGAAAGAGGATTTACTTTCTTGGGGTAAAAATCAAGCTTATCTAGCATTAGGAAATCTATTAACTGTTTGTGCAAATGAAAAAATAGATTCTTGTCCGATGGAAGGTTTTATCCCAGAAAAATATGACGAAATATTAGGTTTAAAAGAAAAAAAATTATCATCTGTGTTAGTATTACCTGTAGGATACAGAGCAAATGATGATATTATGATCCATCAAAAAAAAGTTCGTAAAAATGTTGAGGAAATCGTTATAGATATTTCTTAACACAGCTTACGTTTTAACTAAATTTACACAAAAATATTTTATTTCACACCACTTATGGAATCCTTGATAAGAAAATTACAACCTATTAGTATTTGGAATCATTTTTCTGACTTAAATGCTGTACCACGCCCTTCAAAAAAAGAAGAACGAATTATTGAGTTTATGGTAAATTTTGGAAAAAAACTCATGTTAGAAACTATTGTTGATGGAGTTGGAAATGTTATCATTAAAAAACCTGCAACTAAGGGCTTTGAGAATAAAAAAACCGTAGTGATGCAAAGCCATCTTGACATGGTCCATCAAAAAAATTCTGAAATAGTTTTTAATTTTGAAACTCAAGGAATAAATATGTTCATAGATGGAGATTGGGTTACTGCAGACGGAACAACACTAGGAGCAGATAATGGATTAGGAGTAGCAGCTATCATGGCAATCCTGTCATCTGTCACTATAGAGCATCCAACAATCGAAGCGCTTTTTACTATTGATGAAGAAACTGGAATGACTGGTGCTATGGGACTAAAAGGAGGCCTTTTATCTGGTGAAATTTTATTAAATTTAGATACCGAGGAAGACGATGAAATAGATATGGGATGTGCTGGAGGTATTGATGTTACTGCAAATAGAAATTACCAGGAAGAAACAACACCTATAGACACATTAGCTTTTAAAATAGCTATAAGAGGATTACAAGGTGGGCATTCTGGGATGGATATTCATAAAGAATTTGGTAATGCCAATAAAATCATGAATCGATTACTATACCATGGCACAGAATCTGTAGGATTAAGGATTTCTACTATAGATGGAGGCAGTTTACGAAATGCCATTCCTAGAGAAAGTTTTTCAACTATCGTAATAAATGCAACTGAGAAAGACCGTTTTTTATTAAAAATGAAAGATTTAATTGGTTTAATTAAAGAAGAATTTAATACCAAAGAACCAAACCTAACTATAGATATAACTAGTTCAGAAATTCCATTAAAAATAATGGATTTGAAAACTCAAAAAGTATTTTTAAGATGTATTTACACCACATTAAATGGGGTTTACAGAATGAGCCCACATATTGCAAATTTAGTAGAAACATCTAATAATATTGCAAGAATAGTTGTTGGAGATGGTAAAATTCATGTAGCATGTTTAACAAGATCCTCTTCTGAATCTTCAAAAAATGATTTAACAAATGCATTAACATCATGTTTTGAATTGGGAGGATTTAAAGTAGAATTATCTGGGGCATATCCGGGTTGGCAACCAAATGTGGATTCAGAAATATTAAAAGTTTTAACCAATTTATATGAAAATTTATTTGGTAAAAAAGCTAGAGTGGAAGCTTGTCACGCAGGATTAGAATGTGGTATTCTTGGCCAAAATTATCCGTTAATGGATATGATTTCATTTGGTCCAACTATTAAAGGAGCTCATTCGCCAGATGAAAGAGTTAGTATTACTTCTGTTCAAAAATTTTGGAAATTTTTACTTCAAATATTAAAAAATATTCCTGAAAGAAACTCATAATTTAGTTCGCTCTATTCTATAAATTATAGTTAAAAACTTACGTCAAAAATTGTTTAAAAACTTTAATAAAAATGCCCTAAGCATCTATAATACATAGGTTTAACTAAATTAAACTTTGTTAACATCTATTCTTTCTAAAAATACTATTTAATTGTAAATTTACTGATGAAATTAATATTTTTTAATGGGTAAAATTATAGCAATAGCAAATCAGAAAGGTGGAGTTGGTAAAACAACTACATCTATAAATTTAGCTGCCTCGCTTGGAGTATTGGAAAAAAAAGTTTTACTAATAGATGCCGATCCTCAAGCAAATGCTTCTTCTGGGCTAGGTATAGATATAGAATCTAATAAAATTGGTAGCTATCAAGTTTTAGAACACACTTGTTCTGCAAAAGATGCCATATTAAAAACTTCCTCTCCGAATCTAGATATCATTGCTTCCCATATAGATCTAGTCGCCATAGAAATAGAGTTAGTTGACAAAGAAAGAAGAGAATACATGTTAAAAGAATCTCTTGCAAAAATTAAAAACGAATATGATTATATTATTATAGATTGCGCACCTTCTCTGGGTTTAATAACCCTAAATTCTCTGGTTGCCGCAGATTCTGTAATCATCCCTATACAATGTGAATATTTTGCCCTTGAAGGTTTAGGTAAGTTACTTAATACTGTTAAGAGTGTTCAAAAAATTCATAATAAAGACTTAGATATTGAAGGGTTGTTGTTAACAATGTTTGATTCTCGCTTGAGATTATCTAATCAAGTGGTAGATGAAGTACAAAAACACTTTAGCACCATGGTTTTCGATACAATTATTCGAAGAAATACACGTTTAGGAGAAGCACCTAGTTATGGAGAAAGCATCATAGCATATGATGCCACAAGTAAAGGTGCTGTAAATTACTTAAATTTGGCTAATGAACTTTTAAAAAAGAACCAATATTATGGCAAAAGCCACTAAAAAACAGGTGCTAGGCAGAGGATTATCTGCGATATTAAAAGAAACTTCATCGGATAATGTGAATAACAACTTGGTTGTTGGAAATATTATTGAAATAAAACTTGAAGATATTGAGGTAAATCCTTACCAACCCAGAACTTATTTTGACGAGGAGTCACTTCGTGAATTAGCCAGCTCAATCAAAGAATTAGGAGTTATTCAACCAATTACAGTTAGAAAAATAGGTGAAATTTTTCAGCTAGTTTCAGGTGAGCGTCGTTTTAGAGCATCAAAATTAATAGGAAATAAAAGTATCCCTGCCTACATAAGAACTGCTAATGATCAAGAAATGCTTGAAATGGCATTAGTTGAAAATATTCAACGAAAAAATCTTGATCCCATAGAGGTCGCATTATCCTATAAGAGACTTATTGATGAAATTCAGTTAACTCAAGAAGAGTTAAGTATAAGGGTTGGTAAAAAAAGATCGACAGTAACCAATTACCTTCGTTTATTAAAATTAGATCCTATTTTACAAACCGGAATTAGAGATGGGTTTATATCTATGGGACATGGAAGAGCTTTAATTAATATAAAAAGTACTGCAAACCAGCTAGATATTTATGAAAAAATACTTTTAGATAAATTATCAGTTAGACAAACTGAAGAGTTAGTTAAAAGTTTAAAAAATGATAAGAAAATTCCAAATGAAATAAAAAAACAACTCCCTAAATATATTAAAAATAGTTTACCACACATCAATTCCTATTTGGGTCATAAAGTTAATGTAACTATAAATGGGAAAGGAAAAGGGAAAATTTCTATTCCTTTTCATTCTAAAGAAGATTTTGAAAGAATTAAAAACTTGTTAAAATAAGTGTTTGTAAAAAACTTCATATTATTAATTATCCTTCTGTTACCGATTTACTGTTTTAGTCAAAAAGACACTACAAAAATTGTTGTAAAAGAGAAAAAGGTTATTTCTAAGAACATATACAATCCTTTATCTCCATCAAAAGCTGCATTTTATTCTGCAGTTTTTCCAGGAGGAGGTCAAGCTTACAACAAAAAGTATTGGAAAGTTCCCTTAGCGTGGGCAGCTGTTGGTATTCCTACTTATTTTTATCTAAATAACAATAGTGAATACAAAAGGTATAGAGAAGCATACAAGCTAAGAAAAAGGGGCTTAGAAGATGAATTCACATTAGAGGACGGAACTGAACTTATCTCATCAACAGGGCTTGAAAGAGCACAAAAGACGCTGAGAGGCAATAGAGATTTATCTCTACTAGTGGTTATATTAGGCTATGCACTTCAAATTTTAGAAGCAAGTGTGAATGCTCATTTATTACAATTTGATGCCAGTGATGACATCACTATAAATCCAACAATAATAAGTAATCCCATTACTGTAGAGCCACCATCAGTTGGATTCAGCTTTAAGTATTCTTTCTAAGAAAAAAAAACTTTAAAGAAAATCATAAATTAAAAAAATGAAAATTGCACTCTTTGGATATGGTAAAATGGGAAAAGAAATTGAGAAAATTGCTTTAGAGAGAGGCCATGAAATAGTCCTAAAAATCAAAGAAAATCAAGAATATGATGTATCTAAAGCAGATATTGGAATTGATTTTAGCGTTCCAAATGCAGCACTAAATAATATTGTTAGTTGCTTTAAAAATAATGTCCCTGTGATTTCAGGAACTACAGGATGGCTAGACGACTTAGATAAAGCACTTACTGTTTGCAAAGAAAATAAAGGAAGTTTTATTTATGCTTCTAATTTTAGTGTAGGAGTTAATCTATTTTTTGAATTAAATAAGACCCTAGCAAAAATAATGAATACCCACAAAGAATACTCTTTAGATATTGAAGAGATTCATCACACAAAAAAATTAGATGCACCAAGTGGAACAGCTATTTCTCTAGCTGAAGAAATCATAAAAAACTCCTTTAAAAATAATTGGGAATTAATAGAAAACACTGTAAAAGAAGACATAAACTCAGTACCCATTTTAGCAAAAAGAATTTTAGATACCCCAGGAACACACAAAGTATCCTACAGATCTGAAATAGATACGATTGAAATTAAGCATATTGCGAACAACAGAAAAGGATTTGCTTTAGGTGCTATAATTGCTGCAGAATGGTTAATTAAAAAAAATGGTATTTACACAATGAAAGATGTGTTAAACATAGGTTAAAAACCGTAACTATTTCTTTTATTTGTAACTAATTGTTAAACAAAAAAATAAAAATATGACTATTAATGAATGGTTTGTTTTTTTTCTAATAGTTCAGGTAATTCATTTTGCTGGAACTTGGAAATTATATCAAAGAGCTAATAGGAAAGCTTGGGAAGCTGCTATTCCTGTTTATAATGCTGTTGTTTTAATGGGTATTATAAAAAGACCTAAATGGTGGGTGTTTTTATTATTTATTCCCATAATAAACCAATTAATGTTTCCCATTGTATGGATAGAAACAGCTAGGAGTTTTGGTTTTAATAAAAGAAAAGACACCATTTTAGTACTGTTAACTTTAGGTTTTTACCTATACTACATAAACTACGCTTCAAACTCAACACACAGAACAAATAGAAGTTTAAATCCCAGGACTGGGTTAGGAGAATGGGTACACTCAATTGCCTTTGCTATTATTGCGGCTACCCTAGTGCATACCTACGTTATGCAGCCATATACTATACCTACCTCTTCACTTGAGAAAACATTATTAGTCGGAGATTACCTTTTTGTTAGTAAATTCCATTACGGGGCAAGGGTTCCAACGACAACAATTGCTACTCCTATGCTTCATGATAGTTTACCAACTTCATTAATAAGCGGGAAAAACACTAAATCATATTTAAATAAACCTCTTTTACCTTATTTAAGGATTCCTGGTTTTCAAAAAATAAAAAGAAATGATATTGTTGTTTTTAATTGGCCTGTAGACACCTTAGTTCATTGGATGGACCCTAGTAAAGGAGCTGATTTTAAACCGCTAGATAAAAAAACTAATTATGTAAAGAGGTGTGTTGGAATTGCAGGTGATACCCTTGAAGTAAGAGATGGGTATGTTTATATTAATGGAAAACAAAACATACTTCCAGACAGAGCAAAACTTCAATTTTATAACAAAATATACTCTAGCAAAGGCTTGTCTACACAAAAACTATTGAGATACACTAACAAAGAGTTTGATAGAAAGTTTATCATCAACTTTACTAATCAAAATCAATTTGATAAGGTGATGAATTTTGTAACAGACAACCCTAAAAAAATAAAAGATAACCAATTTAAGATCACTACTTCTGAAGGAGGAATTCCTGACTGGATAATTAGTAATTACAAATTGGATATAAGAGAGGTTAGAACAAAAATAAGAAAAGCTAATATAACTGATGAAATTGTAGTCAAACTAAGAAAGGATTCAGAGATAGATAGTGTAATTAAAGTTTTAAAACCTAAAGGAATTAAAGGGAATTATATGTTTCCTGAGATTTCAAGTTTATCTTGGAATACCGACAACTATGGACCTATATATATTCCAAAAAAAGGATCTTCTGTTGGATTAAATATAAATTCATTGCCTTTCTATAAAAGAATAATAGAAGAATATGAAAATAATCAGCTAGATGTAATTGGAGATCATATTTTCATAAATGGTAAAAAAGCTTCAACATATACTTTTAAGCAGGATTATTATTGGATGATGGGGGATAATAGACAAAACTCTCTAGATGCAAGAAGTTGGGGTTATGTTCCTTTTGACCATGTGGTAGGAAAACCAGTATTAATTTGGTTTAGTATTGAAAATGGAAAAATTCGCTGGGAGAGGTTATTTACTACTGTTGGAGGTAGTGGAGAACCAGTTTCTTATTTAATATATTTTTTAATTGCATTAGCTGGATATTTTGGATATTCATTTTTTAAAAAAAATAGAAAAAAAGTGTCAT
>Ga0209659_1002249_pt1 | contig 10655 bp, 8 predicted proteins | sample SaaInlLV_10m_DNA_FD_184658 | JGI IMG/M metagenome (GOLD analysis project Ga0209659, IMG submission 184658) | Marine microbial communities from expanding oxygen minimum zones in the Saanich Inlet - SI072_LV_10m_DNA (SPAdes) (version 2) | ecosystem: Environmental > Aquatic > Marine > Intertidal... | reverse complement strand
AACGGCCGATACACCTTGGTCAGCCCCCTGTGTGATGAAATACGAAGCACTCAAAGCAGTTCCATATCCAGCTGTAGACTTCTTGAGGGTTGTCTTGAGGCGGGAGTATTCAGTGGGGGCGATGGGCTTGGTGAACGCGTAGGTGAGGGACATATTTAGAATATACTGTGTTCATCTCTTTATTATAAATTGTAATGAACCCGCAAGTATTCTTGACGAGCCTTCATATCTCTAATTTCTATCTCTAAGTTTCTCTTCAACTCCATGACTTGGTTTTTCGTCATTTCGATTCGATGGTTTTCAAACATTTTGTAGTCTTCATAAATTTTACGCTCAAACTTCTTGCTCATGAGTTCTTTACGTTCCGGTTGTGACAGGTGTGTGAAATCCGTGAGTCGAACATAATTCTCAAAGGTGGCTTCACTTGAATCGGTGTCTTCGAAAATATTGGTATCGAAAATTGGTGTACGACTCGTGAAATGTTTCATGGCAGCCTCTTTTACCTTTTTCGTGATTCGCTGAATGGGTTTCAGAGTCTTCAGTTTAGCCTTAGCAACTCTCAAGTCACGTACCAGTAATCGAAGACCTTCCTCATTTTGAGCCCATTCATCGTACCACCCGGGATGCCACGAATCATCTTCGTCACTCTCACTTTCACTTTCAGAATCCGAGTCACCGAAATTCAAAATTGGGGCGAATGGAACACGACGATTGTCGATCACCGGTGGATCGTCATTCTTAGGTATAGTGTCATGAACTTGTTTGAGGTTATCACACATTTCCAAGTAGGTGCCCTCGGGGATCAACTTGGAAATGTCGTCGAGACATCGCATAAGACTTTGGAGATTCTCCATTTTGTAAACCTTATCTTTTTTGATATACCAACTCCACTTAGGTTTTTAACTTTTTGATTGTGGCTGCGATGAAAAACATGATTGGTGGTACAGAAAATGAACCCATCGTAGTCATGAACGCAGCACTCGCATCTTCGGGTGTCTTGATTTCCCCATTGATGACTTTCGAAATTGAAGATTCCATCAACTTATCGACAGTCGTGTCAATGGGTTTCACGATAACAGGGATCGCTGCTAGACCGACGAGTGTCGGTAAAAAATGATGTTCGTCACCCGTCATTTGAGCCGCCATACTCACAATCACACGAATGATTGAACCTGGCCAAAACACGGACGCAAGCATCTGCCACGTCAACGTCTCTGTAGAAATCCTAAGCGTATCTATGATTTTGTCCTCTTCTTCGGCCGCATCATACGCCTTCTGTCCCTTGTCAATCGTGTCAAACATGACATAGGACGCGGCGACACAGTAAGACGCTGGGAGACCCCACTCAGGGAGATATGTTGTAAAAGCCTCACCAAGCTCATTCGCGTACCCCATGTACCGTAAGGAAGTTTCACGATAAGGGTCAACATTCTTATATGCTGTAGCGTATATTTTAAAACGCTTCGTACGTTTCGGCGTTAGTATTGGTCTACATGTAGCTAGAGCTAACATTATCTCTTCATGACTCCAAACCTTTATACATCATCAAGTCTGTCATCGGATTGCTCCAACCATTCAAGTCTCTTTTCGATGGCCGTACGATACTCGAGTCTAAATTCATTCTCTGTATCCACAAACGCTCTACACATAGATTGTAAATCCTTCTCGGGAAACTCAATCTCGACATCCTCATTACCAAGTCCATTCATGTAACAGTAATGTTTGATGACTCTCTCCTTCACCTTCTTAGTGATACGCTTGATGGGTTGTGCCTCCACAAGCTCCTTTCGTAGATAGGTTATCTGTCCTTGTATGAAATCACTATCTATGTTAAGAGCCTTATCGAAGTAGTAGTCATAAAAATATTGAAAAGTCTCCTGAGTTTCACCGATACGGTGTATCCTAAAATCCTCGTAATCAAAGAAGTACACTGGGTCTGCCCTCTTATTGTACGCATTCTTCAAGTGTTTGCATAATTCGAGGTAGTCCCCCTCAGGCAAAACATTCGAGTGACTGTCTATTATCTGCATGACTCGAAGCAAATCATCCATCCTTAAACATTTCAAGTGGTAAATGTTTAATTATGTTTAAAAAAATTAACGTAGCTGTTTACAAGGATGGCTGGTCGTCTAAATTTAAGTATCACCGGTATCGAAGATGTTCAACTGACTGAACAGCCAGAGATGTCTTATTTTCTGACCAGATTCAAACGTCATACGAACTTTGCGTTTGAAATTAACGAAAATCAGTTCGATGGCGTGAATGATTATGGTAACTTGATAACATGTAAAATACCCAATTTTCACGGAGACCTCATAAAAAATCTTACATTCAAACTCGCTAGGAAACCTCTAGCACCAGCTGGTTCATCCTGGTCACCCTCATTTATGACACGTCTAGTGGAATTCGCAGAACTTTATATAGGTGGTCAGCTGATAGAGAAGATTACAGGCGAATACATTTACCTCTATCAGCAGTTACGGAATAATGATTATGATACGAGACAGACCTTGTACTTTTTAACTGGTCATGGCGATTTACTTGATTACTACGAAGATGAGTATGTTTACTTCCTAGATTTACCCTTTCACTTTTATAGGAACCCCAAACTATCAATTCCTATTTGTGCACTAACAAAACACAATGTAGAAGTTAGGATAAAGTTACGTAATTTCGATGAAGTTGTTCTGGATACCAGTTCATACGGAGGTGAAATAAGTAGGTTATCCCTCAACGTAGAATACGTTTATCTGAATCCCGAAGAGAGAGCATATTTGATGTCAACAGAAATCAATCACCCAATCACACAGGTACAATTAGCACAATTTAAAATGAAAACAGGTGAATTAAAGAAAGATGTACTTCTCAACTTCAAACATCCCGTGAAGGAAATGTATTTCGTGTCACAATCAAATGTGTCATCAGAGAGTAACTTTACGAATCAATACAACAAAATCAAAAGTTTAGAGTTAAAAGTGAACAATGAGACGTTATTCAGTAAAGAAGGTAAAGAGGTGGGTTATGACCATACATTGGAGAGGTACATAAACTCACCAATAGCTAGTGAGTTCGGTGGCCCGATCGAAATAGATGAGCGTAAATTTGGACCTAGTGTATTTGGTGTTCATTCATTTGCGTTACACCCTACTGAAAGTGGGTCATCTGGTTATATCAATATGTCGAGAATAACACACAAGTTATTAAGTCTAGAAATTGAACCTCTTTCAAATATCAATACGAGTACAATTCTCACACAAGTTGATACTGAAAATTCTTCTACACCGTACACTTTAACAACCGAAAATCAGGTTCCGTTCACGGATGTTGAAACGGTAACGACAGAAACAATTACAACTACACCTGTTACGATTACAAAGAATGTCACTACCAAGAAAGAGAGAGTAGATACGACGACTATTACCAACACAACGACACGTCAGGTTATCGGTTTAGCATCAAATGAAGTTTCTACTTCTACTGTCACGCCTTCACCGGGTTCACCAGTCATTCGTACAAAAAATGAACCAGTCATTACCACAATTGTCTCAGAAGTTGACGGTGGACGTAATACTACTACTTCGAGTCAAAGTAGTACCATCACAACACGTGGTAGTAGTGTGTCAACACCAACATTTGCATTCGGACAGAGAAGTGTTAACTCGACATCGTCAGTGTCCTTTTCAAATACGTTCACACGTACGGGTACCGTAGCATTTACACCAACCTCTACAGAATCTGTGTTCACGGATGTACCAGACGCATCCCCAACAACTACAACCCCAACGAGAGTTTTAGGTGACCCAAATGAATTATTACTAAGTTCAGTCACTTTACCCGAAGGTGAAAATCCTTTGGGTACAACCAATGGAACTCTTACGAATGTCGAAGATACTGAAAATGTGTCTGAGAGCTCTGGTCTAACAACCAGCGGTTCCGACAAAATATTTACAATAGGAAATCCAACTGATACGGGTGACACGACTTCTACTACTGGTGTTACTATATTATCTTCTAATAATCCCCAATCAGGCGGTGACTGGGAGAGACGATATGCACCCGTTTTCACGGGTATCTATGATGTATCCGATTATTCGTTTGATTTGGAAACGCAATTTCCAAAATATGGTAATATTTCTCACATGAGTAAAGATGGTTCACGTGTTATCACCATTAACGGTACCGCTGTACCTATACATATTTATAGATACGTTGAAGAAGTTACATATTCTACTTATATTAAAGCCGCTAATGTTGACCCTTATTTGGGTGCTAGTTACACAGAAACGACTACATCTGATACAGACAATAATTTATTTGGAAAAGAGTACATCAAAACTTACAATGCGTCTAAAGCTGATAGTAATACAAGGTATCTCGACTATTCGTTTAACCAAAATACCACAAATTTAGATGGGTCTATATGTGCCGCTTCTTACTATAGTCTGAATGGTACATACGCCGAATATAAAGATATGTCTGGATTTGTCAATGGTATGTTTTTTGGTTATGAATCTGTAGGTCGCAATATACCAGATTTAGAAATATATCCCGCATATGATGGACAGGAGCAAAAAGTAGACGTGTATATACAATTTTCTCTTAGTGCGTCATATCCATCTCAAAGCTACACTTCGAAGAGTGATTTTTATACTGGGTGGTACTGGTCAGTTTATATAGACAACTTCAATCCATTTGCAGCAACAGATCTGATAGGTGTGAAATGGTATAGTACATACGATAATAAATTATGGCAGTACGATGGAGCTGGTACATGGACAGAGCTGTCAATTCCCGATAATTACGATGAGGAAACCGGGATTTACGCACCAACTCCATTCAATCTAAGTTCTGGACCAAACGAAACTCATATCAATGTGATGAGATATACGGAATCGTTTGAAGCTGATTCGATAGGTAACGGAGATTGGAGTACTATTGAACAACTATATCAACCACCAAACACCCCCAATATGCACTTCGGTCACAGTATGAGTATGGATTCTTTGGGAAATAGGTTGGCTGTAAGTGGGGTCGTGTTCCCTGAAATACAGACAACAAATGCCAACATCGTAGTCATTTACGATTACATAAATAGTTCGTGGACTTCGACTACACTTCAGTTACCCGAACAATCTGGAAAATATGGTGTACAGGTCGCATTGACGGGTGACGGTAACACGTTATGTGTGAGTATGCATGGTAATGATACCGGGACGATAAATTGCGATGGTAGATTATTCTTGTACACATATCGCAATAACTTGTGGAGTTTACAATCCGAACTGGACCTACCAACACCTGAACCATCGAATCTGAGTAGCTCTATGTTTGGTAGGTCAATAGCAATAAGTGACGATGCGGAAAAAATCGTAGTAGGTGCACCTAACTGGGATAATGGGTGTGCTTTCCTATATCATCTTCCAACTGGAAATATCTATAAAATAGAAGCAAATACATCGGGTGTTGCCAAGTTCGGAAATCGAGTAGATATTAGTTCAGATGGTCAAAAAATTATCGCATGTGGAAGGACTGGTGGTGTGGAAATTTGGTCTCACGAAGACGCCATAGACATCCCATACTTTGAAAGTTCTGAAAATCTCAACGGGAATAATAAAGTTACAGACGTCTCTATAAATCAAGACGGTTCCAAGTTTGTCTACAGTTCACAAGATAGTGAAAGAATTTACGTACAGGATGACCGAGTAGCTAGTACAGAAATTTCTTCTTCAAGTGGACGTATGACTAATAATAGCGCTATAGATGCTTACACAACTAGTCCCGATAAGAGGATAACAACTACCTATACTCGAGATTTGGCACCTTATAAGGTACCCATTGAGGAAGTTTCAATCGACGAAATTGAGACAGTAGAGACCATCACACCCTTTGATAGTGTCCAGGAAGTTCAGGAGCAAAAAGAGCGTGTTGAAACCGTTGTAACGACACGTGACATCATCACAACTGGGGTCGAAAAATCTACGACCACCGAAGTGGGTATTCGTAATGCGACTGACATTACAGCGACGAAATCCTTGACGACAACACCTATAATTGTCGACCAAGAACATGATACTCGGGTATATGCCGTGAATCACAATATCCTCTCTGTCCGCGATGGTTTAGCTGGTTTAAGATTTTAAGTATGTATAATAGTAATGGCAGGTAGTGTCCAACTTCAGTCGAATGGGTCAACCTCTAAAGTCAACCCCGAATTTTCGTATTTCAGTGGAGTGTTTAAAAAGTCTACACAATTTTCTATGTTTTCTCGAAAATTAGATGCCGAAACGAGCCCAGATTTCGGTAAAACTGTTAGGTTTACAATCCCTCAAAATTGTGGTACATTTTTAACGAAACTTTCGCTAAATATAAAACTCCCCGGAATAACTACACCCGATGTATGTTATATAGAGTCGGTAGGTCACGGCATCATAGAACATGCTAGACTTTATATAGGTGACCAATTGATACAACACATACCGTCAGATTACCTTCAAATCTATTCAGAGCATAATGTATCACTCACACATCAATATACCCTCGAAGAACGTGTAGGTAAGTACCCCATTAGAGTAGCGACTATACCAGTGTCAGATAGTCGTATAATCGCACATAATAATCTGGGTAAAGATGATACGGATGTAGAGATGATTGTCGAACTTCCATTCTATTTTTACAAACACCCAAGTTTAGCTCTACCCATATTCTCGATAGACAAACAGGTGTTTGAAGTTGAGGTGAAGCTACGAGATTATAAACACCTTCTCACTGATGTGAATGGAACCTACCCAGTAAATAATGTAAACTTGAAACCATTATTAGACATGAATCTTTCAACTGAATTGGTACTCACCGAACCTATACCAAATAAAAATCTAAAATATGTGATAACACAAATTCAAGAGAATGGGTTAGAATTTGATACAAATGAAGATCATAAAAAGTTCAGATTGGATTTTACACACCCGGTCAAAGAACTACTCTTTGTTATACAAAGAGAAGGAGTTTCACCATTTGACTACGATAATTCGTTAAAATTTGTGGATGACGTGTACATAGTTTACGAGAACCTCAAAAGACTGAAATTGCAACTTGATGACCAGGTCATAATCTCAAATAAAATAGGTTCTGTACAATTTCTCAAGGCTGTACAAGCTCGTATCCATCATTCTAGAACACAACTTATTAGGCGTTTCTATTCATATAGTTTCGCTTTAAAACCCGAAGAATGGTTTCCAACTGGGCAGATAAACTTTGGTCATATAAAAAATCAAAATTTAGATGTTGAGTTACATAGATGTGACCCACCTACACCAAGAAAATTAAAGGTGTATGCATTAAGTTACAATGTACTAAATGTCTGTAATGGTGTAGCTAAATTGTTATATTAAAAAAAGTAGTCATATACAAGTATGGACCAGGCTGCTAAAATCTCTAATAAAGCCATCGGAAAGCAAGATGTGTACTTACTTTCCGATAGCGTCCAAGATTCACCGTTTTTACCAAAAAATAAGAGACATTCCGAATTTATCAAATATCATAGAAGCCGAAACGTTGTAAAACCCCCCAACGTATCCGGTTGGCCATTTGGTCAGCAGGTTAAGGTAGAATTTAAACCACAAAGCATGGGTGATTTATTAAGCAATATGTGGTTGAGTTTGACATTACCTAAACTGGAGACCGGTAGAAATTACGCGGATCAGGTTGGAAGGCATATATTTAAAAGTATTACGATGTATGTAGACGAAATAGAAGTGGAAAAAATATACGACGACTGGACCATAATCCACGATGAACAGTACCTAGAATTTTCTGAAAAGGTTGCAAACGCATATTTAGTGAATAGAAACTTGGGTTTGGATAACGCAACTCTATCACAATTCAGTGAATTGGCTGAATATGAGACGGAATTGATGATACCAATACCATTCTTTTTTTCTAGAAAATACGTGGGAGATGAATATAAACTCAATGAACCCAATAAACCGTTTTTTCCATTAGCTTCTATTCATAAACAGAACATAACATTCGAAATTGATTTTCATAAACAATCGTTTTTCACAGATACACTACAGACTATTATTTTGGATAGTTTTGACATAATCACTGAAGAGATTACAGTATCAGAATCAGAAAGATTATTTATGATGAAAGAATCAAATGAAATTGTTACAGAATTCGTTAAAAGACATCCATCGACGACAACCACCATCGGTGATACGATGGTGACAAACAATTTATCTCCAATCATACCCGTGAAGACTTTTCATTGGTTTTTTAGAAGGGATGATTTTGAAAATGAAGAGGTATCTCGACAGCCATTATCGACAAACCAAGAAGAATATTACTATCAAAATCGTTTTAATTTTTCAACGTCACCCTCATTTAGTAGTGTGAATGCATTCTTTAATCCTGTAATGAAAAAGGCGTTCCTATATTTAATAGATAATAGACTCCCTAATATAACGGATGCAACGTCCAATTACTATAAGTATAAAATTCCAGTGGACGTTCGATTGTCTATACCAATACGCAATATTTACACATATAGCTTTGCAATACATCCAATGAACACAGAACCATCTGGTGTTTTGGATTTCGCTACGATACAAAGTGATAAAACTCTCATAAAGGCAGAAGTTGCGGACATTTCGAACACATATTCGATGCACATGTATTATATAGGGTACCAAACCGTGAAATTTGAGAATGGATTTATGTCTTTTATATAATTATGTACGACAAGTCAGATTGTCAAACTGGTGTGGTACATATAGGTTATGGAAACTTCCACCGAGCACACCAGGCCATGTACATAGACGAGTACATGGAAAAGACGGGAGACCTCAGGTGGGGTATCGTCGCTGTCAATCTCAGGGACGAGGGGTTTCGTGAGATTGATGATTACATTGTGAAGACCCCCTCGGAGTACAAGGTTGTCAGGTCACACCTTGATTACGTCGACTGGACGAAGAATAGAACCATCGCCAAACACATGCTAACCTTACCAAGTGTTCATCTCATCACCATCACCGTCACAGAGAGTGGATATGCACCTGGTTCACCCCTCTTCGAGTACTTGGCGTGTGGTCTCAGAAATCGTAAAACACCTGTGACCATTTTGTGCTGTGACAACATCAGACAGAATGGCCTCGCCCTCGAGACACAGTTCCTAGCATACCTCTATCACACGAACCAACATGAACTCGCTCTATGGATTCGGGATAATGTCAAGTTTCCTTCGTGTATGGTTGACCGAATCACACCAAGGACGACAGACGCTCTTCGTCAAGATGTTGAAAGAAGGTTTCCAGGTTATGGTTACAACGCCGTTCAGACAGAGGAGTACAGGCAATGGATCATTGAAGATAAGTTCGCATCCGACTTTCCAGACTTGACTCAAGTTGGTGCTGTTATCACGAAGGACATTGAGCCATACGAAGAAACTAAGATTCGTATCCTCAATGGTGGACACACATCCCTCGCCTATCTCGGTGCACTCTCGGGGTACAACACATTCGATGAAGTCATGAATGACCCAATACATCGTCGTCATTTCAAACAACTTCAACATGGCGAGATTATCCCCTCCATCGAGGGTGAACTTCCCTTTGATATTTATGAGTACGTCGACAAAGTTGAAGAGCGCTTCTCGAACGCAACCAATGTCGACGAACTTGATAGGATTTGTATGGATGGATTCACAAAGTTTCACACATTTGTGGTACCATCTCTTCGGAAGTGTCTCGAACAGGGGAAGAAACCCATAAACATATACAAGAGTATAGCGGCGTGGTACATCTATTCGAGGCGGTTCGCGAGAGGGTGTAAAAAAATAAGGTACAACGAACCCAACTGGACACTCCTCGAACCCCTGTTGAGAGATGGAGCCGTTGATGCGTTCGTTTCTAATGAAAGATTGTGGGGTGATATTCCAAAGAAATTTGTTTCATTTACACGAGACTTGAAAACTATCCTACTCTCTCAAACATATGAACACGAAATTGACCTACTTGTAAATGATTAGTCTTCGTCATCTTCACACGCCTGGCAGGGTGCGTCAAACATGTGACAAGTGTGTTCACCATTTTCAATCATCTCACGGACATCGGGGTCGTGCGTGATATCATCGTCATCTTCTTCACGTGCCACTTTTTGGGACTTGAGTTCTTTGATACGTTCCTGAAGTCTTTTGATTTCATTATCAAAATCCTCTTCGGTCCAGTCATCAAACTCATCCGGGGAGGGCTTCATCTCAACGAAAATTCCAGGGGGGAGTGGGTGGCTTCGGGTAGAACCCATTTTTTCTTGAAAATTACAATATTTTGATTCTACTTAGGTAACTTTATCTTCCTCAATCTAAATCGTACGTTCCCGTTTGAGGGAGGGAGTTGAATCGTACCATTTCGCATAGGTAAACGCTTACCCTTAGAGTCGGAAGTCTCCATGATGTACAGAAAATACTCTTCGAAATATTTCCATTGAGCCGTCTTACGATTCGTCTTGGGAACATACTCATGAATCACTCCCCAAATAAACTTTTTAATGTATTCGAGGCGTTCACGTGGGTCTTTGGGACCAGGTCTAAGGATACCGAGGTCAGTCATCATGACGAGGAATGACTCCATGTAACAGAAGTGGTGTTGGGAAAGTTCATC
>Ga0209659_1002246_pt1 | contig 10660 bp, 10 predicted proteins | sample SaaInlLV_10m_DNA_FD_184658 | JGI IMG/M metagenome (GOLD analysis project Ga0209659, IMG submission 184658) | Marine microbial communities from expanding oxygen minimum zones in the Saanich Inlet - SI072_LV_10m_DNA (SPAdes) (version 2) | ecosystem: Environmental > Aquatic > Marine > Intertidal... | reverse complement strand
CTTCGATCTCAATACTGCTGAGGGGAACTGAAAGGATTTTCTGCCCGGGCCCAATGAAGGCATCATAATCCAGCAGTTTGAGTGGACCGCTGTAGTAGGGCCGGTAGCGGGATACCAGCGGTATGGTTTCGTCCTCACCCCAGAGTCGCTCGTCGAGCTGTACCTCGCAAGCCCCTGGCTGATCTCGGCATATTTTTGTCCAACGACGAAAGCTGTGGCCCGGGGCTGGCACTGGCCAAAAGGTTTCATGAAAGTCTTCTTGAATATCAAAGACGTACCCCTTGGAATAAACCTGCCCCGCTTTTTCGCCGTATACAACGCCCTCGCCATTGGTAGCCACAGGCATGCGGCAGGCCACAAGCAGCGTTAGCATTAAAAGGGTCAAGACGCGACATGCTTTGCGGCTCGAACTCTGCGGGGTTGAGTTATCCATGTACACAAAGATAGCAGGTGTTAAGGGACTGCACTACGGGCTTTAAGAGCATGTCCGGCCTTCGCCCCACTGAGTATTAGCGGTTTTGTTTTACGTGGGTATTGGGTGCTTGGCAATGATGGCGGGCGCAACCACAGGCTGGCGAGAGTATTACCACATTTGGTAGATACCCTGGTATTGCTTTCCGCCGCGGGGGCTACTGGTGTTGATCAGGTGAATCTGGGCCACCGGGGTTCAGGCGGCCCTGAACACAATCAGCCGGGATTCGCTGCTTTGTAAGCGCGTATGGCTGTATTGAACTGGTCAGCAACCGCTTCCTCTGCGGAAACTGCTGCGTTGTAGGTTTCCTGGCTAGCCTTGTAGGCTTCGCCTGCGCCATCCTCGCCTACTTGCATAGCGGCCTCGGCAGTCGCCATTGCGGGCTCCAGGCACTTCATGTAGTCAATGTTTTCACTCTGGAAGGCTTTAACGGCTTTCTGGCCTGCCAGCATTTGCTCCATGGTTGCCGAGGCACCGTCGAGAGCTGCCGGAGCCTCTGGGGCGGTGCAGTCTGCCGCGAGAGCGGATGTGCTACCCAAGGCTAATGCCAGGGCGGTGAGCTTGATTATTTTCATGTGTCTTATCTCTGCCAGTGTTTTGGATTGTGAATTTAACAGGACAATCTGTCCCTGCCAAGTCAGCGGGACTTGCCTACCCAAAGCTTGGGCAGACCGAATTCTTTTTCCAGCGTTCTTGCTATGAATTCGGCAGTGCTCCGGTCAGGAAGTTCCACTACACGAACTCGATAAACCGTCTTACCGCCAATCTGGCCTGTAGCAACGATAACCTTGCCGCTAGAGGGCTGCAGCTTTTTTAACCAACCGTCGGCGGTGCTGCGCTGACTATAGGAACTGAAGTTGACGAACCAGCCGCTGGCGACAGCACTGCTGTTTACGGCGGGAGCTGGGGGAACCGGCTTGGGCTCAGGCGTTGCTGCTGTCTTTTTCAAGGCTTCTTGCTGGGCGGCCAGTTGTTTTTCCAGGCCGCTGACGATAGCTTGCAAGTTACTGTTTTCTCTCAGGAGTTCCGTAAACTGCTCTTGCAGTTCCACGTTGCGTTCACTGGCTTGGGCGGCAGCTAAACGACTGGCTGCCACGTCCTTTGGCGCTGCTGATGTTGCGAGACTGGCTTGAAGTTGGCGGATTTCCTCCTGCATTGCCGCTCGCTGTTCGATAACGCCGTAGCCTCCAGCCCCCAGAAGAACAAGCGCTAATACTGCGACGATTATCATGCCTAGAGAAATATTCAATTCCCGGTCTTCTTCCTCATAGTCTTCATCCTCATCCATGTCATCCCACTCTTCTTCCAGTTCAAGGTCCCTGAAAATGGGGGGTGCTGCAAGGGGGGGTAAATCGTGGTCGATTGTGGATGGTTCGTCGTCAAAGGCGCTTGAAGGGTTGGGTTCCTTGTCCCAAGGGTCGGATTCAGTAGATTCGTTTTCTGGCTCGCTCCAGGGATCGTCATCGAATGCCCTGGAGGCTTCTTCCTTCAGTTCCCAGGCAGCGTCAAGGCTATGCGAGTCCAATTCTTCAGGCTCGTCTTCGTCAACTTCGGTGTAAATGGCAGCGAAATCGCTATCGCGGTCTGAGTCTTCGTAGTCTGACTCTTCTTCGAAGTCGCTGAACAGGGTCTCGTTTTGGCTCCAGTTCGCGCTGGTTTGGTCACCGTCGTTGGTTTCGTTATTATCGTCGTCTCGGTCGCTCATGTCGGACACTGCTCTATTGTCCCGTTTGCGCCGATAGTAGCAGACCTGAGTCCTTTTTCTGTAGTCGTTTTGTCAGCATGGTGGGGTTTGCTCGTTGCCTCGGTTAGAATGCGCCGATGGACGTATCAGACATTCTTTCCCCACTGAACGAGGCCCAGCGCGATGCTGTCGCGGCTGAAAGCCAAAATATGCTTGTACTGGCAGGTGCTGGTAGTGGCAAAACTCGTGTTCTTGTGCACCGCATTGCCTGGCTCATCCGCGCTGAAGAGTTCTCTCCCTGGTCGATTCTTGCGGTGACGTTTACCAACAAGGCAGCGAAAGAAATGCGCAACCGCATTGAGGAAATGCTGCAGATTCCCAGTCATGGCATGTGGGTGGGTACCTTCCATGGTCTGGCCCATCGCCTGCTCAAGGCTCATTGGAAGGAAGCTGGCCTGCCCCAGAATTTCCAGATCCTCGATAGCGACGACCAGCTGCGGCTGGTTAAAAGGGTCTGCCGAGAAATGGAGCTGGATGAAAGTCGCTGGCCTCCGAAACAAGCCATGTGGTACATCAATTCACAAAAGGATGAGGGCCTGCGATCGCAGCATATTGATGCGCCCCATGGCGATCTTTACGCCCAGACAATGCTGCAGGTTTACCGAGCCTACGAGGCAGCCTGTGATCGCACCGGAATGGTCGATTTTGCCGAGCTACTGCTCAGGGCGCATGAGCTCTGGCTCAAGAGCCCAGAGGTTCTGGCCCATTACCAGGGCCGCTTTCGGCAAATTCTGGTAGATGAGTTTCAGGACACCAATACCATTCAATATGCCTGGTTGCGGGTGCTGGCCGGAAAGGATATTCCGGTGATCGCGGTGGGCGATGACGACCAGTCTATTTACGGCTGGCGAGGCGCTAAAATAGAAAATATCCAGCGCTTCGGAGACGACTTTAAGGGTACGCGTACGGTAAGGCTGGAGCAAAATTACCGCTCGACCCAAACTATTTTGCAGGCTGCCAACGGGGTTATCGCCTTTAACTTTGGGCGACTGGGCAAGGAGCTTTGGACCTCGGGTGAGCAGGGTGAGCCGATTAATCTCTACGCTGGATTTAATGAGCATGATGAAGCCCGGTTTGTTGTCGAGCAGATAGAGCACTGGATTGCCAATGGCAACGACCGTGCCTCCGTGGCGATCCTGTATCGTTCAAATGCCCAGTCCCGGGTTTTGGAAGAAGGGCTGATACGAGGCGCGATCCCTTACCGCATTTATGGCGGCCAGCGCTTTTACGAGCGCATGGAAATTCGCAATGCCCTGGCCTATCTGCGTCTCTTGCAAAGCCGCGGCGATGACGCTGCCGTAGAGCGAGTGATCAATACGCCTCCCCGTGGCATTGGCAGTAAAACCCTGGATGTGGTTCGCAGTTGCGCCCGCGCCAGAGAACTGTCGCTGTGGCAATCCATCGAGGCTGTGATTACCGAAAAATTGCTGCCTGCCAGGGCCTTATCTGCGCTTGAAGGCTTCACCGTACTGATCAACGAACTGGATTCCGGTACCGATGATTTAACCTTGGAGGAGCTGGTTGATCATAGTATTGAGCACGCGGGTCTTATCGAGTATCACCAGAAAGAGAAGGGCGAAAAAGGCCAGGCGCGGGTAGAAAACCTTGAGGAACTGGTCTCTGCCGCGAAGCAGTTCGTCAAGGATGAGGCAGAGGAAACCTCACCGTTGCAACAATTTCTTGATAACGCTGCTCTGGACGCCGGGGATGCCCAGGCGGATGAACACGAGGACAGTGTCCAGCTAATGACTTTGCACTCCGCTAAAGGACTGGAGTTTCCGTTGGTGTTTCTGGTTGGAATGGAGGAAAACCTGTTTCCCCACCGGATGTCTATTGAGGAGCCAGGGCGGCTGGAAGAAGAGCGGCGGCTTTGTTATGTGGGTATTACCCGAGCGATGGAGCAACTGACCATTACCTATGCGGAGTCCCGACGCTTGCATGGCAGCGAAAGCTTTAACGCGCCCTCGCGGTTTATCCGCGAAATTCCTGCTGAGCTGCTGCAGGAGGTGCGGATTAATAATACCGTCTCCAGGCCAGTGAGTGCGCTCAGTCAGGCTGCGGTACCCGAGACCGACTTGTGCCTGGGGCAGCGTGTTTACCACCAGATTTTTGGCGAGGGTACCGTGCTAAACTTTGAGGGCAGGGGCAGCAGCGCTCGACTAGAGGTCAACTTTGATGCCGAGGGCAGTAAGTGGCTGGTTTTGCAGTACGCCAATCTGCAGCTGATATAACAAGGAAATTGCAATGGCACAGGGCGAAACAGAAAGGCGCTATTCACCCATCATTATTTTGACCCTGGTTGCGGCTTTGGTCGCGGTGCTGGGTTTGTGGGCGGCAGACAAAGCCGGGAACCAAAATAGTGGTGGCAGTGCCGGCGAGGTCGTGGCGACCTCCAATGAACAGTTTGAGTGGAAGCTGGTGACTACATGGCCCAAGAATTTTCCTGGGCTTGGCTCGGCAGCTGAAAATCTGGCCACCATGGTGGATGAAATGAGCAATGGCCGCCTTAAAATTCGGGTTTATGGCGGCGGAGAGATCGTGCCGGCACTGGGCGTGTTTGACGCGGTGTCTCAAGGCGTCGCTGATGCGGGACACGGCGCGGCATACTACTGGAAGGGCAAGGTCCCATCATCGGTGTTTTTTACCGCCGTACCCTTTGGTTTGAATGCCCAGGAGACGTTCGGCTGGTTGCATTATGGTGGCGGCCTAGAGCTGTGGGAGGAGGCTTATGCACCCTACAACCTGGTGCCAATGGGCGGTGGCAGCACTGGCGTGCAAATGGGGGGATGGTTTAATAAGGAGATCAACTCTATTGAAGATTTGCAGGGTCTGAAAATGCGCATTCCTGGCTTGGCAGGTGAGGTTTTTACTGCGGCAGGAGGCACCTCGGTCACTTTACCGGGCAGTGAGCTTTATACTTCGTTGCAGACCGGGGTTATCGATGCCCTGGAGTGGGTTGGCCCCTACAACGATCGAATTTTCGGCTTTCACCAGGTGGCTAAGTATTATTACTACCCCGGCTGGCATGAACCCGGTTCCGTGCTTGAGTTTATTATTAACAAGGACTCTTTAGCGGCGCTGCCTCTGGATTTGCAGGCCATTGTACGCCAGGCTGCCAGGGCCTCCAGCCAGGACATGCTGGACGAGTACACCGGTCGCAATAACGAATCATTGCGTGAGTTGATTGAGGATCACGGTGTCGAGATCCGCCGGTTCCCGGATGATGTGCTTAAGGCGTTGTGGATGGGTACCCAGGAGGCGATGCAAAAGCTGGTAGCTCAGGATCTGATGGCAGCCAAGGTTTATGCGTCTTACTCAGCGTTTTATAAAGGCGTGCGCAACTATCATCACATTTCAGAGCAGGCTTACATTAACATGCGCGACGTGGTGCTCGAAGATGAGGATTACTAAGCCCTGATGGCCCGGGTGCGACCGTTGTCATCAATGGCCACAAAGACGAACTCGCCCTCTGTGACTTTAATCGGTTCACCATCGTGTTTTGAGTTGATCCAAACCTCTACAATAATTCGAATTGAACTGCGGCCAATTTCCAGTACATCACAGTAGCAGGTGACGACTGCGCCCACGTGCACAGGCGTAAGAAATGCCATTGCATCAATAGCAACCGTGGCTACTCGGCCGCCGGCTACTTCAGCGGCAGTCACCATGCCAGCAATATCCATCTGTGACATCAACCAGCCACCAAAAATATCCCCGTTTGGATTGGTATCTTTGGGCATGGCCACTGTTTGCAGTGCCAGGTCTCCATGCGGTACTGGTGTGCTATCGATGTCGTTCATTTCGTTGACCTGATCAGGATTAAAGTGAGCTTTGCTAGCGCTGCATTAGTGAGGGCAGCCAGGTAGCCATTTGCGGCCAGATCCATAGCGCTGCCATCAGCGATAACTGAATGAGTATAAAGGGTACTACCCCGCGGTAGATAGCCCCGGTGGGTACCGACTCCGGAGCCACCCCGCGCAGGTAAAACAGGGCAAAACCAAACGGTGGCGTGAGGAATGAAGTTTGCAGGTTGAGGGCAATCATAATGCCCAGCCAAACCGGATCCAGGCCCATGGCTAGCAGGATGGGGCCCACGATGGGGACAACCACGAAGGTAATTTCGATGAAGTCGAGGATGAATCCCAACAGGAAAATCACCAACATCACCACCAGCGTTGCCCCCATGACACCACCGGGCATTGCCACAAAGAAGCTGTGGATCAGTTCTTCTCCGCCAAAGCCACGAAAGACCAGCGAAAATATTGCCGCACCAATCAGGATCATAAATACCATGCAGGTGACTTCCATGGTGCTTATTACCGCTTCGCGCAATCGCTGCACGCTCATTTGACCCCTGATCAGTGCTAACAACAAAGCGCCTGCAGCACCAAAGCCCGCCGCTTCTGTTGGCGTGGCTGCCCCCAGCAATATGGAACCCAATACCGAAGCAATAAGCAGTAATGGAGGCACTAAGCCGCGGACGATATCGCCGACAGACACCTCTCCCTGTTCTGCCGGGGGTGCTGCTTCGGGGTTGAGTTTGGCATAGACCACAAGGTAGAGAATATATAGCGCAACCAGCGCCAGGCCTGGAATTAGTGCCCCCATGAACAAGTCGCCTACAGAAACCGTTTTTGGCGAGAACACATTCATTTTTAACTGCGCTTGCTGATAGGCATTGGCGAGAATGTCTCCCAGCAGCACCAGGGCAATGGATGGGGGAATAATTTGTCCCAGCGTTCCAGTGGCACATATCGTGCCCGTGGCAAGAGAGGGGCTGTAGCCCGCGCGGAGCATGCTGGGCAGTGATAACAAGCCCATTGTGACGACAGTGGCGCCAACAATCCCGGTACTGGCAGCAAGAAACATACCCACCACAACGACCGATATACCCAGGCCGCCTCTCATGGCCCCGAACAACTTGGACATGCTGTCGAGCAGCTCTTCGGCGATGCGGGATTTTTCCAGAATCGTTCCCATAAGAATGAAGAGGGGTACGGCGATTAAGGTGGTGTTGTTAATAGTGCCAAAGACACGGCCTGGAAATGCCGCTAAAAAGCTAGCGTCAAAAACACCGCTGAGAATGCCCCCTACAGCGAAGACCAGGGCAGTGCCTGCCAAAGTGAAGGCCACAGGGTAACCCAGCATTAATAGCAGGCAGACACCCAGGAATAGGTAGAGGGAAAGATATTCCATAGTCAGGTATTGCCCTCGACCAGCTCTAAGGTGCTGCGCAGGGTTTCTGCCAGGGCCTGGAGTAGCAGATTAATGCCCATCAGGGGTATCAGTGCCTTTAATAAATATACGGCAGCGATGCCGCCCAGCTCAGAGGAGGTTTCTCGCATGGCCCACGATTCATTGACGAAGTTCCAGCTAACACCGACGATAAACAGGCAAAGCGGAATCAGGAAAACTACGCCACCCAGCGCGTTTATCCATGATTTGCCCCTGGCGGAGAACTGACGATAGAAAATATCGACTCGAACATGGGCGCCGTGCTTGAGCGCGTAGGCGGTACCCAACATGAATAGCGTTGCGTGCATGTAGGTAACCAGCTCCTGGGAAAAAATGGAGCCGGTATTGAATCCATAGCGCATTATTACGATCGCGGTGATCAGTAATGCCATGGCCAGCGCCAACCAGGCCAGCACGCGGCCGGAGCGATCTGTGAATGCGTCTATGGTTTGCACCAGCTTGTGCACAAACGACATGATAATCAGGTCTTTTTTATTAGTCGGTGTGCAGAGTATCATAGCCTCTTTGGGAATGGGGACACCCCATAGCCCAGCGACTCAAGACAGGCGAAATGCTATGCTGACTGTGATTTCTCCAGCTAAAACGCTGGATTTTGATACACCACCTACAACCCGCAAAACGACCCAGCCTTTATTTCTGGAGCGTGCCGGTGAGCTGGTGGCCGACGCCCGGGAAATGAGCCCGGACGATATACGCGGGCTGATGGGCGTGAGCGAAAATATTGCTGAACTAAACCACGCCAGATTTATGAATTGGTCAGCGCCATTCAGTCTCGATAATGCCAAGCAGTCGATCCTGGCATTTAAGGGAGATGTTTACACGGGCCTGGAAGCAGAAACATTGAATATGGCTCAGTTGGGCTTTGCCCAAAAGCACCTGAGTATCCTGTCAGGGCTTTATGGCCTGCTGCGACCCCTGGATCTGATGCAGCCCTATCGATTGGAAATGGGCCTGAAGTTTGCCAACCGCGGCGGCAAGAACCTCTATGAGTATTGGGGCGATGACATATCCCATGCGGTCAACAAGCAGTTGAAAAAGTCGGGCTCTGCAGTGCTGGTCAACCTGGCGTCCAATGAATACTTCAAGTCAGTGAAAGCAAAACAGTTAGAAGGTGAGATTATTACGCCTGTGTTCAAGGACCTGAAGAATGGTAAATATAAAATCATCAGCTTTTATGCCAAGAAAGCCCGGGGACAGATGGCTCGCTTCATTATCGATAAGGAATTAAACGAGCCAGACGGAATAAAGAAATTCCGAGTCGACGGCTATCGGTTTAATAAGGCTGAATCCACCGCCAGGGATTGGGTGTTTACCCGCGACGAGGCACCCGGCGGCAAGTAGACCGCTGATGTGTTCACTGCCGTATTCCCAGGCCTGCGAGAATAACAAGGGGCCTATTCTCGACGTTCTTTCGCGAGTTTTTGTCTCTTGCAGGGACGTGCTGGAACTGGCCTCGGGCACGGGTCAGCACGCCACCTGGTTCAGCGCCCAGATGCCGTTTCTGCAATGGCAGCCTACAGAAATGGCGCAGCACATTGAAATCCTGAAACCCCGCTGCTCGCAATACTCGGGCGCTAATCTTCTTCCACCTAAAGCGTTGGATGTCAGCGACAGGCCCTGGCCTGTGGAGGCAATCCCCGACGCACTGTTCAGCGCCAATAGTTTGCATATCATGCCCTGGAGCTCGGTAGAGGCCTTGTTTGGGGAGCTGGGTGACCGGGCTCGTGCCAACACCTTGTTGGTCATCTACGGACCGTTCAATTATGGCGGGCAATACACTTCTCCAAGCAATGCCCAGTTTGACCAGCGACTGGCGCAGCAATCACCTGTCAGCGCGATTCGGGATTTTGAAAAGGTGGACGCACTGGCCAGCAATGCCGGCTTTGAATTGAGAGAGGATATTGAGATGCCGGCCAACAATCGCCTGCTGGTTTGGCGCAAAGACTGATCGCCGGCTACTGTTTGAAAGGTAATAGTGTGGAAGCGTCCTTGAGATAGGCTTCATTGTGCGGCTTTTCCCTGCGAGTGAAGTCCCCTACTGCAGCAGACAGTTTGGAGTCTGCGATCCAGTGATTTGAAAACGTTGCGACAGGACGAAACCCGCGTTGAATTTTGTGTTCGCCCTGAGCGCCCGGATCGAACCGCTTTATGCCGTGCTCGATACAAAATTCAATGCCCTGGTAATAGCACGCCTCGAAGTGCAAACAGTCAAATTCCTGTTCACACCCCCAGTAACGGCCGTAAAGCGTGTCAGCCGAGCGGAAATAGAGAGCGCCAGCGACCGGCTCACCGTCCTTTTGCGCCAATACCATGATTACCTGGTCGCCCATGGCTGCAGCCACTTGGGTGAAGAACTCCCGGGTCAGGTAACCGCCGTGACCACTGCGTTTCGCATAAGTGTATTGATAGAAGTGATGAAAGCGTTCCCAGTTTTGCTCGCCAATGTCATCGCCGACCAGTGTTATCAGTTGTAGACCTTGTTCCTGTACTCTCCTGCGCTCGCGCTTAAGCGATTTCCGCTTACGACTGCTGAACTCTGCGAGGAAATCATCGAATGTCTCGTAGCCGTTATTGAACCAATGAAACTGGGTCGCTCGCCTTTGATGTATCCCGAGCTCCAGCAAATCCTCAGACACAGCTTCCCGTGGAAATAGCAGGTGCCAGCTGGATAACTCCTGCTGCCGGGAGAACTGTTCCAGAGCGCGAATGCTGATGGACCATGCTTCTTCAGAACTGAGTTCTGGCAAATGGCAAAGCCTGGGGCCGGTGGCTGGCGTGAAGGGTATTGCACTGACCAACTTCGGATAGTAGCGCAGGCCGTTTTGCTCCCATGCCTGTGACCAGGACCAGTCGAATACGTACTCTCCGTAGGAATGGGACTTGAGATAAAGGGGCATGGCGGCAACGGCGCGCTGGTCATCCCGCAGAAGCATATGGCAGGGTTGCCAGCCGTTCTCTGCGGTAGTGCAGCCAGACTCTTCCATGCCGAGCAAAAACTGGTGGCGCAGAAACGGATAGTCGATGCCACACAGCCGCTCCCATTCATCTGGGTCGACTTGAGACATGCTGGTAATAAATTCAGCGTTTAATGGCACCGCGGTTCCGGGGTTAGAGGGCGAAGTTAAGGACCAGACCTGCAAAAATGACAGCGCCCACCCAGTTGTTGTGCAGGAAGGCCTTGAAGCAGG
>Ga0209659_1002244_pt1 | contig 10663 bp, 10 predicted proteins | sample SaaInlLV_10m_DNA_FD_184658 | JGI IMG/M metagenome (GOLD analysis project Ga0209659, IMG submission 184658) | Marine microbial communities from expanding oxygen minimum zones in the Saanich Inlet - SI072_LV_10m_DNA (SPAdes) (version 2) | ecosystem: Environmental > Aquatic > Marine > Intertidal... | reverse complement strand
CACGGATCCCTTCGCGTGTGTTGAAGACGCCAAGGCCGCCATGCGATGGGCCCGTAAAAATGCCGCAAAATGGGGAATCGATCCCCAACGCCTCGCCGCGGGAGGCGGCTCAGCGGGCGGACATTTGGCGGCCGCGACGGCGTTCCTTCCGGGGTTAAACGAGGCAGGTGCCAAACTCGACGACTCATGTGTTCCTGATGCGCTCATTCTCTATAATCCGGTCATGGATAACGGCCCCACGGGCTACGGTTACGAACGCATTGGTGAGCGGTTCCGCGAGTTCTCGCCGCTGCACAATATTGGTCCGCAAATTCCACCTCCCACCATCACCTTTCTGGGGACCCATGACGACCTGATTCCTGTGGAATCAATGCGCACATTCGCCAATGCGATTCGTCGCGAAGGCGGACGCTGTGATTTTCATCTCTACGAAAATGCACCTCACGGGTTTTTCAACAAACGCGATTGGGGTAATCTGCGTTACTACGAAGTGGTCCGCGCCACGGATCGTTTTCTCGGCTCGCTGGGTTGGCTGGAAGGTGAACCCACCCTAGCCCTACCCGAAGTGGCTCGGACCGTAGCTCCGCCGAAGGAATAGGGATCCGCATTCGTCGCTCTCAAGCGATATGAGGACACTTTTGCTATCTGCCCTGCTCACGGTTTCGAGTGGCGCGGCAACCCCCGCCGCGAAAATATTTCAGAGCGGGGAAGCTCCGGTGCCGTTGGTCGAGCTGTTCACCAGCGAAGGTTGTTCGAGCTGCCCACCCGCCGAGCGATGGATGGGCGAACTGCGCTTCGATGATAAACTGTGGCGGGACTTCGTGCCGGTGGCTTGGCATGTGAATTACTGGGACCGACTGGGGTGGCCCGACAAGTTTGCCGATAGGGCTTATACGGACCGCCAATATGCGTATGCGCAGAAGTGGAAATCACGTTCGGTTTATACGCCCGGTTTAGTGAGAGGGGGCGAGGAGTGGCGCATCCGCGACGGTGGGTTGGACGAAACCGGATTTGCTCAGGGAGGCGCCCTGAAAGTTTCCGTAGCGGGGGAAAATGTAAGCGTAAATTTTGACGCGCCTGAACTGGGCTCGAAGGACCTGCAGGTCAATGTCGCTCGCCTGGGTGGCGGCATTGCAAGCAATGTGCACTCCGGGGAAAACCGTGGCAAAAAACTGGAGCACGAATTCCTCGTGATGGGCTGGATCCAGCAACCGCTTCGGGCCGGGAAAGCGTTCCTGCATTTACCCGAATTTGATTCGACCGTGAAGGCACCGCGTCAAGCGATCGCTGTATGGATCAGCCGCGCCAATGACCCCACGCCGATCCAAGCTACCGGGGGATGGCTAAACTAGAAGTTCCGCGTCGAGGTTTACGCCCGGTAGATGTCCTCCCAGCCGGCGCGGGCGGGTGGGGCGGTGAGCAGGTCGTTGGCCAACGGATGATTGATAAAGCGTTTGGTTGTGCGGTCGAAGTGGAAGGTGCCGCCGAGTCGTTGCGCGATGATTCCGAGAATGAACACTTGGGAAAGCGGTCCGGAAATCGCGAAGGGTGAACGTGCGGTTTCTTTGCCGAGACAAGCCAAGGCGAAGTTCTTAAAGTGGTCGGAGTTTTTCTGGCTAAATTTCGGCAACGTCGGCGCCATGGCCCGCATCCGATCAGCTGGAATAACCCGTAGGGTCGCACTGTGGGTGCCGCCGCGAAATACGGTGTCTTCGCCGTAGATGTATTTGCCGTTGCGTTGCATCTTAAAGTCCGGCGACTCCTCACTGGGAACAGGAGGCAGGTTGTCTACACCGTCATACCAGGTGATGACACATGGCGGTTCGGCTCCGCGCGCGGGGAAGCTGAATCGAATGGTCGAAGCCTGCGGGAAAATGAAATCATTGGGACCGTCGCGTTTCACCGCTTCGATCTTGGAAGGCAGGCCGAGCTCGAGGAACCGGTGGCACGTATCCAAAATATGGGGAGCCCAGTCGCCGAACGCGCCGCTGCCATAGGAGAACCAACTGCGCCAGTTGCCTGGATGCAGTCGCTCGCTAAAGGGGTGCATGGGCCGGCCCACATGCCAGACGTCCCAGTCCATGCCAGGCGGGATGGGCGTGCCTTTATCGAAGCCGGGCACCTCCCAACCATGCCACCGGCGCGGTGAATTCATGTGGGCATCGATGCGCGTGATATTCTTGATCACGCCTGCTTCCTTCCAGGCTTTGAACTGGAAGTAGTTGGCGCCGGAATGGCCTTGGTTTCCCATCTGCGTCACGACGCCAGTGCGGGCGGCTTCGGCGATGAGGAGCTCCACTTCTTGGAAGGTGTGGGCGAGCGGTTTTTCGACGTAAACGTGTTTGCCTGCCCGCATGCAGGCCATCGCGACGGGGAAGTGGGCGAAGTCGGGAGTGGCGATTGCGACGGCATCGATTTCGTTGGCGTGGCGGTCCAACATGTCGCGAAAGTCATGATAGATGGGGATGTCTCCCAGGAGGGCCCTCGAATCGGCGCAATGTTTGTTCTCCGGATCGACCTCCGCGGCGCAGACCCAGTCGACGAGTTCAGAATCGATCAACGAGTTGATGACGTTTTTGCCCCGTCCGCCGATTCCCACCACGGCCATCCGGACTTTCTGTCCGCCGGTCGATGCCTTGAACCCGAGGAGATCGACGTCAGCAGATCCGGAGATTTTAGTCTGACATCCGGTCATCAGCAGCGACGAGGCGAGGGCGCCTTGCCGCAGAAAATCTCGACGGGTGGATTGAGTGGAGTTCGGAGGGGTAGAATTCACGCTGCGATCTAAACGCTCCTGGTGCGTGCGGACAAGCACCGGATGGTAATTCTTTATGCCGCGGTGAGCTTCGGTCGGGCCATCAAAAAGGCGGCTATGTGAGAAGCCTGATGGAAAGTGCCCTCGGCGATAGCTCGGTCGATTTCGGCGACCGAAAGTAGGTGAAGTTCCAGTTCTTCATTGGAGTCGAAAGCGGTGGGGGCATTGAGTTCCACGTCTTGACCGAGAAAACAATGAAAGCGATTGGTTTGGCGGGCAGGATTTGGATAGAATGTGGCTGCCTCGGACCATTCACCGCCCGTCGCACCGCACTCTTCTTGAAGTTCTCGGCGCGCCCCCGTCAGCGGTTCTTCGTCTTCATCTAAAATACCGCCGGGGAACTCGAACCCGAAAATGCCGGCGGCGTGGCGATATTGGCGCACGAGCACGATCCGCCCATCGGCCAGCACGGGAATTGCGTGCACGAAGTCGCGCGATTCCATGACGTAGTAAGGTTCGATGACGAGGCCGTCCTCGCGTTGGCACGTGTCGGCTCGCAGGTTAATCCATTCATCGTCAACCAGCCGCTTCGACTTCAGCGTTTTCCAAGGGTGTAGCACCCCTGATTGCGTTCACAGATCCGCCGCGTTGTCGACTGACTCTTCCGCCCAATGCCTGGCCACGACCTCACGCATGTGGGGCGCGCTGACCTTAAACGTTTCGCGCCGCACGGGGCCGGCGAACCACTTCCACAGGAACGTGCCGATCAGGTCGTCCTCCTCCTTTACGGCGGATAGTGCGCGATCCAGTAGCATCGCCTGCAGCGCCTCGCCACCTTCGCGACGATCGCCGTCTTCCCAAGGTTCACGGGCGGCATTCATGCCGACGTCGTAGCCGAGTTCCATGAAGACGATGCGTTTATTTTGGCTGCGGGCGTAGGCGAGAGCTTCGCCGCGCACGCGTTGCCACGTGCGGTCGAGCTCGGCGGGCGCGGGAGTGCGTTGGTGGTTCACCATCGGGAAATAGGCAGAGAGCGAAATGACGTCCAACGCATCCCAGAAAGGCACCTTTTGGTAGTCGGGCCAGTTGGCGGCGTAAGTCAGCGGGGCGTCAGTTTCTTCGCGCACGGCGGCAATAATGTCCCGCCAACGGCGTTCATTGCCTTCGAGGGTCTGGTCGAGTTCAGAGCCGACCGTAAAACCGTCGGCATCGCGACAAAGGCGAGCCAGACGGGTAATCCACACTTTGTAGTCCTGAAAAAATCGATTCCATTTCGCCTTGGAGTCGAAGGTGATCTCGCCTCGCCAGCCCCAGCCGGCCCGCCATGGCGCCACATGAGGCGTGATACAAATTTTCAGACCCAATTTGTGTGCTTCCTCGATGGGACGCTTTAACCAGATTGGCGCCTCGTCGGGATCTTCAGGCATGCGGCGCATCCGGATTTCGCCGTCACGTGTCACCGCCCCATACGGATGAATCTGCACCCAATTGGCCCCAAGTGCCTTCACCTCACGCATGGCTTCGACCATTTCGTCCGTGCCCCATTCTTGCCCCCAAGTTTGACAGGAGATCACAATGCCCCGGACGGGTTCGTCTTCAGGTGGTTCGAGCGTGATCTCGTTCCCGAGAGCCGGGCTGACCGCGAAGACACCCAACAACCGTAGATGACGAAGGGAAACAAAGCGGGGGGGGTTCATGTCAGGTCTTCTTAGGGTAAAGCAGCGATGCCACCACGGACACGGCCAACACGAGGCCGATCACTCCTAGAGAGACGCCGACCGCGATATGAAAGTAACCGGAAATAAGCATCTTGATCCCAATAAACACCAAAATCAACGCGAGACCTACGTTCAGGAATCGGAACAAATCCATCACGCCACTGAGAGCGAAGTAGAGTGAACGCAGTCCAAGGATCGCGAAGATATTGGACGTGAAGACAATGAACGGAACGTTGGTGATCCCTAGCACCGCCGGAATGGAATCGAGCGCGAACGCCACGTCAGTTGTTTCGATAACCAGCAATACCACGAAGAGTGGGGTTGCGTGTTTGATCCCATCGATGAGCACAAAAAACTTCCGGCCGTGATATTCGGTCGTCACCGGGTAGAAGCGTCGGAAAAGCCGCACCGCGAAATTCTTCTCCGGGTCTACATTGTCACCCTGCGGCATCGCGAGCTTGATACCTGTAAACACGAGGAACGCTCCGAAGAAATAGATGAGCCAGTGAAACCGCTCGAGCAGCGCAATGCCCGCGAGGATGAAAACGAAGCGCATCATCGCCGCGCCGATGATCCCCCAAACCAACACCCGGTGTTGATACTCCTTCGGCACCCGGAAGAAACTGAAGATCACGATAAATACGAAGACGTTGTCCACGCTCAGAGCGATCTCGACCAGGTAGCCTGCGGTCCATTTCAACCCCAGATCCGGTCCCAGCCACCACCACACGATGGCGTTAAAGCTCATCGCGAGAGAGAACCACACGCCACACCAAGCCAGCGCTTCCTTAAGGCTGATCACATGAGACTTGCGGTGAAAGACCCCCAAATCGACCGCCAGCATCGCTACAATGAACAGCATGAAGGCTCCCCAGGCCCAGAGCGGTAAAGATTCCATAGTCGGGCGCAGGATGCTCCGAGGGGAACCTTGGGCGCAAGCTACGAGTCATTATTGAAACATTCCCGTCACTTGACCCCTTCCCGTGCGTCATAGACAGTGAATCCCTCGCCTCATCTTCATGAAAATTCCGTTTCGCTACTTCTGGTCCTTCCTGCTCACGTTTACCGCGAGTGGTGCCTTGAGCGCGCAAACACCCCGTTCGCCCTTTATGCCCGCACCTTTAGAGCAGGCCGAAGACGTCGTTGAAGTCGTGGAAGACGCCGAGCTGCAATTTTGCGGTGTGTTCGGTGACGGTGACAATAAGCGGTTCCTAATCTACAACGTGACCACCAACCGGTCGTCATGGCTGCGGCTTAATCAAGAAGGTCCGGGTGAGGTCTCCGTCGAAGCGTTTGATCGGGACCAAGGCACGGTCAATATTCGCCATGGCGGACGTGTGCTTACTCTCGGCATGCAATCGGCAACAATTTCCGGTTCCCGAGCGGGCGGCTCCGCCCCCGTCCGATTACAGAACAATTCCCAGGACTTGGTCAGCACTGTGAAGGTAAATCCTACCCCCACGGATGAACGTCGTCGGTTGGAAGCAGTCGCCGCAGAAGTGCGCCGCCGAAGAGCTGCCCGCCAAGCCGCGGCGGCCAAGGCACCCGGAGCAGCGGACGCTCGCTGAGCACTTAAATTAGCCACCGTATTGTGTAACTGAATACATCGATTGGGAGAAGTCGGAACGGGGCGGTTCTATAATCCATTGGGTTGGCAAGGGTTTTTCGAAAAAAATACCCAAATTTACCTCTGAAAAACGTATTGCTTTCGTTTTCCCGAGGTCTACACCCAGACTCCGTTATGGCTAAACGCAAACCCAACGCAGCATTCATGAAACCGGTTACTCCTGACGCAGCCCTCGCGGCGGTTGTTGGGGCAAAACCGCTCCCCCGCACAGAGCTCACCAAGCAGCTCTGGGTCTACATCAAGGCTAACAACCTTCAGGATCCCAAAAAGAAGACTCAGATCAACGCAGACGCGAAGCTCCAGGCGGTATTCGATGGTAAGAAGTCGGTCAGCATGTTCGAGATGACCAAACTGGTCTCTGGACACGTTACCAAATAACCCCACCTAAGAATTTAAACCTCAACGCCGTCCTGTTTTGCAGGGCGGCGTTTTTTTGACTCTGAATACCGATAATTAAAGGTATTAGTATCTGATAATCAATAGTTAGTAAAACTTAGCGAATTGATCGAGATCACCCCTTCAAGGCGGCGTTAATCCCTTTCGTCGCTTGGCGCAGGACTTCGAGGCGGGCGAATCGTTTGTTGTTGGCGGGGATGAGATGCCACGGCGCGAATGCGTTGTCGGTGAGTGCCAGCATATCGCCTACGGCGGTTTCGTAAGCCGACCATTGCCGCCGATTCCGCCAATCCTCGTCGTTGATTTTGTGCTGCTTGTAGGGCGTTTGTTCGCGCGAACGGAAGCGGGTGAGCTGCTCTTCTTTGGAAATCTGCAGCCAATATTTCACCACGATCGTGCCATGGTCGGCGAGTTGCTCCTCGAAGTCATTGATCTCGGCGAAGGCTCTTTTCCACTCTCGCGGATGACAAAATCCTTCAATTCTTTCGACTAAAACACGGCCATACCAGGAGCGATCGAAGATCGCGACGCGTCCATCGCGGGGTAATTGGCGCCAAAATCTCCACAAATAGTGATGGGCTTTTTCCTCATCATTGGGCTTCGCCACCGGAATAACTTGGTAGTCGCGTGCATCCATCGCGCTGGTCAGACGGCGAATGGCTCCGCCCTTTCCCGCCGCGTCCTGACCTTCGAACACGAAGACGATCGAGCGCTTGGCGGCGGCCGCTTTGCGCACTGCCTTGTTCAAGCGGCCCAACCATTTTTCGCGCTTCTCCTCATAGGTTTTCGAATTGAGATGCTGCTCTAGCGGAAGCTCCAGCAGCCGTTGACGACCCTCCGGACGCATCGCGATGATGCGCTTGGGTTTGGCGGGCGAGGCTTGGCGGGACCGCGTGATGCGTTGGTGGTGGGCGCGAAAGCGGCGGACGATGGTTTGAGTGAAGGCGAGGTTGCGCGGTTTGGCGTCGGCGGACTCAACCACGTCCCAATGCGCTCCGGGTCGGTCGGTTTCCGCGAGAATATGGTCCGCCGTCAGGGCCCAGCGGTCATGCACGGCGTGGGCCTGTTTTTGCTCCTTGGTCACGCGCCATGCTTTATCTGGGTCAGCCTCGAGAGCGGCGAAGCGTTCGCCTTGATCGGTTTTGCTGAGTTGGAACCAGATTTTGATGACCAGCGTATCGCTATCGACGAGCAGCCGTTCGAAATGCCGGATGCGCCGGAGCTCGTCACCCAGCTCGGTGAGGTCCTTCGGGTTGCGCACCTCTTCGCGCAGCGTGCGGGTATACCACGAGTCGACGAAGATGCCGATACGACCACTAGACGGGAGACTGCGCCAGTAACGCCACATCAGCGGACGTTCGCGTTCTTCGTCAGAGGGTTTGCCCACGGAAATGGTCTCCACGTTGCGGGGATCGATCCAGCCCATGAGCGTGTTGAGTGCCGCGCCGCGCCCGGCGCCTTCGACGCCGGCGAGAATGAGCACAACCTTGGTGCGGGACCCGAGCAGATCGATCTGGAGCTGCACCAACTCCTGGCGGAGTTCGGCGACTTTCGCTTCGTAGATCTTTTTGGGAGAAAGAGTGGTCGCACCCGATGCCTTCGCCATGGTCGCGCAGCTTGTTGGGGTGGCGGGGCGATTGTCCAGCTTACGAAGTTGATTGCGGGGAGTATTCCATTCGGGGTGGTGAGATCCGTATTGGTTTCCCCTCACTATGACTCGTTCGTCCAACCCTCAACACCGTCGCGCTGTCGGCATGCTATTGCTCGTCACGTTGTTCTGGGGCTTGAGCTTCCCGCTGATGAAAGGCGCCGGCCAATTGGCCGCCCGCCATGCGCCCGATGCCGGGACGTGGTTTTTTACGGGCATGATGCTGATGCCGCGCTACATCCTCGCTTCGCTGGTCTTGGCCGTCGTGTTGGGTCCGATGTTGCGGAGTATTACGCGATTGGAGCTGAAGCAGGGGCTGTTGATCGGCGCCTTCGCCAGTGGCGGTATGTTGTTCCAGGCGGATGGGCTGCAATTCACGGCGGCATCCACCTCGGCATTTCTTTCGCAGTTCTACGCGATCCTGATTCCGCTGTGGGTCGCTTGGCGCACGCGCCGCAATCCGGGGTGGGGCGTTTGGCTCTCCTGTGCGTTGGTCCTAACCGGGGTGGCGGTGCTGGGGCGATTTGACTGGGAAACCATGCGATTGGGGCGTGGTGAATCCGAGACGTTGGTGGCTTCCGTATTTTTTATGGGCCAGATCCTTATGCTGGAACGTGAAGAATTTGTGCCGAATCGAGTGGTGCCCATGACCTTGGTAATGTTCCTCGTGCAGGCCGTAATATTCACCGGACTGAGTGTGATCACCGCCCCGACTGCCCAGGCTTTGGTTGCGCCACTCGCCTCAGGTGCATGGTGGGGGTTCACGCTGGCGCTTACTATCCTGTGCACGTTGGGCGCGTTCCTGCTGATGAATCGCTGGCAAAAGGAAATAAGTTCGACCGAGGCAGGCCTGCTTTATTGCGCGGAACCGGTCTGGAGCTCAGGAGCGTCGCTGGTGTTGCCGGGCCTATTTTCGGTGTGGGTAGGGATCTCATATCCCAATGAGGCGCTCTCAACCCAACTATTGATCGGGGGCTCCTTGATCTTGGGGGCAAATGTGGTGCTGCAGTTGCGGCCGCCGCCGCCGCGTTTCAGCGCTTAAATTTTCCGACGTGCAAGAACCTCACGACTTGGTCGATGGGCTTCCGACGATATTGAATCCAAGTGTGCGAGTAGGACATCACGATGTGATCGGACATACCGTCGAGCTTGGTTTCGGCCACCCGTACCTTTCCGTCACCCGGACCACCAGTCCAGTAGGCTAAGAGGGGGTTGATGGGACTGTTTCCGGCAATGATCCCGAGTTCTGGACCGTCGGGCCAGGGACCGATCTGGCGTGGGTAAGAATCGGGCGCGGTGGAGAGACGAACCCCGTTGACGCCGGTGCTGATTTTAAACGCCTTCCATGTCCCGATGCGATCGACCAGTGATGATCCTTGGTTCGGTGGCGCAAACATAACTACGCGTTTCAGATTGGACGGGATCACGGACTGCGATTTTAACCAACCGCGCAGCACAATTCCGCCCATCGAATGTGTCACAAAGTTCAGCGGAGCATCGGCAGCCGAGAGGCCGATACCGTGGGCTTTTAGCTGTTCGGGCAACCAGGTGTTCACCAATTTTTCCAACGGAATTTTACGCGACTCGTAGCTCAGATTTACCACGCGGTAGTCCTCGGCCTCGAGGGACGTCGCCACGCGCTTCATCGCCCATTTCCCTAAACCGAGCCCGTGCAAAACGACAACCACGGGTTTTGGTTCCGTCTCGGCGAGAGTGGAGTGTGGCGAGGTCGTCATCAGAACGGTAAGTATAAGTAATAGGCGTTTCATGGGGCGACAGTGCGACTGCTTTCTCGGATGCTGATTATCGAACGTGCCGTGATCGCGCTCAGCACGATAACGCCACCGATCAATGCCCAGGGGGTGGGCCGCTCGCCCATGAAAATCAGAACCCATACCGGATTGAGCAGGGGTTCGATCACGGGGACCAATACGGCCTGCATCGCGGTGACGTGTTTGATCGCGCGCGAGTAAACATGGTAGGACACGCCCAGTTGCACGCATCCGAGAATTGCCAGTGCGCCCCAACCCGACCCGGTAAGATGGCCACCGCTGACCATGGAGGGGAGTCCGATCACGAAGGCGAGTAGGTTGCCCAGTATGATCGACTCCACCGGCGAACCCTCCTTCTGCGCCCGCAGCGCAATGATCATGCCGGCAAAAAAGACTCCCGAAAGCACGCCGAAAGTATCGCCCAAAATATTTCCCGCCGAAAGACCGTCGGCGAGAAACAACCCCATGCCGGCGAGCGCGACGAAGATGGTAACCCAATCGATACGGCGTGCTTTCTCCGCCAAAAAGAGCGAGCCAAATAACGCGATCCAAACGGGCGCGCCGTATTGAAGCAGGATGGCATTGGCGGCAGTGGTCAGTTTGGTCGCCACACAAAAGCTTACCGTGCAACCTGCGTAGAAAAATGCCCCGAGCAGCTGGGGCCGAGACCATGTGAAATTCAGATTCCGATTGGTGATGATCAGGAAAATCGCGGCGAAGATACCGCGCCCGCCTGCTACCGCCAAC
>Ga0209659_1002242_pt1 | contig 10665 bp, 11 predicted proteins | sample SaaInlLV_10m_DNA_FD_184658 | JGI IMG/M metagenome (GOLD analysis project Ga0209659, IMG submission 184658) | Marine microbial communities from expanding oxygen minimum zones in the Saanich Inlet - SI072_LV_10m_DNA (SPAdes) (version 2) | ecosystem: Environmental > Aquatic > Marine > Intertidal... | reverse complement strand
GTGGTGTGGGATCTGTTTACGTATTGGTGAAGAAGTCTGCGGCCAGTAAAGAAACCAACCGCGAGACCTACGGCCAGAAGAGTGATTTTTAGCCGACTAAAGTGCGCTACACAGCCTTGTCTTGCCTTAAAAAAGTTGCATGCGCTGCGCCTAACCCTCGCCCTAACTTTTACAAAGATAAGCTTTAAAGTTCTGCGCGCCATAATAGGGTTTGCCGTCGGTAACAATTGCATTGGCATCTAGTTCCGCTGCCTTGTTGCGCGCCAAAACAATCAACTCCTCTTTGACATTGCCAGTATTGCGATTGAAGACGATCTTATCTTTCGTTTGGCTAGAAACCTCACCGACCAATTTACAGTTGACCACTTCGTTTGCGGTGGCTTGGCGCACTTGACTGCCCGCGTCGGTGAGATTGACAAAGGCGCAACCTCCCAACGTTGCCAGAGACAGCGTTAAAAGTGTTGTCAGAGAGAGAGTGGCGTTATTTTTTTTCATGTTTGCTCCTGTTTGAGTGGGCCAATGGCCGTTAATGCAGATAGTAATATAGATGTTGTGGGTTGTTGGCTGAGTTAAACAAAGGCCCTGTTCGCCGCAGGATACGCCCAGAGCCAGAACGAGAACTAGGCCTAAATGCGGCCCCGATCCAATTCCAAAATGCCTCGTCCAATATTCAGTTTAAGCACGTCAGTTGCGCCCTCTGCCAAACGCCATCCCCTTACTCGGCGATACAAAATTGCCAGTGGATGATCTTCAACCAGAGCTGTGCCGCCGACCAATTGAATAGCGCGGTCAACCATTACTCCAACGGCCTCTGTGGCGAAGACTTTGGTGGCCATGGCTTCATTGACAATATTTTCGCCTTGGTCGGCCAGTCGTGCCGTGCGGTAAAGCATGCTGCGTGCCGCAAAGGCTTGTATGCGCAATTCCGAGTAATGCCAGCGCACAACCTCTTTGTCGCCGCGAGCGCTGCCGCTTTTATCCGCGCTCTTCAGATGTTGGTTGAGCAAGTCTAATACCCAAATCATATAGCCGCAGGCTTGGGCTGCGAAAAGTAAGCGGATGTCGCCAATTTGACGCATGGCTTTGGGCAACCCTTCACCAGGCTCGCCAATGATTTGATTAGTTGGTACGGCCACATTGGTGAAGCTGAAGGCCGCATGGTGAGAGCCGTCTAGTGAAACGAATTTTTTTTCAATTTTTACGCCGGGCAAATGGGTGTCGATGACGATCATCGACGGGCCTCTGCCTTCTACTCTGACTAAGGCATTAATGAAATCCGCGTCGGCGCCGCCTGTGACATAGGACTTTTGCCCGGTAATAACAACCTTGTCGCCCTCTATCACGCCTCGCGTTGGCGCGGCGTCATCGGGTTCGGTGAAACCAAAGCTGCTGCGTTTTTCACCTGCGATAAGCGGGCCTAAATGCGAGCTGGCCAGAGGCTCTTGAACGCCGCCAAGGACGCCGGGGCTTGGGCCGAAGACGCTGTCCATAAACGGTGGGTTGGCGGCAGCTAAGGTTTCTCTAGCAACACATAAGGCCAGTTGTCCTGCGGCGCTGCCACCAAAAGCCGTGGGTTGAGTCATGGCAAATAGACCAGCCGCTTTGGCTGCGGCTCTGACCTGGTCCCGAGCGTCAGGCGCTGGCTGCCCTGCGTGAATCAGCAAATGCTGTGTTGCAAATTCGGCGCAGTCGTCGCGCAGTTGTATTAGTTCTGGGGATAGCATTTCAGGCATAGCAGTGGCTCAAAGGTTTGGGGCAATAGTGAATACGATAATAATCAGCATGGTAATGAACATGCCAGCGAAGGTGTAAAGGAGGAGTGATTCTCGCTGCGCATATTGGTGAATAAGCGCCTCCACCTCTTCGGGATCGCGAGTTGCAGCGCTGGAGGTCACTCTATAGCGGGTGACGTCACCTTTGCGGGTGGGTATTTTAACGAAGAGTTCGGGCGTTGCGTCTAACCGGCGCGCAACCTCAGCAAAGCTCACGCCGGTTTTTTTGGCGATTTGTGTGGGGTGTAGGGCGACACTGCCGGCTTCTAAAAAGCAGTAGTACATATCTAGAATGATATTGATTTTGCCGCGGAATCTGAATTGAAAGGGAACAATGCCAAACATAACAGTCGGCCTCTCTGGGAGTAGAATATGTGAGGAGTATACCTTAGCTAAGATCTGGGCTGGATCAAATACCTCACAGTTCGAGCTGGCGGCTGTCCGGCTCTTGCTCGGGCAATCGGGCACTCAGTCCTTGTGGCCCACGACCATTGCGCGCATGGGCCGAGGATGGCCCTCTACGGTAAGGGTTGCGTCATTGGCATCTAAGGAATGTTCCAGCGATTCAAAATGCATCCATGGCGTGCTGCGCTGCTCCTCCAAGGTGGTCGTAGATACATCAATGATATGAAGATCGCTGAATCCAGCCTTAGTCATCCAACTGCACAGGTCATTTACTGTTGGCACGCACCAAACATTGCGCATGCGGGCGTAGCGGTCATCTGGGTATAAGCTGTCGGGGCCGTCTACTACCAGAGTTTCAATAATGCCTTGGCCGCCACTGGGCGCGGTCAGGTTAAAGACTTTGTCGACATGCTCCTGTGGATCGCGGCGGTGATATAAAACCCCCATGCTGAAAACGCGATCAAAGGGTGTACTGTCGGGTATTTCTTCTACCTTTAAGGGCAGTACCCAATTGCGCGGATCTTGGAAGTACTTCTGGATGGCTTGGTGTTGCATGCAAAATAGCAGAGTAGGGTCGATGCCTATGACTTCACTGGCACCCGCGCCCAGCATACGCCAGCCGAAATAGCCGTTACCGCAGCCGATATCTAATACGCGCTGACCCTTGAAGCTGCCAAGAGTTTTGCTCAGACGCCGCCATTTCCAATCTGAGCGCCATTCGGTGTCGATAAAAATATCATCTATTTGAAAAGGGCCTTTGCGCCATGGGTGCAGGTGCATAAGTTGCTCGTGGAGTAGGCGGGTTGCGTCTGCATTCAGATTGAGCTTGCAGCTCACAGCATCTGTTTGCAGTTGGACGCTGGTCTCATTAGGCGCCACCGGAAGCCCATGGATGGCCTCCACCCAACGCGGAAAGTCGCCATGATTTTCTCGGCGAAAACGCTCGCTCAGATGGTGTTTTGGCCATTCAGGTAAGTTTTCCGGCCAATCTAAAAGTTCTATCGGTGCGCTCAAGAGGTGGGCAACTTTTTGTAGACCAAGAAGGACGCCCAGTTAAGGCAGCGAAACCATTGTTTGCTCATAGCAAAACCGGCCTCCTGAAAGCGCTGGTGCTGAATTTCTTCGGTATCGACTTTCATCACGTTTTCTAACGCCTGACGTTTTTGGCTCACCTCTATTTCGCTGTAGCCATTGGCTCGCTTCCAGTCGAGGTGAGTTTCATCAAAAATACTTTGTGTTGCCTCGTCAGCGTTGCGAACTTTTTCTGAAACAATGAGTAAGCCATCGGGGTGCATTTCTTTGCGCAGGCGGGTGAATAAAGCTAAACGTTCTTCTGGGGCAATGAACTGGGCAACGAAATTCAGCACCACCACTTTGGCGTCTTGTATTGATGTGTTGAGTAAATCAGCGCACTGGAATGTAGCCCTGGGATCGCTGATTTGTTTTTGCGCCTCTTCGATCATGGCAGATGAATTATCCACGCCAACTACGCGAACATTAACTGCTTGGTTCTGCTGTAAAATGGCGAGGGTAGACGCGCCAAGTGAGCAGCCCAGGTCATAGGCTGTGCCTTCGTCGCCAAGATGGCGTGCGGCAATTAAGCCGGTCATGGGGATAATGGTTTCATAGCCCGGTACTGATCGCCGGATCATATCCGGGAAGACGGCGACCACATCTTTGTTGAAAGCAAAGTCGACGATATGCTGTTTTTTATCTACATACACATTGTCATGCATGGTTGCTGGCCCCTTGGTTCTGGATGGTACGGATAACTGGTTGCTGCGGTGATCGCTAGGATAGGTTGCTTTAGCGCGCGGCCTTCAGTAATGAAGTCACCGCACAGTTCTGGGCGCATTTTTACATAAATAGCCGCCGCAATTCAGTGCTAAAAAGCATGTTTTGCTCAAAGCGTTTGTCGAAAGAGACCGCTATAGGAATCATTCTGCTCTCAGCGCCGCGGGAGCTGGCTCATTGCGTTCGGCGCGGACCGCTACTGTGGATTTTTGCCCAGTGGGGGTAGTGGGCAATCTAAGGTGGCGCCTATGCCTTTAATGAGGGCAAATTGATCATGTGTCAGCGTACCGTCAGCCAGCGCTGTGTGAATGCAGGCATTCATTAAACTGGCTTTAAGTTGAGGCTTAAGGTCGCGCAGTTTACCCAGCGCATTATTGAATGCCTCGTAGTCGAAGTATTCTACCGTCGTGAACGTTTTAGTCTTATTGGTTGGTAATAAATTCCAGCCCGCGTCAAAGGCGGAACTTTGTGCTTGAGGATCCGCAATGCCGGCAGCGGCGATAACACTGAGCAGTAAATGTAGTTCTGGGCTTAGGCGCTTCAGTGAGCTGATGTTGCCGCTGCTTCTGCTTGGCGCAACAAAGTGCCCGTACAGTTCTTTGGTCAAAATGCGGTGCAGGACCCATTCAAAAATGTCTACCTGTTGGTCTGCGACAATGAGTTGATTGGTGATGCCAGTAAAGCGTTCGTATTGCCTGGCGGACAGTTCTTTTAGGCTAGGAACAGCCATTTCTAGCAGCGTGAGTTTTTGTTCTTGATCGGCGTTCATGACCGCCGGTAGCAAGCGATGTACATGATTGGGTACGCCTGCTTCAGCGTTCGCATCCACATACTCTAATTGTTTCTGGGCAACATCTGCGTCCACTGCTATGAGCATGGCATAAACCAATCCGCGAGCTTCAAAGGTGTCGCGAGCAGCGGATAATAAACCAGCATCTGCATTATGAATGAGCACCTGGGCTTGGGCGAGGTTGGCGCTACCGATACTTTCTAACAGTTCAGATTGGCTTGCTGGCGCAGAGGTTGTTGTTGAACCACTGAAGCCTGAGGCAAGGGCCGAGCTTTGCGCGTTGCTAGATTGCCTTGTTTGGCTGCCTGTATCTTCAAACTTGCCGCTCCAGCTTGGGTCTAAGGCTTGAATGCGTTTCTCTAGCGGCGGGTGGGTGGACATTAAATTGGCAGCGAAAGGCTTAATGGCGCCAAAGAACATGTGACTACTTTGTTCAGCCTGAGTGTTTTCAATTGTTGAACCAACGCTGTGATCACCAATTTTTTTCAGTGCGTTGGCAATGCCCTTGTTCGAGCGAGTGAATTGTACAGCGGCAGCGTCTGCCAGAAATTCACGTTGGCGGCTAACGGCAGCTTTAATTATGTTGCCGAAAAAAGTGCCGCCATAACCGATGATTAATAAGCCGATACCAAGGGCAATTACGCCGCCACGGTCTTTGCTGCGACTAAACATTGAGCCTCTAAGAAAACCGCCGCCAATGATGCCCAAAAATAAAATACCGTGTAGCAGTGCCATGAGGCGCAGGTTTATACGCATGTCGCCATTCAAAATGTGACTGAATTCGTGCGCCACTACACCCTGCAATTCTTCACGGTTGAGTAGGTCGAGGGTGCCTTGATTAATACCGATAACGGCATCGTTCGGAGAAAATCCCGCGGCAAATGCATTGATGCTGTTTTCGCGTATGAGATAAACCGGTGGCACGCTGAGCCCAGCGGCAATGGCCATTTCTTCCACTACGTTAAGCAGCTGTCTTTCTTGAGGGTTGCGAGTATTTTGATGGATCAATATGCCGCCCAGAGATTCGGCCACCGCTTTACCACCACCGCGCAGGGTGAGGTATTTGAACAAACTGGCAACGGCCACTACACCGCCTACACCTAAGCTAATAAAAAGCCAAATTTGCGGTGGGGTTTGCGCAATAGTTTGGGCGAAATTGGTTTGAGGGTTTTCAAAACTCAGCATAACTGCGACGAGCAAGTTAGCCATTAAGAGAAGCGAAATTAGTGCGGCGACAAATAAGAATGTCAGTTGCCTAGTCTTACTCTTAGCTTGATCTTGGGCTTTGAAAAAATTCATAGATTATTAGCAACCATTACTCTGTTGTGCCCTGAAGTTCTGCCAGTTTCCGTCAGCCGCGGTCTGTTACTAAACTAAAAGGAAATTTTAGGCGCTGCCTGAATAGCTGCAGAGTCTTCAAATTCTAATAGCTGCGCGTCATTTGGATGGCCAAAGGTGGCAGCAACCATTACCGGTGGGAACGAACTACGATAGGTGTTGTATTCGGTGACTTGGTCATTGAACGCTTGTCGTGCAAAGGCAACTTTATTCTCAGTTGAGGTCAGTTCTTCAGTAAGCTGCATCATATTTTGATTGGCTTTGAGGTCAGGGTAGGCTTCCATAACCACATTCAGCCTGCTCATGGCGCTACCAAGTATGCCTTCGGCGCCAGCAAGTTCTTGGATGGCTGCGCCGTTACTGGGATCGCCCGCTGCGGCGGCTAAGCCTGCCGAGGCGTCATTTCGCGCATTGATCACTGCTTCTAAAGTCTCACGCTCATGTGCCATATAGGCTTTAGCGGTTTCCACCAGATTGGGGATAAGGTCGTAGCGTCTTTTCAGCTGAACTTCGATTTGGGAAAAACCGTTTTCTTGGCGGTTTTTCAGCGCAACAAGTTGGTTGTAGATGGCGACTAGCCAAAAAGCCAGTACCGCGACAACTACGAGCAATATAATCATTTCCATGACGGACAATCCTATTTGGCATGTATGGCGCTTATGATGAGGTTAGCTCGGGGAAATGCAACCGGCATTTAACTAAGAGGTCGATAAGCGCGTCGGCTGGTGGGCATTCCTTGACATTCCTTGACATTGCTCGGTCACCAGTTTGTATGCGTCCGTCGGGCGCGCGTAGCTCAACTAGACGCACGGTCTTACTCTTAGCTGCGTTGTGGTTTTTGGCAGCCGGTCTAATGCCATTTTGTCGAATACAGTTTTAAGATTCGGAGCGCAAAAAAAGGCAATACCTATGATAGATAATCTGATGGTGTATTACCCCCATATCAAATTCATTCACTTATTTTCGGTAATGATTTGGAGCATGAGCGCCGTGGGTGCTTATGTTTATTACTTTCGTACTACGCTATTCGCGGCTAAAAAAGATCCGCACAACATGGAGTTGCAGCGGCGGTTGATCTGGGCTTACGAGCAATTTGATAAAACCGTGGTGCTTGAACACATCGCATTTCCTGTGGTGCTCATTACCGGGTTGTTGATGTTTTTTATGGCGGGGTGGTCCATTGACAGTCAATGGTTATTGATCAAGCTAGTTATTGTGATCGGCTTTTTTATCCTCTGGAAATTTTGGATGTTTGGATATCTCATGTGCTGGGACCAAGAATTTCGAAACATCGCGAGAGTGATGTAGATGGTTGGAACCAAGGCAGGGCACTGCACTGGAAGTTTCTGAAAATTGTGTCTCCTTGGGTGGGCATTACAATACCGTTGGTGATTTTCCTTGCGGTGGTTAAGCCAGCTTTTTGGTAGGCGGTTTAACAAACGCCATGGCGCGACCTAATTGGTTCGGTCGCACTCACGTCAGGCCAATTTACTAATCAGGTAAACCCAACACGCGTTTGGCGATTACATTCAACTGTACCTCGCTGGTGCCGCCTTCAATGGAGTTGGCTTTAGACCTTAACCATTGCCTAGTGGTGCCTATTTCTTTGTTAGAAAAAGCATCGCCACTCCAGCCTACGGCTTGGGTTCCCATAATCTCCAACATGCGTTCATATTTGCGCTTGTTTTGTTCAGTGCCGTAGAACTTGAAGATAGACGCCAGATTGCCGTCGGCCTTACCCGCCTTAGCCTCTTCCCCTGCGCGGGCCATGGTCAGTTGAAATGCTTTGTCGTTGATTTCTTGTACAGCCACTTTTTCGCGAATCGCTGGGTCCGCGATGCGTCCAGCTTCTTCGCCAACATAAGCTTTTGCTATGTCATGTAGTTTGCTGGACGAACCGCCCAACGCGCTGTTGCCACCAATGCCTGAGATCATTTGGCGTTCGTGTTGTAGCAAGCGCTTGGCAATACCCCAACCTTTGTTTAACTCGCCGACTAACTGAGTCTTTGGTACGCGCACATCATCGAAGAAGGTTTGGCAGAATGGCGAAGCGCCGCTAATTAGCTGGATTGGCGACGTGCTCACGCCCTCACTGGCCATGTCGAATAATAAAAAGCTGATGCCTTCATGTTTTGATGCTTGCTGATCGGTACGTACCAAACAAAAAATCCAGTCCGCTTCATTGGCGTAGGAGGTCCAAATCTTTGCGCCATTGACTAAGTAATGGTCGCCTTGGTCTTCTGCCTTTGTTTGCAGACCCGCAAGGTCAGAGCCAAAGTTGGGTTCTGAGTAGCCTTGGCACCAGCGGATTTCGCCTCGAGCAATTTGCGGCAGGTAGTGTTTCTTTTGTTCTTCTGTGGCGAATTCAAGCAGTGCTGGCCCCAACATCCAGATACCAAAGCTCTGCAGTGGCGAGCGCGCTTTAATGCGGCCTAATTCTTGTTGCAGAACTTTGTCTTCGTCAGCGGTTAATCCACCGCCGCCATACGCTACTGGCCAACGTGGTACGGTCCAGCCTTTCTCAGCCATGCGCTCTAACCATATTTTACAATCTTCATTGGCCCATTGCTGGTTGCGCCCACCCCATACGGTTTCTTCCTCGGGCATTGGTGTGCGCATTGACGCCGGGCAATTGGCCTCTAGCCAGTTTCTTGTGTCAGTTCTGAAGGTAGATAAATCGCTCACCGTGAATTCCTCAAATTTGTTGTTCTTAGCTGCTGGTATTTAAGCAGAGGCTCCTATTGAAGCAAAGGCCTCCCAGCGTGAGAATAATCCTATTGGGGTCGCCTTCTTGCAAGACACTACTCTCAGACATGGCTTGACCCAAGTGCGCGGCAGCCTAATCTTTGTGGTTCTTTGCGGTATGATGGAGCTTGGAAAATACAATAAGGCTGCGCGATCATGGCAGAAAGTTCTGGGGAGCACTTTGACGGTGCAGCATTTCGTCAAACAATGGGTAATTTCTGTTCCGGCATAGTCATAGTCACAGCAAATTTTGAAGGCGCGCCAGTGGGCTTTGCGGCTCAGTCATTTGTGTCGCTTTCGCTAGCCCCGCCTCTTGTGGCTTTTTGTCCGGGCAAAACCTCATCCAGTTGGCCTAAGATCCGCGCCAGCGGTGGTTTTTGCATTAACATTCTGGCTGCAAACCAAGCGGATGTTTGCGCCACCATGGCGCAGCCTGGCACTGATAAATTTGCCACGGTTGAATGGCGTGACGGTTTGTTGGGTGCGCCCATACTGGCTGGTGTATTGGCCCATATTGAATGCGATTTAGACGCTGAACATGATGCCGGCGATCACACAATTGCCGTTGGCCGAGTGCGTCATTTTGAGTCTTCTCAAGGGCAAGCTCAGGGTCAACCGTTGCTTTATTTCCGTAGTCAGTACGGGGCCTTCTCTGAATTCGCTTAGGCTGTGGTTGCGAAAAGCGAGGCGGTAAAATAGAAGTCTTACCGCTTTGCGAGTATAGGGCGCTAACGCTTCTCTTTTTACGGCGCAAGCGCCTCTAGGCACTCCCAGTGTAGGTCGCCAAATACGCCATTTGGATTGACCGGCTGTATGCACACGTGGTCTGCGCCAGCGTCCATATGCTCGGCTATGCGTTCTTTGATGGCGTCTGCATCACCGTAGGCAAAGGTCGCGTCTATAAACTTGTCACTGAGGTTGTCTATATCGGCCTCGTTCAAACCCATGCGCAACCAGTTGTTACGGTAGTTGGGTAGCTTGTTGTAAATGGACGATACAGGTCGCGCTAGCTCTCGTGCCTTTGCAGTGTCTGTTTCCAAAATCACCTTTTGCTCTACGCACAACAGCGGCCCTTCACCCAAAATGTCTCTCGCCATCTTGGTGTGTACGGGGGACGTGAAGTAGGGGTGCGCACCGTCTGTATTGGTTTTTGCCAATTCGAGCATCTTTGGACCTAGGGCCGCGATGAGTGTTGGCGGTGTTTCAGCCGGGGGCAAGCCGTTATATGGCGCTGTGGCCATGCGCTCTAGATAGGTGCGCATGGTGGCTAGCGGTGGGCCGTACTCTAAGCCTCTAACACCTTCAACTAAGGGCTTGTGCGAAACGCCTATGGCTAAGGCGAAGCGACCACCGGATTGTTCTGCCAAAGTCTTTTGCGCGGCAACGGTAACGCCGGGTTCGCGGTTATAGATGTTCACAATGCCCGTAGCCAGGTTGAGCTTTTCGGTATTGGCCATTAACCATGAAGACAAGACTAAGGGATCTTTGCCCACTGTCTCAGGTAGCCATAATGTCCCATAGCCCAGTGCTTCCATGCGTTTTGCAGCGGTTGCGCCGTCTGCTGCTGACATTCCGTCTAAGAAATACCAGACGCCAAGTTTGCCTAAATCCATATCCTCTCTCTCCATTGATTGTGCGTTTGTGGTTGCTAATGTTGTGTTAATTTTACTGTGACTATCACTTTGCTGTTCGACTTATTTGTCTTTATCTATTTGTCGTTATCTACTTGCCTTTAAAGTGGCCGGGTCGCCGTTCACTGACAGCTCGAATGCCCTCGTAAGCATCTTCGGTGGCGCGCAGCCATTGTTGTTCGGCTAGTTC
>Ga0209659_1002234_pt1 | contig 10684 bp, 9 predicted proteins | sample SaaInlLV_10m_DNA_FD_184658 | JGI IMG/M metagenome (GOLD analysis project Ga0209659, IMG submission 184658) | Marine microbial communities from expanding oxygen minimum zones in the Saanich Inlet - SI072_LV_10m_DNA (SPAdes) (version 2) | ecosystem: Environmental > Aquatic > Marine > Intertidal... | reverse complement strand
TATTGACGTTTTTAATAGAAGTTATAAGAACTTTATCAGTATACGTCTTACCCTTCATAATACTGTTTCTGTGATTGCTAGTTGGCAAGTCATCTTGACCTAGTATAATTCTATACATATGCTTTATTAAATGCTTGCATTTAAACGAAGTTTTGTATATGTGATATTTTTGAGTTGTTCTGTTTCTTTTTCTCCAAACAACTATCCAACCTTCTTTTAACAAACGATTCCAGCGGCGGTTATCCCAACTATAGGAATAACTACCGGCTTCAAAATCTTTTTTTGTAAACATATCCATGCAATCTAAGTATATCAATAACTCTAGATCAGCATCATTAAGGTCGTTGTTCCTGCAAGCCCATTTACGTATTATACGATAATGTTTAAACAGATTCATATTCTTTATGTCATCTGCGTCTAGCCTTTTCATAAAACAACAACTACATCTTGCGCTTTAATAACGTGATATGTTTTTTTGTCTATTTCTATCTTATGCCCAGCGTGTCTGTCAAAGAAGATTTTATCACCTTCTTTCAATCCTTCAACTTGTTCACCAGCTGATAATACATTGGCTTCAGTGTAACGAATATCTTCACGTTGGTTTTCTGCAAGAAGTAAACCACCTTTTGTTTCGGTGGTTCCTTCTTTTATTTTTTCTATTATTAAGTTTCTACCTATCGCTTTCATCAATTCTTAAATTATTGATTACACAATCAGTTGATAATATAGTTGTCGCTACTGAAGCTGCGTTTTGAAGAGCGCTCTTGGTAACTAGTAGAGGATCAATAATGCCTGAGTTAATCATATTTACCATTTTTCCTGTAACCACGTTTAAACCTCTTCCTTTAGCTTTTGGTAATTCTACATCTGTTATGCCGGCATTTTCTAGTATTGTATTAAATGGTGCTTTAATTGCTTCTAAAAGCAGCTTTTCACCATCTGACTTTGGTACTATACTTTTTGCAGCGTTTAACAGAGCTATACCACCTCCAGGAACGATACCTTCTTTAATAGCAGCTTTTGTAGCGCAGATAGCATCTTCGACTCTATCTGTTTTTTCTTTTAATTCAATATCAGAATTAGCACCTACTTTTACAATTGCTATTTTAGCAGCAAGCATCGCTAATCTTTTTTCAAGTTTAATTACTTTGTGAGGCGGGTTGTCTTTTAATAACTCTCCCTTAATCTCATCTATAATATTTAAAACTTCTTGTGAAGACTCTCCAAATTGAAGAATAGTCTCTTCGTGTGTTGTAACACTTTTTAAACAACTACCTAAATGTTCCACTTGAATTAAATCCATATCGTCACCTAGGTCTTCATTTATAATAGTAGCTCCAGTTAATAAAGCTAAATCATCTAAAACTTCTTTTTTGCTAATACCATAAGTTGGTGCGTTAATTACATTAACCTTGATGTTACCCTTGTTTTTATTCATAGCTAAAGCAGATAAAACACCTTGTTCTAAATCGCCTATAATAAGCAAAGGTTTGTTGTTTTTTATTACATGCTCTAGCACTGATTGAATTTGTCTAATTGTATCAATAGGTGATTCAACTAGTAATACTAATGCGTTTTCAAGTTCAGCTGACTTATTTTGCTTGTTTGTTATAAAGTGAGAGTTTGTAAGACCTTTGTCGTATTGAACACCATCTATAACTTCGACTTCTGTTTTACCTTCTGCTGAGGTTTCCATCATTACAATCCCTGTATTATCTACAGCTCTAAAAGCGTCGGCTATAATTTTACCTAGCTTTGGATCGTTATTTGTAGATATAGTAGCGATTTGATCGATCATGCTACCTTCTACAGGTACTGATGCAGATTCTAAGTAAGCAATTACTTTTTCTACAGCTTTGTTAATACCTTCTTTTAATTCTCTTGAATTTGTTTTATCTGAAACTTTATAAGCTTCAGTTAATATAGCGTGAGCTAAGACTGTAGCTGTGGTTGTACCATCTCCTGCTTCTCTCACTGTTTTTCTTGCTGCTTCTTTTAAAAGTGTAGCGCCCATATTTTCCACAGGATCTCGCAAGATTATTGAATCTGCTACTGTAACACCATCTTTTGTGATAATTGGCTTTCCAGTATGATCTTCTAGCATAACACATTTGCCGCTAGCTCCTAGAGTGGAGCTAACAGCTTTTGTGAGCTTTTCTATTCCTTTAAATACGTTAACTCTGGCTTCTTCACCAAAGTTAAGGTTTTTGACAATTGCGTCCATATTTGATTTAATTTAATTTAATTGAGTGTGGTTTATTTAAAGGTCTTTACTACTTTAGGTCCGTCGATAAATTCAACTTTCTTTAAGTAATGCGCTACTGTTTGGTCGATAGCTGTTTCAGCTCCTTCTAAAGTTTCACGCCTGGTTACATCATGCCAGTTTTCTGGATCTTCGATGTCTTGGTACTCTGTTTGGTAAAATCCATTGATAAGCTGGACAATTCTCCAGTTTTCTTTGTTAGCTATGTGTTTCCATAGTTTAACTTGGCTTTTGCCTGGTTGTGGGTGACTACTCCACGATTCAGTCTGGTAAAAAAGTGTCATTGGTTTTGGTTTTAAAATTGACATTGGTTTTATGCTCTTGTAGCATATGGCTATTATTACTCGTTTTGCTCAATATTTACTCCCCTATTGTCATTGTTACAGACGTAGGGTTTATTAAGTCTTGTATTTGATTAGCGATACTAGTCTCTATACTTGCCACAGTTTCTTCTCCCATAGCTTCTTTTGTCCACCCAACTACTATTTCGTTAGTTAAGTCTTCAAACGGTATAAAGGTACTACCTTCGCTTAATGGTACAATTTGAGTGCCTATATTAGTTACTGAATATTCTCCTTCAACACCTGTTACTATCCAGTGTACATTATACACTACATCTGTTTGCCCTTCTTCTTGAGGGTGTACATCTACTGTTTTGCAATTCCAATCGTAAGTTACTGCCATTTTTATTTATTTTCTAATGTTTGTATTCTTGTTTCTAGTTGTTCTATTTTTGATATAGCCTCTTGTAGCGCCGCGGTTAACAAAGGTACAATTTTTGACTGATCAATACCTTGATATTTAGGTCTGCCATCACGCCCAACCGCGTCTTTTTCACCTGTAACCGCCTCTGGTACTACTTCTTGCACTTCGTGCGCTATGAAACCATCTAAAGTTTCGCTTGGGTTTTCTAAAAAGTTAAAATTACTTGGTTTTAATTTTTTGACTCTTTCAGTACTATTCTGTAACTTTGTTACGTTTTCTTTTAATCTGTAATCAGATGCTGAATTATAATTAACACCAGTAGAGGTTGGTAAAATGTTTCCTCGGAAGCTAGTGCCTGCGTAAAATGACATATAACTCCAACTTAAACTACCGCCACCAGGGCCAGTTATTCTGCATCCATTAGTATAATCCGGAACTGTAATCTGTAACTTACCTTGAGTAGGATTAGTCGTATTAATCCCAACGTTGCCTTGGCCTGAAACAATGACTCTATCTGAGCCATAAGATCTTAATCTTAGTAAATTTCCGTTTGTTGTAGATGTATTATTCGCATATATAGCTGAAGATGTAAATGATGAGGTCGAATTTTCTACAATTAAACCACTTTGAGCTATCCCGTTAAGAATATGTGTTTTACCGCCAGGGCCAGGAGTTCCAATACCGAAATTGCCATTAGCGTTTATTGTTGCTTTTATAGAGTTTGATGTTCCTAAATATATATTAGAAGTATATTCATTTAACAACTCTAAATCGTTTGTATTTGTTCTATAGCCTAATCTGCCTACAACTGCTCCCCCATCTTGCTTTAGTATTATTTGGGCATTATCAGTTTCAGTAACATTATCGGTGTCAGCTTCTATAAGTAGTCTAGCTGGACCGGTGGAGCTTAAATGTAACAACTCTGAAGGATTATCCGTCCCAATACCAACGTTGCCGTTGTTAAAATATGAATCTCCTCCTGCATTTAACACTACTCCGTCTGAATCAGTGTTTGTTTTTAAATATAACCGTCCACCTGTAGCGCTATCTTGAAGTCTTGCTACCATTGACGTTCCACTCGTGAAATCTGTTAACACTATACCTCCCGAAGAACCTTCGCTAGAAGCTCTAACTTCAAGCTTTCTACTAGGATCCTGTGTTCCAATACCTACGTTGCCTCCGTTATCTATGAGTACCCTCAGCTGACTATTAGTCCATAAACCTAAGTCTGTATTTTTGTAGTTAAGCAGATTAACTTGACCATCAGATGGGTTGTTTATTATTTGGAACCCATTAGAATTAGTGTCTGATGAATTTGACAGCTTTAATCTAGTGGCTCCAGTTGAGTCATTTCTAACGTGAGCATAGGTGATAGAATCTGTTGATGCTACTTCTAGTTTTGAGTCTGGATTATCTGTCCCAATCCCAATGTTGCCGTCAACTATAACATTGGAAGACTCTACGCTATCATCTACTCCTCCATACCTCCAACCTTCAGTAGCCGTATGCTCGTATTCAACGCCTGTATAGCCTGGGTCTGTAGTTGTTGGTGTTATTATTTCGTCAGCTAAAGGAAATATACATACTTCAGCCTGCGTAGTTGTGATTCCGTTATGTTTAGCTTCAATAGAAAAATCTTCATTGCCATCAGAAGTTATTCTTAGCGTAACCTCCGTATAGTCACCATTTGAGGATTTAACATGTATATCCTGGCTATGATTAACAGTTATATCAAAAGCACAAGCAAATACAACATTACCGCTCGTTCCAGTCATGGTCATTTTTAAAATAGAAGAAAGGTTGTTTCCATTTACAGTAGCTATCATAGTATATGTGCTGCTGTTTATTCCTGATCTATTGAACTTAACCATAGGCGCAAAACCAGAGGTTCCACCAGCAGAAACCCAATCAGTTCCTGTGGCCGTAGAACTTAACACTTGCCCAGATGTTCCTGCTGAATTACTTGAATCGTAGTAAGCTCCGGTAACTCTGGCGTTACCTGTTACGTGAAGTTTTTGAGATGGATTATCTGTCCCAATCCCAATGTTGCCGCCTCCTGGATTAAGTGCCAAAATCCCATACGCTGAGTTTGTAAAAGTTTGTAAGCTTCCGTAACTTCCATTATGTGAAGATCTTAAAAGCGTGTTTGTTGAGCTCCAAACATCAATATCTCCCGCAACTAATAATTTAGCTGAAGTAGTATTAGTCGTTCCAATCCCGACGTTACCGCCAAGCGGTTGAAGGTTTAGGTTGTATAATGTGGTATTCCCATCTGCTCTTTGACTTTGAATAAAACTCCATCCGGCGCCTGCAACACCCATATTGATGCCGTAGGTTTTATTTGTGTTAGAAACAAACAGTCCTCCAGTCGCAGTTCCTGCTGTAGGAATGTCGCTCGTGTTTGCACTAGCCACGTGGAGTTTTGTCTTTGGGTCAGTCGTGTTAATACCAACGTTGCCATTGGGTTGTATACGCATTCTTTCACCGCTGTTTGTTACGATTCTAAAATTGTCACCTGCATAAGCTCTTAAAGAGTTGTATTGGTCTCCATATATAAAATTATTAGTATTATGAAAATACAAATAACCGCTGCCTCCATTTTTTATCTGCACAGTGCCTGCAACTTCAAGGGTATGACTTGGGTTAGTAATTCCAATACCAACGTTGCCGCCGTTTAATATGGTCATTTTTGTGTCTGAAAACTGAACGTTTCCACTGTCAGCTGTAGAGTCTAAAGCAAAGTGCATATCACTCCTTCCAAAACTACCTGCTGCGTTTCTAGCTATAATAGCCGCTTTTTCATAATTGGTTTCAGAAGCAATAGTGCTAAACTTTAAAGTAGCCTCTGTTCCAAGGGCGCTATTGTAAGCTAGTATTTTTACATCAGTATTAGAAGTTCCATTTCTAACAACAAGTTTTTCACTTGGGCTAGTAGTTCCAATACCTACTCTATTGTTAGCACCACAGTATAAACTTGTACTCCCGTTTACATTAATAGATATGTTTGAACTATTGCCTGATATAAAAGCCTGATCTCCTAAACCGTCAATATCGCCAATAGCAAAAGATCCACCATTTGCGGTTAGCGTAAGCACTCTATCACCGCTTAATAACTCTGAAACCTCTACGTCACCACCTAGGCGTGTAGTACCGTCAACAGTTAGTTTTGAACCTGGATTAGTCGTTCCAATTCCAACTCTATTGTTTGGCTCATCTACATAAACAGTGTCTGAAACTATTGTGTTTCCATCACCAATCCATATTCTACCCTCTGGCAAGTTAGGTACATCGTTAGACCTAAGTAAAGCGGCTACAACTATATTACCGCTGCTTGAGGTACTAACTCTACCTACTTGGCCTACGTTTTGTATAAGGTTTGTAGAGCCAGTTGGTTTCGTTAAAGTAAGTCCGCCTCCTGATTTTACATAAACTGTGTCGTTTTCACTTGGAACACTTCCATCTATTGGTGAAGTGATTAAGTTTCTTAACTTACCAACAACAGTTGCTGTTCCTTCTACATTAGGTGCTAAATCTTGATCTAGTAAAGCAACACAAGGCATTTTACTATCGCCTAAGTTATTGGTAGCTGTAGAATCAGCATCTGCTAAATCAACATAAAGTCTAGCTGAAGCGCCTACGCTTCCATATATGTAAACTGGATCTCCTTTAGATAGATTAATACCACCGTTTGGTGAGGATATATTTTTTACTTGTATATCTACAACTTCTGATGTTCCAGAAGAAATCGTATTTTGATCTATCCAAGACGTGCCGGCAACTGTAGAAGACAGTAATTGACCAGCTGTACCCGGAGAAGTGCTTGTGTCTTTTATGCCAGACTCAGTCTCAATATAATTTTTAAACTTCATATATTAGATTTTATTGTTATTATTACCCTATTAGCTGTATCAAAGCTATAACATCTGTTGGAGTTGTTACACCATAATTAACAGAGAAGGTGGTTGTAGATAGTCTAGTTACATCAGCGTAAACCGTTTCGCCTGTGCCGCCGTCAACTAATTGTATTAAAACACTATTTGTTGCACTAGCGGTTATACTGCTTGGATATGTGTAAGTCGCGGAGTTTGGAACAGCGATACTGCCAGATCTAGCGGCAGGAACTGTCAACTGCACAAAACCAGTTGAACTAACCGTAAAGTCATCTTCGTCGTAACGTGATATACCAACTACGGCAGCACCAGCGCCAGTGTCTGTTCCAGCTGTAGCAAAATCTATATTGTTTTGAACTGTTGTCCAGTCAGATAAAGATGTAGGCGCGTCTACTTCTGCAATAAGCACATCACCTATTCTAAGTTGTTCACCAAAGAAAGTGCCATCAGCTGTAACAGTGTACATCCAACCAATCTCTATAATGTTAGGGTTTGGTGGCGTTTGAAGACCGTAGTTACCCGGTGAAGTTAAATCAGTTGTAGGATTATAACCACCTTGGTAGTAAACACCTCCTGATGCAGAGCTATCGATATAATTTTTTACTAGTGTTAAAGACTCTACGGGTATAGTACCTAAAGTAGTTTTCTTTACATTACTATCATCATCGTCACTAAAGTTTATTATATCATCAGAATCTGCAACTGTAGCAGCTCCAGCTTCTAGCAGATAGTTATCAACGCCTAAGTAATCTACCGCTACGGTAGGTGAAGTAGCTGATGGAGTTACTGTAATACCAGGTCCTTCAGTTATACCTGTAAGTGTACCTTGAAACTGGTCTGTAGAGTTTATAGTTAATGTAGTGCCTGAATATGCAGTTGTAACGTTAGTTCCTCCCGCGAAATTAATGGTATCTCCAGATCCAACGGTACCAGATCCAGAATCTCCAGCTATATCCCATTCATAGGTTCCAGGTATTGAAGCTACATCCTGCAAGTCACCTTCACCGTTTACATATTGGCTCGAAGTACCTTGCCAAACACCAGTCATTGTTCCATATGTTGTTATAGTGTTTGAAACAACATTTAAAGCATTACCATCAGTTGTAAAGTTAACACTTGTAACTGTACCTTGAAACTGGTCTGTAGAGTTTATAGTTAGCTCATTTGACACCGCGTTGTACGCCGTTGTAACATTTGTACCACCAATAAAGCTAATTGTATCTCCGCTTAACACAGATTCGCTACCTGAATCTCCAGCTACAGTCCACGAATATGTTCCAGGTATCGAAGCTACAGTAGCCCAAGTGTTATTTTTAGTTAAATATCTTTCGTTTGCAGATGCCGTGCCGTCTACAGCATTTAAGTCAAAAGTTATAATAGGCTTAGGTGTAGTGCCTGTTACTGTCCCAGTAATGTAAGTGTCGGTTGGAAAAGAGTATTCTTTTAGACTTACAAATTCGTCTGTAATGTTTGAGTAGTATTTAGCTGTTAAATCCGAAGGTGTACTATCAAAGTATATTTGACCTGGGCCAGAGTTCAGCGGTGGATTACCTCCGTTCTGAAGTCTTACGTTTTGTATCTCATTGTTATTGAGAGTAATGTTATTTAAAAAAGGTATTGCCATAGTTAGTTGATATATGCTCTGCCAGTCTCTGCGCTGGCAAATGTTATTGTTAATTCGTTTTCGTCTATAAATGTTACATCTCCATAACCTTGCTGTCCTGTTGACAAGACCATAGTACATGAAGGAAATTTATCTAAATTGTGTTGAACTGTCCAAACAGCAGAGGCTTGATCTTGTGGGTGCACGTAGTTTTTATCACCCATGTCCACTACATCTACAAGTATATTGCTACCTGTATCGGTTAGTGTCACATTTGTACCAGCTTCTAGTTTTACTATATTCTCTGTTAAATCACTACCTATAAGTCTTATGTCTGAATTAGGACCGTTTTGTATGGAATCTAACTCGTAAGTAGTGTTTGAGTCTTCGCTAGCTAAAACAAAAGAGCACGTATCATATATTTTCTTTTTTTCAATATATCCGCTACCACCTATGAAAGTTAGGTTTAAAGTGTAAAAAGTTGTTACACCAATTTGAGTGTATGAATCTATCTTATAATGACCAAAAGTACTTATTTCGTTTTGTTCACTAATAAGTAGTTCTGTACCTACTATGTAATCTAAAAACCCGACTGTATTTTGCCCGCTAATATCAACAGCATTTATATTTAACGACGTTATGTTTGAGAAAGGCGTTAGATTTGGAACGCCAGTTATATCACCTTCACTCGCGCCTGATACTTCAAACTTATAAAGCATACAAGCTGATATAGATATAGTTCCAGTTATATTTATATATTCACCTACAGCTTCAGCCGTAAAGTTTCTAGTCATTAAATTGCTAGCTCTTGTGCCAATCCAATAATCCTCTGGTTTTACAGGTATGTGTTTAGGGTATGCGCTAATTCTAGCCATATATTTTTATTTTATTTTATGCGTCTTTAACAAATCTGATAAAAAACATCCAGGTTGTTGAGTCTCCAAAAATATTGCCTCCTAAAGTACTTCCTTGAATCGAATAACCATTCCCAGGACCTAGAGGAGACGTTCTGTCGTTCCAATACGCTTCTCTTGATTGAAACCATGGGAAAGTAACTACACCTGACGCAAAGTTTAAGTGCCCGTAACCATATCCTTGAGAGTTAAAACCGCTGTCACCTAATTCAGTTGTATCAGTTAATTGAGATGGATCCCAATTTCCAGGGTTTGCACCATAACGATTAAAATTACTAACACCAGTAAAACAAGGTGATTTGGCGAGGGTGCTGAAGTCGTTACTAGTTGGAAGCCTGAAACCTGTCGGCGGCTTCACTGCGGTTCTTGCCCAATAATTGTAAATTAACCCGTAGCTAGAATTATTAGAATCAAAGTCTACGTAGCAAACAGCTGGTGTTTGGGCTTGCCAAGCACTGTACCAATCAGCTTGGTTAGTTAAGATAGGTATATTACCACCTGCAATTAACTCTGTTTCACTGGAGTTTGTGTCTGTCCAAATTAAATCGCATATTTCCACTTGTCCCGGAGGAAGTACTGACGAAGGCCAAACAAGTGTACTGCCCATGTATATTTCTTGCACGTCTACACTACCTAGCTTTATTTTACCAACACCATCTGGTGTGATTCCATTTAATTTTAAGTCTGCCATATTATATTATTACGTAAAGCGTATTACTATCCACCGGGCTTGGTGGGTATTGTCCACTTGTTAGACAAACAATGTTAACTACCGTAGGTCCACCAAATGTGTCTGTAGTGTTTACAATTGCATTTGGCGCAGAAACAGTTACCGCGCTTGCATTTGTTACTGCTGTTATGTTAGAACCTCCGTTAACAGAATTAATTACACTACCTATTTCAGACTGTGTTAATGCCACTATATCGCTAACTGGAAAATTTTTAGTTTTAGGTAATTTATTTGTGTTAGGATTTGGTATCGATGTACCAACTAGTAAGTCATTAGACTTAGGTGTGCCTAATGGGTATATGTTTATTTTAGCCATGTTATATTTTTAAGGATATACTCTTATTTCTAAATAAAGATTACTTATATTAGAAGAAGAGTGTTGAAATGCTACTATACTAGAGTAGTCAGCGTTATATGCGGGATCTGGACCGTTAACAAAAAACGCAACTTTATCAAAGTCTGTAAAAGCTGTATTTGGTGTTACTTCAGTTACACTATTTGATTGCCCTTTGGCAAAAGAAAAAGTTTTATTAGTAGTGTTGTATAGCTCTGTAACTATATATGTGTTTGGATTACCTT
>Ga0209659_1002229_pt1 | contig 10697 bp, 9 predicted proteins | sample SaaInlLV_10m_DNA_FD_184658 | JGI IMG/M metagenome (GOLD analysis project Ga0209659, IMG submission 184658) | Marine microbial communities from expanding oxygen minimum zones in the Saanich Inlet - SI072_LV_10m_DNA (SPAdes) (version 2) | ecosystem: Environmental > Aquatic > Marine > Intertidal... | reverse complement strand
TCGTTCAATGATTTAGCAACTAATGGATTTAATATTTGAAACATTGCTCTTCCTGGAATTTCTACAACAGTAGCTATAAAAACAGCTACTGCATAGTAAGCAGTTTGGCTTATAGCTTCTTTTTGAGGTATCATATACTTGTCAATATCAATTAGAAAACTAGCAGCGGATCCAGCTAATAAAATATAAAAAGAATAAGAAAGAATCTCTTTATAATTTTCTGGAATTACTAATGAAAACTCAGGTCTATAAAGGAAAAGCGAATACACTATCATCAAAATTAATCTTAAATAGTATAAACCTGTTAACCACCAAATAAAATCTTCTTTACTTAAAATATCAAAAGAAACTAATATTAACAATAATAGAACTGAAACACGAGGGTAAATTTCTTTTAATACATTTCCGAAAATTGATCTGAACTGAACTCTAGACCATGAATAGAAAACTTCAAAATACGAAGTTGCAAATGAAACTAGAAAAATTACCCATATATAAGATTCTATAATTGGGTTTTTAACAGATAAAAATTGAGCGATTAAATCATGAAATTGAACGACTAAAAAAGTAATAGGAATAATAAAAAAAAGTGGCAAAAAAATCACACTAGACAAAAATTGGTCTTTCTTTTTTTTATCATTGAAGGAACTAAAAAATTTTATTATTGTGTGTTGAGCCCCAAATGACATTAAAGGTTGTAGTAAGTTAGAAGTTGCTAATAAAAAAACTACCAAACCATAATAATCATCTTTCAGAAACTCAGGATAAAAATACAATGTATTTATACCACCTATTAATATTGCAATAGAAATTGTTAATATATTCCATGATGTTTGTTTAAAAACTATACCCACTAATCTATTGTTTTTATAATAAGAGAATCTAATTTAAAACTTAGACTTGAATATTTATATTTTTCAATTTCAATTGGTTTTACCAAAAAAGTGCCATTTTTAAAATTAGAATACAATTCTAAAATATGATTTTTTAAATCAATTTCATTTGAAAAGTCAAATACATTTCCACATTTAGTTTCATTAACAATGTTTGAAGTATCACTATTTTTTGATGAAAAAGTAATTATTGGGATTTTATATGATAAATAGTGAAAAAACTTTCCAGGTATTATATTTCCTCCGTCAGGCCGATTGATATCACATAAAATTAAAACTTTTGCAGTTAACAAATTTTTATCTAATAAATCTTTACTCATGTAATCTTTAAAAATTACATTTTCTTTCAGTTTTTTGAGATGTTTATTTTGATGTATTGATTTATCAAAACTACCAATTAGATTTAATTTTAAGTCATTTTTAAATGATTTGTTAGTCATTGAAATATCACAAAGAATTTTCCATAACATTTTTGGATTTTGAGACGATTTCATAACTCCAGAATAGACAATCTCAAAGTCTTTAGAATTAACAACGTCTTTAACAGCATCAAATCCATTAGTTATCAAATGAGTACTTGGATTAATTTTAGAATAAGCTGTTTTCAATGAAGGTGATGTTACAATTATAGAATCAGCTATTTTCAAACATTTCTTCTCCCAATTTAAATGCTTTTTTTTAACACTACTAAACATTGGCATTTTTTTGAATTGAAAAAAATCTGACCAAGGATCTCTATAATCAGAAATCCATTTAATATTATTTTTCAATTTCAATTTGTAACCAATTATATTAGTACTAAATGGCGGAGAAGTAGTTATAACGCAGTTTATATTGTTTTTATTAATAAAAGAAGATGCTCTTTTTACTACCTCATTTATCCAAAACATTCTAGAGTCGGGAAAGAAAAAATTAGATCTAATAAATAATTTTAAATAATTTATAATTCCTTTATTTTCAATATTATCTGAATTTTTTGCTTTTGATTTAAAAAACTTAGCAGGTTCAAAAACAGGGACCTTTAAAATTTTTATTAAAGGATTGACTTTATTAATTAAACTACTATCTGATATCGGATAATCTGCAGATTCTGGTGAAAGTACTGTAATATCATATCCCATACCAACTAAATAATTTGAGAAATTCAACCAACGCTGAACACCAGAACCCCCTGATGGGGGCCAATAATAAGTTATGATCAGTATTTTTTTATCAATCATACATTTTTATAATTTCTTTTGAAACAATATCATTATTTAAAAAATTTTTGATAGCATTTTTTGAGTTCAAATTATATGAATTGGTTTTACTAGCATCGTTGTATAGACTAATTACTTTTTCTGAAAATTCATCTACATTTCCTGGACTAAACAATTCTCCGACTTTATATTTTTCGATAATTTCTTTTTGTGCTACAACATTGCTACAAATCATAGGGCAACCAAATGACATGTATTGAAATATTTTATTGGCATATGTTGTATCATGATGAATATTTGATTCTAATGGAGAAATACCTATGTCACAAATGGACAAATAGGATTGAAAAGTATTTTCATGTTTCCACCCCTCAAAAGAAATAAAGTTTTGTACATCATTACTTTTTGATAAATTTTTTAACTCTTTATCATATGAGCTAGAACCAACTACAATAAATTTAATTTCAGGTATTTTAGTTTTTAAAAACTTTAAGGAATTAATAACTGTTGATATTCCTCTTCTTTTAGATGTATTACCTAGATAAAGTAAAACAAAATTATTTCTATACTTATCAATTAAACTATGATCTAAATCAAAATCTGTATAAAAGCTTTTCCTTACCGTATTTGGAAATACTGTTATTTTATTTTTAGATAAACCAATTCTTTTACAAAGTTCAATTTTTGCAGCATTTGTAACAACTACAATATTATTAGCTGCTTTACTGTATTTTTCTTCTGCAATTTTCCATTTCTGTGGAGATATTAACAGTTTTCCAATAAAAGAATTCACATGCTTGTAAAATCTCATGATTTCTGGTCTATTTTCATGAAGATCTAAAGTTATTGGAAGAGACTTTAAATTAGCTTTAAAAACAGAACTAGCAATTTGAATATCATGAATATGAATTTTTTCTATATTATTAGAAATAAGAAAATTATTAATTTTTCTGCTCATGATCATTTTATAAAAAGGAAATGTATATGCTAATGCAGAAAACTTATAAGTTAACCTTGAACAATAATATCTTCTGACATTAATAGAATTAACAACTTCTTTTTCAATAAATTTCTTTGAATACGATAAGCAGAACAAATAGACATCGTGACCAGCTGAAATTAAAGCACTCGCTTCGTTACTGACCCTGGGATCTATTGGATAAGGAGCGTCTAATATCATGCCTATTCTCATAGATTATAGATTTAGAACTCCTCTGTAGTAATTAGTATACGAATCCTTATTAGGCCAGGTTCCAGATTTATCCCTTTCAGCATAAACTGCATAATATCTATTATGAAAGTTTCTTAAAATAGGTCTTAAACCTAATTTAAAAGAAGGATTAGTCCATTTTTCTTTCTTTATAATTTTCCATCCTGCTTTTTCAAGTAACCAATCAAATTGCCATTCTTCAAATTCATGAAAATGACGATCTCTTTCATCAGTTTTACTTCGATATGCTTTTGAAAACCATAAGTTTAAGGGAACAGTTAGAAACAATCTTTTAGCATTTAATGAACTTAGTAAAGGAAAAGGAGAAACAAGGTGTTCAAGGATTTCAAATCCAGTAACTAAATCAACATCATCAGGAATATCTAATTTAAAATCGATATCTAAATCTTGAGCTCCGGAATTATAGACTTTATAATCATTATCTTTCATTAATTGAGCAAGTGGATTAGCAACACCTAAATCATATATCACAGATGGAGAGGGACACACTTCTTTAAGTAAACTTAACGTTCTTTGATATCGTTTTTTTGGAATTTTATTGTACATCTTTTCTAAGTATAATGAATTTAATAAACAACGATATAAAAATCAAATAAGACAATAATGAAAGATAAAATCCTGTATTAATTACTTCTGGCTTAAATTCAAATTTAATCTCGTGAGTTCCTTTTGGCATTTCCATTCCTCTTAACAAATAATTAACTTTAAAATGACTAACTGGTTTATTATCTACATAAGCTTGCCAACCATTATTATAAAAAGCTTCAGAAAAAACCGCAAATTGATTGGAATCAGTTTTTGAACTATAAATTAATTGATTTGCTTTTCTTGAAATTAATTTAATTTCATTAGTCTCGTTTAATTGAAAACTTGTATTTATGATCTCTGTATTTTGAGATAAACAAGTGTTTGATAAATCAATATTTTTTAACTCTAATAATTCCTCATCAGAATTTTTAACATTAATAATATTTTCAACAAACCATGCATTACCTAAATTGTTAGGGTTTCTCGTAACTCCTAATGGATTATCCTCACTGTTTTGTATGATGTATTTAACATTCAACATATTAAGCACATCAAAATTATTTTTACTTATATAAAAGTCATATAAATTTTGAATTCTTTTAGGTTTAGCAGCATGGTATCCCGCAATTGATTTATGAAAGTATGATGTTCTAGCGTTAGAAAAGCCACCCATTGGTTCGAATACTCTAAAATCAGAATCGTCCTTCAAAATTGCTTTATCTGCTATTGTTTTTTGAAATGGAATCTCAACTAAAGATTTTTTTACAAATTGATCTGAGTTAACATAATTTTTATCTACAATCCATAAATCAAATATTACAATTAAAGTAATGATTAAAAATGTCAAATCTTTTTTAATAATTTTTTTGACAAACAAGTAAAAGGTAATAGAACAACAAACAACTATAATTAAAGATCTTAAAACATCACTTTTAAAAACATATTGTCTTTCCTCAATAAGTAGATTAAGAATTTCTGGATACTGCGAAAAAATTTCAAAATCAGATTTAAAATCTAAAATACTTGTTCCAAAAAAGTAAAATACTAAAATCAATGATACCAAAAACACAGATGCATATTTTAATGAATTTAATTTCTGGATCTCTTTTGTATTGTTTGAAAAGAATTTGCTTAAACCCATAACAGCAAATAAAGGGATACAGAATTCTATAATTATCTGTATGGATGAAACTGCTCTGAATTTATCGTATAATGGAAAATAGTCTATCATTAAATCAGTTAAAAACGAAAAATTCTTTCCCCAAGATAAAAATAGCGATATTGAAATAGCTATCAATATCCATTTTCTATTTAAATCATTGACAAGTAAAATAGATAAAAGAAATATAAAAAATAAAGAAATTCCTATGTAAGCAGGAGCTGCTACAATTGGCTGATTGCCCCAATAAACTTTAGAGTATTGATAAACCTGTTGAGCTTGATTAGCATCTAATGATCTAATAAAATTCATAAGTTTTGAATCTTCTCTAATTCTTTCAGAGCTTCCGCCACCCATAAATCTTGGGAAAATAAGATTTAAACTTTCTAAAACTCCGTAACTGTACTCAGTTATGTATTCCTTATCTAATCCACTTAACGATTCTTTTGCAGAACCATCTGCATTAATTGTTATATCACTTTTACTTCTAGTACTAAATTCTGAATATTCCTTTGTAGCAAGTAATGAGGGTGAATTCATCAAAAGTGCAAGCAAACCAACAGAAATAAATACAAAAAAAGATTTATATATCTTTTTTAACTCCTTTGATTTTAAAAAATCATAATAATGAACTAATACTAAAACTAAAAGCATTATTAGGGTGTAGTAAGTCATTTGATAATGGTTAGCATGAACCTGAAGACCTAAGAAAAGCGATGAAATTAAAAAACCTTTTAAATAATTTCCTCTTAAAATCATTAAAAATCCAGCAACAACAAAGGGCAAATATCCCAATGCTAATGCTTTCGTGTTATGACCTACACCCAATATTATTATCAAATATGTAGAAAAACCAAAGGCAATTGCACCAAACAATGCATATCTGTAATTTATATTTAATGAAATAATCAAAAAATAAAAAGATAATAAATACAGAAATAAATAATCAGCGGGCCTAGGCAAGAACCTTACAGCTTGATCAATGTAATACAACAAATCAAATGGATATTTTGCACTAACTTGATATGAGGGCATTCCAAGAAATGCATTATCTAACCAATAAGGTTCCTCATTAAAATTTTCTCTGTGATCTACTATTTGTTTTGACATTCCCGAAAATTGAGATATGTCAGATTGTTGAATAGATTTATTAGATAAGACAGGGTAAAAATATGTAACCGAAATCAGTGTTAATATTAAAACACACACTAAATGAGTTAAATAATCTTTCATTTAAATACAATTTTAATCTATTTCTTCAAAATCAACATACTCACCAACTTTTTCCTTTTTAGTTGCATTTCTATTAGAAGAAGAGTTAAAGTTTTTAGAATTATCTTGAGTAAACTTGCTTCTAACTTTTTTTTCTAGTTTTTTTAAAAAGTAAGCTAAAATGTAGGGACTTGCTATTCTAATTACATATGCAATTAAGACCAATGCAAGTATTATTTCAAAAAAAGTTTCCATTTTAATAAAAATTTAAAAATACAACTTAAGAATTTAATTAATAATCTAAATGATCATTAAATGATATTATTTAAATTTATATTTTTTAAATATGAAAATTAAAATTTCTTTTTTTCTAATTATCTTAAATTTTTCTATACTAAACTCTCAGTATACAGAAACGATCAACTCAAATCGCCCAGGGTCTTCTCACGGTGCATTTAGTGTTGGAAAAAACGTCTTACAAATTGAAAGTGGTTTCAAAAATTCTAATTTTAAGAATATTAATTTAAAAAATTCCAAAATTTTAGAAAATAAATTTTCATATACTCTTAGATATGGTCTTTTGTTAAATAAATTAGAAGTGTTTATTGACGGTTCTTACAATAAAAGTGAAATAAAAGATTTTTTAACACTCAAGGAGTTTAGTGAATCTACATTAGGAAAACAAACTCTAGGGTTCAAGTACTTAGTATACGATCCTTTCAAAAATAAAAAATGGCACAGTGTTAATTTATTAAGTTGGAAAAAAAACAGATCGATAAGATTAGTAGATTTTATTCCAGCTATTGCAGTTTATACTGGTATTAATTATAATCCTAAAAACTCCTCAAGTTATGGTGATCCATTTTCAATAATTAAAAAAAACACAGTATTTGAACTAAATGAAAAATCTATAAATTCTAAAATCGGAATTATAACTCAGAATCATTTTTTAGGAAAATGGGTTTTTGTAAATAATATTACAATCGATAGATTAGGTGATTCAAATTCAGTTTTTAATTATACAACAACCTTAACTCATAATTTTAAAAACCCTAGATGGTCTTCATTTATTGAATATGAAATAATTAAAAATAATGTATACTCTGATAATTATTATAAATTTGGAGCTGCTTATCTTTTAAACAAAGATTTTCAAGTTGATACTAGTGTTGGTTTAAATCATAAAAAAACCCCTAGCAATTTAAATATTAGTATTGGTGTTTCTACAAGATTTGATTGGTATAAAGATGAACTTCCAGTTGACAGAAAAGAGTTAAAGGCAAATAAGAAGAGAAGAAAAAAGAATAAAAAAAGTATAAAAAAAGATTATAAACTGACAAAAAAACAAGATAAGATCAATAAAAGATTTGATAAAAAAGAAAGAAAATTAATTAAAAAAAACAATAGAAAAAGTAAAAAATGATTGTCATTAAAACAGCAAAGACTTTAAAAGAATACAAGGATTTTGTGAATTTTCCATTTTCATTATACAAAGGATCCAAATATTGGGTTCCTCCTATTTCAAATGAAGAACTAAACACAATGGATAAATCAAAGAATCCTGTTTTTAAAAATGCCGAAGCTGAATATTTTTTGGCGTATAAAGACAACCAAATTGTTGGAAGAATTGCTGCTATTGTTAATTGGGTTGAAGTAAAAGAACAAAATAAAAATAAAGTAAGATTTGGATGGTACGATGTTATTGATGATATCGAAGTTTCTAGAAAACTAGTTCAAGCTGTTATAGATTTTGGCAAGAAAAGAGAACTTTCTTTTATTGAGGGACCAGTTGGTTTTTCCAACATGGATAAGGCAGGTTTATTAACACATGGTTATGATGAATTAAATACAATGATCACATGGTATCACAATCCTTACCAAAAAGAGCATTTAAAACAACTCAAGATGAAAAAACTTGCAGAATGGGTTGAGTATAGGATACAGATTTGGGATGAAGAAAAAGCTCCTAAAAAGGTTAAGAAATTTTCTGATTTGATAATGAAAAGATACAATCTTAAACCGTTAACTTTTAAAAGCACCAAAGAAGTAGTTCCTTATTTAGATGAAATGTTTGACCTTTTAAACAAAACTTATAATACTTTACAAACTTTTGTTCCTATTCAACAATATCAAGTGGATCATTATAAAGAAAAGTATATAAGATATATTCATCCTGATTTCATCAAAAGTGTTGTAGATAGCGATGGAAAACTAGTTGCATTTGCTATTACAATGCCCTCATTTTCAAAAGCACTTAAAAAAGTAAATGGAAAATTATTTCCTTTTGGATTTTTAAATATTTTAAAAGCACAAAAATTCAACAATAAAGCCTCACTTTATTTAATAGGAGTTCATCCTAAGTATCAAAATAAAGGAGTTACTGCAATTTTATTTAATGACCTTCAAACTATGTTTAATAAAAGAGGAATAACAGAAGTTGAAACTAATCCTGAGCTAATTGAAAACACTTCAATACAAGCTTTTTGGAAAAATTATGAAAGTGAATTACATAAAAAGAGAAGTACTTTTACAAAAGATATTTAATGATAAATCAAGAAACAATAATAGCTTTAGCTACACCAAATGGACTAGGTGCAATATCTGTAATTAGAATATCTGGACTAAATGCAATTTCTGTAACTGAAAAATTATTTAAACCTAAAGGAAATAAAAAACTTTCAAATCAAAAATCTCATACTGTTCATCTAGGTCATCTTATGAAAAATGGTCATGAACTAGATGAAGTATTAGTTACTTTATTCAAAGGACCTCACTCCTACACTGGTGAAAATACTATCGAAATATCTTGTCATGGTTCCACTTTTATTCAACAAGAAATCATTGATTTATTTATTGAAAATGGAATCAGAGTTGCTAATCCTGGTGAATTTACTTTAAGAGCGTTTATAAATGGTAAGATGGATTTAAATCAAGCCGAAGCTGTTGCTGATTTAATTGCATCTGAAAATGAAGGCTCTCATAAATTAGCGATGGAGCAAATGAAAAATGGTTTTAGTAATGATTTAAAAAAATTAAGAGCTGAACTACTTCATTTTTCATCAATGATTGAATTGGAACTAGATTTTTCTCAAGAAGATGTAGAATTTGCTGAAAGAAGTGAATTTAAAAAATTAACAGTAAAAATTCAAACTGAGCTTGAAAAACTAATAGATTCCTTTAAATCTGGAAATGTATTAAAAAATGGTATTTCAGTTGCTATTGCAGGAAAACCAAATGCTGGAAAATCTTCTTTACTGAATACCCTATTAAATGAAGACAAAGCTATTGTTTCTGATATTCCTGGAACAACTAGAGATAGTATTGAAGATTCTTTAGTTATTGATGGTATAAATTTTAGATTTACAGATACTGCTGGGTTAAGAGAAACTGAAGATATAATTGAATCTAAAGGAATCGAAAAAACAAAAGAAAAAATAAATAATGCTAGAATCTTAATTTATCTCTTTGATTCCAACGACACTACTTTTAATGAAATTAATTCAGATATGAAATCTTTTAAAAGAGAAGACTTATCTGTTCTATTAGTTAGAAATAAAGTTGATTTACAAAACACGAATCAAAATTTAATTAATCAATTAGAAAAGTTTGAGATAATCGAAATTTCTGCTAATAATATAGATTCTGTATCATCACTTAAAAAGAGACTTGTTAACGAGATAAATATTCTTAATCCATATACTGACACTGTAATTAGTAATTCAAGACATTACGAAGCACTAATGAAAGCTTTAAAAGCTATTAAAGAAGTTAATATAGGACTAAAAAGTGATATTTCTGGAGACCTTTTGTCAGTAGATATTAGAAAATCTATTGAGCATCTTGCTGAAATTACAGGTGAGATCACTAATGATGATGTACTAGGCAATATCTTTGCAAATTTCTGTATTGGTAAGTAATGTAGTTTTCCTTTCATTATCCAATTCTATACATCCATATCTCATTATAACCATCTACACAGACATAAGTGTACTCAACCCCATCATCCCCTGTAAATGAATGAATTAACCTAAAAATTGGGTTGAGGTTTGATTTTCCCTTTTCACGGCATTTATGACGATTCAATAAAAATAAATTCTAATTATTTTTTCTATTTTTAGAAAAAATTTAATCATGAAAAAAATTGAATACAAAACAGAAAAATATGGTATCCCTTTGAATGCTTTACAGAAACATTTTAATACCAAAAGTAAGTTAGTAAACCGAATATCTTATAGAATTATTGATAATTTTGGCTTGGCTATTGCTACAAAAAATGGAAAAACAATAATTGAGTTATTGAACGAGGATGGATCTAATGGCTGGGAATATATATCAAGCACGTGGATATTGAAACCATATTTAGCAAAATTTAGTCAGGACAATTGTGATGGGATGTTGGAAGTGTTTTTTAAGAGAGAGATCGAATAAAACACAAACTAACTTATCTTTTGACTTAAGTGAATTCTTAATTTATG
>Ga0209659_1002228_pt1 | contig 10700 bp, 7 predicted proteins | sample SaaInlLV_10m_DNA_FD_184658 | JGI IMG/M metagenome (GOLD analysis project Ga0209659, IMG submission 184658) | Marine microbial communities from expanding oxygen minimum zones in the Saanich Inlet - SI072_LV_10m_DNA (SPAdes) (version 2) | ecosystem: Environmental > Aquatic > Marine > Intertidal... | reverse complement strand
CACCGCGGCCCAATCCAAATCGCCCCCAACAGACACGCAATGGCAACCGAACACGCCCACCACACATAAACCGTAAATCCGTCTTCGTAAGCGATAGCCGCCAACCCGACAAACACCACGCCGCTATAGCCCGAAACGTGATGCGAGACCCCGCCGAGCCACCACGGGATTTTACCTCCCGCCACGAAGAAGTCACCCGACCCCTTCACTTTGCGAAAACAATACAACCCAATGGCCGTGACTAAGAGAAAATATACGCCAAGAACCGCGTAATCGAGCGTCTGCATGGTAGGGGTAGAAACTGTGTATTTAAAATCTGACTACGATAGGAGATACCCTCGAGTCACGGATGATGAAACTGAACAGCAGACTCAATTTAACAAGCGAACGTTGCTAAATTCCCCGAAAATATCGAACGCCTCGAAATGAAATTTCACGCGCTTGGCCTCAAAATTCCGCCACTCACCCTTGCGTGCTGCGGGCGTCCGCTCCGAATCTAACTAGGTTGAACGCTTCCCCTTCGCCCGCAATCGCCCCATTCCGTTTTGATGTCACCCCTCCCCTCGGGCACGCGTTGTTGGGTGGACTGGTGCCACCAGCGCTGGCGATCGACGACGAACTCGAAGCGATCGGGTATGTCCTCCTCACCCATGAGGCCCCCATTGTCGTGTGTTCGCTGGACTGGGCGGGACTGATGAATGCGTCGTATCGCCGCTTCCGGGAAGTGTTGGCGCAAGCTGCCAATACCACCCCTGATCGGGTCGCCTTGCACTGTGTGCACCAACACAACGCGCCTTTCATCTGTGAGGAAACGCAGCAGCGACTGGAACAGGACGCGGACGTCGACCCCGTCTTCGACCCCATTTTTTTCGGAGACTGCCTCACCCGCGCTACCCGCGCGATCCAGGTTGCACTGGGGAACCCGATTGCCGTTACCCATATCGCACATGGCAGCGCGGCCGTTGAACATGTGGCCTCAAATCGTCGCGTGGATCGGGACGAACAGGGTAACGTGCGCGCCATGCGTGGCAGCGCCTGTGCGGATCCTGAACTCACTGCGCTCGCCGAAGGTCTCATTGATCCGAAGTTGCAGACAGTCGCCTACTATTCCGGGACACAAAAAGTGGTTTCCTGCCACACCTACGCCACCCATCCCATGAGTTATTATCGTGATGGTCGCGTCACGAGTGACTTCTGCGGACTCGCTAGAAAACAACGACAGGCGGAAGAGCCCAACTGCACCCAACTCTACTTTACCGGCTGTGCCGGCAACATCGCCGCCGGAAAATACAACAACGGTTCAACCGCGGCGCGAACCGCCCTGACCCAACGTATCCACCGCGCGATCGTCGCTTCGGAGGCCGAACTTCAACCCGAGCCGCTGCAAACGGTGGCTTGGCGAACTCACGCTGTATTTCCGGAGTCTCGTGTTCCGTCCTCCGTCGAAGAATTGGGCGCGACCGTTGGAGGGGCCGAAGCGCCACGTATCGGCAAGATCCTTCATGCCTATTGGCGAAGCTGGGAGGCGCGCACGCTGCGGCAGGAACCGTTGGAGCTCAGCGCGCTGCATCTCAACGGCATCGCCCAAATTCATCTGCCCGGGGAGCCCTTTCTGGAATTCCAATTGCACGCTCAGTCACTGCGTGACGAACAGCCCGTAATCACGATCGGCTACGGTGACGGTGGTCCTTGGTATATCCCCACTGCCGATGAGCTACCTCGCGGCGGATACGAAACGATTGTCGCCTTCAATAAACCTTCGATCGACGGTCTATTGCGTGGCGCCATCGGGCGGTTGCTCGATCCAGCGTAATCCCACCGCGGAACACTATCTTTGATCGCCCATCGTCGCCAAAGTTCGCCGTAGCATTTGATCCACCTCGGGGCGGCGAAGATGAGACAACACTTGAGCTGACACAGACTCACCTAAAACGGAGAGTGCCAAACGACGACCGACTGGATCTACAAGTTTATCTAAGCTTCCAATCTCCGCGGAAAGTTGACGAGCACCTCGCGGTCCGACTCCGGGAAGTCCCAACGCAAGTATGCGGCGTTCCCGCGATGCGTTTCTACTTTCGTCAATTTCGATCAGCAATCGGTGAGCCGTTTTCTGGCCCACCCGTGGTAGTGTGACCAGTTGATCGAGTGAGAGCGAATAAAGATCACTCGGGCAGCGGACCAATCCGGACTCGACCATGCGTTGGGCCAAAGTCGGACCGACCCCTTTGATGTCGAGCGCGGCCTTCGAAACAAAGTGCAACAAGCGCTGAACGACCTGCTCATCACAATTGTAGTTCTCGCAAACGAGTCGTAACTCGGCCGTCCCTTCGATCTGCGTGATGCGAGTTCCACAGGAACGACACTGCTGAGGCAGCGCGTAAACCTGAGAATCGGCGGATCGCTGCGCGTATTCGATTCCCGCAAGCTGTGGAATAATCTCTCCGGCCTTTTCGATCCAAATCGGGTCCGCCAACCGTAGATCGCGACGAATAATTTCACTGGCACTACTGAGAGATGCCCGGCGGATGGTAGCTCCACCCAGGGTGACCGGATCGAACTCCGCGACCGGAGTAAGCGCACCGGTGCGGCCGACCTGCCAAACGATATCGCGTAGGACTGTGCGGGCTCGAGGCGGGGCAAATTTTCGGGCTACGGCCCAACGCGGAGCGATCGGACCGTTGCCCATCGTTTTCTGAAGGTCGACCAAATCTATTTTGATGACGACGCCATCGGTCGGCACGCCCGAAAGTGATGCCCGGACTTGCTCCACCGCGCGGTTCAATTCGGCGGCCTTATCAGACGTGACGAACCGGACAGTTTGCGCTGATGGGAGACCGCGCGCGTCGAGCCAACGGTGGAATTCGGCCATCGAGCTGGGAGCAGCTTCCACGGGCATCACATCTCCCCAGCCATGGAAAACAATCGAAAGACCGCGCGCAGCAATCTCGTTGAGATTCGTGAGCTTCACCGATCCTGCGGCAACACTGCGGGGATGCCGAAACTCGGGTTCGTTAGCGGCACGACGATCGCGATTCAGCGAATCGAATTGTGCATCTGCCAAATAGATTTCACCCCGCAATTCGATACGTTCGATGCGAGGAAAAGACGGATCAAACTCCCACTCGTAATCGAGGCTTCGGATGACTTCAACCTGTGCGGTGATGTCTTCGCCCACGGCTCCGTTTCCGCGTGTCGCCGCGCTTTTGTATTCACCGCGTTCAAGGACCACGCTCACGGCGATGCCATCGAGTTTAGGTTCAATGATGAAATCAATGTGATCACCGAGGGAGGCCTGCGAAACGCGTTCATAGAATTCTGCGACTTCGGCGTCGGAATAGGCCTTGTCGAGACTCAGCATGGGAAGTCCATGCCGAATCTGATTCGTGGGAGTTGACCGATCATCTCCGATTCCAGTCGGAGGGAATGTAACACCTGATTCTTGCTCAAGTCTACGCAACTCAAGCTTGAGCAGATCATATTCGAAGTCGGTGATTTCCGGGGCGGCCTCACGAAAATAGAGGTCGTCGTGATGTGCGATTTCGGCCTGAAGCTGCTCAATCTCAGGGATTAGTTCCGATTTCGCCAAGAGGAGCGGGCTGGTAAACAAGAACATCCACGCGAGCGCCATGATGCTTGCTCGCAACCTACTGGGAAACGTCATGGGACCTGTAACGCGAAACCCTGCGCCGATCTTTCAATCGATTTTGGACTATGTCCCGAACGCTTTTCGTCTTAGTCCGCGCAACGTAGTAAGATCCCCCCAGTCGGCGACACGAGGAATCGGACGGGGCGCGGTGCGACTGCGGGTGCCCGTGAGTTTTTGGTAAGTGCCCAGGTGCTCCTGCACGAAAGAGTGGCCGCCGAGAACAGCGCCATCAGTGAAGTAGCGCACCCGGCAACGGAGCACCTGATGAAGTGGAAGCTGCCCGTTTGATTTGATGACCTTCTCCAACTCGGCCGCGTCTATGTTGGCCTTGTGCTCCCTCGGTGCGGAGCCCTTGCCGAACAGCGTTTCACGGTAGGCGCTCTGCGTCCATTTCCAGTGATGGGCACGGCCACCCTCCACGAGTTGGACAATCCCCTCTTGGGCGAATTTACGTCCGGCGACGGCCTCAGCGTAACCACAGAAGCGGTAGTCCTTTGGATCATCGACCAGACCCGCGCGGACGGCATTGAGATCGATGTAGGCGGCCATGGTGCGCATCACACCGGCTTTAGCTTCGACGAGCACGCTCTTGAACCGCTCGGCCCACAATGTGCCGTAGCGTTGGTGGGTTCGGTTATACCAGACCGAGAACCGTTGCTTCACGAGTTTCATGAACGGCGAAAGGTCTCCCATCATCGCCAGCTGACGGTCGCGCCAGGCTATGGCCTCCGGATGGTTGGACTTGAGCAGGGTTTGAATGACCTCGAATCGAGCGGTTTGGTATTTGGTCGGTTTGGGATACAGCACCCGGTAACGTCGGATCAGTTCGGCGTCGGTAAGAGGTGGTTTTTGGGGGACACGCACCAGCACATGGAAGTGATTCGCCATGATGGCGTAAGTGATGATTTCGAGACCGCAGTAATCGGCAATCTGCCACAACTGCTTCCGCAAGATTTCCTTGGCAACATCGTCGAACAACCTCTCCCCGTTCACCGTGCGGGTCATACAATGATACACCGCCTGCCCTTCATTCGCATCCACCTTAATCCGAGCCTGTCGCATCCCCAAACCCAAATCCTAGGCCGACTTCAATGCAACTATTTTTAACCTGTCCCTTTTAAATGTTTTAAATGGAATGCCCTGCGTTTCTTCGGGTTTGTATTCTGCTTTGCCTGGTTCGACTGAGTGACTAGCCTAGAGTTCGGGGCGGGGATTCGGGTTCGACGCTTTTCATCTTTCCGGGCTTTCGCCGCGGGAGGTTCGAGGGCGACGGTGTAGGGTTTCGCTGACGGCGGAGTCTCGGTAGGAGCGCCGCGGCTAGTCCTCCAATTACCACCGCTCCGATGGCGAGGGGTAACGCGATCAAAACTAAACCGGCAACCAGTCCCAATACCAACACCAGTCCGATCAATGCAAACAAAGCCCGCACCAGCGGATTCTTAATCTGACGGCCTTGAAAAGAGGTGCGCATGCGAAATCCTGACATATCATCAACCTTAGCTGTTTCGAGCCCACAAATCAAACGAGGATACACCCTCACTCGATTCACCGAAATACCGAGCCGAGTAGGCAAAACTTGGCTTCCCCCAGATTCTTAATCTTTTGCATTCGCTCCTTTTTCTGCGGATACGTCGTTCTTCGCGACCCGCTTTCCCGGATCTGATATGTCCTCCCCGCTTTCCCAAATCATGCTTCGCCCTGCACTCATCCTGGGATGGATCTTGCTCCCTTGCTTCAGCTCCGCCAGCCCCAGCGGCGCGGAATCGCCCGTGACCTACGAACAATTTGGCGCAGTCGGCGATGGGCTGACCGACGACCTGCCTGCCATCGTCGCGGCACATGCTTTTGCCAATGAACAAAGGCGACCGGTGCGATCCTCCCCCGCGGCGACCTATCATCTCGGGCGTCAGGCACTCACCGCCGTGATCCAAACGTCCACGGATTGGAACACGTCCCGGTTCATCATCGATGATAGCCAAGGCGTGGAGGACAACAATCGGTCGTTGTTCGAGGTGCAGTCGCAACTTGAACCCGTTCCGCTGACCATCGAACGCCTCACCGTCGGCCAAAAACGCCTCGATACCCGTCCCGCCACCGACCTGTTAGTGCTAGTCGAGGACGACAACCAACGTCGCTTCATTCGCCGCGGCTTGAACGTCAATTCCGGCACCGCTCAGAAGGAGGTCTTCATCCTTCGCCGCGATGGCACCATCGAGGGGGCGATCGAGTGGAACTACGAGACCATCACACGAATTGAGGCTCAGCCGATCGACCCAGAACCGCTCGTGCTGCGTGGCGGGTTTTTCATCAACATCGCCAACCGGATGGTGCACGCCGTGGGCTATAAATACTGGTCGCGCAACCTTCTCATCAGCCGGTCTAACACTGTCGTCGACGGTCTCTCCTACGAGGTGGTCGGCCAAACCGATGTAGGGCATCCCTACCGTGGTTTTCTTTCCGCTCAGCAGGTCGCCAACATCACGCTCCGCAACTGCCGCATCAGCCCACATAAGGTCTACAAAACCATCGGCCGAGCAGGCCTACCGGTCTCGATGGGCACCTACGGCTACAGTGCCGGGCTAGTCGTAAACTTCACCATGCAGGGCTGCCGTATGGGCGACATCCACAACACCGAGCTTTGGGGGATCGCAGGCACAAACTTCATGAAAAACCTCCTCGTGGAGGACTGCGTGCTCTCACGCATGGATGTGCACATGGGCGTGTCCGGGTTCTACATCATTCGGCGGTCCACGCTCGGCCACATGGGCATCAACGCGATCGGTCGCGGGCGTTTGATCGTCGAGGACTCCACCGTGCACAGCCAACGCCTGATCAAATTCCGCAACGACTACGGAGCGACGTGGGACGGCGACGTGCTGGTGCGCAACAGCCGTTGGGTTCCTCCGCGCCCTGACAGCTCTCCCGTAGCAATGTTTGGGGTCCAAAACGACGGCACGCACGACTTCGGCTACGACAGCTCCATGCCCGCCACGATTCGCATCGAAGGGCTGATCATCGACGACGGCCCAGCTCGCGAAGGCACGTCCAACATCGTCCTCTTCGACGATCCCAGCGGGGCACTCGACACGACACTTCCCTTTCCCTACCGCCCCACCGAACGCGTGGAAATCCGCGACTTGAAAACCACCAGCGGCCTGACGCCACGCGTCAGCGCCGATCCCGCAGTGGCCAAGGTTATTCCCGTGTCCGGACTTTGATCCCCGTGAGTCTCGGCTCCGTCAGCACGCGAATTTTTCGTAGCAGGGAACAGCGTTAACAAAGCCAATATTTCTTAGGAAGATTGGGCCACAAAAGGCGCAGAAGGCGCATGAAACGGCTCTTCTGATTTTGTGAATTTTTAAGCCTTCTGTGTCTCACTTGGATGCATCCCGTGACGCTGAATTCCTCTACTCCCTCCTCCCAAAAGGATCAACCGTAGCGGGGCCGACTCACCGCAGCCCACGGGGTCATGTCGTGAAAACGCAAACGGAGTCTCATCGGGACGAGGTTACGTTTTACGACGTGACCCCTTACCGGGACCCGAACATCAATTATGTATCGGCCTCCTTACACCACTCCGATCGCCTACAGCGTCTTCACGCGGTCGCGGAATTTGTCGATGAAGCGACTGTTCGCTTCGTCACCGCCAGGGGCGTTGCCACTGCGCCACACCGGCGGCGTGATGCCGCGCTCTACCAGTAGCGCGATCGTGCGCAGCACGATACTGTTGAGCGCAAAAGAATTGGCGTAGGTGGAGATGGCCCCGATCGACTCTTCCATTCCGCGCACCGTCACGACCGCGTCGCCAATGGGCACTTTGCAATCGACGGCGATGTCCACCACGTCGTGTAGATTCTGCTTAGTCGGGTGCCGGGCAGGATGATCCGGGGCGGTCCCGTCCGCATGGCCGCGCGAGCTCACGCCGATGAGGAAAGCCCCACGTCGTTTGGCCTCGAGGGCGGCATCGATGAGCGCCGCGTTGATACCGTAGGCGTTGACCAGGATAAGCAGGTCACCCTCACCTACCCCACTGTCGGCGATCACGATTTTGCCGTAACCGGGGGTGCGTTCGATGGCCATGGAACGCAGGGCGCCGTTGGAGAGGAGGGTGCCCTCATCGAGGATGGCGGACACATGCATGAGACCGCCCGCCCGGAAGAAGATCTCCTGAGCGGATAGATTGGAATGCCCACCCGGACCGTAGATGTGCACCAGTCGGTCGGCCGCGATTTGATCGGCCACCCGTTCCGCCGCGCGGTCGAGCGCAGGCCCTTCCGTCGCGTGAATACCTTGCATGAGTTGATACACCGAATTCAAGTAATCCGAGCAAAGAGAAGCACCGAGGGTTTCAGCCATGTCGCCAGCGCAAGAGATTCGCCCCAAAGCGCAATCCAAAGCCGACCTGAACTTCAGCGGCACTCTTGTAGAATCACACGGATGATCTCATTGCGGTCTGATTCTGGATCCGTGCGGTAGAATCTCGATTCGTCGTAGACAATTTGGAAGCGACCGTCGGTCAATTCGGTCATGTCGGTGTAGCCGGTTCCGGGACCTCGGTAGAGCTCTAGCGGCGTGCTCCAGGTTTGGCCTTCATCCGCACTGGTGTGAACCCGCACCGTGTCTCCGGCTTCGGTGCGAGCGCCATAGCTCAACACCAAGAGACCACTCTGCAATCGGAGCAACTGGGGTGACACCCCGCCTACAAATTGAGTCGCTTCAGGCGGTGTCCACGTTTTGCCGCCGTCCGCCGAACGCGAGAGATGCAGAGCCGATGGCACTTGCCGATCGACGGCGCCGTCACTGCCGCGCGTTCCGGTGCGGAAGATCGCCAGCAACCGGCCCTCTCCGAAATTCACCAAATCCGTTTCGCTCGGCCCCTCACTGCCCAGATCGTCTCCGCGGCTAATCCAAGATTCGAACCGCCAATTGTCTCCACCGTCGTCGGAGGCCAGCACGCCCATCCCATAACCCCAACGCGCATCGATCGACTCGGGAGGTCTGCCATAGACAGCCAGCAGCAGCCGATCCGAATCCACCGGCAGCACATGTCCCCACGTAACGGCCGTGATAGTTTTTACCGGTTGGGCAAACGGCATCCCTCTGATCTCCCGAGACTGTTTATTCCAAGTCGCACCTTCATCGTGCGAAAGACGGAGCGTGAGGTTCACCACGATTCCACCTTCCGGATCTGGTTCCCATTCGCGAAATCGATAACCCGGACTGACCATCGACCCGTCCGGCAAACGCGTCCGGAAAAAGCGCAACCAAGTATCCCCAGCCTTCAGGCCCGCCCACGGTCGCCACGACTCACCCTGATCCGGCGAATACACCGTCTGCACCCGGTCCGAGGCGAACAACGAACGGGCCGCATTTTCCAGCGGCAAGCCGGTGTTATTGGGGCCCCACACATGCGGACCTTCGCGCAGCGTCATATACCAATTGCCATCCGCCGACTCGAACATGAACGGGAAGTGCACCTGATTGTTGGGCGAGGTCACCTGGTCATCGATCGAGTAAATCGCATCGCGACTGACAACTTCGACGGCCGGAGGAAATACCGCGCTCTCGGCGTCGGCGGACAGGACGGACGCCACGACAGCGAGAATAGAATAGAATCGTTTCCTCATAGCTGCATTTGAACCGTATCTAAGTCGTTCGGGCAAAGAAAAGCACCGAGGGATTCTCCCGCTTCATAGACCAAGCGTATCCAGAATTTCTAGCAGCCGTTGCTCAATCACTTCAGCAAAACCTTCGCCGATCGTGGGGTGTTCTTGGACCAGGCGTTGGAACCGGTCTCGCGACAGGGAGAGCAAGTTCAACGCCTCCTCCGCGTGCGCCTTTACGGTCGCTTTTCGCCTCCGATTAGACCGCAACCCGATTTCCCCAAATATCTGGCCCTGATTGAGAGTCGCCAATTGGGAAGTTCCTCCTCCGGGATCGTCGAACCAAACTTCGGCTCGGCCGGTGACAACAATGAACAAGTGCTCGCCCACTTCTCCCTGATTCATCACAACCGCCCCCGAGGGATAATGGCATGTCTCAAATTCAGGAGCGAGAGCCTGCGCCGCCTCCGGATCGAGGGCGGGAAACGCCCGAGTCAACGTAGCCTGCAAATGCCGCATGTAGAGCGCCTCGCCGAGTTCGCTGGCCAGCATATCAGACTCGACCAACGTCTCGATCATGGCATCTCGCGAGACCTTGAGCAAGGTGGTGTCATCACGGGCAAGGGCGCTCGTCCGGCGAGAATTTCCCGCCAATATCTCGACCTCTCCAAACGACGATCCGGACCCAAGCGGCAGAGCATCTCCGTCGGAATTCGAAGACCCTGCGGCCAAGCCCACCACTCCGGTGAGCACCACAAAGAAGGCATCAGCCGTATCGCCCTCTGCGTAGACGCACTCACCAGCTGCAAGCGTGACCGTTTCTGTCTCCGGCAGAACCAATGCATCCATACCTGGATCGGGCGCCACCACACCTCGCTTAAGCAAGGCGTCGGGATCCCCCGAAATATCGGCGCGAATTTCCTCCACTACAGCGGGAAACCCGCCTGCATCCTGGAGTAACGGCTGCACACTCAACTTAGGCCGGTAGGTCGGACTGGGGAGTCTTAGTATTGCCCCCCGCAGCACCGACGCGACGACCGTGAAGATAAACAGCTCGACCAGCCCCGTCGCAGCACAGGTCCGAGGTCGCCGGCCAAAGGGCGCATGCGCCATCGGACAACGGTGCTCGTTTCGCGGCGCAGTGCATCGCCCCGCGTCGAACCGCAGAGGGTCGCTGTAAACTTCTGGATCGAAATGATCCGGGACAGGCGTGAGCAGGAGTTCCTCTCCGGCCTTGATTCGGTAACCACCGATCTCGATCTCCCGCGAAGTCACAAATCCCAGCCCGGGCACCACCACGTATTTACGCAGAGCCTCGAAGTAGGCAGCGCGCAACCACTTGGTCGGGGTTACGAGAACTGAGCCATTGAGAGAGTTAGTCTGGTCATCCAGAAAGGACCCAGACCATGAAAGGAAAGAGATACACGACCGAGCAGAAGATCCGGATATTG
>Ga0209659_1002216_pt1 | contig 10728 bp, 11 predicted proteins | sample SaaInlLV_10m_DNA_FD_184658 | JGI IMG/M metagenome (GOLD analysis project Ga0209659, IMG submission 184658) | Marine microbial communities from expanding oxygen minimum zones in the Saanich Inlet - SI072_LV_10m_DNA (SPAdes) (version 2) | ecosystem: Environmental > Aquatic > Marine > Intertidal... | reverse complement strand
TTTCACCGGCTAATAAATTAAGCGCAGCTGTATCAATGTTTGCTTGATGTGCCGCCTGCTGATTGGATGAATCTTTTGGTGGCTGCCGAGACGATTGCTTCGCCGAGTCGCGCTCTGTATTTTTGGTCAGGTGACCTTGTAGATTATCTTTTAGGTGACCTGACATTTTTTCTTGTGGCATAACTTTAATCCCCGCATGTGTATCAGGGGAAAAGACTCTCAGTAACTCGGTAAACATGGCATCGAGTTGGGCAGGTTATCGGTTAGCTATTATCAGCTAACTACCGAAAAACTGCTCATCAGCCAAAATACGCGTTGCTACCTGATTGGCATCAACGGTGTAGGAACCATTGTCAATGCGCTCGCGAATATCATTCACTCGCGCCTCATCAACTTCTGGCAGTGCTTGTAAATCACGCTGAATACGACTGAGCTCTTGTGCGCGTGCGCTCAATTGAACAGTGTCATGCTTATTATCAACTAACGCTTCAACACTAGCGCGGCTGTTCGCTTCGCTATTGCTGTTGGCATTATTGTCAACGCTACCGCTGTTTCGAGCTGTGCTCGATTGAGGTCCGTTAATGTTGTTGATGTGATTAACCATGGTTGTTCAAGCTCTACTCATTGATTCATTTAAGCGTGTTACTGCATCCTAAACCGGTGCTGTCGTTCGTGGGTCTTTTCCGTTCTGTACTCTTTAATCATTTCGATTTAATCGTACGTATTTAAACTCAAGACTTAAAACACCAAAGCGGGATGCGTGTATGCACATTACCTTTATCGGCCATCTTTTTTGTAACTTGAGTCACGTTTTAAAGCATTTCAATATTAAGCCGCTGGCTTATTTCAAGTGCTTGAATTTCCTAAAAAATGTTTTTTCCATTCAGTCTTTTATTGGGCTTGTATGCGCCAAATAGTCGGCAATTGCGCTAGCAGCCTTTACATCACCTACATCACCGTTTGTACTTTACCCGGCGCAATCACTTTTGCTTTGATAATGCGCTTTGAGCTGAGATTGCGGACTTTAATCTGCTGACCTTTGCTGCCATCTCCCATTGCTGTACCCGCCATCTTGGCGCTTACACCATGAGAGTTCGCAATAATCATGACTTGATCACCCCGTTTAATCCATTTGGGTTGTGCTAAGCCACTATTACTCAAGGGTTTTCCAGCGGCAACGGGGCGCGTGGCCAGAGTGCCAATTGCATCGTTAATACGAGTTAAATAATCGCTATTTATGCCTTGAAGCTTTTGTTCACGAATCACAATGTCGGCCGCATTGATTACTTCGTTTCTTTGTATGGCGCGAACAGCGGTGACCACCGATTGCCAATGTTCAAATTTGACGGGAATGAACACGCTCCATGGTTTGTGATCATCGCATCTTACTTTTACGAGCTTTCTGCCAGAGCGTGCATTGCCTTTTTGTGGGGTAAAGCTGAGATCTTGTGAGCAGCGTCTTAGCGTGAGCCTTGAATCGACAGTTGCAGCACTGTATTCAATACGCGCATGAGGGTTATCGAGTTTGGCTTGCTGTCGAACAAAGGCGAGTGTTAACGCTTGGATCTCGGTGGCATTAATGGTCGTTGAAAGAGTTGCAGCTGGCTGGTTAAGCGCGTTGGCTGTGCCTGGTTGATGTGTGAAAAGGGGAGAGTCGGTACCATTATTGGCAGACCCCGGAATAGCCCAAAAGAGCAAACCCATAATACAGGCGGCAGCGGCCGTTAAGCCCGCGCTGTGAGCCGATTGACAATGCGCTTGTCGGCGGCTCATGCTCTGTTTATTGGTGGCGGCTGTTGCAATGGATGCAATCAATGCCGCGGATGCTTTGTTCATTCTATGACTCGTATATGCCAAAAAATTGCCGATTAATCTCAATAGTGATTAAAGGAGCAATATCCATGCCGTTAACGCTCTTCTCTTTATTGCCCATAAACCTTGATTGTCTAAGACTTGATCTGCTTCTCATTACGGTTTTCGTCAGCCTTTGCCGCTTTGCGGCAGCTGCTTGCCGCAAACTCTTAATTGAGTAGGATTTTTTCGCCTTTGAATTAATTAAGTGTCTGATTTTAAACAATAAAATGGTTGTGGCATATCGGTTGCAATACTCCGTATGAGATAGCTATTTTTAATGAGAGAAAACCAATGACAGCGATCAACTTTGCCAATGCATTAGGCGTTCATGAGAGAGCTCTGCACTTACGTACCGAGCGATCGGCGGTATTGGCAAATAATTTGGCTAATTCAGAGACGCCTGGCTATAAAGCGCGTGATTTTGATTTTCGTGAGGCATTGCAGGCGGCTAAGTCAGATAAGAACGCCATGAATATGTCACGAACTCACAAGGGGCATATTGTTTCTACCGTTAAAGGCGAGGGCGCATCGGTAGCGCTTTCTTATCGTGTACCACTACAAGCCAGTATTGATGGCAATACCGTTGATGCACAAATGGAAAGTGCGGCGTTTGCCCGCAACGCATTAGAGTTTGGTTCTAGCTTCCGCTTTTTAAATGGTCGCTTCGCTAGTTTGGGCAAGGCCTTAAGCGGTAATTAAGAATGCCCTAAGCGGCAATTAATAGAACGCACTTAGATAAATATTTAAAACAAATTTTTATTTAGAAAACACAGTAAGAGATTTGAGTATGAGTTTAGGAAATGTATTTGATATAGCGGCGATGGGAATGAGCGTCCAAACGATTCGCTTAAATACTACTGCGAGCAATATGGCTAATGCAGAAACATCTGCCAGCTCTGAGGCTGAGGCTTATAAAGCGCTACGTCCGGTATTTGTTTCTAGCAGCGAAAAAAATGCGGCTAATGGATCACTTAACGGTTCAAGCCCAGCTGATTTTGGAGTGATGGTTCGTGAGATTGTTGAAAGCCAAGCGCCTGTCAATAAAGCCTACGAGCCAAATAACCCGCAAGCGAATGAAGAGGGTTATGTTTTCTACTCTAACGTCAATTCTATCGAAGAAATGGCCGACATGATTTCTGCTTCACGGTCTTTTCAAATGAATGTCGAAATGATGAATACCACTAAGTCCATGATGCAGCGCTTGCTGTCGATGGGCCAGTAATGAAGCAATAAAGTCATTCGCAGTGAGTGATGACTGATTCTCTAAAATTAATGATTAAGTAAAACTAGGTACATAGCATGACTGAAATTAATAGCTCAACATCCGCCGATATTCTTAATTCCTTAGGCACAAAGGCTAACGCGCCAACAGAAGAGCAGGACTTAGGTAAAGATGCTTTTTTGCAGCTCATGATTGCACAGTTGCAAAATCAAGATCCTTTAAGTCCGGCTAAAAATGAAGACTTTATTGCACAGTTAGCGCAGTTTAGTTCGGTCGAAGGTATTCAAAATATTAATAACTCTATGGAAGAGTTAGCCAGCTCTTTCCGTTCTAGCCAAGCATTACAAGCGTCTTCTTTAGTCGGTCGTCAAGTGCAGGTGAGTACTGATACTGCAACGTTATCAGCGGCAGGGCCGGTTCAAGGGACTATCGATTTAGATACTAGCTCAGCCAATATTAAGCTTTATATAGAAGGCCCTGATGGCCAGATAGTGAAAACCGAAGATCTCGGTGCTCAAGAGCGAGGCGCTATTGATTTCTCTTGGGATGGCACTAATGAGAGCGGCTTACGTGTTGCCGATGGTGCTTACCGTGTTTATGCCAGTGGTTTAGTCGATGGCGAAATTGCTGATTTACCTGTGGCAATTGGCGCTAATGTTAATAGTGTGACGGTTGGCCAAAATAATTCCATGATTTTAAATATTGAAGGCGTTGGTGCAGTGCCGCTTTCAGAAGTGAGCCGTTTTCTATAAACGCTAATGTTTAATCATGTTCATTTAAATACAACGAATGAGCATGAAACCCTAATTTAATATGAAAGGCAGGAGATAGACCATGACATTTAATACAGCACTAACAGGATTACGCGCAGCAACCAGTGATCTTAACGTAACGGGTAATAATATTGCTAACGCCAGTACTGTGGGTTTTAAACAGTCGCGTGCTGAATTTGCCGATGTCTATGCCAGTTCTGTAGTTGGCGGCGGTACTAACGCTATTGGTAATGGTGTTCGTGTGTCCGATGTCTCTCAGCAATTTTCGCAAGGTAATATTAGCTTTACTGAAAACGCGTTAGATTTAGCGATTAATGGTGGCGGCTTTTTTGTATTAAGTGATCAAGGCTCTCAAGTATTTACACGTGCTGGCCAATTTGGTGTAGATGATACTGGCTATATTACGACTAACGACGGTGCTCGATTGCAAGGTTTTCCTGCCAATACATCAGGTACAGTATCGGATGTATTAGGTGATTTACAATTAAGCACGGCAGATATTTCACCGCGTCAAACGACTTTAGTGGATATGCTATTTAATTTAGACGCTGATGCCGCCGTGCCAGAAAGTATCGTTAATACTGCAATTTCAGAGGGTTCAGTAGAGCAAGCTGCACAAGGCGGCGTGAATGGCTATGCCTCAGGCACTATCAATATTGGCGGCACTACTTACAATATTCCTGCCGGCGCTAACCAGTCGGCCAGTGTAATTGCTGGGTCACTATCTGCGATTAACGGTGTGTCTGCATCGGCGACTACTCGTGCCGATATCGTGATTCCTGCTGGTTCAACTACCGCTAACCAATTACGCATTAATGGTGCTGAAATTGTGGGCGCAGATCTTACGCAAATTACTTCAGCGATTGATTCATTGCCGGGTATTACTGCATCAGAAACGGGTGGTGTGATCAGCGTGGTTTCAGCCTTAGGTGATGATTTATTATTTACTGCGGGCGGCGGTTTGTCGGCAAGTGTTACCGGTGCAGGCGGTGGTGGTGCGATTAATATCGATGGTAGTTTAGCTAGCCCAGCTAACCAAGCAACAGTAGGCGGTTTGGTTAATTTAACGTTGGATGCAGGTATTTCGATTAGCGCGGGTACAACGACATCGGCGGGCACTAATTTATTTCCTAACGTTCCAGCATTAACCTTGGTGCGAACGAATTCATTTGATCCTGGTGATGGCAATACTTATAACGATGCAACATCAGTAACTATTTTTGATTCCTTAGGGAGTCGCCATGTGTTGTCACAGTATTTTGTTAAAGAGCCAGCGGCATTAAGCGCGCCTAACACATGGAGTATGTATGTGCAGATTGATGGTCAAAATGTTGGTGACCCTGATGTGTTGTCGCCTAATACAGCGACCATGGAGCGTTTTACGCTGCGCTTTTTTAATGACGGTACATTAGATACCGCTAACAGTGATGAGCTGTTAATTTCTAATTGGACACCTTTGGATGCCGATGGTAATCCGGCGGGTGCATTAGGTCCAATAACAGTAGCTAACGGCGCAACAACGCCTATCCCTTCACCGCCCGTCAGTTCTAATTTTGTTTTGGATGTTAATGGTTCCTCACAATTCAGTGGCGGCTTTTCGGTGAATGAATTAGATCAAAATGGTTTTGCTCGCGGACGTTTATCGAGTGTTGATGTTTCCGAGACAGGCGTTATCTTTGCGCGTTATAGCAATGGTGAAGCACTAACACTAGGTCGTGTTGCGTTGGGTTCATTTGCCAATGAACAAGGCCTTACGCCATTAGGTGATTCGACTTGGGGGCAATCATTTGAGTCTGGTGAGCCGGTTATTGGTGCGCCAAGAACCGCATCTTTGGGTTCTATAACTTCGGGTGCGCTTGAAGATTCGAATGTTGAATTAGCAGAAGAATTAGTGGCACTCATCATTGCGCAAAGAAATTTCCAAGCGAATTCACGCACCATCGAAACCGCAAATGAAATTCAGCAAACGATTATCAACCTTCGTTAATTATTGGTTTATTCCAATGAGAGAGCAACTAAACATAAACGAACAGGCGGGTTAAAGAGTGGATCGTGCATTATATATATCAATGACAGGCGCCAAGCATAATATGCTTGAGCAGGCTGCGCGTTCGCATAATTTAGCTAACGTCTCAACCGTTGGTTTTAAAGCAGATTTAGCTAACGCTATGTCTATGCCGATTAAAAGTGGTGATGGCTATAACAGTCGTGTTTATGCCGTAACACAAACGCCTGCTGTCGATTTAAGTAGTGGCCCTTTAATTGAAACCGGTCGTGAACTCGATGTTGCTGTCGATGGCGATGGTTGGATTGCGGTGCAAAACGCTAATGGTGAAGAAGCCTATACCCGCGGTGGAAACTTAAGTGTCGATACTTTTGGTTTGCTGCGTAATGAGCGCGGTTTGCTAGTTATGGGTAATTCTGGACCTATCGCTATTCCTGAAGCAGAAAAAATTGATGTTGGTGTCGATGGCACTATTTCAGTTCGCGCCTTAGGGCAGGGGCCAGAAACATTAGTGGCGGTTGATCGTATTAAATTAGTGAATCCGGATACTAGCGCATTACAAAAGCAACAAGACGGTTTGATTTATAGCCGTAATGATATTGAAGCATTGGATGCCAATGTGCGATTACGTTCGGGATTTTTAGAAAATAGTAATGTTAATGCTGTCGGTGAGTTAACGTCGATTGTTGCATTAGCAAGACAGTTTGAAATGCAAATTAAGATGATGCAAACCGTGGCCGAAAATGCTGAATCCAGCGCCCGTGTATTGCAGGTTCAAGTTTAAAAATATTGAACGGTTTATTTAAAAGTATTGAGCTGTTTATTTAATATTGAGCTATTTATTTAAAAAGTATTGAGATAGCCATTTAAGTCTATTTGAATAACTAACAACAGATTAAAAAGTAGAGGTTACACCATGCACGCAGCATTATTTGCCAGTAAAACAGGATTATCTGCACAAGATAAGCAGTTAACGACTATCTCAAATAACTTAGCGAATGCTTCAACGGCTGGTTACAAGCGTGATCGCGTTATTTTTGAAGATTTACTCTATCAAATTCAACGTCAGCCGGGTGCACAGTCAGCACAGAATAATCAATTGCCATCGGGTTTGCAGCTAGGTACAGGTGTGCGCGTTGTCGGTACACAAAAGCAATTTACCACAGGTAATTTACAAGTTACCGACCAGCCTTTAGATATGGCGATTGATGGTCGTGGTTTTTTTGAAATTCTACAGCCGAATGGCAATACCGCGTATACCCGCAATGGTGAGTTTCATTTAAGCGCTGATGGCGAAATTGTGACAGCAGGTGGCTTGGTGTTAGAGCCATCTATTACTATTCCTGAAGGTGCACAAACGGTCACCATTGGTCAAGATGGAACGGTTTCTGTTTTGATAGCCGGTGAAACAGCACCTACGCAAGTGGGCAATGTGCAGTTAGCAGACTTTATTAATCCTGCTGGTTTACAGGCAATGGGTTCGAATTTATTTTTAGAGACAGCCTCTAGTGGCGCGGCTCAACAAGGTACGCCAGGTTTAAACGGCTTTGGTGCTATTCGCCAGGGCAGTATTGAAAATTCAAACGTGAATATTGTTGAGGAGCTAGTCAATATGATTACGACTCAGCGAACTTATGAAGTGAATTCAAAAGTATTACAAACAACTGACCAAATGCTGCAGTTTATTACGCAGAATATTTAAATCGTTAGAGTGATGGTAATGAAGAAAATACTAATCAAAATGCGTTTTATAAAACTGTTTCAGTTAGCAGTAATATCTCTTTTATTGCTTGGCGGTTGTGCGGTTGTTCCACATGCTGAAAAGCCCGATACCGCTGAATTTGCACCGGTTGCTGTACCCAGTAAAAGTAACTTGCCGTTGAGTGCTGGCAGCTTGTTTAGCGATGAAGTAGGCGTCAATTTATATGATGATCGACGTGCCTACCGTGCTGGCGATATTATTACGGTAACGCTCAATGAGCGCACGGTGTCAAGTAAATCGGCAGAAACAAAAATTGATAAAGATGGCAAAGTTGATTTTGGTGAAGACACGATTTTAGGGAAGTTGGTTGATATTAAAGGTAACTCTTTACTAACCAATGTTGAACAGACGCGTAGTTTTGATGGCTCGGGTGAAACCGATCAGCAAAATCGTTTGCAAGGCAGTATCGCCGTGACCATTGCCGATGTGTTGCCCAACGGTTTGTTAGTGATTCGTGGTGAAAAATGGATGACCTTAACCAATGGACAAGAGTTTATTCGCATTAGCGGTTTAATTCGTCCCGATGATGTCGCTTCCAACAATACGGTTTCTTCAACCAAAGTTGCCGATGCACGTATTTCGTATAGCGGCACCGGTGATTTAGCTGCAGCCAATAAACAAGGTTGGGCTTCTCGCTTCTTTAATTCTTCTGTCTGGCCTTTTTAGGATGCCATTTATGAATCATCAATATTATTCAATTAAACGCCTAAGCCATGTATTAATTATGGCTAGTTTACTATTCGTCAGTGTTATCGCACAGGCTGATCGATTAAAGGATATGGCGTCTATTGCAGGCGTTAGGTCTAACGCTTTAGTAGGTTATGGTTTAGTGGTTGGTTTGGATGGCTCGGGTGACCAAACATCACAAACGCCTTTTACTACGCAGTCATTCACTAACATGCTAAAGCAGTTTGGCATTACCACACCAGAAGGTGCGCGTTTTCAGTTAAAAAATGTCGCTGCGGTAGCCATTCATGCTGAAATTCCTCCGTTCGCTAAACCAGGCCAAACAATTGATATTACGGTGTCATCTATTGGTAATGCAAAAAGTTTACGCGGTGGCAGTTTGTTAATGGCGCCGTTAAAAGGCATAGATGGAAAAATTTATGCCTTAGCACAAGGTAACTTAGTGGTAGGTGGTTTTGGTGCCCAAGGAAACGATGGGTCAAAGATTACGGTAAATGTGCCTAGTGTTGGTCGTATTCCTAACGGTGCAACCGTTGAGCGCATGATTGATAGCGGCTTTGATACGGCAAACAATATTATCTTTAATTTACACCGCTCTGATTTCACAACAGCGAAACGTGTTGCCGATCGAATCAATACTGTTTTTGGCCCTGATGTCGCGCAAGCTTTAGATGCCGGTTCAATTATTGTGACTTCGCCTGCAACGGCTGATCAACGAGTGACTTACGTTTCTGTATTAGAAAATCTTGAAATTGAACAAGGCCAAGCTTCTGCAAAAGTGATTATTAATTCTCGTACGGGCACCATTGTTGTCGGTAGCAGCGTGAAGGTATCACCGGTGGCGGTAACTCATGGTAGCTTAACCGTCACTGTCGCAGAGAGCGCGGCAGTCAGCCAGCCTAATGCACTAGCCGGCGGCGAGACAGCGATTGTTGCTGACTCGGGAATAGAAATTGAAGAAGAACGCAACCGTATGTTTTTGTTTGACCCAGGTACGCAGTTAAACGAAATTGTTAGAGCGGTAAATTTAGTGGGCGCAGCGCCCGGCGATTTAATGGCAATACTTGAAGCCATGAAACAGGCTGGTGCACTTCGTGCTGAGCTCGTAGTTATATAAGGTTATATAAGGCTATATAGGGTTATATAAGATTATTTAAGACTTTATAAATTTATAGAAACATATTTAAACGGTTACCTAGGTAAATTATGTCAGCACTTACATCCACCCATGCTAGCTCGATGTCTGCGTCTACCGCAGCGATGAGTGGTGGCCATAGTTCTGTCTACAGTGATCTGCAAGGTTTGCAATCGATTAAGCAGCTTGGTCAGGTTGATGAAGGTGCTGCTTTAACTGAAGTCTCCAAGCAATTTGAATCCATACTCGTCAATATGATGTTAAAGAATATGCGTAGTGCAACTAACGTATTTTCTGAGGGCAGTTATCTCGGCGGTGATCAGGTGAGCTTTTATCAAGAAATGCTTGATGATCAATGGAGTGTTGAATTAACGCGAGGTGCAGGCTTGGGTTTTGCTGAGCCTATGTCGCGTCAGTTGAGTGGTGAGAAAGCCAATAGCAAAGGTAGCGATGTATCGGTGCCAGCTATGTCAATTGAGGAAGTGTTATCGAGTGTGAGAATTACTAAGCAACGCAGTGATTTTATTGCGCCAGTCTCTGCTGGAGCGACGCTATCTCATACTGACGCATCGCCAAGCGCTTCGCCGCGTTTTGATTCGCCAGAAGCGTTTGTTAAAGGTCTTTATGAAAGTGCTCAAAAAGCAGCGAAGGCTTTGGGTGTTGCGCCAGCTACTTTATTGGCTCAGTCGGCATTAGAAACCGGTTGGGGGCAGCATTTACCGAGTGGTAAAGACGGTCAGCATGGATTTAATTTATTCGGTATTAAAGCCGATGACAGATGGTCCGGTCCGGTCACTCAAGTTGATACTTTAGAATATTTTTCTGGCCAGCCTATTAAAGTGAATGCATCTTTTCGTCAGTATGGTTCCTTTGAGCAAAGCTTCAATGATTATGCTGAATTTGTCAGTTCGCAGTCTCGTTATCAGCCAGCTTTGGAAAAAGCCTCTGATGCAGCGGGGTATATCCAAGCACTACAGCAAGCCGGTTATGCAACCGATCCAAAATACGCTGAAAAAGTACAAGGCATTCTTAATCGTGATGTCTTTAAAAAGGAATCGTTAGATGCCACGTTGGTTTCATTGTCTGAGCAACAGCCTCATGGATAATTGTCGTATGAATTGTCGTATGAATTGTCGTATGAATAGACGTCATATCGATAGTCAGGATCGAGGTCAATAATGGGATTGCTCAATATCGGAGTGACAGGTTTACTTGCCAGCCAAACGGCAATTAATACCACCGGTCATAATATTTCTAACGCCAATGTCCAGGGGTATAGCCGGCAAGAGG
>Ga0209659_1002199_pt1 | contig 10780 bp, 9 predicted proteins | sample SaaInlLV_10m_DNA_FD_184658 | JGI IMG/M metagenome (GOLD analysis project Ga0209659, IMG submission 184658) | Marine microbial communities from expanding oxygen minimum zones in the Saanich Inlet - SI072_LV_10m_DNA (SPAdes) (version 2) | ecosystem: Environmental > Aquatic > Marine > Intertidal... | reverse complement strand
AAAGATTGTATCTTAATTTGATGAGATTTTTTATTATAATATATCTATTATTTTTTTCTGCTTTAGCAAATGAAAATTCGTTAGAATTTAAATTAATTTTCAAGAAAGAGACAATAAACAATAATATTAAGGCAGTAGATAATTTTAACAACATTTATGCTATAGAAAATAATGAGCTAATTAAAAGTTCGGATACTAAAGACTATTATTATAAAAACAGTTTATATTCAAATATTTCCTCAATTGATGTTCAAAATTCCTTGAAAATAAAATTGTTTTATGAAGATTCCAACACCTTAATTATTCTTGACAATAAACTTTCTGAAATATCAAAAATTAATTTTAATATACTTAGTCCCAATAAAATAATTTCTAAGTTTTCAGCATCAAATGACAATAATATCTGGGTCTACAATGAACTAAACTCAAAAATTGAATTGTATAACTACGTTAATAATACATTTAGAATTGTTAACTCTGAAATTTCAGGACAGGTAATTTCATTAGAAAGTAACTATAAGTATTGTTGGGTTCTAACAGATTCTCACATATATAAATTCAATTATTTTGGGAGTTTGATTACTAAAATTACAGTAAATAACATTGAGCAAATTGAAAGTTTTAATGATTTTTTAATTTTCAAAAGAGACAATGAGTTGTTTTATTTTGATCAAGATCTTTTATTAGAGAATAAACTAAAATTAGAAAATTTATTAATAAAAGATTTTTTTGTAACCAATCAAAGCTTGTATATTTACGATTCTGAACATTTTATTAAGTATCAAATTCAAAAAAAATAAATTATGCACATTGCAATTGCAGGAAACATCGGGGCAGGAAAAACAACTTTAACTAATTCATTAGCCAAACATTACGGATTTGATGTTCAGCTTGAAGATGTAGTAGATAATCCATATTTAGATGATTTCTATAATGAAATGGAAAGGTGGAGTTTTAATCTTCAAGTTTACTTTTTGAATAGCCGATTCAGACAGCTAATTGATATAACGGAAAGCAAAAAGAATGTAATTCAAGACAGAACAATTTACGAGGATGCAAATATATTTGCACCTAATTTGCATGCAATGGGCTTAATGGCCAATCGTGATTTTGAAAACTATAAATCTCTATTTGAATTAATGGAATCAAAGGTTGAGGCTCCAGATTTATTAATTTATTTAAGAAGCTCAATTCCCAATCTAGTTTCTCATATTCACAAAAGAGGAAGGGATTATGAAAACTCAATAAGCATAGACTATTTAAGTAGATTAAATGAGCGTTATGAAGCTTGGATTCACAACTACAACAAGGGTAATTTATTAATCATTGATATTGATAATTTAGACTTTGTTGATCACCAAGAAGATCTTGAGAAAATAATTTCGATGATTGATGAAAAATTAAAGAAATAAAAAAAAAGCCTCATTTTTAAATGAGGCTTTTTTTTATTAATTAAAATAATCTATTTAGTTATCTTGAGCCTCAGCTACAAGATCTTTAACTGTTTGATTTACTTCCGACTCACTACCGCTAATAACAGAAGAAACTTTCGTTTGAACTCCGTCTTTGTTAGTTATAATCTTGACTTCTGCAGTTATATTATCTGCATCATCAACACTAGTCGCATTTACTTCAACCTGAACTTCATTAGTAACTGAAGAATGATTTTCTGATACCGAATGACCTCCTAATATAGGTGCAATCACTAAACCAATCAAACAAGTTAACTTAATTAAAATATTCATTGAAGGACCTGAAGTGTCTTTGAAAGGATCACCAACTGTATCTCCTGTGACAGCAGCTTTGTGAGCCTCAGAGCCTTTATAAGTCATCTCGCCGTTGATCTCAACTCCTGCTTCAAATGATTTTTTGGCATTATCCCAAGCTCCACCAGCGTTATTTTGAAATATCGCCCATAAAACTCCACTTACAGTAACCCCTGCCATATAACCACCAAGCATTTCGGCAATTATTTGATTATCCATACCAAATAACATTGGTAAGACAGTTATTAGTATTGGGAATCCGATAGTTAATAATCCAGGTAACATCATTTCTTTTAACGAAGCCTGCGTTGAAATAGCAACACATTTATCATATTCTGGTTTACCAGTTCCTTCCATAATTCCAGGAATATCTTTAAACTGTCTTCTTACTTCATATACCATTTCCATTGCAGCTTTTCCTACAGCATTCATTGCTAGTGCAGAGAAAACAACCGGAATCATACCTCCAACAAATAACATTGCTAAAACTGGAGCTTTAAATATATTTATACCATCAATTCCTGTGAATGTAACATAAGCTGCAAATAAGGCAAGAGATGTTAAAGCAGCAGATGCAATAGCAAACCCTTTTCCAGTAGCTGCCGTAGTATTACCAACTGAATCTAATATATCTGTTCTTTCTCTAACTACAGGTTCTTGCTCACTCATTTCTGCAATACCACCAGCATTGTCAGAAATTGGACCGAAAGCATCAATCGCCAACTGCATAGCAGTAGTAGCCATCATTGCAGAAGCGGCTAAAGCAACTCCGTAAAATCCAGCAAGAGCATAAGAACCCCAAATAGCAGCAGCAAAAAGTAGTACTGATGGGAATGTAGATATCATACCAGTAGCTAAACCAGCGATGATATTAGTACCTGCTCCAGTACTTGATTTTTGTACGATTTCTAAAATTGGTTTTTTTCCAAGACCTGTATAATATTCAGTAATTGAAGAAATAACTCCACCAACAAACAATCCAACTAGAGTAGCAAAAAAGACTCTCATTGAAGAAATATCTTGTTTACCTTCTCCAAAGAACTCCATTTGCATTGTTTCAGGCAACATGTAATCAACTAACAAATAACATGATAATGCTACTAAAGCTATAGAAACCCAGTTACCTTTATTTAATGCTCCCATTACCTGATCTTCCTTAGCATCATTAGAGTTAATTTTTACTAACATAGTTCCTATTGCTGAAATAATAATTCCAACTCCGGCAATTGCCATTGGCAATAAAATTGGACCAATACCTCCAAAAGCATCGTCAATTGAACCACCCATATCAACTATAACATAATTTCCTAAAACCATTGCAGCAAGCACAGTGGCTACATATGATCCAAATAAATCAGCACCCATTCCAGCTACATCACCAACATTATCTCCCACGTTATCTGCAATTGTTGCTGGGTTTCTTGGGTCATCCTCTGGAATTCCAGCTTCAACCTTTCCAACTAAATCAGCACCAACATCAGCAGCTTTAGTATATATACCACCTCCAACTCTTGCAAATAATGCAATTGATTCAGCTCCTAAAGAAAATCCAGCCAACGTTTCTAATACTATTGTCATATCTTCAGTAGATGTCCAAACTCCATTCATAAAGTATTGAAAGAAAAGAATGAAAAAAGTTGTTAATCCTAAAACAGCTAGTCCTGCTACTCCAAGTCCCATAACAGTTCCTCCACCAAAAGATATTTTTAGAGCATTTGGTAGGCTAGTAATTGCAGCTTGGGTTGTACGGACATTTGTTTTAGTAGCTATTTTCATACCCATATTTCCAGCCCATGCTGAAAAAAGCGCACCAAATATAAATGCTACAACTATTAATATGTGTGTAGTAGGGACTATGAATGATATTCCAGCTAATGCTAAACTTACAATAATCACGAATACAGTTAAAAGTCTATACTCAGCATTCAAAAATGCTAAAGCTCCTTCATAAATGTGGTCTGAAATTTCTTTCATTTTACCATCTCCTGCATCTTGTTTCATAACCCATGATTTTTTATAAATCATGTATCCTAGTCCTAATAAAGCCGCTAGTATCGGCATGTAAATAATCATTGAATCCATTTTATATTTTTTAGTAATTTTTAATTCGGTGGCAAAAGTAATGAAATCAGTTTAGATTTAAAAACTAAACAGATCTCAAATATTAATGCTTATTTTTTGTAAAGCACTTTTTTAACAGCTTTAACTACATCTTCACTGTTTGGAAGCCATTCAGCTAAAAGAACAGGTGAATATGGTGCTGGAGTATCTGCAGTATTTATCTTTTCAATTGGAGCATCTAAATAATCGAATGCTTTTGACTGAACTTGAAAAGTAATTTCAGTAGAAACATTTCCAAAAGGCCAAGCTTCTTCTAAAATAACTAGTCTATTTGTTTTTTTAACAGATTTAAGTACAGTGTTAATATCTAAAGGTCGAACAGTTCTTAAATCAATAATTTCACAAGAAATATTTTCTTCCTTTAATTTATCGGCTGCTTTGTATGCCTCTTTAATTATTTTTCCAAATGAAACTATAGTAACATCTGAACCTTCTCTTTTAATGTCAGCAACTCCAATCGGTAAAGTGTATTCTCCTTCTGGAATTTCACCTTTATCTCCGTACATTTGCTCACTTTCCATGAAAATAACAGGATCATCATCTCTTATAGCAGATTTTAATAAACCTTTAGCATCGTAAGGGTTTGAAGGAACAATAACCTTAAGACCAGGTGTATTTGCAAACCAATTTTCAAAAGCTTGAGAATGAGTCGCACCTAATTGACCTGCAGATGCAGTTGGGCCTCTAAAAACGATAGGGCATTTAAATTGACCTCCAGACATTTGTCTGATTTTTGCAGCATTATTAATAATCTGATCAATTCCAACAAGGGAAAAATTAAAGGTCATGTATTCAACTATAGGACGGTTACCTGTCATTGTTGAGCCGATAGCAACACCTGCAAATCCCAATTCAGCAATCGGTGTATCAATGACTCTTTTTTCTCCAAATTCGTCTAACATTCCTTTAGAAGCTTTGTAGGCTCCATTATATTCTGCAACTTCTTCCCCCATAAGATAGATACTTTCATCTGCTCTCATTTCTTCTGACATTGCCTCACAAATAGCTTCTCTAAATTGAATTGTTCTCATTTATATAATTTTACTGCAAAAATACTAAAGGATTTAATAATTGTAATTAAAAAAAATAAAATAATTACTATGCATGCATAGTAATTTATGTATTATTAATTATATTTGATCTCCAAAACAAAAGATATGAAAATAATAGTTTGTATTAGTCATGTTCCTGACACAACTTCAAAAATAAATTTCTCTGATGGAGATACAAAGTTTGAAAGAAATGGTGTACAGTTTGTAATTAATCCCAATGACGAATTTGGTCTTACAAGAGCAATGTGGTTTAAAGAAAAACAAGGTGCAACAGTTGATGTGATTAATGTAGGTCTGTCTGATACTGAGTCAACTTTAAGAAAAGCGCTTGCTATTGGAGCAGATAAAGCGATTAGAATAGACATGGATCCTGAGAATGGGTTTAATGTAGCTAAGCAGTTAGCTAATTATATAAAAAAAGAAAATTATGATCTAGTAATTGCGGGTAGAGAGTCCATTGATTACAATGGAGGAATGGTTCCAGGGATGATCGCTGGTTTGAACAATGCTAATTTTATAAACAATTGCATAAGTCTTGAGATTGATGGCACTAATGTGACTGCTTCACGAGAGATTGATGGAGGAAAAGAAACTATTGAATCTTGTATTCCGCTAGTAATTGGAGCTCAAAAAGGTTTGGTAGAAGAAAGTGATTTAAGAATTCCAAACATGAGAGGAATCATGATGGCCAGAAAAAAACAACTTGAGGTTATTCCAGCTATCGATGCCTCAAATCAAACAAACTCAATTGAATTTGAAAAACCAAAACCAAAAGGAGAGGTAACACTAGTTTCCTCCGACAATCTAGATGAATTAATCAATTTACTACATAACGAAGCTAAAGTAATTTAAATATGGCAATATTAGTATACACAGAATCAGAACAGGGTAAATTTAAAAAAACAGCTTTCGAATTAGCTTCTTATGCTAGGTCAATAGCTGATGAAAATAACACTACTGTGACCGCAGTATGTATCAATGCAGAAAGTCCAATGGAGTTACAAAACTATGGTGTAGATAAAGTTCTTAATATTTCTAATCAAGAGTTAAAATCATTTAACGCCATGTCTTACTCACAATGTATATTTGAAGCTGCAGAAAATGAAAAATCTAAAATTATAGTTATAAGCTCAAGTGCTGATTCAAAATATTTAGCTCCACTACTTGCTGTAAAACATAATGCTGGATATATCTCTAATGCTTGTGAATTACCAACTAGCTACAATCCATTAACAGTAAAAAGAACAGCTTTTACAAACAAAGCCTTTGAAATCACAAAGGTTAACACTGAAAATGCATTAATAAGTTTAGCTAAAAATAGTTATTCGATAAATGAAGTTAAAACTAATACATCTTTAGAAGATTTTTCTGTAAATGTTTCCCAAAATGACACAAAAGTTAAGTCTATTGATAAAGCTACTGATAAAGTAACAATTGCTGATGCCGATACAGTTGTATCTGCAGGTAGAGGATTAAAAGGTCCAGAAAATTGGGGAATGATAGAAGAATTAGCTGAGGTCTTAGGTGCAGCTACAGCTTGTTCAAAACCTGTATCTGATTTGGGTTGGAGACCCCATGGTGAACATGTTGGTCAAACTGGTAAACCCGTAGCAAGTAACCTTTATATTGCTATTGGAATTTCTGGTGCGATACAACATTTAGCAGGAATTAATTCTTCAAAAGTTAAAGTCGTGATTAATACTGATCCTGAAGCGCCATTTTTTAAAGCTGCTGATTATGGTGTTGTTGGAGATGCTTTTGAGGTAGTACCAGAATTGATAAATAAACTAAAAACTTTCAAGGCTCAAAACTAATTCCTTTTGAGTATAACATAAAAAGGTTAAATTTGATTGCAATTTGTTAAATCAAGTATGAGCTTAGTACGTTTAATTATCAAAGGAATTTCCTACAGTCAAACACAAAATGGGGCTTACGCACTAATTCTTAGAGAATTAGAAGGGCAAAGAAAACTTCCAATTGTTATAGGAGCTTTCGAGGCTCAATCCATTGCAATTGCATTGGAAAAAGAAATAAAACCCCCGAGACCCCTAACTCATGATTTGTTTAAAAATTTTTCTATCCGTTTTGACATAATTGTTAAACAAGTGATTATTCACAAACTTGTAGATGGAGTATTTTATTCAAGTATAATTTGCGAAAGAGATAAAATTGAAGAAGTTATTGACGCTAGAACAAGTGATGCAATAGCACTTGCACTCAGATTTAATGCTCCAATTTTTACATATGAAAATATTTTAATTAAAGCTGGAGTAATTCTAAAAGTTGAAAATGACGAAGAACAAGCTGATTCTGTTCTGAAAGAAATTATTCACCAGGACACAAAAGACAGTAAGAAAGATTACAAAAATAAAACAACTGAGGAGCTTCAAAAATTATTAAAAATTGCTGTTTTAAAAGAAAACTATGAAAATGCAGCTCTAATAAGAGATGAAATATCTAAAAGACAATAATTATGTTAAAAAAACTTTCAATTTTACTATTTATCTTTTCATTTAACTCAATTTTTTCTCAATCTATTGTAGGTGATTGGTTTTTTCAAAATATTCAAGATTCTAATGGAAATGAATTGTTTGAAGTTAAAAAAACAGATCTATTAAGTATTACTGAAAAAGATTTTAAGTACAACTTAGAAGCAAAAAATAATTTACAGGCTGAGGGTAGTTACTCAATTTCAAACAATAAATTGTCATTTAACTATAATACACCTTCTGACACCTTAAGGACTTATGATATTACATTATTATCTGAAAATGAACTAGAATTTACAGAAAATGGAATTAGCTATAAATTTCAAAAGATTGAATCATTAATTCCTAGTCAAGGATTTTCCATTTCTGGAATGACAAAGGGAATTACAGGAATGGTTTTTTTAATTTTCATAGCATTTTTGTTTAGCAAGAACAGAAAAGCAATAAAATGGAAAACAGTATTCATTGGTTTAGCCGCACAGCTCTTGTTAGCAGTAGGTGTTTTAAAGGTTAATTTTATTCAACAAATATTTGAATTTTTCGGAAAGATATTTGTAAAGACACTCGATTTTACAATGGAAGGGAGTACATTTTTATTAGGAGATATGATGAACGTAGAAAGTTTTGGCTATGTATTTTTATTTCAAGTTTTACCAACTGTAATATTCTTTTCAGCCTTAACATCAGTTCTGTTTTATTTAGGAGTTATTCAAAAATTTGTTAAAGCACTGGCATGGGCTTTAACAAAATTATTAAACATATCTGGTGCAGAAAGTTTAAGTGTTGCAGGTAATATATTTTTAGGTCAAACCGAAGCTCCTCTAATGATAAAAGCATATTTAGAAAAAATGTCTAAGTCAGAAATACTACTAGTTATGGTGGGTGGAATGGCTACAGTAGCAGGTGGTGTTTTAGCTGCTTATATTGGATTTTTAGGTGGAGAAGATGAAATTGTTAGGTTATTTTACGCTAAACATCTGTTAACTGCATCAGTTATGGCTGCTCCAGGAGCAATCGTGATTTCAAAAATTCTTTATCCTCAAACTGAAAAAATTAACACTGAGGTACATGTCTCTCAAGAAAAAATTGGCTCTAATTTACTTGACGCGATAGCTAATGGAACAACAGAGGGGTTAAAATTGGCTGCAAATGTTGGGGCAATGCTATTAGTATTTGTGGCTTTTATAGCCATGATTAACTTTGGATTTGAGAAAATTGGGACGATTGGTCAAATAAATAACTGGATTAGTTCAAATACTTCCTATGATCAACTCTCCATAGAGTTCATTCTAGGTTATACATTTTCTCCATTAATGTGGCTAATTGGAGTTGCAAAAGAAGATATGGCTTTAATGGGGCAACTATTAGGTATTAAGTTAGCTGTTAGTGAGTTTATTGGATACATGCAATTAGCTGAACTTAAAGACATCACAAATTTGATTCATTTTAAATATGAAAAATCCATAATTATGGCTACTTATATGTTGTGTGGTTTTGCAAATTTTGCATCAATTGGAATTCAAATTGGTGGTATTGGTTCATTAGCTCCTGGCCAAAGAAAAAACTTGTCAGAATTCGGTTTTTTAGCTTTGATAGGTGGAACACTTGCCTCACTATTATCTGCAACTTTTGCAGGAATGATTATTGGTTAAAAAGTTAATAACTTTAATATTTTTATTATTTAATTTTCTCTGGATTTATCTATTTTTATTTTTTAAATATTTCAAATGAAGCAATACTTAGATTTAGTAAAAGAAGTTTTAGAAAACGGAAATCAAAAAGGAGATAGAACGGGTACTGGAACAAAAAGTATTTTTGGCCACCAACTAAGATTTGATTTAAGTAAAGGCTTTCCGATGATTACTACAAAAAAGCTTCATTTAAAATCTATAATTCATGAATTATTGTGGTTTATAAATGGAGATACCAATATTAGTTATCTTAATGAAAATGGAGTTAAGATTTGGAATGAGTGGGCAAATAAAGATGGTGATTTGGGGCCTGTCTATGGCTATCAATGGAGAAATTGGAACGGAGATGAAATTGATCAAATTAAGGACCTAATAATTACATTAAAAAGCAATCCTAATAGTAGAAGAATGCTAGTCTCTGCGTGGAATCCATCTGTTCTTCCAGACACTTCCAAATCTTTCGAAGAAAATGTTGCAGATGGTAAAGCCGCACTTCCTCCATGCCATGCCTTTTTTCAATTTTATGTAAATAACGGAAAACTGTCTTGTCAACTATACCAAAGAAGTGCAGATGTTTTTCTAGGAGTTCCCTTCAATATTGCATCCTACGCATTATTCACAATGATGATTGCACAAGTGTGTGGGTATCAAGCTGGAGATTTTGTACATACATTTGGAGATGCACATATATATAATAACCATATTGAACAAGTCAAATTACAACTAAGTAGAGACACAAGACCATTACCTAAAATGGAGATAAACCCTGAAATTAAAAGTATTTTTGATTTTAAATTTGAGGACTTTAAATTGGTTGACTATGACCCACATCCACATATTAAAGGAGCTGTAGCAATTTAAAAAAATGACTAGATCTAATTTAACTATAATTGTTGCTGCCGACGTAAATGACACTATCGGTAAAGACAACAAATTAATTTGGCATTTGCCTGATGACTTGAAGAGATTTAAAAGACTTACTTCAGGGCATCACATTATTATGGGAAGAAAAACTTTTGACAGCTTTCCAGGCCTATTACCAAATAGAAAACATATTGTCATTACAAGACAAAAAGAAAATAAAGAAATTGAAAATGTTGTCTATGTAAATTCTATGCAAGAGGCTATTAATGTCAGTTTTGAAGATCCTAATCCATTTGTAATTGGAGGTGGAGAAATTTACAAAATAGCCATGGACTATTGTTCAAAAATAGAGCTAACTAGAGTTAATCATTCTTTTGAAGGTGATACACATTTTACTAAAATTGACAGCAACGATTGGACTAAAATATCTGATGAATTTCATGATATAGATGAAAAACATAAATATTCATTTAACTTTGAAACTTACGAAATAAAAAACATATGAAAGCTTACGTATTTCCAGGGCAAGGAGCTCAGTTCTCAGGGATGGGATTAGATCTTTATAATCAAAGTGACATCGCTAAAGAATTATTTGATTCTGCCAATTCAATTTTAGGTTTCAAAATCACTGAAATAATGTTTAATGGATCTGCTGAAGACCTAAAACAAACTAAAGTAACACAACCTGCTATCTTTCTTCACTCTGTAATTTTAGCAAAGATGTTGGGCGATAATTTTAAACCTCAAATGGTTGCTGGACATTCGCTTGGAGAGTTTTCTGCACTTGTAAGTACTGG
>Ga0209659_1002191_pt1 | contig 10813 bp, 10 predicted proteins | sample SaaInlLV_10m_DNA_FD_184658 | JGI IMG/M metagenome (GOLD analysis project Ga0209659, IMG submission 184658) | Marine microbial communities from expanding oxygen minimum zones in the Saanich Inlet - SI072_LV_10m_DNA (SPAdes) (version 2) | ecosystem: Environmental > Aquatic > Marine > Intertidal... | reverse complement strand
GATTAATGTGAATGAAATTGGGAAGCCTATAAAAATAACGAAAAGCATCGCAGCTAGCATAATCAAACCAATGGTAGGTTTGGACATGCTAGGTTGTGCTTTCATCAGATCGGTGAACCACTCACCACCTGGTACAAGGTTGGGTGTAAAAATTGCTAGAATGAGCCAAATAAGCGCAATCAAATAGATAGGTAAGATCTTAATGAACCACTGTTCACGCTCTTTACCCATCTTGTGAAAGGCTCGAAATATTTCTGGCACGCCTTGTAGCGTTAAAAGAATTCCACCTACTGGCATAGCCAAACGCGCCGGCCACAAAACCGGTCCCCAAGCGCTATCTATTTGCATGGTCTCACCTGTTGAGAATGCAAGCCACCAAAATTGACTGGCTACCACAGTGAAAAAAATCATCGATGGTATGAAAAATAACAGATAGAGAGTCGCATCTACTGTTGCTTGCGTCTTATTTGTCCAGCCCCTGTACAGAAAATCTGCGCGGATATGTACCCCACGCATGAGGCCGTAACCTGCGGCCGCCATAAACAATACGCCTGCTATCATTCTGCTTGAATCGTAGACCCAAAGAGTGGGGCCAAGCCCCAAAGAGCGTGCAAAATCTTCAAAACCTGCATTGGCCAAAATCGAAAATGAGTTGCGTGAGATAACTTCAAAAACTACCACTGCAATCAGAGGTACCATTAGGAGTGCGATAATTTGGCCAGCGCGGTAGTTGATTAAATCAATTACTGCGGTGATTGGACGTTGCCACGCCGTCATGTCTTCGGGAGTTTCGCCAGGTGCCTCGGTTCGTCTTTCTGCGATTAGCTCGTCTGCGATTTCAAGCTCATCTGGATTGACTTCATCTGCGGCCATTCCTGTTCTCCCTATCTTTGAAGCCTTTAGGGGCTTTCATTTTTGGGAAAGGCATTTGCCCTTGCCAAAAATGAAGTGCGGAGCCATATGGCTCCGCACCAAACTTAACTTACTTCAGTGAGTCTGCGTGAGCTTTTCCCAGTGCTGCGTTTGAGGCCTGTGCACCTGCCCAGAATGGGACTGCAATATCAGCAAAGTCTTTTTGTGACTGCCAAACTTCTGCAAAGAACTCATTTTCATCTGCAGCTGCCTGAAGCGCATTCTTGGCAGCAGCCATATACTCTGTGAAATAGTCTGCTGGCGTATCTTCAAGGATTACACCGTGATTATCGGTTAAGTCTTTCAGTGCCTTACCGTTTTCGTAAATGCGGTAAGACATTGATTTTGAGAGTGAAGCGTTTGCTGCAACTTCCAGTGCTTTCTTTTCAACATCTGTAAGACCATTATAGAAGTCTAGATTGACATACATATCAGCGTTCACGACTACTTGGTGTAAGCCTTGCAAGTAGTAGTGCTTTAGAACTTTCTGAAAGCCAAAGACTGAGTCTGGTTTGGGACAGCACCACTCAGCTGCGTCTATTGTGCCTTTTTCTAATGCCGGTAGAATATCACCACCACCCATCGCAACAGCAGGAACACCAATGTCAGCATAAGCTGCACCAACCATGCCTGGAGGTGCACGGAAACGCATCTGACGGAAATCATCCATTGATTTGATTGGCCTTGGGAACCAGCCTAGGGCTTCAGGGCCTACAGGTTGCAGCATGAAGCCTTTAACATTGACACCCATTTCTTCCCACAGACGATCGTACAACTCTTTTCCGCCTCCGTACTGAAACCAGCTCAAGAATGCTATATTGTCAATGCCAACGCCCGCACCCGCAACAGGTGCGCCAAAAAGGTTTGCTGCAACATGTTTACCACCCCAATAGTGTGTCCAAGCCATACCACCTTCAACTAGGCCGGCATCGACTGCGTCCATGATATCACGAGGTCCAACAACGGCGCCAGCTGGCAATAACTCGATTGTCAGAGAACCATTTGTTAATGCGGCAACATCTTTACCAAAGTCCTGAAGCATGAAGCTTTCATCAGCGGAGGCTGGAAGTACCGACTGAACCCGTAGTACTTTTTCAGCAAATGCTGCTGATGTTGTAAGAGCCAGTGCTGTTGCACCAACTGCTAAATGTTTTAGTTTGAACATAAGTGTTCCTCCCTACTATTTTTGCCCTCAAAGTCTGTTTGATTTACTGCCGAAGGCGAAGGCACCAACCTGGCAGTGTTCCGTCGTTTACCAAAGGGATGATTTGGTCCGTTTAGTAAGAAATAGATCATTTTAAATTGTATAATCATTCTGTTGCGTCCTCGAGAACAAGTGCGCTGGCCTTTTCTCCAATCATGATCGCTGGCGCATTGGTATTGCCACTCACAATTTGAGGCATAATAGATGCATCGGCGACGCGAAGTCCCCTTACTCCTTTAACGCGCAACTTGGGGTCAAGAACTGCCATAGGGTCGATGCCCATTTTGCATGTTCCTGTTGGATGATAAATCGTAGCCATAGAGCGCCGTGCCCAATCCAGCGTAGCATCTTCGTCATCAAGTGCCACGTGAGCGCCGGGCGCGTACTCTTCTGTGATGTGTGATTTAAGTGGCTCAGTCTGAGCAATTTTGCGAGCTATCTGAATACCCTTTACAACTGTTCTGCAATCAGTTTCGGTTGCTAGGTAGTTCGGGTAGATGGCAGGGTGGTCATCTATTTTCGCTGAGACTAATGCTAGATGCCCTGTGCTTTCGGGGCGGAGCTGTAAGACAGATGCTGTAAATGCAGAAAATTTATGTGGTCCATCTGCCGGTTTATCCGCGCTCCAAGGTTGAATATGGAATTGAATATCTGGTGTTTCAAGATGCTTTTCTGTTTTTAAAAAACCTGTACCTAGGCTTGCTGCCATAGTCATGGGGCCACGTTGGGTAAGCAGATATTGAAGGCCAATTATCGCTTGCTTGACTTTGTTGTTTGTCTCGACATTGATTGTGCTCAAATTAGTTTTGAATACTGGTCGAGCCTGCAAATGATCCTGAAGATTTTTTCCTACACCTTTGAGATTAACTTTGACTTCGACGCCATGTGATTTAAGGTCCTCTCCGTCTCCAATGCCTGAAAGCATTAGAATTTGTGGCGATCCAATGGCTCCAGCGCACAAAATTACTTCGCAGCTTGCTTTTAATTCTTTCATCTGACCTTTGTGGCGGGCTCTTACCCCCACTGCGCGGCCATTTTCTATTAAGACTTTTTCGGTTTGTATATTGGTGATTACATGAAGGTTTTTTCGTCTACGGTTAGGTCGCAGATAGGCTACTGCAGATGAACACCGTCGACCACCTTTCATAGTTAGCTGGAAGTGGCCTACACCTTCTTGGTCTTTGCCGTTGTAATCTGGATTATGATTATAGCCAGCATTAATGGCGGCATCTACCCAAGTATCAACAATATCTCTCTTTAATCGTGAATGCTGAACAGATAAGGGGCCATTTTTCCCCCTCAGGCCTGAAGTATCTTCGCTTTCCCAGCTTTCTGATTTCTTGAAATATGGTAACACACCATCCCAACCCCAGCCTGTGCAACCCATTTGTGCCCAACCGTTATAGTCTTCAGCTTGCCCGCGTACATATAAAAGTCCGTTTATGGAGCTCGATCCACCTAAGACGCGGCCTCGTGGCCATGGTATTGAACGGCCAGCGATACCTGGGTCGGCTTGAGTTTTATACTGCCAGTCACTGCGAGGGTTGTCCATTGTACGAAAGTATCCAACCGGAATATGAATCCATGGGCTTCGATCTTTTGGACCTGCTTCAAGTAGTGCAACAGAATACGTCCCGCTTTCGGAAAGACGCGCTGCAAGTGCACACCCCGCGGAACCTGCGCCAACTACAATGAAGTCAAAATCCATACTTTTCCACCAAAATGCAAATAATGGGACTTTTTGTCTCGTTTTTCTTGAAATTTAATATAAAGTGATTCGCAATCAACACACCAATCTTTTTTTAAGGGTATCGGAAATGGCTTCGAAAGATAGAATTCCATCAAACCTCCGAGCACTACTTATTCTTGAAGTTTTGGGACGAAGTGACCACGCAATGACTGCTACTGAAATCAGCCATGCGCTCTGTCTTCCTAAACAAACTGTTCACCGTCTTTGCACTACGCTCACGGTGAATGGGTTCATCTCGCGGGTCTTGAGCTCAAAAAAATATCAGGTTGCAAGGAGATTGCGTGAACTTGGTTCAGGTCTTCTGCATAATTCTAGAGGTCATATAGCCCGACGACAGATTTTGAAAGATTTGGCCAATGAAGTAGGCGAAACTGTTAACTTTGTGGTTCCTGAAGACGATGGCATGCGATATCTTGATAGAGTCGAAACAGATTGGGCTTTTCGTATCCAATTGCCTATTGGAACCAATGTTCCATTTCACTGTACCGCAAGCGGCAAATGCTTTCTTGCCAGTCTGCCACTGCAAAAACGGCGCAGCTTTGTTAATAATTTGAATTTTGAGCAAAGGACCGAACAAACGCACACATCAACCGAAACCTTACTAGAGGAGTTAGCGCAAATCCGGAAACTGCAATACTCTTTAGATCGAGAAGAATTATTTGATGGAATGATCGCTTTATCCGTACCAATTACGGATAAGACAGGACGTTTTGTTGCAGCAATTGCAATGCATGGCCCAACTCAAAGGCTTTCAATAGACTTGTTGGTATCTCAGGTGGACCTAATTAAAAATGCAGGAAAAAGGCTAAGTAAAGAGCTTTTCTTTGATTAAAATATTTTAGATAAAAGTTAGATTTATTTATTGACTGGATATAGGCTCAGACGGTTCGCTAAATAAAATATCACCAGATAATAATAAAGATAATTGAAAAAACCGATATTATTTTACCAGCTAGGCTTTCTGAAAGTTTCTCATAATACCTTTCTGGATTTAAGGGCAGCTGTAATTGTTCCGTCATCTAGGTAATCAAGTTCGCCGCCAATCGGCACTCCCTGTGCAAGCGATGTTAGGGAAACCAGACCTTCCAATTGATCGGCAATATAATGGCAAGTAGTTTGTCCATCGATTGTTGCATTCAGCGCCAGAATTACCTCACGGACATTTTCGGTTTTTACTCGATCAATCAATTGTGGGATGCGTAATTCTGTGGGGCCTATTGCATCTAAAGCTGATAGAGTTCCACCCAAGACGTGGTAGCGTCCTTTGAATGATCCAGAGCGTTCCATAGCCCAAAGGTCTGACACATCTTCTACTATGCATAGCTCCCCATTTTTGCGTTTTTCAGAAACACAAATATCACATATGTTTGCCGTACCAATGTTGCCACAGTTAAGGCATTCACGAACTGTGCTTGCCACTGTTTGCATCAAGTCTGCCAGCGGTGCCAGCAACAGAGCGCGCTTGCGTACCAAGTGAAGTACTGCGCGCCGGGCTGACCGAGGTCCGAGGCCAGGAAGCTTGGCCATAATCTCTATAAGGTTGTCAATATCGCGTGTACTGCTCAAATGATTGTCCGATGTTTGGCTGGAGCAAGTCTCCTGTGGAGAATGCTAAAGTTTAAATTTTATGCTGCTTTATTAAAAAGGCAGCTTCATTCCTGCTGGTAAGCCAAGACCTTCAGTTAATTTGCCCATTTCCTCTTGAGCTTTCTCAGTTGCTTTGATTTGTGCGTCTTTGACGGCTGCAAGGATAAGATCTTCAACCACTTCTTTATCGTCTCCACTGAAAATAGATGGATCAATTTCTAATGCTGTCAGTTCACCTTTGGCCGTGGCGGTGGCCTTGACCAGTCCCGCACCACTTTGACCTGTGACTGTAAAGTTCTGCAGCCCATCTTGCATCTCTGCCATTTTATTCTGCATTTCTTGAGCTTTTTTCATCATTCCGGCCATATCACCGAGCCCACCTAATCCTTTAAGCATAAAATTCTCTCCAATTTTCAGGCCCCATGATTGTGCGGGGCGGTATAAAGTTTTGTTAAGATACATATTGCAGCCACAGCGGCGATGAACAAGGTCGGTGAGCCAACACATCCGTCAGTCATAGCTGATACGCGTGTGCCTGCTAAATCCATCACTGCCTGCACCGAAACCACAATTGTTCAAAGGATTACCGTTGCAACACCACCGCATTGGCTTTTTAATCTTATGACGATTAGGGTTAATGCAATAAGTACTAAGACTAAAGGTGATGATGTGAGTTTAATGGCTTCATCAAGGTCTGATACTTGAACACCGTCCCAATTTGGACGCCGCAAGGCCCATGAATCACCCTGTACAGTCCCAGAAAGTGTCGGAATGATTAATCCTCCTCAAATGGGTCCCATTCTTCGTCTACTTTCGGCAATGCTTCACAAAAAGCCTCATTAGCGATTTCTTGGGGCGTTCGGATATAGGTGATTTTTGCTTTTGGGAAATATGTCAAAACAGCTTTTACCAGTAGATGATCTTTGGCTTGATTTCTGAGAATATTGTCTGTTGCATCGCGTTTTTCCGCTACTGTTTCGCCACCGCCCTCGTTTACCAACGTTACTGCCCAGCGGTTACCTGTCCATGTTTGTAGCCGTGCTCCCAATCGTTGAGAAAGATCTCTTGGCGCGCGCTCGGTGGGTACAAATTCGATACGTCCTGGCTGGTAGCTGGCTAGCCGCAGTGTTGTTTCCACTTCTACAAGTAATTTCACGTCACGGTTTATACGGATAAGTTCAAGCACATGTTCAAAACTCGGGTACTGTGCAAGCTCCTCAGCGTGGTCATAAGCCAGAGCAACTGTTTGCCCTGAAGTCTTGGAGTATGATTTTATTGGTGTTCGTTCTTGATTTACATCATGGTTACTATCGGATTTAGATGCTGGTGCTGGTGCTGGTGCTGGTGCTGATGCTGATGCTATAGGCGTGTTTTTTGCTTGCAGTTTTCGGACTAACTCTTCTGGGCTGGGCAAGTCTGCTACATGTGTTAATCGGATTACGGCCATTTCAGCAGCCATCATTGTGTTGGGAGCTGTGGCAACCTCCTCAAGAGCTTTCAGTAACATTTGCCAAAGTCTGGTCAGTGCGCGCATAGGTAAAGCTTCAGCCATTTTCTGGCCTCTCTGGCGCTCATCTGTTGATATCGTCGGATCTTCAGCGGTTTCTGGTGTTATTTTAACTACAGAAACCCAATGAGTAATTTCAGCTAAATCCCGAAGTACTGCAACCGGGTCTGCTCCATCGGCATATTGTCCACCTAACTCATTTAGAGCACCGGCAGCGTTGCCTTTTAGAATCATATCAAACAAGTCTAGCACGCGGCCTCGATCTGCTAGACCTAGCATAACGCGAACTTGATCAGCGGTTGTTTTACCTGCACCATGAGAAATTGCTTGATCTAGCAGAGACGTTGCGTCGCGCGCGGACCCCTCTGCCGCGCGGATAATCAGCGCAAGTGCGTCATCGGCAATTTCTGCTTTCTCGCATCTTGCAATTTTGCGCAGCATCGTAATCATGTTTTCGGGTTCAATTCGGCGCAAGTCAAACCGTTGACACCGAGATAGTACTGTCACAGGAACTTTACGGATTTCTGTGGTAGCAAAAATGAATTTCACATGTTTGGGTGGCTCTTCAAGCGTTTTTAACAATGCATTAAAAGCGCTATTAGACAGCATGTGTACTTCGTCAATAATATAAATTTTGTATCGCGCAGTCGCTGCGCGATAATGCACGCCGTCGATAATCTCGCGAATGTCGTTAACTGACGTATTAGAGGCGGCATCCATCTCGAGCACGTCCACGTGCCTACCTGCCATAATTGCAATACAGTTTTCGCACTGGCCACACGGTTCTGTGGTTGGGCCATCACTGCCATTTGGACCAATACAATTCATGCCCTTGGCAATAATTCGCGCTGTGGTTGTTTTACCGGTGCCGCGGATACCAGTCATAATGAAAGCTTGAGCTATACGATCCGCTTTGAACGCATTTTCTAACGTGCGGACCATGGCATCTTGGCCTATTAAGTCTGTAAAAGTCTCTGGCCGATATTTGCGTGCTAAAACCTGATAGTGTTGGGGTGCGTCAGACATAGACCTACTCTAAGATTCGGATTGTGTTAAGGAACGTAGTGGGACTGTTGAGTGACGTCCACTATCGGAAGTTATCTTTAACTTATTCAAAGGGATTAGCTTTTGGAAAAAGTAGCTAATTTGAAATTTTGGTGAGAGATTGACATCGACCCAAGCGGGGCTCGTTGCGGCTGCTTCCTTCCGGATCTGACCGAGTTGGCGAGGAGCTTGCCCGCGCCAACCTCTCAAAACATCCATAGTGGGCCTTTCGATTGCACGCAAGAGCTACAGATTTTTTAATCTACAGTAGGAAATTAGAGAACATTTAATTTCCTACTTACCCATTGCGCCGTGGATACACCCATGCCAAGCGCAATGGACTTATTATAATAACGGGGGTTCTATGGAATGCGCCATGCAGAGACAGTTACATTTGGAGGGTCAGGTTTAGATCGGGCTGCTGCAATTCGTACCGATAATGATAGATTGAACGCTGCAAAAGTTCATCCAGACGCCCAAACGATAATCCTTTGGCGAGGAAAAGTTTTAATTAGGCAAGTCAGTCCTGCACATGTGATAAAATTACCTATGGATCATCCTGTCCTTACGGGATTTGAAACCAAGTCAATATTTTTAGGCATAGAGGAGAACTCACCGAAGTTTGCGCATGATATTTCTGCTTGGGAACCGGAGAGCCTAGATTTGGAGTTACTTGGTAGTTTTCTTGATCCGACTGAGCAGCGTCATCCTGCATTCTCGTCGTCAGAGGTTTTTGTAGAGTTGCGTCGTGTAATGACGTGGCTTACCCCGCGTGACGCCGAATTAGCTGCAACGGCTAAGGCAGTATTTGGATGGCATGAAAGCCATAAATTTTGTTCCAAATGTGGCGATAAAAATATTGTGACCCACGCTGGCTGGCAAAGTACGTGCCCATCTTGCAAAGCCCATCACTTTCCGCGCACAGACCCAGTGGTTATCATGTTGATTACTCATTGTAATTCAGTATTGGTCGGTAGATCCCCTGGGTGGCCAGAAGGAATGTTCTCACTGTTGGCTGGCTTTGTGGAGCCGGGCGAAACATTAGAAGCTGCAGTGCGGCGTGAGGTATTAGAAGAAGTAGGTGTTGTAGTTGGTGCTGTAGAGTACTTAGCTAGCCAGCCATGGCCATTTCCTGCTTCGTTGATGTTTGGCTGTAAAGGTCGAGCCATAAGTCATGAAATCATCATTGATCCAACAGAGATTGAAGATGCAATGTGGATTACAAGGGAAGAAATGATAACAGTAGTTTCTGGTCAACATTCTAAAATACAGCCTGCTAGAAAAGGCGCAATCGCGCATTTTCTTATCCAAAATTGGCTATCTGATACTTTAAATTAACTGAAGTAAAAGGTAATTTTTTCTCTAACCGGACTAACCCACAGAAGGAATTTTCTATTTTGAGTCCCACACCGCCCATTTATACTTTTAATTATGTGAACTCATGTTGGTTGTTTCCTAAAGTTGATATATTTTTTCTTTTATGTAAATCATTGTACTGCAGTTGATGTTTACGATGGTGGATCACACAAAGTCCCTTTGCTGAATGCCGATCGGGTAATATTGAGATACCGCATCAGATAAATACAGCATCTCGGTATCGAAGTTTGACCTTTTTTGCCTGTTAATAACAACCGCGTGTTACCACGACTATAGTTTTTGAGACCTACACCAAAAATGTTGGGTCCCGTTTTAACTCTGTGTTAACTAACTTCGACCATCTGCAGCGGGATAAACCCCAAGTATATCCAATTTGTTGGTGTAATGGTGTAGTTCTTCCAATGCCTGTGCAACGGCGGTATGGTTGGGATGTCCTTCTATGTCAGCATAGAACTGAGTAGCAGTAAACGTTCCCCCAACCATGTAACTTTCTAATTTGGTCATATTGATCCCGTTGGTCGCAAATCCACCCAAAACTTTGTACAATGCTGCCGGGATATTGCGAACTTCGAAAACAAAAGTCGTTATCATCTTTGGCGACCGTGCACTATGATCTGCTGTTGGAGACATAATTAAAAAACGCGTCGTGTTATGCAGCTGATCCTCAATATTGTGAGACAAAACTTCTAATTTATGAATTTTAGCAGCCACTGAGGATGCTAAAATACCAATGCCTGTCTCACCTGTTTTTGAAATTTTAGCTGCCGCACCTGCACTGTCTGCTGCTGCTTCTGAAGTAATACCATGTGTGGTTAAAAATGTTTTAGCTTGAGGAAGTAAAACTAAATGCGCTCTTACATGTTTAATATCACTAAGTCTTTGGCCTGGTATTGCCATAAGTGAGATGCGCACTCGTACAAAAGCTTCGTCTACAATGTGTAGACCACTTTCTGGCAACAGCCGATGGATGTCAGCTACGCGTCCATATGTTGTATTTTCGACGGGTAACATTGCCATATCAGCTCGCCCGTCTCGTACTGCATCGATAACATCTTCGAAAGTTGAGCAAGGGATAGGTTCTGCGCTGGGTCGTGCTTGGAGGCATGCCTCGTGACTGTAAGCGCCTAGTTCTCCTTGGAACGCAATTCTTTGCGACATCTTACTTTCCCCGCGTTGTTTTACCCGAAAGGTTTTAAAGGGCGTTTGGTCGCGGTTACTATAGCTTGCCAGCAGGAAGGGGAAGCAATACATAGCCGACGGAGTTTTTTTGTTTTGATGAAAGTATAAACCGGATGTTTGACACTATGACCTTTACCAAAATAGCTGGGAGCTTTTGTGGCGCACTATTAATACTGCTGCTTGGTAAGTGGGCTGCTGAAGAGTTGTATCACACTGGTGGTCATGGAGCGGAGCAGTCCTACGTCGTAGAAAC
>Ga0209659_1002189_pt1 | contig 10818 bp, 7 predicted proteins | sample SaaInlLV_10m_DNA_FD_184658 | JGI IMG/M metagenome (GOLD analysis project Ga0209659, IMG submission 184658) | Marine microbial communities from expanding oxygen minimum zones in the Saanich Inlet - SI072_LV_10m_DNA (SPAdes) (version 2) | ecosystem: Environmental > Aquatic > Marine > Intertidal... | reverse complement strand
ACGGGATGGGGCATGGCGAGTTACCTGTGATCGTTATTTGAAAAAAAAGGGTGCACATGATGCGGTATAGACCGCAGTTATGCCAATACTTTCACGCCCATGTGATGCTGTGGACAAGCGGTAAATGAGTTTATTGCTGCCCTGTATGGATCTATGTCCCCTACAATGGCGAAATGACGCGACGCGCTCTTTCGCGACCAAGACGCGAGACCGCTTTCGATAAGCTGTCGCAGCGTCAGCTCCCCGTGATTTCAACCGCAGTGAGATGGACAAGCAACATGAATTCAACAGACCAAAGTATTCTCAGTTGCTTGCTTGAGGCACTTCAATCACTGCAAAAACCTTGGTTGATCACGATTACTAAAACCATCGGATCTTCGCCCCGGCCCGTGGGATCACTGGTCGCCTTTAAACCCGATGGCTCGCAAACAGGCAGCGTCTCGGGCGGCTGTGTCGAAGAAGACCTTATTGCTCGCCTGCTGGCCGGCGAATTCGATGGCCCTCATGTTCACGTCATCGAGTATGGCGTCTCCGCAGAAGACAACGAAAAATGGGGGTTGCCCTGTGGTGGTCGCCTTGAGCTCGCTGTGCAACAGCTCGATGAAAAGGACGTCGACTGGATCAAACAGGCACTCGATGCAGTGATAGCGCGGCAAGTCATGGCGAGAGCCGTAGACCTCCTAACGGGGGAAACGCAGCTTGAACTCAGTGCCCAATTTACGGCGCTTCAGCAAGATGAAACACGATTGCACCACTGCTTTGGACCCCGCCACCGCCTATTGCTGGTGGGGGCGGGACAGCTCGCCGCCAGCCTGAGCACTCTGGCCCTAGCGATGGATTACGAAGTCTTACTGGGGGATTCTCGCGAGTGGGCGCTAGATCAGTGGCAGGGCCCTCTCGTACAAAAAGTATTAGGATTACCCGACGACGTTGTCCGTCAACACGGAGACGATGAGCAATGTGCCATCATTACCCTCAGCCATGATCCTCGAGTCGACGACATGGCCTTGATGGAAGCCCTTGAGACGAGTGCTTGGTACGTTGGCGCATTGGGATCGGTCCGCACCACGGCGACAAGGCTTGATCGGTTGCGCAAGCTGGGGCTCAGTGAGGCCGCCTTAAGCCGACTCCACGCGCCCGTCGGTTTGGCGATCGGCTCTAAAACCGCCATGGAAATCGCCATCGCAATTATGGCCCAGTTGACTCAGTTGCGTCGCGCACCCATGTCGACAGAGAATAAAACGAGCTCAGGAGCTGGCTCATAAATGATGGATAGGATGGTGTCTGAAACGCTTGCGATTTTGCAGAACGATTGGGTGATTTACGCGGTGCCGGTATTCATGGCAGCGCTGGCCCTAGAATGGCATATCGCCTGGCGGAAAGCGCTACCGCTGTATCACCGTCGTGACTTCTTTGCCTCGATGGGCGTGATGGGTCTCACGGTTATCATTGATGTGTTACCCAAACTCGCGGGCGTGATGCTCATGTTTATCTGCTGGGAAGCCTCACCCTTTAAAGACGTGATAAGCCATGCACCGCAATGGTGGCTATTGCTCTTTTTTCTTGATGATCTCACCTATTATGGTTTTCATCGCGCCAACCACGAGGTCCGCTTTTTGTGGGCGGGTCACGTGCCACACCATAATTCTCAGTTTTATAACTACGGTACGGCGTTGCGGCAGGGTGTGGGCGAACGCTGCCTTAAGTATCTTTTTTGGTGTCCGTTGGCGCTGCTGGGTTTTGACCCAGTAATGATCGTGACCATGATGAGTGTCAGTCTAATCTATCAATTTTGGCTGCACACCGAGACCATCGATCGGATGCCCCCCTGGTTCGAATGGTTGTTCAATACCCCGTCACATCACCGTGTGCATCATGGGTCTAATGTACGGTATTTAGATCGTAATCACGCAGGTATCCTCATTATCTGGGACCGTCTCTTTGGAACCTTCAGCGAAGAAACCCAGGAAGAACCGGTTCGCTATGGCCTGACCAACAACATTAATACCTTTCGGCCAACATCCATCGCCTTCGGCGAGTATGCGACGATCATAAAGGATGTGAGACGAACTCAGCGGTGGCAAGATGGTTTGCGCTACCTGCTGTTAGCGCCAGGCTGGGACCATGAGGGGGAAGACAAACGCTCCGACACCCTCCGAAAGGCGAATACCTGAAAACCATGCGCTCTATAGCGGGATGGATCGTGTATCGCCCACACCACCGACAATAATATGCCGTCGCAACGCGCCCACACATCATGTCAGAGCGCGTCACGTCAGTGCACTGCTGCTCTAAGCACCGCAAGCCAAGCACTACATCAAATGTAGCCACCCGCTGCAAAAAGCCTTTCCCGGTCTCTGTCTGGAACGTCGTAGCGGCTATTGTGATCGGTGCAACTGTGGTCTCAGGCCTCAACCAAACTCATTCGTTTGCGCGCCAACTGCCGTGAAAACCAAATGGTATGCGGTGGTCCAATCTGGCAGTAGCAATGGGTCCTTGTGACACTGCGGTGGCATCTAAGATGACCAGTGAGGACGCTTGACTCGTGGCCTCGTAGACGGTTGCCAGTAGCCATCCATCTCCCTCGTCAGCTCTCGCATGGCGCGGCACAAATACCGGTTCTGAAACACCATTGCCCAGACCTGCATCCCACACTTGGGTTGCACCACTCTCCAGATTCAAATGGGTCACCTCGTGAAATAATCCGCCGTCGCCGCGCTGCCGCTGTGACGCGGTAGCCAGAAAAGCCTGTGTATGCCGCTTCATCGCATAGCGATCATCAATGCGAGGGAACTCGCAAGCCAGATCGAGTAATGGCGTACGTTCGACAGCGCCCGTCGCTAAATCAAGTTGCCAACGCGTCAGTGTGCCCTGAGCCTCAGTAAACCCCGGTAGATTGCCATCAGTGTCGGGAAAGTTAGGCGCAACCGAAAAGTCGATGGCGTCAAAGGTGATCTGCTCGCCGTCGTTCCATGCGTTTAAGTAATGGAATACAAAGCAGACGGGCGCCTCAATCCATTGGATCTCACTGATAGGATCGTCCCTTTTTAACACGCCAATCATCGCACCGGCCTGCGGTTCAAAGGCAAACGGAGAGCCCAATTTCTCCATCCTGTTAAAATCAAACGTCAGCGGAAAGAGCGGAAACAGCACGTAGTCTCTCGTGACTGCAAAATCATGCACCATGGCGGCAAAAGGAGCAGTAAAGTTGTCGGAGCGCGAGACAACACCTTGCTGATCGACCACGTGATAACTCATGCTGGCACTGCCAAGGGCGTCAGACATGTAACCAAAACCATGCAACTCCCCCGTAATCGGATCAATTTTTGGATGCGCCGTCATCGGCCCTGACAGCCCATTGGCGTAGTGGCCATACCCTTCAGAGTCGAGCGTTTTTGGAGACAAGGTAAAAGGGTGACTCCCCTCTTCTAATGCCAGTAACTGGTCGGCATGCCAGATAATATGGGTGTTCGCCAAGCCGTTGCGCCGGTCCGATTGCAACTGTCCGGTCTCGGGATCAACCACAATACTCATTGGCAGGCTCGTTCCTGCCGCCAACTCAGATTCAAATTTGGGTGTCCGCACCCAGCGATTGACGTAGTCGATTTTGCCTTCGTTCACGTGAAAAGCGTGCACCATGCCGGTGCCAAAAAACCAATGGTAGCCTTGATCCGGCACAAACTTGGGGTTGGGGCCAATGCGGTACAGCGAGCCCGCAAGCCCCTCCGGCACCGCACCCTCGATCACCAAGTCCTGACAGACCGCTTCAAAATTGATCGGCGCATAATTGCCGCGGAGTTGTGGGTGTTTGGGTAAAGGGCTCGCCATCAGTGCTAGCTCGTCGTCTCGGCAGGGCCGGAAAGTGTAACGCGAACACACGTTCATTAACGATGGCACTGCGCGGTGCCATTTTTAAAAAGGCGCAGATACTTTCCTCGCAGGGCCGTGCCGACTATTATCTCAAAAGCATGGAACACAAGGGAAAGACCACCTCATGACCAGCGAGACACAGCCGGAAGTCAACCTGTTTGACCTTAAAACACAGCAATGCCCTTACGGCGCTTATGAAACACTAAGAAACGAGGCGCCGGTATACCAATGCCCCGTCACCAAGATGTTTGTGATCACACGCTTTGAGGATGTGCGCACCGTGCTCACAGACACCCAAAGGTTTACCAGCGAAACCGCTTACCTTACTGACGCAACCGAACCAAGCCCCAGGGCAAAACGCGTTTGGAGCACTTTCGAGCAGGAAGGCTGGGTCCCTGCAAAAACGCTGAATGGACGTGACGACCCGGATCACAAGGCATTACGGGCTGTCTTTAACGACGCTTTTCGACCCAAAAAAATTGAAGCCCTTGATGAGGAGGTTCGAGATTTAGCCTACCGGCTGATCGACGACTTTATCGAAGAAGGTCATTGCGACTGGGTCAGACAATTCGCCGTTCCGCTGCCGCTCCTCATCATCGGTCGGCAAATGGGGGCGAACCCGGATGATATCTGGCGGATCAAAGAGTGGACCGAAGCGTTCTTCCATCGCATTAGCCTAATGCAGTCAGAGGAGGAGGAGCTGCAGTCGGTGCGTAAAGAAATCGAAGCGCAACATTATTTTCAGCCGGTGTTCGATAAGCTCAGAGAAAACCCCAACGACTCCTTGCTGAGCACCCTAGTCAATACGGTCATAGAGGACTGGGGGCGGCCACTCAGTGACAATGAACTGCATGCCGAAATGATGGCAGATACATTTGTCGGCGGCTCTGAAACCACGACCAATGCGATTTCGGCAGGCGTGAAGTTGCTGATTGAGAATCCGCTGGTCTGGGCACAACTGAAAAATGACCCCGATCGTTATCTCAAGGTCTTTATCGAGGAGGTTTTGCGATTAGAATCACCCGTACAGAGCTTGATGCGCGCCACTGCCACAGAAGTGACGCTGAGCGGCGTGCGCATCCCTGCGGGCAGTCTCATCAACGTGCGCTTCGGGGCGGCTAATCGAGATGAGCGACGCTTTGACAACCCAGAGCAGCTCGACCTCGAGCGCAAACAGGCTGGTGGCCATATGGCATTTGGCTCGGGCAAACATCATTGCCTGGGTGCACCACTGGCTCGTCGCGAGCTCCATTGGGCATTTACAGCGTTAATTGATCGGATTGATACCTTGTCATTTGCCTCAGCGGATAGCGATATCACCTACCACCCTCACTATTTGCTGCGTGCTATGAAGTCACTGCCCATCTCGTTCACGGCGCGAGTACAGTGATGCTTTAACACCTATTTTTGATCATCACTGAGTGGCGTGGCGTCGCCTCACTATCTCGGTACCTCACTCGCTGGCGCGCGCTAATAGTCGCTCAAAAATCGTCATTGGCCCTGCAAAACCGATGATGGGAAACGGTACTCACCATCGATAAGCTGCAAGCTAGCTACATTTTCAGCAATGTATTGCACCTCCTCGGTGGTCAAGGCAAAACGCTCCGCATATCCGCAATCATGGTAATAACTACCGTCTAACACTTTTGCTAGTGAGAGCGATCCTCGTTGAATCATCAACTCGATGGCCGCTGCTTGAATGTACGCGCCTGCACTTTCCAGTGGCTGATTCATCATCTCACCCTGAAAGTCGCCATAGGCACTCTCTAACAGCGTCTGCACGTAATCACTGCGTCCTTCAATCTCTCCTGCCATATAGTTCCCAAAATATTCTGCAGTGCCTTCGGCAAACCATCTAATCGCATCATAATATTCTTCCGATTTTCCGGTTAAGGCTGCACAGCGCCCACCGAGGTAATTAGATAGGCCATGATACGCCTCATGCATTACCACCCGTCTGGCGGTGGTTTCAGAGGTGCCTGAGGGCCAGGCGTAAATTGCCGAGCGAGCGTCGAAGCAGGGGTCTGGCGCGGTGGCGACATCAGCGGCACGCCGAATCCAAGTTTCTACGCGAGCGCTCAGATCAGCAATATTGTCTTTATCCGATGGCGTGTCACAACTCACTGTCGACAACCAGTTCTGGTAGGTCAGTACGACCGCATCAACCTCACTGTCAGTCAAAACATGACGATGTTCAGAGAACGGCGCGCCGTCAAAGACGTCGGGGTCGGGTTCGTCATCCAACGGGGCACCGATCGGCCAGATCATCGCAAAAAATTGGTTGGGCGGCTGTGCCATTTTGAGCATCGCCGAAGAAATCCAATTGGCGACTGCCTCAGATGTAAAGGCTGATACATAACTGGCTGCGTCAATGATCGCCGTCATCTCGCCCCTCTCTGTAATCTTTACAATCTCGAAGCCTTGCTCCGCCGTCCGCCAATCCAAAAGAACGTCGTATGTATCGCCATCGACCTGCGCGTTACCCACCGATATCTCATCACTACGCACACTGCAGCTGGTGCCCGTGAGATCCACGGCATCAGGATCACTGATAAACGCCTGCTTGAACTTCACAACCTCAAAGGTCGCCGCACTCTCCTTCGTTGTACCCGCCCTCGTATGCGCTAATGCCGCAATAGTGTGCGTGCCTGATGACAGCAAGCTGTAGGCATACGCCGATGAAAAACCTGACTGATCCGCGTTGGGCACTTCAGGGAACGCCCCGCCTACATCACCACGGGCGCCACCATAGGGGGCATCAAACGCATATTCGCCATCGATGAAAATCTCGACCTTCTCAATACCTTCAGAGGCAACAGCCCAGCCCCGGAGGTTACCCACTCCACCATGGATTTCACCGTTAATCGGCTCCTCCAGCATCAGACGGAACACATCCTCTGCTTTGGTGTTAGCTGAAAAGCCAACCAATACAATGCACAGCAACATCAATTGCCGCAGTGTCCATCGCAGTTTGAAGGTTATTGCCAAAGGAGCCGTGAGCATATGGGGACGTGTCTACCGGTTTCCAAGGCTAACGTATTTCAACAATCTCAAAGCCTTGCTCCGCGACTCGCCACTTCAGTACCAGATCATAAAGCGTGCCATTGACTAGCGCATCCACAACAGAGATCTGGTCGCCCGACGCTGTGCAACTGCCACCGCTCAAATCAACTGCGTCAGCACCCCTAATAAAGTCCTCATTAAATTTCACCACCTCAAATTGGGCGATACTCTCCACCGTTGTCCCCAAGGTGCTATAAGCCACTGCGCTAATCGAATGAGCTCCGGCAGACAAATTGCTGTAGCTGTACGCCATTGAAAAACCAGACTCAGCTGACTTCGCAACATCAGGAAAAGCACCTGCCACATCGCCGCGAGCGCCACCATAGGGCACGTCAAAGCTATAAACGCCATCGGTCCAGATCTCGACTTTCTCAATACCATCTGACGCAACGGCCCAGCCACGAAGGTTGCCGACGCCTCCATGGATCTCGCCAGCAACCGGTTCCTCCAGCACGACGCGAAAAGTCCCCGACGTCTCGTGATCATCCGCTATCGGGTTAGACGAGGGCAGTGAGGCTCGATATTGCGTCAAACCAGAAGACTCTGCACTTGCTCTGTGATTTATCCCGCCCGGGAATGAATCAGCGCTGGCATGGCTAATAAACACAGGGGCTGAGATCAGCAAAAAAACCGTTGCAACGTGCGCGAAAATCGAACCAAAGGAGGACATGCGGGCTGCCTTTTAATGGAGGTAATTCGAGACTGAGATTATATGCATTCGGTACGAGAGGCAAATAGCGTCAGTGGAATCAACCGCTTACAAAACGAGATGCCCGCATAAGATCTCGTGGTGGTGGTCGGCAGCCCAGACTGACGACGCTACAAGTGATGGACTATCGATCTCATCATAAGCGCTTTATTGCCAATTCAGTGAAGACCGAGGAGGTGCTTACAGCTCTGCCCTAGTGCCGACCTAACGAAAATGCCGACCTAACGAACCGATAGCGCGGAGATGCCAAACCTAGCCAAGACCAAGCCTGTGCAAGACCAGATCTGTCCAAGATTTGTAATACCCGCCCTCGGCCTGTCAAAACAACATCCGGAAAAACTATAAAAAATAGTTACTTAGGAGTATGCTCCGCCGCCTCTAAGGTCGGGGCTCCCACGCGCCCCAAGCACAGGTAATTTAATGTCATCCGCTGACTTCGCATCATTGGGTATTGCTGCCCCGGTCCTCAAAGCTGTCATGCAACTCGGCTATGAGCAACCTTCTCCTGTTCAAGCGGCGAGCATCCCCATCCTCCTGGCAGGTAAAAACCTGCTCGGCACAGCCCAAACTGGAACTGGCAAGACGGCTGCCTTTGCACTACCTTTTTTAAGCCAGCTGGATGAGAACCAAAAAACACCACAGGTTTTGGTGCTTACCCCGACTCGCGAATTGGCGATTCAGGTGGCCGAAGCTTTTCAAAGTTACGCAAAACATATCAAAGGTTTTCATGTTCTGCCGATCTACGGTGGCGCCGATATTGGTGGCCAGCTACGCGGTTTGAAGCGCGGGGCCCAAGTCGTCGTGGGTACCCCCGGTCGTATGCTTGACCATTTGCGTCGTCGTAGTTTGGACCTCAGCCAGATCAAAGGGTTGATCTTGGATGAAGCCGATGAAATGTTGCGCATGGGTTTTATCGATGACGTAGAGACGATTCTGGCTAAGACCCCGCCTGAGTGTCAGCGTGCCCTGTTCTCAGCGACGATGCCACCAGCGATCAAACGAGTTGCCGACAAGTATCTCGGCGATGCTGAATTAGTCAGTATCGAAAACAAGACGACAACGGTTGAGCGTATCGCTCAGGCGCATCTGATGGTTAAGGGCCACCAGAAGATGGATGCCCTGACACGCATCCTCGAGGTTGAGCAGTTTGATGGCATGATTATCTTTGTCCGCACTAAATCATCAACATTGGAGATTGCTGAAAAACTGGAGGCCCGTGGTTTTTCCTCGGCGGCACTCAACGGTGATCTGACCCAAACTGTGCGTGAGCGCGCCATCAATCGTTTAAAGAAAGGCCAGCTCGATATTGTGGTAGCCACCGACGTCGCCGCGCGTGGCTTAGATGTTGAGCGTATCAGTCACGTTATTAACTACGATGTACCCCACGACAACGAGTCCTATGTTCATCGGATTGGTCGAACTGGACGCGCGGGCCGAGAGGGTAAAGCCATCATGCTGGTTACCCAGAAAGAAACCCGCCTATTGCGCTCAATTGAGAAATCTACGCGCCAGCCAATCAGTGCCTTTAACTTACCCAGCAATGAAGAAGTCAGTGGGCAACGCGTTGAGCAATTTAAGCAGCAGCTGGTGGGGATGTCTCAGTCCACCAAACTGGATAAGTTTCACTCGCTAGTGAAAGAGGTTGCCGCTGAGCACGATATCGACATGGCGCTGCTTGCTGCGGCGCTGGCGTTTGAGGTGCAGAAAGAGCGTCCGTTATTCCCTAAGCTGGTAACTATCGATACGCCCAAAGCCTCCGGCACCGACCGCGCTAACAGTCGCAAGTCCCGTCAGCGCAATGAACGTCCTGACCGAACCGACCGTAACGAACGTGCTGACCGAGCCGACCGAGCCGACCGAGCCGACCGAAGTGAGGGTCAGCGTTCTGATCGCGCTCCAAAAGCCTCTCAAAGCAAGAAGCCGATAACTGATCTTGAAGGCAATAACGTCGAGATGGTCACCTATCGTATTGAAGTGGGCCGCAACGACGATGTCTCACCAAAAAATATTGTTGGCGCGATCGCCAATGAAGCGGACATTGACGCGCAGTTTATTGGTCATATCACATTGCATGATGACCACAGCACCGTTGATCTGCCGGAGGGCATGCCGAAAGAGCTGTTTGATCATCTCTACAAGGTAAGGGTTTGTCAAAAGCCACTGAAATTGAGTATTCATAATGGCGCCACCGGTGAGCAGCGCCGTACCAAGCCAGCAGGTAAAGGCAAGAAAAATAAGCCCACCACAAAAGGCAAGCCAAAAGCGCATCACGGCGCTGACTCAAAACCAAAAAAGCCACGCAAACGCCCCACTGCTGATCGCAAGTAAACAGATGAAACGACTGACGACGCGGTATCCGCGCGCTGTATTGTCAGGGTGCTGACCTTGCGGAATAGCAATCGGAGCCACAGGTTTAGGACGGGGGGACACTATCGGGAGTTGGGGGATAATGGGTTCGCAGAGTGATGCGGAATAGTGCCCCGAGTTCCGCTGCCAGACTTCAATGGTTTGGAGACGATAACGCTCGACTTTTCGATTGATGCATAATAACGGACGGCGCTAACTGAGCACGCGGATTATGGCTATTCTTGATTCATTTCGCCTGGATGGCCAGGTAGCGGTGGTAACTGGCGGTGGTAAGGGTATTGGTCGCGGAATAGCGCTGTGCCTGGCCGAGGCCGGTGCCGATGTCGCCATCGCCTCGCGCAACGTGGCTGATCTAAAAGCCGTTGTACGTGAAATTGAGCAACGCGGCCGCAGGGGCCTCGCTGTGCCAACCGATGTGACTGCTTCAGGGCAACTAGATGCATTGGGTGAGCAGGTTGTCGGGATTCTCGGCACCCCAACTATCTGGATCAACAACGCTGGTGGTTTGCCCGATGCCACGCCACGTTACCTTACCCGCACCCCCGAAGACCGCTGGAACGCCCAGATTGACCTGAACCTCAAATCCGTCTGGGCGGGCTCAACAGCCGCTGCAAAGCTGATGGATGAGGCAGGCGGCGTCATCATTAACATATCTTCGAGAACCGCCTTCGGGCCCCAGAGAAAAAATGGCCCCTATGCCGCGGCTAAAGCCGCTACCAACAGCCTTACCGAAACGCTTTCGGTGGAGCTCGCACCCAAGATTCGAGTAAACGCAGTGGCGCCAGGCCCTGTGCCTACCCAGAACTTCC